>BFBZ01000493.1_pt1 | contig 37209 bp, 33 predicted proteins | sample 1888401 | NCBI WGS metagenome assembly BFBZ01 (sample SAMD00112614, study PRJDB3348) | symbiont metagenome | host: Chara braunii | reverse complement strand
CCCGCCGCCGGCCCTTTTGATAAGCAAACCAACCCGCCGCATATCGGGGGGATTTTTCGCCGGTGCTGAGAAACCGCGATCAACGGACAGTTAGCTCGAAACGATCAACCGCGCAGCCGAGCCCGCTACTGGACGATGTTCATGTCGCGGCCAGTGAACACGTAGACGACACCCTGCGCGATGTTCCCGGTCGAGGCCATGTCGTTCGGCAGGATGCCAAGATGCGCCATCAGCACACGGCAGACGCCGCCGTGTGAGGCGACCACAGTGTCGCGATCGACGGTTTCGTACCAGCCGCGCACCCGCACCTCGAGCTGGGCATAACTCTCCCCTTCAGGCAGCACGTAGCCCCATTTATCCGCCTCGCGCGCCGCCAGCGCCACGGCCTCCTTGCCCTGCAACTCGGGGAAGGTGAAGCCCTCCCAGCGGCCGAACGACATTTCCTTCAGGCGGTCGTCCATGCGGTAGCGCGTCGGATCGAGACCGAGCCCAGTGCGGATCATCTCCATCGTGTCGCGGGCGCGACCGAGCGGGCTCGACACGTAGTCGAGCGCGTTCGCGGACACACCCTGACGCGCGAACAGATCGCGCAAGATCACGCCGCAGCGCTGCCCTTGCGTGCGGCCGAGCGCGTTCAGCGGGATGTCTTTCTGGCCTTGCAGGCGCTTCTCGGCGTTCCAGTCGGTCTCGCCGTGGCGTGCGAAATAGATGACAGGTTGCGGCATTGCGAATGGCCGGCCGCGGCAGGCCTTCAGTCCTTGCGAATGGTGATGTCGATGTCAGGCGCTTCGGGATGTTTCATGCCGATGATGTTGTAGCCGCCATCGACGTGATGAATCTCGCCCGTCACTGCGCGCGAGAGGTCGGAAAGGAAATAGACCGCGGTGTCGCCGACCTCCTCCACCGTAACGACGCGGCGGAGCGGCGCGTTGCTCTCAGTCCATTTCAGCATATAGCGGAAATCGCCGATTCCGGACGCGGCGAGCGTCTTGATCGGCCCCGAGGAGATCGCGTTGACGCGGATGTTCTTGGTGCCGAGGTCGGCAGCGAGATAGCGCACCGAACATTCGAGCGCTGATTTGGCGACGCCCATGACGTTGTAGTGCGGCACCCATTTCTCGGCACCGTAATAGGTGAGAGTCAGCAGCGATCCACCGTTCGTCATCAGCTTCTCGGCGCGCTGCGCGACCGCTGCGAACGAATAGCAGGAGACCAGCATTGTCTTGCTGAAATTCTCCGCCGTCGTGTCGACATAGCGGCCGTCGAGTTCGTCCTTGTCGGAGAACGCGACCGCATGGACGACGAAATCGAGTGTGCCCCACGCCTTCTCAATCTCTGAGAATGCGGAATCGATTGTGGCAGAGTCGGTGACGTCGCAATGGCCCACGACTCGCGCGCCAAGCTCCGCGGCAAGCGGCTCGACCCGCTTTTTCAGTGCGTCGCCCTGGTATGTGACTGCAATATCAGCGCCTTGGGCGTGGCAAGCCTTGGCGATGCCCCAGGCCAGGGAGCGGTTGTTGGCCAGCCCCATGATCAAGCCGCGCTTTCCGCGCATCAGGCCCGAAGCGTCCGGCATCGCGTTTCCTTAACCGGTCGTCCCCCGGTCGGATTGTTGTGGCATAGGGGCCGGAGCCCATCAAGCGAAGGGCCATCACGCACCATGGAAGCGTTAATGCTGGCCGTGGAACGAGCATTAACGCGGCATTTTCGACGCTCTGGCGTGCGGGAGCGCATCACGGGAATATGCGATAAACGGGCGGTGTTGTTCGTAATGAGATCGGCGGCGGCAGTCAGGCGAACGCAAGGAGATCGGAGTTGAGCTCCTTTGAGCAAGGCATCGAAGCCGCAATCCCGGCGCTGCGCCGCTGCGCGCGTGCGCTGACGCGCGACGCGGAAACCGCCGACGATCTGGTGCAGGACACGCTGGTGCGGGCGCTGCGCTCCGAACATCTGTTTCACGGCGGTGAAATCCGGAGCTGGCTCTACACCATTCTCACCAATCTCAACCGCAACCGCCTGCGGTCGCTGGCGCGGCGTCCGACACTGACACCGATCGAAGACGGCGATGCCGCAGCGGCGGGTCCGGAGGCCGGCGGAAGGGATATCGAGCGGGCGCTCGCGCTCCTCGTCGAAGAGCAGCGCACGGCGCTCCTCCTCGTCGTGCTCGAAGGATTGACGTACCGGGAGGTCGCCGAGATTCAAGGCGTGCCGATCGGAACGGTGATGTCGCGTCTGGCGCGTGCCCGCGTGCAGATCAAAACCTATCTCGACGGCGAGCGCCCCGCGCTGCGCCGCGTCAAATAAGAAAGAAAAAGGTGCAACCATGACCGATCGTGATTTGCCTGTGACGGAAGACGAACTTCACGTCTATGTCGATGGCGAGTTGGCGGCGGATCGCCGCGAGGCGGTGGAGCGATGGCTTGCGGCCCACCCCGAAGACGCGGCACGCGTCGCCGGCTGGCGCGCGCAGGCCGAAGCGGTGCGCGCGCGGTACGGCGCCATCATCAATGAGCCAGTGCCGGAGCATCTGACGCTCGACAAGATTACGCGCAATCGCCGCTCGTGGGCTGCGGCCGCTGCCGCCGCCGTGATCTTCGCGTTTGCGATTGGCGGCATCGCCGGCTGGATGGTGCGCGGCGCGTCGGCCGAGGCGCCGTCAACCTCCGAGACCTTCGCCAACGAAGCGCTCGGCGCGCACCGCCTCTACATCGCCGAGGTGCGGCACCCGATCGAGGTGAACGCCAGCGAGAACCATCTGCTGCCGTGGCTGTCGCGGCGGGTCGGCGCCAACCTGCGCGCGCCCGACCTGTCGAGCTTCGGCTTGCGGCTGCTCGGCGGACGCCTGCTCCCCGGCATGAGTGGGCCTGCGGCACTGTTCATGTACGAGAGCACAAGCGGCGAGCGCGTCACGCTCTACGCCTCGCGTCAAGCCGAGCCGCAGACCTCGTTCCGCTACAACGTCGGGGGCCAATTCGGCGCCGTAAATTGGATCGAAAACGACATCGGCTATGTGGTGAGCGGGCCCGCGGACAAGGATCGGCTCAAGAGCATCGCCCGGCTTGCTTACGAGCAAATGGAGAACCGCGCTCCGTCACGCGAGCGCTCCGACGCCACTCAACTGATGTCGCGGCGCGGATCGTAAGGCTTCTGATCGCGCCACTTCTTCATCAGATCCTCGAGATCGGCATCGCCTTTCTCGGGGAGCATGATGCGCACCGTGGCGTAAAGATCGCCCGCGCCGCTCTTGGAGGGCATGCCTTTACCCTTCAGGCGCAGCACGCGGCCGCTGTTGGAGCCGGCGGGAATCGCCATCTCCACCGCGCCGTCGAGCGTCGGCACGCGCACCTTGCCGCCGAGCACCGCTTCATAGAGCGTCACCGGCAGCTCCAGCCGCAAGTCCTGGCCGTCGCGTTCGAAGATCGGATGCTTCGAGATCGATACGGTGATGAGCGCGTCGCCACTGCCGCCGGGACCGGGAAGCCCCTGCCCTTTCAGGCGGATGGTCTGACCGTCGGCGAGACCGACAGGAATCTTGACCTCGATCTCCTTGCCCGACGGCAAGGAGACCCGGCGCGTCGTACCCTGGGCGGCTTCGTTCAGCGTGATGGTGACCGAGCCGGTGACGTCGCGCCCGGGCTGCTGCGGCGCGCCGCCCATCCCAGGCCCCGTGCCGAAGTCTTCGTGCTCGAACTGCGAGCGGCGCCCGCCGCCGCCGAGCCCGCCGAACATGCCTTTGAGAATCTCGTCGATGCCGCCGGCGCCGCCGCCACCGCTGCGCTGGAAGCCGCCCGGCCCCCAGGTGAAGCTCTCAAAACCATCTTGCGTGAAGCCGCGCTGACCGCCCGCGCCGCCACCGGGAAAGCCCTGGAAGCGCGGCTTGCCCTCGGCGTCGATCTCGCCGCGGTCGAACGCCTTGCGCTTGTCCTCGTCGCCGAGGATCTCGTAGGCGGCGTTCAGCTCCGCGAACTTCGAAGCGGCCTTCGTGTCGTTCTTGTTGGCGTCGGGATGCAGCTTCTTGGCGAGCTTCCGGAATGCGCTTTTCACCGCATCCTGGCCCGCACTCTTGTTCACCCCCAAGATCTCATAGGGGTCGCGCATCCGTTTCCACTCCATTGAAAATCGTTCGGCCGCGCAGGACGCACGGCCAACTTAGCCCTCGGTTGGAGGTATATGTGGTGATATTTGTTCCCGGCTGCAACGCATCCGGTGGAAAGCTTGGGCGGAGTCTTTAAGTCCGCTTCCAGGGCCGCAGCGCGCGGACCTCCCATTTCGCGCCCTTGCCACCGGCGCGGCAGGCCTCGCCCCGCATCCAGAGCTCGGTTCCACCGGTGACGTGGCTCGCGAGGAAATCGTGGCAGGTGACGCCATCCTGGGCATAGGCGGACGCAATCGGGGTCACGGTGCCGCGTGCACCGCTCCGCGGATTCTCCCAAGGCGAGCTCAGGTCCTTGCCGTTGCGGCCAAGCACTTCCGCAATGGCGGCGCGGGCATAGATCAGGTCGGTTTCGGGCGGCAGGCCGGTCAGGAGCGGTGCGCGGGAACCGACGGAGCCGGTGACCTCGGCCTTGGCATAGGCGTCGTCGCCGTCCTTCTTGCGGAACAGGTTTTCAATCTGGGAGGACATCGAGCAGCCGCCGAGGAACGCAGCGAGCGAGGCCATCAAGGCCAAAACCTTGCGGTGGTGGCGTGGTCCGGCGGTTCCACTATAAGTGGGCGACCGGGACGCGCGACGGGCCACCGGGCCGGCCATGACAGGGGTACTCCGTACAAGATGTCCGATACAGCCCCGATAGAACACCCCCCTTGGTTAACGTCCGGTGATTTCACCGCCGCCGACGAGCCATTGCGGCTTTTCGCGGCCTGGCTTGAGGACGCCACAAAGTCGGAACCGGCCGATCCGAACGCCATGGCGGTCGCGACCGTGGACGCCGACGGCATGCCGAACGTGCGGATGGTGCTGCTGAAGGGCTTCGACGAGCGAGGACTGGTTTTCTACACCAACCTCGACAGCGCCAAAGGCCGGGAGCTGGACGCCAATGCCAGGGCCGCTTTGTTGTTTCACTGGAAGTCGCGGACCCGACAGGTGCGAATACGCGGGCCGGTCGAGCTCGTCTCGGACGCGGAGGCCGACGCCTATTTCGCGAGCCGCTCGCGGCTGTCGCAGATCGGCGCCTGGGCGAGCAAACAATCAGCGCCGCTGGAAAGCCGCCTCGCCTTCGAGAAGGCCGTCGCGCTCTACACGGCGAAATACGCCGTCGGCACCGTGCCGCGGCCGCCGCGCTGGTCGGGGCTTCGCATCAAGCCGGTGAGCATCGAGTTCTGGGAAGACCGCCCGTTCCGCCTGCATGATCGTGTCACGTTCACGCGGCAGGCAGACGGCACCTCATACGGCCCTTGGAGCAAGACGCGACTTTATCCGTGAACTAGCATTATATGGCCACCATGCCGAACACCGCACCGCAGCCGAACCATCCGCGCCGCACGCTGCTCCTGACCGGAGCAAGCCGCGGCATCGGACACGCAACGGTGAAGCGATTCTCCGCCGCCGGCTGGCGCGTCATCACCTGCTCGCGCCACGGCTTCCCGGAGAACTGCCCGTGGGAGATGGGGCCGGAAGACCACATCCAGGTCGATCTCGCCGACCCGGAGAACACCCGCGCCGCTATCGCCGAGATCAAGCAGCGGCTGCCGGACGGCGAGCTTCATGCGCTCGTCAACAATGCCGCGATCTCGCCCAAGGCCGAGGGCGGCAGCCGACTGAGCTCGCTCGAAACCGCGCACGCGGTCTGGCAGCAGGTGTTCCAGGTGAACTTCTTCGCGCCGATCATGCTTGCGCGCGGATTGGTCGAGGAATTGAAGAAAGCCAAGGGCTCGGTGGTGAACGTCACCTCGATCGCAGGCTCGCGCGTGCATCCGTTCGCGGGCACGGCCTATTCGACCTCGAAGGCGGCGCTCGCGGCGCTCACCCGCGAGATGGCGGCGGACTTCGGCCCGCTCGGCATCCGCGTCAACGCGATCGCGCCCGGCGAGATCGACACAGCGATCCTTTCGCCCGGCACCGAGAGCATCATCCCGCATATCCCGCTGCATCGGCTCGGCACCACCGACGAGGTGGCGAAGATCATCTATGTGCTGTGCACCGAGACGAGTTCGTATGTGAACGGGGCGGAGATTCACATCAACGGCGGGCAGCACGTTTAGGCGACGCTATTGCCGCTTGCTCGGGCACCCTCTCCCACAAGGGGAGAGAGTTACACCGTCACCAGCGCAGACGGCGCCCCCGCCTACAGCCACTTCTTCCATTTGAAAATGAAGAACGGCAGCACGGCCGAGACGATCATCAGCAGGATCGCCAGCGGATAGCCGAAGTTCCAATCGAGCTCCGGCATGTTCTTGAAGTTCATGCCGTAGATCGTGCCGACCAGCGTCGGCGGCATCAGCGCCACGGCGGCGATCGAGAAGATCTTGATGATGTTGTTCTGCTCGATGGTGACGACGCCGAGCATGGCGTCGAGCAGGAAGGTGATCTTGTTGGTCAGGTACGTGGCGTGGTCGGAAAGCGACTGCACGTCGCGCTGCATCGAGACGAGCTGAAGCCGCGTGTCCTTGGGCCAGCGCATGCCTTCGGCTTCGTTGGCGAGGAACAGCAGCAGACGGCCGAGCGAGACCAGGCTCTCGCGGACCTTCGAGGTGAGGTCGCCCTTGCTGCCAATGCTCTTGAGGATGTCGTTGTAGGAGAGCTGTTTCGCCGGCCCCTCGCCGTGCGGATCGAAAATCTCGTGCGAGACCTGATCGACCTCGACGCCGATGCGCTCCAAAAGATCGGCTTCGCGGTCGATCACCGCGTCGAGCAGGTCCATCAGCACGGTCTCGCCGGTGACATCCTTCGGACAGACGCGCGTGAGCTTCGCCCCCACGATCATGAAGGGCTTGGGGTCCTCGTAGCGCACGGTGACGAGCCGGTGCTTGGCGAGGATGAAGGTAACCGCGGTGTGCTTGGGGATCACGGTGTCGGAGTTGCACATCAGCGTCGCCGTCATGAAGCGCGCGTGATGCTCGACGTAAAGACGGCTGGAAACCTCGATCTCCTGCATTTCCTCGCGGGTCGGGACGGCGATGCCGAGCAATTGCTCGATCAGCTTGTCCTCACCCGAAACGGGATTGACCAGATCGAGCCAGACCGCGTCCTCGGGCACCGTTCCGGTGAGCGGGATCTCGTGCCGCTCGAGAGAGGAGCCACGCGGGACGTAGGCCTGGAGCATGCAACGGTCCGCTCTATCGGGAGCTTCGATCAGGCGAACGCGCGATCGAGGCAACGCGCCGGAAAGGCGCCGGTGGAGATGCGTTCTAGCTTTTGGCGCGATCGTTGCGACGGGGCAAGAAGAAATGACAGTGGGATACCGCTAAAGCCAACGGCCGCGCTGTCGCACGGCCGTGACACGAAACTGTCATTCGTTACGGTCGGATCGACCGGGAAAGCCGTCAGCTCGCAGCGGCTTCCGTGAAGCGCGTCTCGACCCGATGGTCGACCGGGGCGTAAGCATGGTTCTTGGCTTCGCCGGCATAGCGGCAGGCGGCCGCGACCGACGCAATTCCGATCGCACCGTAGCGGACGCCCAGGTCCTCATGGCGCTCGGTCTTGGCAGATTCTTCTTGGGGCTTGCTGCCCGTCGCAACAGTCATCATTTCCTCCACTCGTTTCCCATCCCCTCAGACCCGAACCTGATCTTCGAACGCGGCGGAAATGGGCGGACAATCGTGTTTGATCGGGGCAATTTCCGCCGGCGATGCCGCGTTTTCCGCCGCGAATCCATACCATTGCTGGGATCGCCGAGACCGAGAGTCGACTTTCACCGATCCGATTAAATGGTTGTTATGGTAAACCTTTGTTTAACGGATTGCCCCCAGAGTGAGAGCTTCCGCGGGACGTGGTGGGATCAGGTCCCGGGAGTTTGACCACTCGGCTTTGGCTGCAAACTCCTGCGACATTCCTGCCACAGTTTCACAGCGACTGACGTGGGAGAGCCCGAGTCGCCTAGAAAAGCCGCAGAAAATTCGGCTAATTAACTGATTCAAACCGTCCGTCGGGGTGGGAACATGGCAATGGGAATGCGTGGGTTGAAGGCCAAGCGGGCTGGCATCGCCGCCCTGGTACTAGGCCTTGGTGTGGCTCTGTCCGGTTGCATGGCGTCGCAGACCGTCGAACCCGCCTCGGAAGCGAACTTCACGCCGCGCGATCGCAAGCTGCTCGCGCACGTGCCCTACGCACAGGCTCAGATCCCTGAAGCCTATCAGCGCCACATCGTCGACTACCACCGCAAGGAAACACCGGGCACGATCGTCGTCGATTCGGATGCGCGCTATCTCTACTACGTGCTCGAGAAGGGCAAGGCGATCCGCTACGGCGTGACCGTCGGCGAAGAAGCGCTGGTGTTCACTGGCGTCGCCAAGGTCGGCCGCAAGGAAGAATGGCCGTCGTGGACGCCGACCGCCGACATCAAGAAGCGGCTTAGCGGCATTCCGGACTTCGTCGGCCCAGGCCCGCACAATCCGCTCGGCGCACGCGGCCTCTATCTTTATGCGAACGGCAAGGACACGCTGTATCGCATCCACGGCACCAATCAGCCGGAATACATCGGCTCGGCGATCTCCTCGGGCTGCATCCGCATGACCAACGAGGACGTGATCGACCTCTACAACCGCGTGAAGATGGGCACCTCCGTCGTGGTGCTGGCGCCGACGCAGGGCGACTCGCCGATGAATCCGCGCATGTCGATGGTCGGCACGTCCGTCGGCGGGCTCTAACTGATCGGTTGATCGAAACTGATTGAAACGGCGCCGGCAAAACCGGCGCCGTTTTTCTTTGAGCATTCTTTTTCGGCGCTATTGCTTCTCGTCGGCGTCGACTTGCGCGGCCGGGCGCGGCTGAGGCAGCGGCACATTCACCAGGACCGGCGGCTCGCGCACATCCCACTGACAGATGCGATAGCCGCGCGTGCGCTCGGCGATATCCATGTGAATGTGGTTCTCGTGATAGCCGTCGGAGCCTGGACCGAGCACGGTCGTAAAGCGGCCGCAGGTCGCGGTGCGCAAGCGCTCGCGGAACAGTTTCGAGATCAACGGATCGGTCAGTTCGTATGACTTGCCGTTGGCGAGGGTGATGGCGCGCACATCGAGCGCGTTGGCCTTGCCATGCTCGGAGAGCTTCGCGCCGACGATGCGGTTACGGCCGCGGCAACTGTAGGAATCGAAATTGGCGATCGAGGCGAGCACAGAGCCAAGCTCGGCCGTCATCGGCCCGACCTCCTGACGCACCCAGAGCGCGACGGCTTCCGCCATCGGGCAGCGCAGGATCGCGGGCGGCGAAAGCGCGACGCGCGACTTGTCCGGCATCGTGACCGCTTCGAGCTTCACCACATCGACGGCGCCGCAGCCGCCGGGGCCGGTCAGCGTCGGCTGCGCTGTGAAAGCGGCGAGTTCCGCAAGGCGCAGCGCGCAAGCGGAGGGGCCCGGCGCTGCCTCAGGCTTCTCGACAGGGTGCAGCTCGGGCGCGGGGGCGAGAGACGTGACGGAACCTGACAGCGCGGCCTCGGGCTGCTTGCCGAAACGCTCATTTAAACCGGCCGGACGCTCCGGCGGCATTGGCACGCGCACGATTTTCGGCGCAGCCAATGCGGGCGATGACGAAAGAAGGGCGATAACGGCAAACCGTCCGATCCATTTCAGCAGCGGTCCGGCGCCCCTCATCGGAAACAATGGTTGGCAGGACCGCATGGTTACGTCAATTGGCCGGGTCAATCGGCGAGCGCTATTTGCTCACCGCCCCCGATTGCTTGACCGGGCTTGGAACGTGGTTGAGAGCACGAGCTTTCTGCGCCAGATCGCAGCCCTCGCAATAACGGTGATCCTTGTAGTCGATCCAGTTGTGCGCATAGACGTTCTCCGCCGGAATGCGGTACCGCTCCTGGAGGAAGCGCAGGAGAACCAGCCAGGCTTCGACTTGTTCCGGCGTCGCGGGCTTCGCCACGTCCGGATAATTGCCGACGAATTCGACGCCGATCGAGTTGGTTTTCACGACGTTGCGGAACGTCTTCGAATTGTCGATGTATTTGTTGTCGTTGCGGTTGGCGCCGTCACCGTGGGTGGTGATCGCGGTCTCCGGCGTCGCCCAATAGACCGTGCCGTCGGTCTCGACCCAAAGCATCACGCCTCGTTTGCCGGGATTCTTGTTCTGCTGCACCGCGAGCGCACGCGCCGAGCCCGCCGGACCTTCGGTCTGGTGCGCGATGATGTTCTTCCACGGCGCATCGGCCGGATTTCCGAGCGGCGCGAGATAGACGATCTTGAGACCCGGAATTTGCGGCGTGCCCGAGCTGCGCGCGAGCTCGGAGAACGATTGCGCGGAGACCGGCGAAACGAAAGCGAGCGCACCAAGAAGCGCGCCCGCTATCAAACGAAGCTGCATTGCAATGCCGATCACTTGTTGCGGACCACATCCTTGTAGTCCGGCGCTTCTTTCAGGAAGCCACGATCCATCATCCAATCGACCTTCTCGTTGAACTCGACCGCCTGATAGCCCTGCACACCGAGAAGCTCCGGCATCATGCCGGTCTTGCGCTGTTCGGGCGTCAGATCGCGGAGCAGATTTTCGCGCGAGCGGCCCTCGTTCTCGCGCAGCCATTCGACGGCGCGGTTGAGCGCACGGCGGAGCTTGGCCGCGGTCTCCTCGTCGATGTCGTCGCCCGCAACGATGCCGCCACGCCAGCGCAGGTCCGCGATCTTGCGGCAACCGGCGGAGGCCGCGCGGCTCACCAACGGCTCCATCAGCGCCGCGGCCTCGTTCTTGCCGGACAGAAGCGCATCGAGCCGGTCGTTGGCGTGTTCGAGTTTGATCTTGTCGAAGGCCACGCCCGCGGCTTCCATCACCTCAATGGCCGCGTAGAACGTGCCGGCGTGCCAGGTGACGGCGATTGGCACGTTGCTGAGATCCTTCAGGCTTTGAATCTTGGAGTCCTTACGCACCATGATCGCGCCGGTGCGCGCCGTGGTGTCGAGGCCGATGATCTTGCCCTTGCCGGCCTGCTGCACGCGCTCAATCGCGCCCCATTCGCAGACCGGATAGACCTCGAGCGCCCCTTGCGCGAACTGCGACTCCTTCCAACGCTGCGAGAAATCCTCGACGCGGCCCGCGACGCCCTTCGGGTTGTCCTCGTTATATTCGACGGTCAGGCCCTCATCCTTGAAGAAGCCCTGCTCGACGGCGACCCGCCAGGGCCGGTCGTGGGCATTGCTGTCGCTTTGCAGACGGATGACGCGCGCCATGTTCGTTTCCTCGAATATGTTTTTCGCCATGAGCCCCGGACAAATGTAAACAAGGGGACGGGCCGGCTCAATCGGGTGGAACGGTGGCGAAATACGATGTGATCGTGGTTGGGCTTGGCGCGATGGGGGGCGCGGCGCTGGCCGAATTGGCCCGGCGCGGCGCGCGAGTGCTCGGGATCGAGCAGTTCGCGATCGGGCATGACAAGGGCTCATCGCACGGCGGCACGCGGATGATCCGGCTCGGCTATTTCGAGCACCCGTCCTATGTGCCGTTGTTGCGGCGCACCTACGAGCTTTGGCGGGAGTTGGAGGCGCGAAGCGGAAAGAAGCTTCTTCATATCACCGGCATTGCGGAAATTGGTCCTCAGAATGGCGATATCGTTTCGGGGACGCTACTCGCATCGCAAATGCACAAGCTGCCGCACGAGGTGCTGACCGCGGCACAGACGATGGAACGGTTTCCGGCGTTCCGTCTGCCATCGGACACCATCGGCGTGTTCCAGCCGGACGGCGGCTTCCTCGCGGTCGAAGACGCGCTCGAAACGAATATCGCGCTGGCGAAAGCAGCAGGTGCAGAGGTCAGAACCGGCATCAAGGTGCGTGCGGTCGACGAAACGTCGAGCGGCGTTCGCGTCATCGCCGAGGGCGAAACATTCGAAGCGGACCAAATCATCGTTTCGGCGGGCGCTTGGGCGACAAAATTTTTTCCCAATTTACCGCTGCGTGTGACGCGCGAGGTCATCGCATGGTTCGAGCCGAGCGATCCCAGCCTGTTCGAGCCGTCGCGGTTCCCGGTGTTCCTGCTCGAAAACCCGCACGGCCAGCACTACGGCTTCCCCACCTTCGGCCAACCGGGCGTGAAGATCGCGAAGCACTATCACCGCGACGAAGCCGCCGATCCGGACGCTGTGGATCGCATCGTCTCCGCAACCGACGAGGCGCTGATCCGCCCTGCCATCGCCGATCACATCCCGGCGGCGAACGGCCGGATGCTGGCGGGCAAGACTTGCCTCTACACCATCACGCCCGATCGCGATTTCATCATCGATCGGGCATCGGGGACCTCTCGGATCATCGTCGCCTCGCCTTGCTCCGGCCACGGCTTCAAATTCGCACCCGTCATGGGCGAAATCCTCGCCGACCTCGCGACGAAGGGCGCAACCGGCCACGACATATCGCGCTTTGCGCTCAGCCGATTCTAAGGCCGGGCTTTCTTGCGAAGGATCGCACCCAGCACGTCGGAATAGTCATCGGTCCATGCCGCAATGCCCGGCTTCGGGTCGATCTTGCGCCAACCGTCACGCCGGGGCAGCTCTCCGAGCGAAGCTTCGGCGCGCGCCAGCACCACGACTTCCGAATTGGTGCGGCGATCGCTGGAGAAATTATTGGCATCGTTGCTGCGTTTGAAATACGCAACGAAGCCCTCCTCCGCAGCAACCACGGCGACAACGCTCGCGAGCTCCATGTGCACGTTGGAGACATGCAGCGCAATCACACCGTTCGGCGACAGACGCGCAGCATATCCGGCCAGCGCCTCACGCGTCAGCAGATGCACCGGAATGGCATCCGAAGAAAACGCGTCCAGAACGATCAAATCGTAGTGCGAGGGCGATTCGACGAGCGTCAACCGCGCGTCTCCGGTGACAAAGTCGATGCCGTTGCCACACGCCGAAAGGAAACGGAAATTTGCGGGATTCCGCGCGAGCCGCACCACCTCCGGGTCGATCTCAAAATACGTCCAGCGCTCGCCATCTCTCTTGTGACACGCAAGACTGCCGGTGCCGAGACCGACCAGCGCGACGCGGTCAAGGCTGCCGCGGGCATTGCGGGCCGTTTCGATCGCTTCCGACAATGGACTGCCGTAATAATAGTAAGTGAGCGGCTCTGGCGTTCCCTCTATAGGCTTGCCGGACGCGTCACGCATGCGCTCGACGCCGTGCACAGTCGTCCCGTGATACAGCATGCGGAAGGTATGGCTGCTATCCTCCACGACCCGATGCACGCCGAAGAAGCTGCGCACGGTCTCAATCGGACTCACGCCTGCCTGCCACGAACCCGCGATGGCAAACGTCATTACGACAAGACCCCAGAACCGCGCAGGATTGCGAACCTGGCACAGCATCAGCGCAACACAGAGAACCGAGGTGATCTGCAGCAGTGTCTCCATAGCGAGCGGCAGCGTCACGTCGAAAGCCAAGCGCGATATCACGGCAACGGCAGCGACCATCAGTGGCAGTGCGGTCTGCTTGACGAAGTTGCGCAGCCCGCTTTCGTAGATGCCCGGCAGCGCCAACACCGCCGCCGCGATGAGAATTGGATACTCGTAGATGTTGTTGAAGACATTCGGCGCGAGCAGTCCGGCAAAAATTCCGCCCAGCACACCGCCGGCCGATGTCCAAAGATAGAATTCCGTGAGCCGCGAGGGATGCGGGCGCAGCCGATATGCTTCGCCGTGGCACGCCAACGCCGCCACCACGAAAACGGTGACATTGAGCACCATGACCACGAACCAGTATTCCCGCGCACCGCCGAGAATGCTGATTGTGACCGGTGCGACGACGTAGGGCAGCAGGCGCAGCACCCAAGCGTGCGGCACCCACGGCCGCTCGCGGAATACAGCAACAAAAGTCAGAAGGTAAAGCGCCAATGGCATGACCCAAAGGAGCGGCGCGGCGGCAAGATCGGTGGTGACGAAGGCGGTCACAGCGATGCAGAGTCCGGACGGGATCGCAGTCAACGCCATCCAGGAAAGGCGCCGCCTGAGCGCCGGCGGCGCATCGATCGCGGCGATCGGCTTGGCTCCCGCCTTGTTGGACACCAGAAACCCGGCGACACAAATGCCTGCAGCGAGCAGTGCGAAGCCGGACGACCAGATGGCTGCCTGTGTGCGCAGCGCGAACATCGGTTCGATCAGAAATGGATAGGCCAAGAGCGCCGCGAACGAGCCGAGGTTGGAGGCGGCATAGAGCACGTAGGGATTCTTCGCTTGCGGATGTCCGGTGGCGATGAACCAGTTCTGCAAGAGCGGCGCGGTCGCGGCCAGCGCAATGAAAGGCAGTCCGATCGAGCAGACGAACAGACCGACAAGCCAAATCGTGACGCCGCTCTCCGGCGGCTTCACGAACCCTGCGGCGATGCCGAGCGGCAGCGTCATGGCCACGCCCGCAAGCAGCACGAGGTGTACGAGCGCGGCACGGCCCGGCGACAGCGTGCGAACCATCACGTGCGCATAGAGATAGCCGGCGAACAGCAGCGCCTGAAACGTCACCATCGCGGTCGACCACACCGACGGCGAGCCGCCGAACTTCGGCAGCACCATCTTGGTGAACATCGGTTGAACGGCGAACAGCAGGAGCGCCGACACGAACAGCACGGCAGCAAAGAGCGCCGGCACAAAGCGGCGCACGGATGCTTCACCCAGGGCCAGGACCGGGCCCTGGGCCGGTGCGTCGTAGGTGCTCATGCGGCAGCGCCTCCGGAAATGCCGGGATACCCCTCACCCTAGCCGGATCGCGTTAAGCGCCGATTACCCCGATAAATCGGAATTCCCGTGGATTCCGGCATGGTTGCGCGGCCGTTCGTTGCCGGTAACCTTATGTCCAAGCGGCCGATTGAGCCGCATTGGGAACCTGGGACGGACCGGAGGAAATACTCATGCTCGGCCTGATGCAGGATTGGCCGCTCCTGTGCCACCGCGTCATCGACCACGCTGCGATCCAGCACGCGGAACGTCCGGTCGTCACTCGCTCGGTCGAAGGGCCGATCCACACAACGAACTATCGCGAGGTGCGGCAGCGGGCGCTGAAACTCGCCAAGCGACTCGACAAGGACGGCGTAAAGCTCGGTGACCGCGTCGCGACGCTGGCCTGGAACACCTGGCGGCATCTCGAATGCTGGTACGGCATCCTCGGCATCGGCGCGATCTATCACACCGTCAATCCGCGGCTGTTCCCGGAGCAGATCGTCTGGATCGTCAATCACGCGGAGGACCGCGTGATGATGACCGACCTCACTTTCATTCCGCTTCTGGAGAAACTTGCAGACAGGTTGCCGACCATCCAGCGCTATGTCGTCCTGACCGACGCAGCGCATATGCCGAAGACGTCGCTGAGGAACGCCGTTCCTTACGAGGAATGGATAGCCGAGGTGGACGACGATTTCGCTTGGAAGAGCTTCGACGAGAACACCGCCGCCGGCATGTGCTACACGTCCGGCACCACGGGCAATCCGAAAGGCGTGCTCTACTCGCACCGCTCCAACGTGCTGCACGCCTTCATGGCGTCGTTGCCGGACGCCAAGGGCATTCACGCGACCGACGTGGTGCTGCCGGTCGTGCCGCTGTTCCATGCCAATTGCTGGTCGCTCGCCTTCTCGACGCCGATGACTGGCGCTTCGATGATCATGCCGGGGTGCAGGCTCGACGGGCCGTCGATCTACGAGCTGATGGACACCTACAAGGTGACGTTCACCGCCGGCGTGCCGACCGTATGGCTGATGCTGCTCCAGCACATGCAGCAGAACAACCTGAAGCTCCCTCACCTCAAGCGCATCGTGATCGGCGGCTCGGCGTCGCCGCGCGCGATGACGAAGGAGTTCGAGGAAAAATACGGCGTCGAGGTGATCCACGCCTGGGGCATGACCGAGATGAGCCCGCTTGGCTCGCTCTGCACCATGAAGCCGGAGTACCAGGCGCTGACCGGCGACGCCAAGCTCGACATCCAGATGAAGCAGGGTCATCCGCCGTTCGGCGTCGAGATGAAGATCACCGACGACAACGGCCGCAGGCTGCCGTGGGACGGCAAGACCTTCGGCCGCCTCAAGGTGCGGGGTCCTGCGGTGGCGCGGCGCTACTTCAAGGACGACACCGACATCCTCGACGAGGAAGGCTTCTTCGACACCGGCGACGTCGCGACCATGGACCCGCACGGTTACATGCAGATCACCGACCGGGCGAAGGACGTCATCAAGTCGGGCGGCGAATGGATTTCCTCGATCGATCTCGAGAACCTCGCGGTCGGTCATCCCAAGGTCGCAGAAGCCGCCGTCATCGGCATCAGCCATCCGAAATGGGACGAGCGCCCGCTCCTGGTCATCGTGCCCAAAAAAGATCAGACCATCACGAAGGACGAAATCCTCGGCTTTATGACAGGCAAGGTTGCCAAGTGGTGGCTGCCGGACGATGTGGCCTTTGTCGATGAGATTCCGCACACAGCGACCGGAAAAATCCAGAAAACCGTGCTGCGGGAACGCTTCAAAAACCACGTGTTGCCGACAGCGGTGGGCTGAACCGGAAACCGCTCTCCTGCGACAAATCTTTGCGGTACATTGCCGCCACGCCTTTGCTCGCCCGCAGGAAACTTTAGCGATTTTCCCATGACTGTGCCCGACGGGACCTCGGTCCCGGTCATCCTCCCCGGCTCGACCACCACGCCCGCAACGCCGCCCGTGCGCTTCACAGGCGCGACGGATTCCTACGTCCGGCTGCTGATCCGCGGCTACGCGCTCCTCGGCGTGACGCTCGGCATCTACCGCTTCTGGCTCAACACCGACGTCCGCCGCTTCCTGTGGTCGAAGACCGAGGTCGCGGGCGAGCCACTCGAATACACCGGCACGGCGGTGGAGTTGCTGATCGGCTTCCTGATTGGGCTTGCCATCCTGGTTCCGATTTACGTCGTGTTTTTCGTGGGCGCGTTGAGCATGGGCACCGCCGGCCAATTCGCCAGCGTGCTGAGCATTCCTTTTCTTGCGCTGTTCGGCCAGTTCGCGGTCTACCGCGCGCGGCGCTATCGCCTCACGCGCACGGTCTATCGCGGCGTGCGCTTCCATCAGAGCGGCTCGGCGGTGCGCTATGCGTTCTGCGCGATGTTCTGGTGGGTGATGATCGTGCTGACGCTCGGCCTCGCCTATCCGTTCATGCAGGCGCAGCTCGAGCGCTACAAGATGCGCCACACCTATTACGGCAATTTGCAGGGCGCTTTTGTGGGCTCAGGCTTCCGCCTGTTCCTGCGCGGTTTTGTGATGTGGCTGCTGATCGCCGGACCGTTCGCCGTCGCCATTGCCGCGGCGCTCGCACTCATCGACTGGCCCGCCCTGGTGCAGGTGCTCGAAGAAGCCGACTCCAAAAAGCTTCTCACCGCACTGGAAGAAATCCGCGGCATCAAGGAAGCGATCGGAATTGGCGTCGCCGGTGTGTCATTCAGCCTGCTGTTCGCGCTCCTGCTCTATCCGGTGTTCCAAGCGATGGTGCTGCGCTGGTGGATTTCGGGCCTGCGGCTCGGCGGCATGACGTTCACCTCGCGTCTGCGCACCGGCCGGATTTACGGCGCTTATGGCCGCTTCATCGGTATCTCGATGCTCTACGTGATGGGCGTTGGCATCGCGGCCGGGATCATCGCCGTCCTGTTCACGATGGTGAGCAAGGCATCCGGCAGCACCGCGTTGGAAATCGTTGGCGCAGTCTTCAGCATTGGCATCTACGTTGTCGCTATGCTTGGTTATTCGGTGATCTACCGTGCGACCGTGCAGCTCACGACGTGGCGGCACGGCATGCAGTCGACCGAACTTGAAAACCTCGCCGTGCTCGACACAGTCAAGGCCGAGGGCGGACCGAGCTCGGCGGTCGGCGAAGGCCTCGCCGACGCGCTCAATGTGGGTGGCATCTAGATGATCTCAGGCGCCGGGATTTTCTTCGACGGCATCGTGAGCACCCGCCACGCCGTGACGATCGAGGCGGCGCCCGACATGCTGCGCGTCCGCGATGCGGGCGGATTTGCGCTCGCGGAATGGCCCTACAACGAGTTGCAGGCGCTCCCCTCGCCGAACGACATGCTGCGCCTTGCGCGTGTCGGCAGTCCGGTTCTTGCGCGGATCGAGACTCGCGATACCGCCCTCACCGCCGAGATCGAGCGGCTCGCCGGCACGCTCGACCGCATGGGATTGAACGAGCGCCGCTCCCGGCGGAAAGTCGTCGGCTGGACCTTGGCGGCCTGCGTCTCGCTGGTGCTGGTCGCGGTGTTCGGCGTGCCGGCGCTGGTCGAGCGCATCGCCCCGCTGATCCCGATGTCGATCGAACAGCGCTTCGGCGTCGCCATCGATGCGCAGGTCCGCTCGATGCTGGATACGACCAAGCGCGACGGCAAGGCTTTCGAATGCGGCACGGCCGACGACACCGAGAAGGCCGGACGGGCGGCCCTCGACAAGCTGATGGGCATTCTGGAGGCCGGCGCGGAACTGCCGATTTCGCTGAAAACCGCGGTTGTCCGCAGGAGCGAGGCCAACGCCATTGCACTTCCCGGCGGGCACATCTACGTGTTCGAGGGACTGGTGACGCAGGCCAAGAGCCCCGAGGAACTGGCCGGCGTCGTCGGGCACGAGATCGGCCACGTCGCCCACCGCGACGGCACCCGCTCGGTGCTGCAAGCGGCGGGGATTTCGTTTCTGTTCGGAATGCTGCTCGGCGATTTCACCGGCGGCGGCCTGGTGGTGATCGCGGCGAAGCAGGTTATCCAGTCGGCCTATTCGCGCGAAGTGGAAACGAGCGCGGACCACTATGGTGTGCAGTTGATGCTGAAGTTGAAGGCCGACGCGAACGCCTTTGCCGCGATCCTGGACCGGATCGCGGGTTCCCTCGACCACGGCATCACCAAGGTGATCATGGACCATCCGGAAACGAAAGAGCGCGTGGCCGCGATCAAGAGAGATGCGACCGCCGCGCTGTCGCCGCCGCAGCCGATGCTGACGCCCGCGGAATGGGCCGCCCTCAAGAAGATTTGCGGATAGACGATGGCACGCCGCCGGATCGCAGACGCGCCCATGTCGCGGCTTGCCGTGTGGTCGCGGCGCTGCGCGTTTTTCTCGCTGGCGGCCACGATCATTGCCATCGTGATCGTGCGGTCCGGTTTCCTGGAGATCGTGCCGGCGCTCGCCACCTTCGCCGGCGCGCTGGTGTTCGCGGGCTTTGCGATCATGCTGGCGTTCGGCGCTTTCGTGGTGATCTGGAAGGATGGCTCCGACGGACTGGGCCACGCGGTGATGGCGCTCGGCATCGGCGCAGCGCTGCTCGCCTATCCTGCCTATCTCGGCGTCAAGGCGTATCGCCTGCCGATGATCAACGACATCACCACCGACCCAATCGATCCGCCCCGCTTCGACGTGGTGGCGCAACTGCGTCCGGCCGGCACCGCAGCCTATGCGGGCCTCTACGCCGCCGAGCTTCAGCGCGAGGCCTACCCCGACGTCGAACCGCTGGATCTTTCCGCAAACGCGCAGACCGCTTACGACGCGGCGATTCAGGTCATCACCAAGCGCAAGTGGCGCATCATGTCGGAACGCCCGCCCCAGGCCGGCCGCCGCGACGGGCAGATCGAGGCGATCGCGCGCACGGCCATCATGGGCTTCCGTGAGGACGTCTCGCTTCGCATTCGCACCACGCGCGACGGCTCGCGGATCGATGTGCGCTCGGCTTCGCGCTACGGCCGCCACGATCTCGGCGGCAATGCCGCACGCATCAAGAGTCTGCTCGACGACATCGACGACGTCGTGACGACCAAGCAGGAAAAGGACGAGCGCGCCGAGAAGCGCCGTGCCCAGCAACAGAAGCCCGCGCCAGCCAAGGGCGGGCCGCAAAGCAAGAAGCCGAGCTCCTAAGCGAGACGGAAGCGGCCCTCGACCGACGTCGCTCCGTCGGTCTTTACGATACCGCGCGCGACCAGGTCCTCCAGATGCGCGAGCACGGAAAGCCCCGCAGCTTTAAAGAGGCGCGGATCGAGGCTGGCGTAGATCGCACTGACGAGCGAGGGAATGTCTTGCTCGCCCTCCTTGTCGAGACGATTGACGATCGATGCCTCGCGGGCCTTGCGGTGCAGGATATAGGCGGCGACGAAGCGCGGCGCGTTCCGCACCGCGCCGCCATGACCGGGGAAGTAAATCGGCTCGCTGCGCTTGGCGAGCTTCTGCAACGAGCTCATGTAGTCGCCCATCGAGCCGTCGGGCGGCGCGACCACGGGTGTCGACCATGCCATCACGTGATCGCCGGCGAAAATGACGTTCGCTTCCTTGTAGGCAAAGGCCATATGGTTCGCGGTATGGCCCGGCGTGGTGATGGCTTCGAGCGTCCAGCCATCGCCGTGCACCACCTCGCCGTCCTTCAGCGCGCGGTCGGGCACGAAGTCGGTGTCGTTCGAGGCATCGAGCCGCGGCGCCTCGCCGACGTTGAGTGCACGAGCTGGACGATGCGGGCCTTCAGCCAGCACCAGCGCGCCGGTCGCCTGCTTGATCGGCGGCACGCCGGGCGAATGATCGCGATGGGTGTGTGTAACGAAGACGTGCGTCACCGTCTCGCCCTTCACGGCATCGAGCAGCGCTGCGGTGTGCGCGGCGTCTTCCGGACCAGGATCGATGATCGCAACCTTGCCGCGGCCGACGATGTAGCTGACCGTGCCCTTGTAGGTGAACGGGCTCGGGTTGTTGCACAGGATGCGGCGCACGCCAGGCATGACCTCATCGACCACGCCGGGCTTCAGATCGAAAACCTTGTCGAATGGAATATCTTCGGCCATTTGCTGACTTTCCAAAGATGCTGCGAATGGCCTACGCGCTCCGGCGCGCGATGCCAAGCCCTCCTTCGGCCGCCACAACTCGGACGCATATCCGCCCTGCCGGCTCCCTGAAACCGTCCTTGTCGATTGTTCCGATGGCCTCCCGGCTGGGGAGTCGGGAGGGGACATGCTTCATTTCAGGATTGCGGCGCTTGCCGCTGTCGTCGCATTCGCGCCGGCTTCGGCGCAGGCCGCGAGGATCGAATTCAACTCACGCGCCGACGCAGTCGACTGGATCGACAGTTACCGGCTGAAACCAGAGCCAGCGCGAGTGCCGGCAGCGGTGCACGCGCTCAGCAAGGATGGCGCGCTGCGCGATCCGGAGGCCGCGGGCTTCTATGTCGGCTTCGTCGCCGGCGTGCTCAACGCCAATCCGGCGCGCGCCGACGAGCTGATCGCGAAAATGCTTCCCTTGCCCGACGCCGACCAATGGCTCGCGGTGCGGGCCATTGCCTATTCAGGCCTGCCGGAATGGCGCGATCTGCTGCGCAAGTATGCGGGCCGCCTGCCCGCGCGCAAGGAACTAATCGACCGCTATCTCGACGGCAAGCTGCTCACGCTCGACGAGCTCGAACTCGACAAGAGTCCGACATGGCTCGAGAAGATTCACATCCAGATGGGCGGGAAGCCGCCCGCGAAGGAGATTTCCTACGGCGGCAATCCGGAGCTGCTGGATACGCTGTGGGGCCGCTATTTCGCGGGTTACGACCGTAAGGCGATCTGGCGCATCCTCACGATCCTGCCGTGGTCGAAGGACAGCGACAGCCTCGAGCGGCTCACCGTCGGGAGCGCCGCGAAATACACACTCGCCAACAATGCGGCGCGTTATCCAGACATACTCGCACTTCTGAAGGAGAAGATGCCGAAGCAGCCGGAGGATGTCCGCAAGCCGCTCGCCGACATCATCAAAGCGGCAGAGACGATGCAGACCGCGCAAATCCGCAAGGAACAACTCGCCGCCATTGACGAGTTCAAGCGCACTGGCTCCGGCACCAAGAAGAATCTGAAGATGTGGGGCTACGTCGGCCAGGGCGCGATCGCGATCGGCTGCATCGCCGCCTCCGCGGTCTCGCTCACCGCGCTCGGCCTGCCTTGCGTGATCGGCGGCGCGGTGACGTCGGCGGCGATCAACTACTGGGCGGCGCAGTAGCGCGACGCTGTCATTTCACCATGATGATGCCGACCTGATTGGTCAGGCTGTGCGCCATTACAGGATTGCCGTCCGGCGTGACATCCATCTTGCGGACGATGTCACCGCCCCCGGGGATCGGAAACGTCTGGAACTGCTCGGTCTTCGGATCGAAGCGCACCATCATCGGCGGCTTGGCGAAGGACTCGTTGTACCAGATCACCCCCTTCGCATAGGCGATGCCGTAAGGCATCGACTTCGGACCGCTCGGCGACGCCCATTCCTTGTGAGCGCCGGTCTCAAGGTTGATGCGGCCGAGATAGCCGCGCGAGTAGTCAGTGTAATAAACGTCGTCTCCGACGATCCAGATGCGGCGCGGCCGCGAGGCGGCATCCGGCAGCGCGTATTCCTTGAGCTCCAGCGTATCCGGATTGATTGTTGCGATCTTGTTGGAGCCGAATTCGCAGAACACCGGCATTCCGTTGGCGTGGATCTGGATGCCGTAGGGCCGCGACCGCGGCGTCAGCATCGGTATGATCTTGACCTCTCCACTTTTGGAATCGACGCGGCCGACGACGTTCGATTGCTGCGCGGTGAACCAGACGATGCCGTCGGCACCGACAGCAAGGCTGTGCGGGTCCTTCACCTTGGCGTCGGGCATCTTGTATTCGGTCACCTCACCGGTCACCGGATTGAGACGGCCGACGAGACCGGCGTGATTGCCGGTGAACCAGATGTTGCCGTCCTTGTCTTCGCGCAGCCCATGCGGGCCGGTGTGCGGCGTCTTCAGCGTGTATTCACGGATCGTGTTGTTCTTCGGGTCGACCCGGCCGAGCTTGTTGGCGAGCTGGCCGGTCCACCAGATCGCGCCGTCCCTGGTGGCGAGCGGATCGTGCGGCCGGGAGCCGATGGTCGGAATGTCCCAGAGCTTCATGGTGACTTGCACCGGCCCTGACACCACGGCGCCCGGCGGACGCGGGCGTTCCGGAAAATTCTTCGTCAGATACGTCACCAGCGTCGGCCAGTCCTCGGGCGGCACCGGCGCGCCGATGTTCTGCATCATGTGCTCGATCATGAACCAACCAGCCGGCGTATAGCCCGCACGGGCACGGTTGATGTCGTGGCAGCCGCCGCAAACCGCGACAAAAGTTTCCTTGCCCGGACCGTCTGGAAAATCCGGCTGAGCCTGCTGCGCCAGCGCGGGGGCTGCGAGCAAAAGCAAAGAGGCGGCGAGCGGAAGGTGAGAAAGCCGCGGCATGGATTCTCCGTCAGTTCGAAAAAGGCTTGAGTTCAAAAATAGACCGGGCGGACTCGCGCGCCCGCCCGGCCATCATATCGGCGCCCGCTCACTTCGCCAGAGGATCGGGACGCATCTGGAATTTGACCACCTTCGGATAGTTCTCCGTGCCGCCCTCCGCATGGAAGACGGTGCGGCTCGCGTTCGCCGACCACAACGCTCGCCCCTTCCAGCCGGTCTTGGCGTTGTCGATGCGGCCGTCCGCCCACTTCGGGAAGAAATTCATCGGATACGGCACACGGAGCGAAATCCACTTGCCGTCGACGAATGCCTCGTAGCCGCCCTGCATGTTGGCGGAGACGATCGGCACGTTCTTTCCGAGGCCGGACGTGTTGTGCCAGTCGACCCAGGTGTAATAGCTCGCCTCGGCGCTGCCATCGTCCTTCACGTCGCGGAACTGCGGGCCCGGCATCTTGTAGAGCGTCCAGCCCTCCGGGCAGTGCGCACCGGTCGCCGTCGGGCCGTTCGTCACCTTGCACTTGGAACGATCGAACTTGCCGAGGTGGCCGCTCGCGAGCGACGCCCAGAAGATGCCGTCGGTCCCGACATCGCCGCCGCGCGGGCCGTAGCCCGGGAACGGCACCTCGTACACCTCCGTGATCGCCGTGTGCGTCGGATCGGCGCCCGGCACGATGCGGACGACGTGACCGGGGAAGCCCATCGAGGTGCCCCAGATCGAGCCGTCGTTCGGATTGTGCATCACGCTGTAGAGGCTGACGTGGATGCGCCGGTCCTTTGCCGGATCGTTCGGCTGGTTCGGGTTGGTGTACTCGTCGCGCTTGCCGTTGCCGTTGGTGTCCATGATGAACGGCGTCCAGCCTTGCGATTTCTGCTCGTCGCCGGTCTCCTCGTACATCTTGCGATTCAGCCAGCCGACGACGCCCGGACCGGTCACGCCGCTCGACGTCCAGATCGTCTTGTTGGCGTCATTCGTGACGATGACGTGGTGAGTCTGGAAGCAGGTCGAGATCAGCGAAAACTTGCCGGTCTTCGGGTCGTACAAGGAAAGCTGCCGGCCGGATTGAGCGACCGGATAAGCCTTCGCCGACGGATGATCGGAGCCAGCCTTGCACCAGTCCGGATTGTTCGGCCCGCGCACGCGCGCGGCGCTCCAGACGCGGCCCTTCTCGTCCATCATCTGATTGTGGATGCTCGTCTGGTTGTCCCAGATCGGGTCCGGCCCCCAATAGGGCGACGCCGCCATCGGCGCGTCCTTGGAGTTCGGCGTCGCCGGATCGCGCACCGGATGGTGCACGGTGCCGACCTTGTTGGTCTTCGGATCGAGCCACGGGAAGTTCGGCGTGCTCTCTTCGGTCGCACCGTAGATCAGGCCGTTGGCGTTGACGGTCGGATTGTTGCGGTCGGTCGAGATCAGGTCGTGCATGTAGTGCTTGGGTGTCGACCAGTCCCACATCGTCAGCACGATGTTGCGCTCGACGCCCTTCGGGCGCTCGGGTTTCTCGAACGGCAGTTCGCCGTTCGCAATGCTCGATGTCCAGTCGCCCCACAGCGTGAGTGCCTTCTCGGTGTCGAGACGGCCCGCGACGGTGACCATCTGCGTCATCGCCTGCCCCGACTGGATGCGGCGCGCCCAGGCGTCCGCAGGTTTCATGTCGGAGAATTCCTTCGGGATGGTGCGCGTGCCCTTGGTGCCGATGGCATGACAGGACATGCAGCCCGAGGTCTTGATGTCGTTCAGCCACGCGGCTTGCGATTTCACCTTCTCGAGCGGGAATTCCTCCTTCTTCGGAATCTTCAGCATCGAGTACCAGTAGATCGGCGGGTAGTACTCCGCCGCCGACTTCTCATCGGGCGCCTTCACCGCGGAGAGGTTGAGCTTCTTGCCCGGCTCGCCATCGACCTTCGGCGAGTCGACGAGGCCGTAGCCGCGCACCCAGACCTTGTATTTGGCCTTGGGCATCTCCGGGATCATGTAGCGGCCCTGATCGTCGGTGACGACGATCTTGGTGAACTTGGTCGGAAGATCGGTCGTCTCCGCGATCACCCACACGCCGGCCTCCGGGCCACTCGCGCTCGTCACCACGCCGCCGATTTCCGCTTTGCCAACCTGCTGCGCATGCGCAGGCGTGATCGCGGCCACGAACAACGCAGCCGCCGTCGCATTCAGAACGTGTCTGAGCTTCATATTGCCTCCCCAATGTCAGTCCGGGCTTTACCGCCCGTTGTTGTCTGGAATTATACCCGCAAAAGATCGCGGGGGCAGCACCCGGCGTGCCGCCCCCGCAAACATTCCAATCGCCAGGCCGGACGCGCTAGTGCGCCAGCGGATCAGGCCGGATCTGGATGTGCACCGCACGCGGACGGCTGCCCATGCCGGTTTCCATCAGCCAGGGCGTCCGGTCGCCGTTGGTGCTCCACAGACCGCGGCCCTTCCAGCCCGCATTCGGATCGTCGATGCGGCCATCAAAGCCCTTGGCGTAGAAGCCCATCGGATACGGGATGCGGATCATCACCATCTTGCCGTCCTTCAACGCAACGAAGCCGTCGTTGAGGTTGGCGGTGGACATGGGGATGTTCTCGCCGAGCCCGAACACGTTGTGCTGATCAACCCACGTGTAATAGCTCGACTCGGCGGAGTTCTCGCCGATGCCGTCGAAGCCCGGGCCCGGATACTGATAGAAGGCCCAGCCTTCGGGGCAATGATTGCCGGTCGCGTTCGGGCCGTTGAGCGGACCCTTGCACTTGCGGCGATCGAAGCTGACGAGGTGTCCGCTCGACGCGGAGCCCCAGGCGACGCCGTCCTTGTCGATGTCGCCGCCGCGGATGCCGAACGCCGGCATCGGCACGTTGTAGACCTCCGAGAGCTGCGTCTTCGGATCGAAGCGGACGAAGCCAGGCGGTCCGCCGAACACGCCGACGGTGTACCAGATCGAACCGTCGACCGGGCTCGGCATCACCGCATAGGGGCCGGAGCCCGGCACGATACGGCGATCCTTCGCGGGATCGTTCGGCGCGTTCGGCTCGACGAAGTCGTCGCGCTTGCCGTTGCCGTTGGTGTCGAGAATAAACGGCGACCAGCCCTGCGCCTTCGCCGCGTCACCCGTTTCCAGGAAGATGCGCGTATTGACCCAACCCGCCACCGGCCCAGTGCCCGACAGCCACAGCGTGTTGTCGGGGTCATAGCCAAGCTGCGGATGATGCGTGCCGAAGCAGGTGTCCACGAAGGAATACTTCATGGTCTTGGGATCGAGCATCGCGACCTGACGCGGCGAACGGTCCATCGGGAACACCTTCGCAGACGGATGCTCGGAGCCCTTCTTGCAGAACGCCGGATTGTCCATCCCGCGCACGGTGGCCGAAAGCCAAATGCGGCCTTCCTTATCGAACATGGAGTTGTGGTTGTTGGCGCGAGTATCCCAGAGCTTCTCCTTGCCCCAGTAGGCCGACGGCTCGAGCGGCGACACGCTGGCGGCGTGACCCGGCCCGAGCGACTCCGGCATCTCCGGATCGCGCACCGGCATCTTGAAGAACGAAACCTTGTTCGTCTTCGGATCGAGGATCGGCATGTTGTCGGTCGAATACTCCGGTGAGCCATAGAGCGGGCCGTAGGCATTCACCGTCGGGTTGCGGCGGTCCGACGCGATCAGGTCGTGCAGATACTTGTCCGGCGTGGACCACTCCCACGACGTCACGACGATGTTGCGCTCGACGCCGGCCGGACGCGGCGGCTTCGACTTCGGCAGCGCGCCCTTGGCAATGCTGTCGGTCCACTCGCCGAGGTATTTGTAAGGAACGCCGGCGAAACCACCGGCAAGCTGGTTGGTCATCTGGTCGCCGGATTGCCCGGCTTGCGTGCGGCGCATCCAGGCGTCCTCACCCGACTTGAACGAACCGAACTGCGCGGGGATGCTGCGCGTCGCTTCCTGGCCGAGCTGATGGCAGCCGATGCAGCCGATGTTCTTCATCTGCTTCAGCCAATCGACCTGGGTCAGCTTCTCAGGGATGGCCGTCTTGCCACCGAAGTCCTCCTTCGGCGGGACCTTCATCATCGAATACCAGTAGATCGCGGGGTAGTAGTGCGCAGCGGCGGCTTCGTTCGGCGCCTTGACCGCGGTGTGATTGAGTTGCTGGCCTGGCTTCGCACGCATCTTCGGCGAATCCACGAGGCCGTAGCCGCGTGTCCAGACCTGATAGTTGGCGACCGGCAGATCGGGGATCACATAACGCCCCTGATCGTCGGTGACTACCATCCTGGCGAACTTGGTCGGCAGGTCCGTGGTCTCCGCGATCACCCAGACGCCGGCTTCGGGACCGTTCGGTCCGGTGACGACACCGCCGATGTCGTCGTTGTCGATCGCAACGGCGGCCGCCTGTTGCGCCATCGAAGGCTGCGGCAACGCCGCCGAGAACGCGGCGAGGCCGATCGCCGCGACTGTAGAATACAGAATCTGTCTGGCACTCATTTCGTTCTCTCCCTAGCAAGCAGCATTCGAGCTTGGACGCCCGTTGTTTGCCGGGGAGTTTATACCAATTCGCACGAACGGCCAGTGGGCTCACGCCCCCTGGCCGTTCATTGGCCGTTCAAACAACACATCGAGAAAGGAAACGCTAAAGCCGCTTACAGTTTGGCGACCTTCGGCATCACCTCGGCCGTGAAGAGCTTGAGCGAATGCATGGCGTCCGACATCTTCATGTTGCCGAGGAAAAGATAGGTCAGGAGATAGTTGAAGCCGATCTCGTGAACGTGCCGCTCGATCTCCGCGATCACCTTTGAGGGAGAGCCGTAGATCACCGTGCCCTCCTCCACGCATTCCTCGAATGTCGTACCGCGCACATTCTTCAAGCGCTGCGCCGTGGCGGTAACGCCATGACGCGTCCTGATCCAGTTGATGTGTTCGAGGTGCTTCTCCATCGCGGGCTTGGCCCAGGCCTTGGCCTTCTCGTCGGTCTCATCGACGAAGATGTGCCGCTGCACGCCGATGGCGATGCCGCCGGAGAACTCCGGCTTCGGCTGAGCCGGCCTGTTACCCCGCTTGGCGAAGGCCTCCTTGAAGGTGTCGATGTTTTCCTTGGCGAAATTGTTCGGCCCGAGCGTGACGAAGTGCATGCCGTGCTCGCCCGCCCAGGTCGAGCCTTCGGCGCCGGACGAGCCGTACCAAAATGCGGGATGCGGTTGCTGACATGGCCGCATCGCGATCGGCACGTTGTCGTATTCGTAGTACGGCCCCTTATAGGTGAGCTGATCGGTCACGAGACCGGCGCTGACGCACTTGAACGCATCGATGAAAATGTCGCGCGACTGCTCGGGATTGACCTTGTTGTATTTCAACTCGAACGGCGAGACGCCGCGCCCGACACCGATCTCGGCTCGTCCGTGGCTCAGATGATCGAGCATGCAGATTTCCTCGATCATGCGGAGCGGCGAATAGAGCGGCAGCAAATAGACCAGCGGCCCGATCTTGATGCGCTTGGTCACGCGCGCCACCGCGCCCATGAACACGCCGGGCGACGGCACCATGTTCAACGGCGTCTGATGATGCTCCGCGAGATGCAGGCAGTAGAAGCCCGCTTCGTCAGCGGCCTGGATGAATTGCAAACGTTCGTCGAACAATTGCGCGAGCGGACGGCCTCCGTCCTCGATGTGGTCGAACAGTCCAATCTGCATTTCCGTAAGCGTTCCTCTCTCATCCGGCCTTCTCATCCAGCCGTCCGATCTTGCGTACCACGGGAATGAGACGTTTGGCGTCGGCTTCGACGAACTTTGTGAATTCCGGCTGATCGAGATAGGCGGGCGGACTACCGGCGGTCGTAAAGACTGACGTAACCTTCGAATCGGCCATCGCCTCGCGCATGGCATCGCGCAGCCGATTCACAACCAGCGCAGGCGTGCCCTTAGGCGCGAACAACCCCGCCCAGATGTAATATTCGACGTCCTTGTAGCCGAGTTCGATCATGGTCGGGATGCCGGCGAGCTCCGGCGTCGGCTTCCCGCCCCAATGGGCGAGTAGACGCACCTTACCGTCGCGCGCGTGCGGAACGATCACGCCGGGAGCTTGTGCCGTGATGTCGACCTGCGCGCCGAGGAAGGCCGTGAGCGCAGGACCGCCGCCGCGATAGGGCACGTGCAGGAGCTTGATGCCGGCGGCCCCCTGGAACATCTCGAACGGCACATGCGAGGCGCCATAGTTGCCCGATGAGCTATAAGAGATTTGCTGCGGTCGCCTCTTCGCATCGGCGACGAGATCGGCCAGCGATTTGTATGGCGAGTCCGACCGCACGCCGAGCACGCCCGGATCGGCGAGCACGCGGGCAATCGGCACAAGTTGATCCAATTCATAGGACGGCTTGCGGTCATAGAGCCGCTCAGCCTCCGGCAGGAACACCATCGACGACAGCGCCATCAGGAGCGTGTGGCCATCCGGCTCGGCTCGTGCGACTGCGGCATTGCCGAGCATGCCGCCCGCCCCTGCCCGGTTGTCGACCACCACCGACTTGCCAAGAATTCTTTCGAGAGCGAGCGCCACCGGCCGCGCCGCAAGATCAGCTTGCCCACCGGGCGGAAACGCGACCACCATCGTGATGTTTCGCGTGGGCCAACTCTGCGCCCGCGCTTCCAAGGGAAACGTGCTCACCATCGGCGCGGCAAGCGCGCCTTGCACAAATCTGCGGCGGTCCATTGTCGTCCCTCCCCGTGGCGGTCACTCCGCTACATGCGCATTTCACTCCCAAGTTCCGGACGGGTTGGCCCTGTCTCGGACGTGTTGTCCCGTTATTCGGCGGCGACGCGAATCGCACTTGCTTCAGCGACGGTGTTGCGAAGCACGCCGATCTTCTCGATCTCGCATTCGACGACGTCGCCCGGCAGGCAATAGCGTGTCGCGGGCACGAGACCCGGCTGGTGCACGCCTTTGCCGCCCAATTCCTTGTCGCCGGACCACGCAGTGCCCGCTGGCGTGCCGGTGATGATGACCATGCCGGGCTTGAGCGTGAAGTTGCGCGAGAAGAAGTGGATGAGCTGGGCGCACGACCAGATCATATTGCCGGTCGTGCTCGACTGGCGAAGCTCTCCGTTGACGCGCGATTGCAGCTTGAGGTTCTGCGGATCTCCGATCTCGTCGGCAGTGACGATGCAGGGGCCGAGCGGCGCGCCGGAGTCGAATGCCTTGCCGCTGCCGAGCTCGTACCAGGTCATGCCCTCCGGCGTGCGGCGCACCTGACGATCGCGCGCGGTGACGTCGTTGACGATGGTGTAGCCGAACACATGATCGAGTGCGTGCGCGACGTCGATGAAGCGGCCCGGCTTGCCGATGACGACGGCCAGCTCCGCCTCGCAATCGATCTTCTTGGAGAAGCGCTCATCGAAGGCGATCGGCTCCTCGGGGCCGACGACGCAGTCGGCAGTCTTGACGAAGAACTCCGGCTCCTTGCCGCTGATCGGCGTGTTGGCCTTCTCGGCGTTGTGGTCCTTGTAGTTGCTGCCGCTGCACAGGATCGTCGAAGGACGGATCGGCGCGGCCAGCGTGACGCTCTTGAGCGCAAGCGTGGCGTTCTTCGGCGGATTGGCGAGCATCACATCTGCGGCTTTGCGCGCCTTGTCGCCTCCCTTGATGAAGGCAAGCGCACTGGCGAACAGCTTGGGATCGCCGGAGGCGAGCAAAGGATCGACGACTGCGTCGCCATTGAGAAGGCCCAGACGCTCTTCGCCTCCGCTGATGAAGGTCACAAGTTTCATCGCACCTACTCCGCCTTGATGTTGTAGCGCTTCACGACGTCCGCCCAGCGCGCCATTTCGGATTTGACGTAGGCTCCGAGCGCCTCGGGCGTCGAGGCGACAATCTGCACGCCCACCGCCGCAAGACGCTCGCGCACCCAATTGTCCTGCAATACAGCTTTCAGCTCGGTGTTGAAGCGCGTGACGATGGGATCGGCCGAGGCCGAAGGCACGAAGATGCCGATCCAGGCCGCCGCCTGGAAATCCTTCATGCCGAGTTCGGAAAGCGTCGGCGTATCGGGCAACTGCGGATGACGTGTCGCGCCCGTCTGCACCAGCGCCTTGGCCTTGCCGTCACGCACGAAGCCGCCGAGCGCGGTCACCGAGCCGACCATCATCGGAACATGGCCGGCGAGCAGGTCCTGCGCGGCCGGCGCGCCACCGCGATACGGCACCTGCCGAAGCTGGATGCCGAAATGCTGTTCGACGAGCTTCATCGACATGTGCGCAACAGTGCCAGAGCCGCCCGTCGCATAAGCAAGATTGTCGGGCTCCTTCTTCGCGTCCGCCACCATGTCAGAAAATGACTTCCATGGCTGTGATGGATGCGCTGCGATCATGTTCGGGATCGTGCCGATCAGGATCACCGGCTTGAATGCGGTCGCGGTGTCAAACGGAAGCTGGAGAAGCGACGGGTTCACCGCATGCGTGTCGTAAGCCAGCAGCATCGTGCAGCCGTTGCCCGGCTGCGTCGCGACATAGGCTGTGCCGGTCGCGCCGGCCGCGCCCGCGCGACTCTCGACGATGACGTTCTGGCTCAACTTGTCGCGCAGCTTTTCCGCGAGCACACGGGCGGCAACGTCGGTCGGACCGCCAGGCGGAAACGGCACAACAATGCGGATCACGTTTTCAGGACAAACCGGCTGCGGTGACTGCGCCGAGGCCTCCAGGCTCCCAAGCGCCACCAAGGCGAACATCGCGACCAAACGCACGATCGCGGAACGGCACAGCCCCATATCGCCTCCTCCCAAGTTTCTTTCTTCTTGTGGGCGGCACTGTGCCCGCTTGGCGGAGTGCAGGCAACCAACTAAACCTGCCCGCAGAGCTTCAATGCAAAAGACTGATAGGGAGAGAACAATGGCTGGGCAGACCCCGCTGCGACTTGTCGCAGCACTGATTGCGAGCGCTCTTGCGACATCCGCATTGGCGCAATCGCCCACGCCAAGCTGGCCCAATGGCCCGGTCAAAATGTTTGTGGGATTTGCCGCGGGCGGTTCGACCGACATCATCGCGCGCGACATGGGTCAAGAACTGGAGAAAGTTTGGGGCCAACCGGTCATCATCGAAAACCGCGCAGGCGCGAACGGGGCGATTGCCGCGAGCCAGCTCGCGAAGCTCCCCGCGGACGGCCAGACACTGATGATGATCGTGTCAGGCCACGTGACCAACGGCCATCTCAACCCGAACCAGCCGTTCGACGCGCTGAAAGATTTCACGCCGATCTCTCTGCTCGCCTCGTCGCCGCTCCTCATCTTTGCGCACCCGAACTTTCCAGCAAACGACATCAAGTCGATGCTCGCATTGGCTAAGGAGAAGCCGGCCACGATCACCTACTCGAGCCCTGGTGTGGGCTCGATCCAGCATCTGTCGATGGAACTGCTTGCCTATATGGCCGGCGTGAAGCTGGTTCACGTGCCATATCGCTCCGGCGCGCTGGCGCTGAACGACACGCTCGCGGGCCACGTGCCGCTTTCCGTGTTGAGCGTGTTGCAGGCGCTGCCGCACTTGCAGGCCAAGACGATCAAGCCGCTCGCCGTCACCTCGGCAAAAGCGACCGACATCCTACCGAACGTACCTGCCCTCGCCGAAGCGGGCCTGAAGGACTATGAGGCCGAGCTCTGGTACGTCGTGATCGCGCCCGCGGGCCTTCCTCCCGCACTCGCGCAGAAGATCAACGCCGACATTGTGAAGATCGTGAAGTCACCCGCGATGCAGAAGAAGCTCGCCGATCAGGGCGCGCGTCCGATCGGCAGCAATCAGGCGGAAGCCGCAGCCTTCATGAAGGCCGAGTCCGACAAGTGGGGCAAGGTCATCAAGGAAGCGAACATCAAGGGCGAGTGAGCCGCCCTATTTCTTGAAGTGCTTGCTGAGCGACTGCACCCGGTCCGAGGTCTGATTGACCTCGGCGCCGGGGACCGGAACCGTGTTCATCTCAGACGGCACGCAGTTGACCGACTCCGCGTCGTAGGTCGCGCCGGTCGCGTTGTCGAACAACATGCGGCGGCAGCTATCGCCAAGCACAGGATAGAAGAGAACATGACCGATGCGTGTCTCGGTGAAGCGATCCACCGGATCGAGCGAACGCCGCTTGCCGCCGGGGCCATTTTGACCGCCGCCGCCCTCGCCCCCGATGCCGCCATGTCCCGACGCGATACCGGCCGCGTCGCCCAACCTGCTTTGGCGATAGAAACCCGCGGTGACCACTAGAGCGAAAATGATCGTCAGCGACACGACGATACGCGTGTTGGTGGACGTGGCGACACGCCACATCCCCAAACTCCATTCACGGACTGGTAGCGCGACGTTCATTTCCCGTCCAAATGCAGCCAAGCGCGTACGCAGAAAGACATACGCAATGTACCGGCGCGCACTTGCGAAGGTGTAAATGAACTCGGTCGAATTCGACGGTCAGGCCCGCCACAATTTGCGTTAATGAATTTCCGGTTCGGGCATTTTTGCGTTGCCCTGAAGGAAATCCAGGTCGCAGCCCTGGTCCGCCTGCCCGATGTGTTCCGAGAACATCGCGCCATAGCCACGCGGATATTTCGGCGGCGGAGGAACCCAGGCCGCCTTGCGGCGGGCCAGTTCGGCCTCGCTGACGTGCAGGTGGATAAGGCGTTTGTCGACGTCGATCTCGATCTCGTCGCCGGTCTGAACAAAGGCCAGCGGGCCGCCGATGAAGCTCTCCGGCGCAACATGCAGAATGCACGCGCCGTAGCTCGTGCCGCTCATGCGGCCGTCGGAGATGCGGATCATATCGCGCACGCCCTGTCCGAGCAGGCGCTTGGGGATCGGCAGCATGCCCCATTCCGGCATGCCGGGGCCGCCCTTCGGTCCGGCGTTCTTCAAGACGAGGATGTGATCGGGCGTGACGTCGAGATCGTCGCGCTCGATCTCGTGCATCATGTGCTCGTAGTTCTCGAACGCGATGGCCTTGCCGCGATGCTTCAGGAAGCGCTGGTCGGCCGCAGCCGGCTTGATGACGCAACCGTTCGGCGCGAGGTTGCCCTTGAGCACCGCGGTCGCGCCTTCGCCGTAGACCGGATCGTTGAGCGAGTGGATCACATCGGGAATGTGAACCTTCGCGCCTTCGATGTTCTCACCGATGGTCTTGCCGGTGACGGTGAGACACGAGAGATCGAGCTTCTCGCGCAGATTCTGCATCATTGCGCGTAAGCCGCCGGCGTAGAAGAAATCCTCCATCAGGTATTTGCCCGATGGTCGCACGTTGGCGAGCACCGGCACCTGACGTGACAGGCGGTCGAAGGTTTCCATGTCGACATTGATGCCGGCGCGGCGCGCCATCGCAACGACGTGGATGATGGCGTTGGTCGAACCTCCCATCGCCATATGGACCTTGATGGCGTTGTCGAAGGCGGCCGGCGTCAGGATCTTCTCCGGCGTCAGGTCTTCCCAGACCATATCGACGATGCGGCGGCCCGCCTGCCCGCACATCCGCGGATGGTTGGAGTCGGCTGCCGGGATCGACGACGAGCCCGGCAGCGCCATGCCGAGCGCTTCCGTGATTGCCATCATGGTTGCGGCGGTGCCCATCACCATGCAGGTGCCGAACGAGCGCGCAATACCGCCTTCGATCTCGTCCCATTCCTGATCGTTGATGTTGCCGGCGCGCTTCTCGGTCCAATACTTCCAGACGTCGGAGCCCGACCCGAGATACTGGCCGTTCCAGTTGCCGCGCAGCATCGGTCCTGCCGGAATATAGATCGCAGGGATACCCATGCTGATCGCGCCCATGATCAGGCCGGGCGTGGTCTTGTCGCAGCCGCCCATTAGCACCGCGCCGTCGAGCGGATGACTGCGCAGAAGCTCCTCGGTCTCCATCGCGAGGAGATTGCGATAGAGCATCGTCGTCGGCTTTACGAAGGTTTCGGACAGCGAGATCGCGGGCAATTCAATCGGGAAGCCGCCAGCCTGCAGCACGCCGCGCTTCACGTTCTCCGCGCGCGCGCGCAGATGCGTGTGGCAGGGATTGATCTCGCTCCAGGTGTTGATGATGCCGATGACCGGCTTGCCCTGCCAGTCATCGGAGTCGTAGCCGATCTGGCGCATGCGCGAGCGATGCCCGAACGAACGCATGTCGGCGACACCGAGCCAGCGGTGACTGCGGAGATCCTCGGGTCGCTTCCTGGCCATCCGTTCCTCTTCCCTTCAGCTTTGGTCTTATGCGCCCAATCTTGTGAGCGGCACGCCACTTTACTAGGCTCTTTCCAAACTAGGGAGAAAGCAATGATCGATCGCCGCCGCTTCGTAAAGCTGGCATCCGCCACCGCGTCCGCCGGGCTGATCGCGAGCCCTGCCATCGCACAGGCGGGCTGGCCCAACCGCTTCGTGCGGATGATCTGCCCATTCCCGGCGGGCGGCGCGGTGGATGTGACCGCACGCCTCGTTTCAGGGCGGCTCTCCGAAATCTGGGGCCAGCAGGTCGTCGTGGAGAACAAGCCGGGCGCGGGCGGCAACATCGGCGCCGAGGCCGCAGCCCACGCCGATCCGGACGGCTACACGATCTTCATCGTGTCGATCGGACATGCGGTCAACAAATTCCTCTATCCGTCGCTGAGCTACGATCCGGTCGCGGATTTCGCGCCGGTCTCGCTGATGATGATGCAGCCCAACATCATGGTGGTGCCGAACACATCGCCTGCAAAATCAGTGAAGGAGTTCATCGACTACGCCAAATCGAAGAAGCTGAGCTATGCGTCGTCGGGTAACGGCACCTCGATCCATCTTTGCGGCGAGCTGTTCAAGAAGCTCGCGGGCGTCGACATGCAGCACGTGCCTTATCGTGGCTCAGCGCCCGCCTTGAACGACGTCCTGCCGGGCCGCCTCGATGTGATGTTCGACAACATCACATCGTCCCTGCCCCACGTACGCAACAACGCGCTGCGCGGCCTCGCGGTGACCACAAAGAGCCGCGTCGCGGTCGCGCCGGAATTCCCGCCGATCGCGGATACGGTGCCGGGCTTCGATGTGTCGTCGTGGTTCTCGTTGTTCGTGCCGGTGAAGACGCCGAAGGAGATCGTGCAGAAGATCAACCGCGACACGGTCGCGGCGCTCGGTCACGGCCCGACGAAGGAGAAATTCGAACAGCTCGGCTCCGCGATCGTCGCCTCGACGCCGGAGCAGATGGCGGCGCACCTCAAGTCCGAGATGGACAAGTGGGGCCCTGTCATCCGCGAAGCCGGCATCAAGGTGGAAGGTTGATTACTCGACGCTCGCGCCGGCGAACTCGACGACCTTCTTCCACTTTTCTGTTTCGGAGGCGATGATCTTGCCGAAATCCTCCGGCGTGCCGCCCATCGGGACGCCACCGAGGTCGGCAAGCCGCGCCTTGATCTTCGGATCGGCGAGCGCTTCGTTAATCGCCTTGTTCAGGAACGCGATGATCTCTGGAGGCGTCCCGGCTTTCGCGCCCATGCCGAACCAGGCGCTGGCCTCATAGCCTTTCACGGTCTCGTCGACCGTCGGCACATCGGGGAAGTAGGACGCACGCTTGTCAGTCGTAACCGCAAGCGCGCGAATCTTACCGGAACGAATGAGCTCAATCGACGACGGCATGTTGTCGAACAGGACCTGAACCTGACCACCCATGATGTCGGTCAGCGCCGGATTCGAACCGCGATACGGCACGTGCGCCATCTTCGCGCCGGTCATAGCCATGAAAAGCTCGCCGGAGAGATGCACCGACGTACCGTTGCCGGACGAGGCCATGTTGACCTTGCCGGGATTGGCCTTCACGTAGTCGATGAACTCCTTCACCGTCTTCGCCGGCACATCGTTGTTCACGACCATCACGTTCGGCACGCGCAGGATGCCGCCGACCGGCGCGATATCACGGATGAAGTTGAACGACAGCTTCTTGTAGAGCGTGGCGTTGATGCCGTTCGCCGGATTG
>BFBZ01000492.1_pt1 | contig 37221 bp, 33 predicted proteins | sample 1888401 | NCBI WGS metagenome assembly BFBZ01 (sample SAMD00112614, study PRJDB3348) | symbiont metagenome | host: Chara braunii | reverse complement strand
TTGGCCGCCAGCGAGCCGGCCATGGCCAGCACCGGCACGATGACGCCGAAGCGGCCGATCCACATCACCAGGCCCAGCAGCAGGTTGTAGAAGGGCGTGTTGGCCGACAGGCCGGCGAAGGCGCTGCCGTTGTTGTTGCCGGCGGACGAGAACGCATACAGCACCTCGCTGAAGCCATGCGCGCCGGGCGCGGCGATGCCGGCCTTGCCCGGCTCCATGACGACGGCGATGGCCGTGCCGACGAGCACGGCGAGCGGCGTCAGCAGGATGGCCAGCGACACCATCTTCATCTCGTGCGCCTCGATCTTCTTGCCGAGGTATTCGGGCGTGCGGCCGATCATCAGCCCGGCGACGAAGACGGCCAGGATGGCGAACACCAGCATGCCGTACAGGCCCGCGCCGACGCCGCCGAAGACGACCTCGCCGAGCTGCATCATGACCAGGGGCACGAGGCCGCCCAGCGGCGTGAAGCTGTCGTGCATCGCGTTGACGGCGCCGCAGCTGGCGGCGGTCGTGATGACGGCGAACAGCGACGAGGCCTCGATGCCGAAGCGCACTTCCTTGCCCTCCATGTTGCCGCCGGACTGCGCAATACTCTGGGTCGCGTCGACGCCGAGCTTGGCGAGCTGCGGGTTGCCGGCCTGTTCGGCCGCCGTGGCCACGACGACCGCGACGACGAACATCGCCGTCATCGCGCCCAGCAGCGCCCAGCCCTGGCGCATGTCGCCCACCTGCCGGCCCATGACGAAGCACAGCGCCGCCGGGATCAGGAAGATGGACAGCATCTGCAGCGCGTTGGTGGCCGCGCTGGGGTTCTCGAAGGGATGCGCCGAGTTCGCGTTGAAGAAGCCGCCGCCGTTGGTGCCCAGCATCTTGATCGCGAGCTGCGAGGCCACCGGGCCGAGGGCGATGCTCTGGCCCTGGCCGCTCTTGTCTTCCATGACGGGCTGGCCGTCGGCGCCCTTGAGCGGCTGGCCGTCGGCGCCGACCTTGGGCTCCTGCCAGCTCTGCGCCTCGAGGGTCGTCACGTCCTGGTAGGGCCTGAGCGTCTGCACGACGCCCATGCCGGCCAGCACCAGCGCGAACACCAGGGACAGCGGCAGCAGCACCCACAGCGTCGCGCGGGTCAGGTCGGTCCAGACATTGCCGATGGCCTTGCCGCTGTGGCGGGCGAAGCCGCGCACCAGCGCGACGACGACGGCGATGCCGGTGGCGGCGGACAGGAAGTTCTGCACCGTCAGCGCGAGCATCTGGGTCAGATAGCTCATCGTCGTCTCGCCGCCATAGCCCTGCCAGTTGGTGTTGGTCACGAAGCTGACGGCGGTGTTGAAGGCCGAGTCGGGCGTGACGGCGGCCAGGCCCTGCGGGTTCAGCGGCAGCCATTGCTGCAGGCGCTGCAGCGCGTAGACGGCGAAGACGCCCAGCGCATTGAAGATCAAGAGGCCGAGCGCATAGCTCAGCCAGCCCTGCTCGGCATCGGCATCGACGCCGGCCAGCCGCAGCAGGCCACGCTCGACGCGGCGCAGCCAGCCCACGCGGCCTTCCATCGCCGCGTGGATCCAGCGCGCCAGCGGCCAGGCCAGCGCGAACAAGACGACGAGGAAGACGATCAGCTGAATCCAGGCGGACGTGCTCATGACAGGTCCTCCGGGAACAGCAGCGCCCAGAACAGATAAGCGACCAGCCCGACGACGAGGATGGTCGCAGCGATTTCGAAGCCGCTCATGACTTCCTCCTCGCCAGCTTGTCGCAGCCCCAGGCCGCGAGACCGGTCACAAGCGCGAGAGCCGCGCAGAGACCGAGAAAAACGATGTCCATGACACCTCCATAACGATGGAGGTCATTCTGGAAATCGGGCCGTCAAGCCGCCGACAAGAACGCGGCGGGCGGCATCAAGAAAGCATCAAGATTTGGGCAGCGCGAGCTGGGTGATGTCGATGCCGCGCTCCGCGGCGATGGCTTCCAGCACCGGCAGCAGCGGCCCCAGCTTCTCGTCCAGCGCGTCGCGCACGGTGTCGACGACGACCTGGGTGCTGCGCTCGATCTCGATGTGCACCGCGTCGCCAACGTCCTTGTCGCCGAAGGTCGTCATGCGCAGCGTCTCGGGGATGAGCCAGACCTCGAACCAGCCCGAGCCGTCGCGCTCGCGCCGGGCCTCGGCCACGGTCAGGCTGCAGCCGTTGACGCCGATGTATCCCTTGGCGAAGACATAGCGCATCCACGGCGCCGGCAGCGCGAAGCGGATGACGTGGTTGTTGTCGGGCCTGCGGATCTCTGCGATGCGGGCAGACACGTCCACATGCCCCGACAGCGGATGGCCGCCGATCTCGACGCCCTCCTTCGCGGCGCGCTCGACGTTCAGGCCCGAGCCCACCATCAGGCCGCCCAGCGTCGTCAGCCTGAGCGTCTGCGCCATCACGTCGAAGCTGGCCACGCCGGGCGCCGGGCGCTCGGTGACGGTCAGGCAGACGCCGTCGCAGGACACGCTAGCACCGATGGCCAGTTCCGCGTCGAAGCCCTGCGGGAACTTCAGGTGCAGCGTGTGCAGGCCCTCGCGGGCCTCGATGGATTCGACGCGGGCGACGCCCTGGACGATGCCTGTGAACATGATGAAAAAGGGCCCCGAAGGGCCGCCTGGAGAGAGTCGGGCCAGCTTACCAGCTGACCTCGCGGTCGGGGGTCGAGCCGATCTTGTGGATGGACAGGTCGGCGCCCTCGAACTCCTGCTCGGCGTCCAGCCGCAGGCCGACGAAGCGCTTGATGACGCCGTAGACGACGAAGCCACCCGCCAGCGCCCAGGCCACGCCGCCCAGCGTGCCCAGCAGCTGCGCACTCAGGCTGACGCCGCCGATACCGCCCAGCGCCTTCTGGCCGAAGATGCCGCAGGCGATACCGCCCCAGGCGCCGCACAGGCCATGCAGCGGCCAGACGCCGAGCACGTCGTCGATCTTCCAGCGGTTCTGCGTCAGCGTGAAGAACTGGACGAACAGCCAGCCGGCCACGCCGCCGGTCACCAGCGCGCCCAGCGGGTGCATGAGGTCCGAGCCGGCGCAGACGGCCACCAGGCCGGCCAGCGGGCCGTTGTAGGCAAAGCCGGGGTCGTTGCGGCCGAGCAGCGTGGCCACCAGCGTGCCACCCACCATGGCCATCAGCGAGTTCACGGCCACGAGGCCGGACATCTTGTCCAGCGTCTGCGCGCTCATCACGTTGAAGCCGAACCAGCCCACGGTCAGCACCCAGGCGCCCAGGGCCAGGAAGGGGATGCTGGATGGCGGGTGGGCGCTCATCGCGCCGTCCTTGCGGTAGCGGTTCAGGCGCGGGCCGAGCAGCAGCACGGCCGCGAGGCCGATCCAGCCGCCCACCGCGTGCACGACGACGCTGCCGGCGAAGTCATGGAACTCGGCGCCCGTGGCGGCCTTGAGCCAGGCCTGGATGCCGAAGGCCTGGTTCCAGGCGATGCCCTCGAAGAAGGGGTAGACGAAGCCGACGATGATCGACGTGGCCGCCAGCTGCGGGCCGAAGCGGGCCCGTTCGGCGATGCCGCCCGACACGATGGCGGGAATGGCCGCCGCGAAGGTCAGCAGGAAGAAGAACTTGACGAGCTCGTAGCCGTTCTTCTGCGCCAGCGTCTCGGCCCCGGAGAAGAAGTGCGTGCCGTAGGCGACGAGGTAGCCGATCAGGAAATAGGCCAGCGTGGACACGGCGAAGTCCACGAGGATCTTCACCAGCGCATTGACCTGGTTCTTCTTGCGCACGGTGCCCAGCTCCAGGAAGGCGAAGCCTGCATGCATGGCGAGCACCATGATGGCGCCCAGCAGGATGAAGAGCGCGTCCGCGCCCTGCTTGATCGATGACTCCAACGCTGTCTCCGGCCCCAGGTTCCAGGCTTGGGCGACATGCACCAAGCCGAACCGGCATGCACCGAAACAGCAAATTCAATGCCCGCTTTTAAGGCGCAGTCTTTTGGCGGGAAGGCACCACAAGGCGGCGATCAGCCCTTGTTTGGTGCGCTGAGCGCACTCTTCTCGAACGCTTCCGCACTGAATCCGAGCGTCAGCCGGCCGTCCGGCCAGCGCACCACCGGTCGCTTGATGACGCTGGGCTCGGCCAGCATCAGGGCCGTGGCGCTGGCGTCGTCGACGACGCCGGCCTGGGTGGCATCGTCCAGCCGGCGCCAGGTCGTGCCGGCGCGGTTGACCAGCCTGTCGCGGCCGAAGGCCTGCAGCCAGGCCGGCAGCAGTTCCGCGGGAACGCCCTGCTTCTTGAAGTCATGGAAGACGACCTCCAGGCCCTGTCCGGCCAGCCAGGCGCGGGCCTTCTTGACGGTGTCGCAATTGGGAATGCCATAGACGGTGATCATGGGGCGCGAAGCTACCATGAGCCGGTTGCCATCCAAGCCAACGGAGATGCGATGCTGAAGACGATCAAGAGCCGCCTGCTGGCGGCATGCCTGGGTCTGATGGTGGTGTCGGTGCTGCTGGCCACGCTGACCAGCTACCGCGCCGCGCGCAGCACCATCCTGCACGACCTGGCCGCGCAGCTCGGCGCCAACGGCCAGGCGCAGGCGGACCGCATCGCCTCCTGGGCCAAGGGGCAGAAGCATGTCGTGCAGGCCATGGCGCCGGCCCTGGCCGCGGCCGACCCGGCGCCGGCGCTGCAGCAGGGGCTGACCTCGGGCGCGCTGGACCTGGCCTATGTCGGCGGCGCCGACAAGCGCATGGTCTCGGTGCCGGACCGCCAGCGCGCGGCCGACTACGACCCCACGTCGCGCACCTGGTACAAGCTCGCGTCCACGAGCCCCGAGCCGGTGCTGACGGCGCCCTATATCGCCGCCTCGTCCAAGAAGCTGGTCGTCACCTTCGCCTATGCGATCCGCGCCGGTGGCGAGATCAAGGGCGTGGCCGGCTCCGACGTGACGCTGGACGAGGTCGTCACGACGATCAACCAGCTCAAGCCCACGCCGTCGGGCTTCGCCTTCCTGGCCGACAAGGCTGGCAAGATCATCGCCCACCCGGATGCCGCGCTGACGCTCAAGCCCATGACCGAGCTGGCGCCCGAGCTGACGCCGGCCAGGCTGACCGGGGCCGGCGCCGACGAACTCGTCGAGGTCAACGTCGGCGAGCACGGCTTCTTCCTGCGCGCAGCGCCCGTGGCCGGCACGGACTGGCTGCTCGTCACGGCGGCCGAGCGCGGCGAGGCGCTGGCCTCGCTGAGCGCGCTGCTGCGCGACGCCGGCATCGCCCTCGTGCTGCTGCTCGTCGGCGCGACGCTGTTCGCGACCTGGCTGGTCAACTCCCTGCTGCACCGCCTCGTCGTCGTGAAGGACGCGATGCTGCAGATCGGCAGCGCCGGGGGCGGCGACCTGACCCAGCGCCTGAACGACGCCGGCGAGGACGAGCTGAGCGACATCGCGCGCGCCTTCAACCAGTTCGTGTCGCAGATCGAATCCGTCATGCGCGGCGTGGCCGCCAGCGCCGAGTCCATCGCGACGGCCTCGCGCGAGATCGCGGCCGGCGCCCAGGATCTGAGCGGCCGCACCGAGAGCGCCGCCGCCAGCCTGGAGCAGACGGCCTCGTCCATGCAGCACATCACGCAGACCGTGCAGCGCAGCGCCGACCAGGCGCAGGAGGCCGACGGCCATGCCCGCGGCACCGCCGACGTGGCCCAGCGCGGCGGTGAGGTGGCCCAGCAGGTGGCCTCGACGATGCAGGAGATCAGCGCCAGCTCGGTGCGCATCAACGACATCATCGGCACCATCGACGGCATCGCCTTTCAGACCAACATCCTCGCGCTGAACGCGGCCGTGGAAGCCGCGCGCGCCGGCGAGCAGGGCCGCGGCTTCGCGGTCGTGGCCGGCGAAGTGCGCGCGCTGGCCCAGCGCAGCGCCGAGGCGGCCCGGGAGATCAAGGGCCTGATCGGCAGCAGCGTGGAGCGCGTTGCCGACGGCAGCCGCCTCGTCGACGAGAGCGCGCAGACCATGCAGGAGATCCTGCGCAGCGTGCAGCGCGTGACGGCCATCGTCACCGAGATCAGCGCCGGCGCGGCCGAGCAGAGCCGCGGCATCGGCGAGGTCAACACCGCCGTCTTGCAGCTGGACCAGATGACGCAGCAGAACGCCGCCCTCGTCGAGCAGTCCGCCGCCGCGGCCGAGAGCCTGAAGGACCAGGCCGCGCAGCTGTCGCAGATCGTCGCCACCTTCCGCATCGGCCGCCGATGATCGACTGGCTGGACGAGGCCACGCTCGACTTCCCCCCGAGCTCGCACGCCCTCGGTGCGCGCACCGACGCACCCGGCCTGCTCGCCGCCGGCGGCACGCTGACGCCGCAGCGACTGGAAGCCGCCTACCGCCGAGGCGTCTTCCCCTGGTACGGCCCCGGCCAGCCGCCGCTGTGGTGGGCGCCCGACCCGCGCATGGTGTTGAAGACGGCCGACTTCAAGCTGTCGCGCTCGCTGCGCAGGACGGTGCAGCGCTTCGCCGCGACGCCCGGCTGCGAGATCCGCGTCGACCATGATCGCGCCGCCGTGCTCCAGGCCTGCGCCGGCGCGCCGCGCGACGGGCAGGCGGGCACCTGGATCGTGCCCGAGCTGCAGGCCGCCTACCTGGCCTGGCCGGCCCTGCACAGCGTCGAGACCTGGGTGGACGGCGAGCTCGCCGGCGGCCTGTACGGCGTCAACCTCGGCCGCATGTTCTACGGCGAATCGATGTTCATGCGCCGCACGGACGCGTCCAAGATCGCGCTGTGCGCGCTGGTCTGCCTGTGCCGGGAATTCGGCATCCCGTGGATCGACTGCCAGCAGAACACCCGGCACCTGGCCTCGCTGGGGGCCGCCGAAGTGCCCAGGAACAGGTTCGAAGCCCATCTTGCCGCCCATGTCGACGAGCCCGCGCCGCGGCCGTGGACCTATCATCCGGACTACTGGCACCAGCATCTGCTGAATCCGACGTGACCCATCCCAAAGAACTGCCGCTTGCGCAGATCCAGTTCTATGCCACGGCGGCCTATCCGTGCAGCTATGTGCCGGGCCGCCAGGCGCGCTCGCAGGTCGCCACGCCCAGCCACCTGATCCACGCCGACGCCTACTCCAACCTCGTCGCGGCGGGCTTTCGCCGCAGCGGCCTGTTCACCTACCGCCCCTACTGCGACCAGTGCCGCGCCTGCGTCGCGCTGCGCGTGCCGGTCGACCGCTTCCTGCCCAACCGCAGTCAGAAGCGCGCCTGGAAGGCCCATCGCCAGCTGCAGGCCAAGGTCATGCGCCTGGGCTACTCGCCCGAGCACTACGCCCTCTACCTGCGCTACCAGGCCGGCCGCCACAGCGGCGGCGGCATGGACCACGACAGCGTCGACCAGTACACGCAATTCCTGCTGCAGAGCCGCATCAACTCCCGCCTCGTCGAGTTCCGCGAGCCGATGCCGGACGGCAGCGCGCCGCTGCGCATGGTGTCCATCCTCGACATCCTCAGCGACGGCCTGTCGGCGGTCTACACCTTCTACGACCCGGACGTGGACGCCAGCTACGGCACCTATGGCGTGCTGTGGCAGATCCAGCAGACCCGCGAGCTCAAGCTCAGCCACCTCTACCTGGGCTACTGGATCGAGGAGAGCCCGAAGATGGCCTACAAGGCCGGCTTCAGGCCGCACCAGATCCTGCAGAACGGGGTCTGGACGGACGCCGCAGAAAGCTAGACCAGCACTTCCACACAGGCCGGGTGGCCGAGGAAGCCCTCGGGGCTGGCGCTGCGTCCATAGGCGCCGCTCTGGTAGACGACCGCCAGGTCACCGACCTCGCCGCGGGCAATGTCCATGCGGTCCGCCAGCAGGTCCAGCGGTGTGCACAGCGGGCCGACGATGCTCGCCGGCTCGGTGGCCGCTTCGCGGCGGCCCTGGGGCTCGACGGAGGCCGGGTAGTTCTTGCGCAGCACCTGGCCGAAGTTGCCCGAGGCCGACAGGTGGTGGTGCAGGCCGCCGTCCGCCACCAGGAAGACCTGGCCGCGCGACAGCTTGCGGTCGACGACGCGGCTGACGTAGATGCCGGCCTCGCCGACGAAATAACGGCCCAGTTCGATGACCAGCTTGGCCTGCGGCAGGTCCGCCCTGGCGCGCTCCTGCAAGGCCGCGAGGTTGGCCGCGATGGGCGCCAGGTCCAGCCGCGTCTCGCCCGGGAAATAGGGGATGCCGAAGCCGCCGCCCAGGTTCAGGAAGCGGACCGGCGCTGGTGCCGACTCGGACAGGCGCAGGGCCAGCTCGTAACTCTTGAGCTGGGCCTCGCAGATGGCCTCGGCCTTCAGGTTCTGCGAACCGGCGAACAGGTGGAAGCCCTCGAACGCGAGGCCGTCGCCGCCGAGGCGGCCGACCTCGGCCAGCACCTCGGGCAGCGCCTCGGCATCGATGCCGAACTGCTTGGGCCCGCCGCTCATGCGCATGCCCGAGCCCTTGAGCTCGAAGTCCGGGTTCACGCGCAGCGCGACGCGCGCCGGCTGGCCCAGGCGCTGCGACGCCCTGGCCAGCGCCGCCAGTTCGCGTGCCGACTCGACGTTGACAAGCACGCCGGCCGCGACGGCCTGGGCCAGCTCGATGTCGCGCTTGCCGGGGCCGGCGAAGCTGATCTCGTGCGGGTCGGCGCCCGCGTTCAGCGCCACCTGCAGCTCGCCGGCCGAGGCCACGTCGATGCCGTCGACCAGGCCCGCCATCAGCTGCACCAGCGCCGGCATCGGGTTGGCCTTCATCGCGTAATGCAGTTCGATGCCCTTGGGCAGGGCCGCGCGCAGCTCGGCCACGCGGGCCTTCAGCAGGCCGCGGTCGTAGGCATAGAAGGGCGTCTGGCCGACGCGCTCGGCCAGCACGGACAGGCGCTGGCCGCCGACGAGCAGTTCGCCACTGGCGTCGCGGGGAAAGAGGACGGGCGCGTGTTCGAGCACGCGCTTCGGGGCAGTGGGTTCGCTCATGCTGCGTGGCGCTCGGCCCAGTCGGTCGAGAGGGTCTTGCGGTCGATCTTGCCGTTGGGGTTGCGCGGCAGCGGGCCGCTGCGGGCAGCGATGCCGTGGGGCAGCATATAGGCCGGCATGCGGGCCTTGCAGGCGGCGGTCAGCGCGGCCAGATCCAGTTCGCTCGCGCCTTCGGGCGGCGTCACGATGACCTGGATAGCCTGGCCCAAGGTGTCGTGATCGACGCCGAAGGCGACGCACTCGCCCACCAGGCCGGTCGCGTACAGGATTTCCTCGACCTCGGTCGGGCTGACGCGGTAGCCCGAGGTCTTCATCATCTCGTCGCGGCGGCCGACGAAGTACAGGAAGCCCTCGGCATCGCGGCGCACCGTGTCGCCGGAGAACACGGCGAACTCGGGCAGCTGCAGGCCGCCCTCGCGCCCGCCGACGCCGACCGGCAGCGGCTTGTAGCGCTCGGCCGTCTTCTCGGCGTCGTTCCAGTAGCCCAGGCCGACGAGGGCGCCGCGGTGCACCAGCTCGCCGGGCTCGTCGGGCGCGCATTCCGTGCCGTCCTCGCGCAGCACCAGGATCTCGGCGTTCGGGATGGCGCGGCCGATGGAGTCCGGGCGGCGGTCCACCTCGCTCGGCGGCAGATAGGTCGAGCGGAAGGCTTCCGTCAGCCCGTACATCAGGAAGGGCCTGGCGGACGGCGCCTTGGCGCGCAGCAGGTCCAGCGTCGCGCGCGGCATGCGGCCGCCGGTGTTGGCGAAATAGCGCAGATGGGCGTCGATGGCGGCGGGCCATTCGAGCTGGGTCAGCTGGATGTAAAGCGGCGGCACGGCGGTCAGGCCCGTGACCTTCTCGCGCTCCATGGCCTTGAGCACGTCGCGCGGCAGCAGATAGTTCAGCAGCACGACGCGGGCGCCGCTGTGGAAGGCCGTCGTCAGCTGGCTGAAGCCGGCATCGAAGGACAGCGGCAGCGCGGCCAGCAGCGTGTCGCTGGCGCGGTTCTCGAGGTAGCCGGCCACGCTCTTGCCGCCGGCCACCAGGTTGCGGTGGGACAGCACGACGCCCTTGGGCCGGCCCGTCGAGCCCGAGGTGTAGAGGATGGCCGCCATGTCGGTGTCGATGACACGGTGACCATCGCGCGCCGATGCGCCCAGCAGCGCCGCCCAGTCATGCACCGGCACCGGCGCCGCGCCGGCGCCGCCGGTCAGCACGACATGGCGCAGCGACTGGCACTGGGTCAGCACCTCGCCGAGCTGCGACAGGCGCTCGGGCGAGGTGACGAGCACCCGCACGTCGCAGTCGCGCAGGATGAAGCCGACCTGCTCGGGCTTGAGCAGCGGATTCAGCGGCACGAAGACAGCACCGGCGGCCGGCGCGCCGAAGCTGGCGACGACCGTCTCGAAGCGCTTCTCGAGGTAGATCGCGACGCGCTCGCCGCGGGCCAGGCCCAGCTGCATCAGCCCGCCGGCGAAGCCGCGCACGGCCGCATCCAGCTCGCCGTAGCCCAGCGTCGCCGCGCCGTAGCTCAGGGCCGGGGCGTCGGGCGTGCGCTCGGCGGCGACGGCCACCAACTCGTTCAGCAGGGTCGATTCGGGCATGAAGGCGCGGCCGCAAAGCGGGCGTTGACAGTGAAAAAAGTATCGCACGCGACCCCGAGGCCAAGGGGTGGCCGCCCCCGGAGGCAAGGGGGCGGGCCGCTAAACTGCGCGGCTGCTTTTCTTGCGTCAAATCCATGGACAACGCCCAGGTGCTCAGCCATGTGCTGAGGCTTCTCGACGACGTGCTGAGCCTGAACGGCCGCGCCCAGATTTCTTTCACCCGCGACACCGCCCTGCTCGGCGCCCTGCCCGAGCTGGACTCGATGGCCGTGGTCAGCCTCATCACGGCCATGGAGGAACAGCTGGGCATTGCCGTCGACGACGACGACATCGACGGCGACACCTTCGCCACCGTGGGCTCGCTGGCGGACTTCGTCGCCGCCCGGCTGGGTTGATCCCTCGCCCCGACGTCTTCTTCCTGCCCGCCGCCGGCGGCGAGCAGCGGCTTTGCCTCTTCCATACGCCGGCCCCGGAGTTTCGTGAAAGGCCGCGCAGCCGGCTCCTCTACCTGCATCCGTTCGCGGAGGAGATGAACAAGTCGCGCCGCATGGTGGCGCTGGCCTGCCGCGCGCTGGCCGAGGCCGGGCATGCCGTGCTGCAGATCGACCTGCGCGGCTGCGGCGACTCGTCGGCCGACTTCGGCGACGCGAGCTGGGCCGACTGGCAGGCCGACGTGCGCCTGGGCCTCGAATGGCTCGATGCCCGCGTGCCCGACGCGCCGCTGTGGCTCTGGGGGCTGCGCGCGGGCTGCCTGCTGGCAGCCACCGACTGGGGCCGGCCGGTCAACCACCTGTTCTGGCAGCCGATGGCGGGCGGCAAGCTCGCGTTGCAGCAGTTCCTGCGGCTGAAGCTGGCCGCCGAGATCGCGGGCGGCGCGAGCAAGGGGCTGATGGAGCAGTTGAAGGCCGAACTGGCCGCGGGCCGGCCGGTCGAAGTGGCGGGGTATCGGCTGGGCTCGTCGCTCGCGTCCGGCCTGGAGGCTGCGAAACTCGCGCCGGCCGGCACGCCCGGCCGCGTCGAGTGGCTGGAGCTCAGCACGCGCGAGGACGCCGTGCTGACCCCCGTCAGCGAGCAGGCCATCAAGAGCTGGCAGGACGCCGGCTGGGCCGTCCACCCGCTGATCGTCCAAGGCCCGGGCTTCTGGGCCACCAGCGAGATCGAACTCGCGCCGGCGCTGATCGCGCGCACCGTGGAGGCGCTGTCGTGAAAGAGTCGACCCTCAGCTTCGACTGCCAGGGCGAGCGCCTGGTCGGGATCCTGGCCGAGCCCGTGACCGGCGAGCCGGCGGAGGTCGGTGTCGTCATCGTCGTCGGCGGCCCGCAGTACCGCGCCGGCAGCCACCGCCAGTTCACGCTGCTGGCCCGGCACTTTGCGGCTCATGGCATCACGGCACTGCGCTTCGACTACCGCAGCATGGGCGACAGCCCGGGCGAAGCGCGGGACTTCCTCGGCGTCGACGCCGACATTGCCGCGGCCATCGGTGCGCTGAGGGCAGCGCGGCCCGGCGTCAAGCGTGTCGTCCTGTGGGGCCTGTGCGACGCGGCTTCGGCGGCGCTGCTCTATGTCGAATCGACGAACGATCCACGAATTGCGGGATTGATCTTGCTGAATCCGTGGGTACGCTCGGCCGCCACATTGGCGCGGACCCATGTGAAACACTACTACTGGCAAAGGCTGCGTGAGCGAGAATTTTGGTTGAAGCTGCTGCGCGGCGGCGTGGGTCGCACGGCGCTGAGCACGCTCGGCGCCAATTTGCGCCTGGCGCGCGGCGCGCATGAATCCGCCGCCGATTCACGCAGTTTTCAACACCGCATGGCGGATGGCCTGAGCGGGTTTTCCGGCGCGGTCCTGCTGATCCTGAGCGGCGACGACCTCACCGCCAAGGAGTTTTTCGAGCATGCCTTGCCATCGCAGGTCTGGCAGAAATTGCTCAGCCGCCCCAACCTGCGCCGCGTCGACCTGGAGCACGCCGACCACACGCTGAGCCGAACATCCGACCAGGACCTTGCGTTCACCCTGAGCCTCTCCACCGTTCAGGCGCTCGCTTGAACCGCCAAGCCCACCCACCATCGCGCTCATCATGACCCAGATGTTCGAGCTCCCGACCGAGCAGACCAACTACCTCGCCATGGCGTCCGGCATCGGGAACTGGGAGGCATTCAACGGCTCGCCCTTCACCCTCCACGACGTGCTGCGCGAGGCGCGCAAATGGTCGCAGGTCACGGCCGGCCACAACAAGCTGTGGCTGTGCTGGAACGTCGACCCGGCCTGGTGCCTGATCCAGCAGGCCATGGCGCTGGAAGTGGGCTGGACGCCGCTGGTCGGGTTCGACCCGCGCGTGGGCCCGCCGCCGCTGCTGCCCGGCGCGTTGTCGATCGACTTCAACGAAGGCTTCGGCTTTCGCACCATGTACCCGCACTTTCCTCTGGAATTTGCGTTCGCCTTCATTCCGGACAAGCTGGCGTTCTGGCACTCGGACCTGCTGGTCCCTTTGCCGCAGTTGAAGCGTTATGCGCAATCCTTCGAGGACATGCCGGCCGGCCAGATCATGGCCACGCAGGAAGACATCTCCATCGCCGACCGGCTGCGCGGCAAAAAGCTGACGCGCGCCTGGGAGCTGCTCGGCTGCGTGAGCCGCGCCGGGAGCCAGCACGCCTTCGAATCCGGCTGCGGCTGGTGGATGTGCTTTTACCTGCACCCGATGCTGCGCGGCCATGAGGAAAGGCGCCGCCGCGTGCAGGAGTATTGGGACCACGGCACCGGCATCCTGTATTGGCACAAGCACTGCGGCGGGCCGCTGCAGCTGATTCCGAACCAGGAGATCGATGCCGGCCATTTCACGCGCATCGGCCGCCGCGACACCTATAAGGTGCACGGCCATGACGACTGGCGGCGCAACCTCGCGATGGAGCTCTCCGCCAACTTCGAACTCGAGAAAGCCTGCGCCTCGATGGGCTTGTCGGACCTCTGGAATACCGTCAAGAAAATGCTGGCCGAGTCGGATGTGAGGCTGACAAGCAGCCCCGCCTGATCCGCACACACACAACGCCATCCTGCTGGACCCCTATGCACCCCAAAGTTCTGCGCTGCGTACACGTCATGCTGGGCGGGCTCCTGGCCGTCAACCTGTCGGCCCACGCCGTCTCGGTCCAGAAGGCGCCTGCGCCGGAGGGCTGCGGCCAATACCCTGGCAACTACTTCGGCCCCTTCGACTACCGGACCACGCCGCAGCAGCGGCGCGACATCGTCGAGGACTACCACTTCACGCCGCAGGTTGAACACCTGCGCGCGGGCATGACGGGGCCCATCGGAGGTGACATCAGCTACACGCTGGGCGCGTTTCCCAACCACCCCCGCGCCATCGTCTCGATGATGCAACTGGTGGACAAGCTCAAGCAGGACCCGGCTCCTGGCGCCATGATGTCCCTGGAGTGCTATTTCCTGCGGGGCATCCGGTATGCGCCGGACGACCTCGTGTTCCGCATGTATTACGCGTTCTTCCTGATCTCGCGCAACCGCATGCCGGAAGCCTCGAAAGTCGTCGATCAGGTCGTGACCGATACCGAGCCAGACAACGCCTTCACCCATTTCAATGCGGGCATGCTGTATTTCGACATGAAGGAATACGACAAGGCCTTGGCCCAGGCCCACCGCGTCATGGCGCTGGGCTTCAAGCGCCAGGAGCTGCGCGAACGGCTCACGGCCATCGGCCGCTGGACCGAGCCTCCCGCCGACGCCGCTTCCGCGCCGGCGTCCGCCCCGGCCGCCGCCTCCGCACCCGCATCCGCCGCCTCGCAGTGACGCATGAGCGCCCTGCCCCGCGTCAGCGTCGTCGTCCCCTGCTTCAACACCGAGCGCTACATCGCCGCCACCTTGCGTGCCGTGCTGGCACAGGCCGGCGCTGAGCTCGAGGTCATCGTCGTCGACGACGGCTCGACAGACGGCTCGGCTGCGCTGGTCGAGCGCGAATTCCCGCAGGTCCGCCTGATCCGCCGCGCCAATGCAGGCGTGGCCGCTGCGCGCAATGCCGGCATCGCCGCCGCCACGGCGCGGTGGGTTGCGTTCTGCGACGCCGACGACATCTGGCTGCCCGACAAGCTCGTCGCCCAGTTCGAGGCCATGGCGGCCATGCCCGGCTGCCGCATGAGCTATGCGGCCTGGCAGGTCTGGCCCAGCGACGAAGCCGCGCCCGACCCGGCGCTGCTTGAGCAAGTGGCCGCCGAGTCGCAAGACACCCCCCGATGGGCCGGCGCCACCGGCTGGCTCTACCCCGAGTTGCTGCTGGACTGCGTCGTCTGGACGTCCACCGTGCTGATGCGGCGCGACCTGCTGGACGAGATCGGCGGCTTCGACACTGAGCTGCGCATCGGCGAAGACTACGACCTGTGGCTGCGCGCCTCGCGCGTGACGCGCATCGAGCGGGTCGCGCGGCCACTGGCGCTGTACCGCAAGCACCCGGCCAGCATCACGCGCAGCGCCCCGCGCGACAACTACCGGGGCCGCGTGGTGCAACGGGCCGTCGACACCTGGGGCCTCGCGGGCCCCGACGGCCGCCAGGCCGATGCAGCCGCCGTGCGCGAAAGGCTGGCAGGCAGCTGGAGCGAGTTCGCCTATGCCCAGCTCCAGGCCGGCCAACGTGCCGCGGCGCGACGCAGCGCTCGCCAGGCGCTGCGGGTGCAACCCGGCCACTGGCCCGGCTGGAAGCTGCTGCTGCGCTCCTGGCTGCCGGGCGAAGGGCGGGCGGCATGAAGATCGGCCTCGTAGCCCGCTGCCTGAACACGGCCCACGTGCGCGGCATGGGCAAGTACGTCATGGAGTTGCTTCGCCACAGCAACGCAGACATCGACTGGCACCTGTTCGCCGACGACCCCCGGCACCCGTTGCAGCATCCCGAAGGGGCGCGCCTCACGCCGGACATCTTCGAGTTCCGCGGTGACCGCTTCCGTTTGTGGGAACAGCTGGGGCTGCCGTTGCGGGCGCGGCGCCTGCCGCTGAGCCTGCTGCACTGCACCGAGGGCGCGCTGCCGCTGTGGCAGCCCCTGCCCACCGTTGTCACGCTGCACGACACGCTCGCGTTCGAAGACCGCCCCGACACCGCAGCTGATCGCCTGTACTGGGATCGCATCATCCCGGCCGCGTTGCGCAGGGCTGCCCACGTCATCACCATCAGCGAATCCTCGCGTCGCGACATCCTCGCGCGCTGGCCCGAACTGGAGCCGCGCCTGACGGTCATCCACCATGGCATCGACACGACCTATTTCGCCCCCCCGACGGCCCCCGTCCCCGTGGCGCTGCGCCAGGCGCTGGACTCGGCAGCCTATGCCGTCTACGTCGGCGGCCCCATGAAGCGCAAGCGCTTCGACTGGGCGCTGCAGGTGCTGGCCGCGCAGCCCGACCCCCGGCTCAAGCTCGTGGCCTGCGGCTTCGGCGCCGCGGCCCGCGAAGCGGCGCGCGCGGCGCTGCCGCACGCACTGCAAGCGCGCGTGCTATTCGCCGACTTCCTGTCCGACGCGGAACTGCTGGCCCTCTACAAGGGGGCCGCTGCCGTGCTCTATCCGACGCTGTACGAAGGCTTCGGCTTCCCGGCCATCGAGGCCCAGGCCGCCGGCGTGCCGGTCCTCTTCAGCCCGCTTGGCAGCCTGGCCGAACTCGTCGGTCCGTTGACAACGCTCGTGCCTGCCGACGACCTCGGCGCCTGGGCCGCTGCGCTGCACGCTGCCGTGACGCTCGGCGCCGAGGCACGGGCCGAGAAGGCCGACCAGGCGCGCGCCTGGGCGCGCCATTTCCGCTGGGCGCGGAGCTGGGAGCGCCATCAGGAGGTGTATCGCAAAGCGGTGGGCACGCGACCATGACCGACGGCACGAGCACCCGCGTCGACACCTACCGCCACGTCCGTGAGCTGCCGGCCGAGGCCCTTGCACTCCTGGCCCGGGCGGAAGAGCGCCACATCGAATTCGGCGCCGACTGGCATGCCAACCTCGTCGATGCTGTTTACGCGCACGAGCCGCAGACGCACGAAGTGCGCTTCCAGGTGCTGCACGGCCAGGGCCGCGTGCTCGCCGTGCTGCCGACCGTGGCGCACGCCGGCACGCTGGGCCGCGAGGTCAGCGCGCTGTCCAACTACTACACCGCCATCTACGCCCCGGCGCTCGCGGACGACCTCCAGCCCGAGGACCTGCTGCCGCTGACCCGCGCGCTGCGCAAGAACGGCGCGCGCGCCGCGGCCTACCGCTTCGCGCCGATGGACCCGGCCTCGCGCGAGTTCGCCCTGCTCAAGCGCGCGCTGGCGCTGGCGGGCCTGAGCAGCCATGCCTACTTCGCCTTCGGCAACTGGTACGAGCCGGTGCGCCAGAACTGGGCAGACTACCTCAAGGACCGCGCCGGCCAGGTACGCAGCACGATCAAGCGCAATGCCAAGAAGTTCGCCGCCGAGGGCGGCCGGCTCGAGATCGTGCAGGGCGGCGAACGGCTGGAAGCCAGCATCGCGGCCTACCAGGCCGTCTACGCGCAAAGCTGGAAGGTGGCCGAGCCCTACCCCGACTTCGTACCCGGGCTCATCCGCCTGAGCGCCAGGCGCGGCTGGCTGCGCCTGGGCCTCGCGTGGCTCGGCGAGAAGCCGGTCGCCGCGCAGATCTGGATCGTCGCCAACGGCCGCGCCGACATCTACAAGCTCGCCTACGATGAGGCCCACAAGGCCCTCGCCCCGGGCACGCTGCTGACGGCCCTGCTGATGGAGCAGGCCATCGACGTTGACGGCGTTCTCGAGATCGACTACCTGATCGGCGACGACCCCTACAAGGCCGCCTGGATGAGCCGGCGCCGCGAGCGCTTCGGCCTCGTCGCCTACGACCCGCTGACACCTCGCGGCCTGCTCGGCCTCACCCGCCAGGCCGTCGGCGAAGCCTGGCGGCGCCTGCGCGCGAAGCCGGCACCCCGCGCCGACAATCCGTCCGCCTGATCCGACAAGACCCGAGATGCAAGCCCAAGCCCTGCCGCCCGACACACCCTTCGCCTCCGGCCTCCCACGCTTCTCCGCGCCCGCTCCTATCGCCCTGGCCGCCTGGCAGCAGGCCTACGCCGCGCGCGGTGCAAGCTGCGCGGCCGACGTGGGCGGCGAGTTCGCGGTGGCGCTGGACCTGCCCGGCGGCGGTGCCTGGCTCGCCGTCGACCGCTTCGCCATGCACAGCCTCTGCTACGCGGTGCAGGGCGGCCGGCTGCACTATGCGACGCGCGCGAACGACCTGGCCCGCCGCCTCGGCATCACGGCGCTGGACCGGCAGGCCATCTTCGACTACCTCTTCCACCACTGCATCCCGTCGCCGCGCACGATCTACGCCGGCATCCTGCGCCTGCCGCCGGCCCACTACGCGCTGTTCGAGAACGGCAGGCTGACCGTCGCACCCTACTGGGTCGCGCGCTTCGTGGAGCAGGCCGACCCCGACTTCGACGCGCTGCGCGACGAGTTCCGCGGCATCCTGCGCGCGGCGGTCAAGGACCGCCTCGGCAGCGACGGCAGGACCGCCTGCTTCCTGAGCGGCGGCACCGACAGCTCGACGGTTTGCGGCCTGCTCGGCGAGGCCACCGGCAAGCCGGCAGCCAGCTACTCCATCGGCTTCGAGGCCGAGGGCTATGACGAGATGGCCTATGCGCGCATTGCGGCCAAGGCCTACGGCGCCGACCACCACGAGTATTACGTGACGCCCGCCGACCTCGTGAACGCCATCCCCGACGTCGCGGCCCACTACGACCAGCCCTTCGGCAACTCCTCGGCCGTGCCGGCCTTCTATTGCGCGAGCAAGGCGCGCGCCGACGGCTACACCCGCATGCTGGCCGGCGACGGCGGCGACGAACTCTTCGGCGGCAACGTGCGCTACGCCAAGGAGCGCGTCTTCCACGTCTACAGCCAGATCCCTTCACCGCTGCGCGCCGGCGTGCTGAACCCGCTGTTCGTGAACCCGATCACCGGCAACATCCCGCTGCTGAAGAAGGGCACCAGCTACATCCGCCAGGCCCGCGTGCCGATGCCGGACCGCATGCAGAGCTACAACCTGCTGGACCGCCTGGGCCTGGCCGACGTGCTGACGCCGGCCTTCCTGGCGGCCGTCAGTACCGATGCGCCGCGCGAGCACCAGCGCGCCACCTGGAACGGCGGCCCGCACGACGCCAGCCTGGTCAACCAGATGCTGGCCTTCGACTGGCGCTACACGCTGGCCGAGAACGACCTGCCCAAGGTCGTCGGCACGACCGGCCTGGCCGGTGTGGACGTCAGCTTTCCGCTGCTGGACACGCGGCTGCTGGACTTCTCGCTGAAACTGCCGACCCACTACAAGCTCAAGGGCCTGAAGCTGCGCTGGTTCTTCAAGGAAGCGTTGCGCGGCTTCCTGCCGGACGAGATCCTGACGAAGAAGAAGCACGGCTTCGGCCTGCCCTTCGGCCCCTGGGCCGTCAAGGACGCGGCGCTGAACGCGCTGGCCGCCGAGTCGCTGCGCGGCGTCGCCGCGCGCGGCATCGTGCGCACCGAGTTCGTCGAGAGCCTGCTGACCCACAGACTCAAGGAACACGCGGGCTACTACGGCGAAATGGTCTGGATCCTGATGATGCTGGAGCAGTGGCTGCGCCGGCATGCGCCGGACTGGCGCCTGGCTTGAAGCAGCGGCGGCGAGCCCCTCCGGCCCGCGTCGCTGCGGTCAGCGCGGACTGGGTCGGGCGGGCCGCCACAAAGCAACCCTCCACGTTCCCGGAGAATCCCGCACCCAATCGTAGGGCGAGCGGATTTCAACAGTCGCTGCAAGCTCGTGGGAGCCTTGCCCGAGTCGCTGCTCAAGGATGCCGTGCCAGTTCGGGATCGAACGCGGGTTGTCTTCCGAACTGATAAGCCAGGCGTTCGCCAGCGCCTGTTTGTCGACGCCGGACAGCAGCTTCGATGCGGCCGCTTCGGCGCCGGGATAGCCGCCACTCATCCATGCCGCGGCCAATGGCCGGCCGCCCAGGATGAACACAATGCCGGCGCCGTCGCCGGTGAAGTCCTGGACAGCCGTCCCCGACTTGAACCCGGCCTTCGACGCTGCGACTTGCAACGATTGGATGGCGCTGCTGGTTGCCTCGTCCACGAGAAGTCGCGAGCCCGCAGGGCCGACATGGACCTCGAGCTGCTGCGCGCCCAAGGGCACGCGCTGCCGATAGTTGGCGCTCAGATCCGCAATCAGCCGCCATTGGCCGACGACGGCCGGCAAAGCCAGCAACAGCAGGCAGAGCGCAGCACCGCCACGTCCCATTCGCCCTTGCCTGTATGCCGTCATCGCGATCAGGCACACCCCCAACATCGCCGGGGCTGCCGCCGCTTCACAGTGGGCCAGCACCCTGCCGTTCGTACCGAAGGAGAAGGCAAGCGGCAAGCTCATCAGCAGAAACGGCAGGCTGGCCTCCTCGACGGAACGGCCCCGCGCGTCGGTCGTCGACGAACACCGCTCCGCAGGGGCAAACGACCACAGCAGGCCCAACGCGGCCAGCAACAACCAGAGGTGCGACCAGGCGGAACTGGTCTGTGCCGCAACGCTTGCGAGCAAGCATGCAGCGAACACGGCGCGGTATACCCAGGCTGCGATGCGGCCGGGCCACCACCTCTGGGCAGCGGCCAACGCCAGCAGCCCGACAGGAACGAACCAATATTCGCTCACCTGTCGCTGAACGTCCCAGCGAAGCAAGTTGACGAGGCTGGCGGGCCCATAACGGTCGTCGACGATGCGGGACAAGGACAAACCCATGCTCAGGATGGCAGCAGCCTTAGGCTGCAACACCAGCACCGCGCCCGCGACAAGCGCAAAACCGAGCACGGCACCGATCGCCGCCTTGCCAATGGCCACCGGTCTGGGCCCACGAAGCAACAGGCCGAAATAGACCAGGTGGAGCAGGGAGCCCAGCAAGGCCGTGGACACCTTGCCAGCAGCACACAGCCCGAGCGCAACGCCATAGATGACGGCCCGCAGAAAATACGCCTCACCAGCGCGCTGCGCCGCCGAAAGACCCAGCATGGCGCCGGTTGCAAACATCAAGGCGCACAACGCCAGCAGGTTGTAGGACGGCACGCGAAGGACACCAAACACCGTGTAGAACTGCATGGCCGTGCCCATGACCACCAGCACCACGAACCCGTCCAATCCCGGCTCAGCGGAGCGCCGTCCGGCGGCGGCGAATCGAAGGGCCGCCCTGGCCATGTAGGCACTCGAGCACAGCAGCGCGAACATGCCCGCCAGCCGGAACACCACGATGCTCTGTCCAAGGAGTTCGAACGGTCCCCCCAGCACCACGCCGAACAGCGTGGGCGAGGAAGAAATCTCGCGCCACGAGGTCAGGCTGAGCAGGTAGAAGGACTCATCGGTGTACTCGAAGCCGCGTGGCGCCAGCCAGACGAAGATGGCCACCGTCACCAGCAGGACGCTGCCGGCAATACCTCTCCAGAAGCTCCAGGAGATTTGCTCAATCGGCTTCATCGCAGCTTGATCTCAGCATTGCAAGGCGCCGAACCGCGCGCCTCGAAAACAGGGCCATCAGCCGGTCAGCCCAGCGCGGCGGTCAATGCAGTCACGACGCGATTCAGCTGCTCGTCGGAGAGATCCGCGCTCATCGGCAGGCTCATCACGCGCTCGGCGGCGGCGATGCTGTGCGGGCAGTCCTCGGGCCTCGCGTATTGCGCGTAGGCCGGTTGGTGGTGCAGCGGCCGCGGATAGTGCACGGCCGTCGGCACGCCGGCAGCCTTGAGCCTGGCCTGCACGGCGTCGCGCTCGTCGACGAAGACGGTGTACTGCGCCCAGACGCAGTCGCGATCGTCGCGCACGGCCAGCGGCTGCAGGCCCGGGATGGCCGCGCTCAGCCTCGCGCGGTAGGCATCGCCCAATTCCAGGCGGCGCTTGATTTCCCACTCGAAGCGGTCCAGCTTGCCGAGCACGACGGCGCATTGCAGCGTGTCCATGCGGCCTCCGACGCCCAGGCGCGTGTGCAGATAGCGTTGGCTCTGGCCGTGGATGCGGATCTCGCGGCAGGCCTGAGCCAGCCTGTCGTCGCTCGTGAAGATGGCGCCGCCGTCGCCATAGCAGCCCAGCGGCTTGCTGGGGAAGAAGCTGGTGCAGCCGAAGGTGGAGAGGTTGCAGCTTTTCCTGCCCTTGTAGCTCGCACCGAAGCTCTGTGCGGCGTCTTCGATGACGGCGATGCCATGCTTCTGCGCAATCGCGTTGATCGCGTCCATGTCGGCCACCTGGCCATAGAGGCTGACCGGCATGATGGCCTTGGTCCGGGGCGTGATCGCCGCCTCGATGAGATTGGCGTCGATATTGGCCGTATCGGGCTCGATGTCGACGAAGACGGGCACGCCACCGGCCAGCACGATCATCTCGGCCGTGGCCGCGAAGGTGAAGGGGCTGGTGATGATCTCGTCACCGGGCTGCAGGTCCAGCGCCATCAGGCAGATCAGCAGCGCCTCGGTGCCGCTGGCGACGCTGATGCAGTGCCTGGCGCCGGTGTAGGCGACTAGGGCCTCCTCCATCTCCCTGACCTCGGGGCCGAGGATGTACTGGCCGTGGTCCAGCAACTTCTGGATGCGGGCGTTGATGTTGTCGCGCAGGGCCGCGTACTGGCTCTTGAGGTCGATGAAGTCCATTCAGCTCTCGATCAGTTGGAGTTGTTGTCCACTCAGGACATAGCGGTCGCCGGTGTGGGGGCAGACGGCCTCGACGGGCTGCTCGCTCGCCAGCGGCAGTTCCAGGCGCTCGCCGAAGCGGCTCATCCAGCCGATCTGCCGGGCGGGCACGCCCACCATCAGCGCGAAGTCGGGCACGTCGCGGTTGATGACGGCGCCGGCACCCACAAAGGCAAAGCGGCCGACCGTCGTGCCGCAGACGATGGTGGAGTTGGCGCCCAGCGTCGCGCCCCGCTTCACCAGCGTGCGGCGGTACTCGTCCTTGCGCGTGACGGCCGAGCGCGGGTTGTAGACATTGGTGAACACCATGCTGGGGCCGCAGAAGACGTCGTCTTCCAGCGTCACCGCGTCGTAGACCGACACGTTGTTCTGGATCTTGACGTTGTCGCCGATCGTCACGTCGTTGCCGACGAAGACGTTCTGGCCGAAGGAGCACTTCGCACCGATGCGCGCGCCGGCGCTGATGTGCACGAAGTGCCAGACACGGCAGCCGTCGCCGAGCCGGGCGCCGTCGTCGACGATGGCGCTGGGGTGGATGGTTGTCGGCATGCTTCAGTAGGCCAGCGGCAGGTTGATGCGCTTGCCGTCACGGGCGCTCAGATACATCGCGATCAGCAGTTCCAGCGACTTCAGACCCTCGCGGCCATCGGTCTCGGCCTGGGCCTCGCCCCGCAGCGTGCCAATGACGTTGTCATAGTAGAGCGGGTGGCCGAAGCCGTAGACGGACGTGGTCTGGTAGCTCGCGTCGGCGATCTGCGCGTCCATCTCGTGCGGCGCCTCGAACTGCCAGTGCTGGATCTCGTTGACGGCGACGCCGCCGATGCGCACGGAGCCCTTCTCGCCCAGGATGGTGATCGAGCCTTCGAGGTTCTTCGGGTAGGTCAGCATGCTGACGTTGACGGTGCCCATCGCGCCGTTGCGCCACTTCAGCGCGGCCACGCCGCTGTCCTCGACCTCGATGTTGCGCGCCAGCGTGCCGGTGTAGGCCATGACGCTTTCGACCGGGCCGCAGACCCAGTCCAGCAGGTCGATGTAATGGCTGGCCTGGTTCATGAAAGCGCCGCCGTCGAACTCCCAGGTGCCACGCCATTCGGCGCTGTCGTAGTAGGCCTGTGGGCGGGTCCAGAACACGTTGACGGCGATGTTGTACAGGCGTCCGAAGCGGCCCTCGGACACGGCCCGCTTGAGCAGCTGCAGCGTCGAGTTGCGGCGGTTCTGCTTGACGACGAAGAGCTGCACGCCGGCGTCATCGCAGGCCTTGACCATGGCCAGGCCATCCTGCCAGCGCGTGGCCATGGGCTTCTCGGTCATCACATGGAGGCCGGCCTGGGCCGCCTCGATGGCCTGGCGCGGGTGCAGTCCGCTGGGCGTCGTCAGCACGACGCAGTCGATGTTCAGGTCGACACGGGCCGCCAGCAGTTCGGTCAGCGACACGAAGCCGCGTGCGCCTGTCTTGGCGACAGCCTCGGCCAGTGCCGTCGCATCGACATCCGCCACAGCCACCAGTTCGGCTCGGTCGGCATGCTTCTTGACGGCTTCGAAATGGTTCTGGGCGATGCGGCCACAGCCGATCAGCGCGAAGCGGACCTTGCGGTCTTTGACAAGGGAATGGGACTGGCACATGGGATTCATTCGGTTTTGTCGATCCGGGGCGGATTGTCGTGCCGGCGGTGCCGCCAAAAGCATGTCAGCCTCGCAAATGCGGGGTCCGAGGCCAATGGGTGGCGGCACCAGGACAGCGCCAGCAGCCAACCCAGAATGCAGCCGACGATGGCCAGCGCAAAGCCAGGCCAGGGCATGGGCTGCCCCGGCGAACAGGGCAGCAGCAGTTTCAGCAAGAGGGGCAGAGTCAGCGCCAGCACCGCGACGAGTGCACTACGCGCCAGATTGCGGCGCAATGCCGGCCAGTCGTTGGACAGGAAACGGGCCTTCACGCTGTAGATCAACGGCAGTTGCAGCAGCAGGGTCAGCGCGAATGCGGCAGCGCAGGCCCAGGGCTGACGCCAATAGGCCGCCATCGCTACGACGAGGGCAGCACGTACGGGCTGGAAGAACAGCTCCATGCGCGTCAGCAGATCCATGCGGCCCATCGCGACCGTCAGATTGCCCATCAGGTTGCCAATCGCCGCAAACGCCCCTCCTAGACAGAACAGTGGCACCAGGGGGGCTGCGGCATCCCACTGCGGGCCGAACAGCAGGCGCAAGGTCTCCAGTGCATACAAGGAGACGAAGCCGTAGAAGGGCCAGGCGACGACGCAGACATAGTTGACGCTGGCCACATAGAGCGGCTCCATCTCCTGCCGCTCCCGCACAGCCTTGGCATAGGCCGGGTATGCAACGTTGCGCACTGCCCCCATCAGGTCACGGTAAAAGAGATACATCAGGCCCTGAGCACGGCTCAGCAGTGCCACCGGCTCGAAGCCCATCAGCTTGCCAACGGCCAGATCGTTGATGTCCATGGCGACCGACGTGACGATGCCCACGGCCGAGCTCTGGGCACCGAAGCGGAAAAGGCTGCGCCAATGCGACAGGCTTGGTCGCAACAAGCGCCGCTCCCCCTGCGCCACCCAAGCCGTAAAGCCAGTTGTTGCGCTGACGACGAGGGTTCCCGCCACCAGGCCGAGCGGTCCAAACCCCGCCCAGGACAGGCTGACACTGGTGATCGCCCCAGCCACCGTGGCGACGAGGCTCACGCCCGCGACGGCCTTGAAGGCCATGCGCCGGCGCAGCAACGCCAGCGAGATCGTCGAGAAGGGCAGCAACAGAAAGTTCAGCGAGGCCAGCCAGACCAAGCTACGCATGTGTGGCTCTCGATAGAAATCCGCCACCCAGGGTGCGGCCACGGCCAGCACCAGAGCCAGGCTGATGCCGATGGCCAGCGTCACGCCCAGCGCCGTGCGGACATGGTCATCGGTGAGTTCCTTTTCCTGGATCAGGTAGCTGGCGATGCCGAAGTCGCGCAGCGTCTGAGCAATGCTCATAACGGCCAACGTCACCGAATAGACACCGATCTCGGCCGGCGTCAGCAGGCGGGCAATCAGCAGATTGCTCGCCAGGTTGATGACGATCAGCGCGTAGCGCTCCGCGAAGGAGAACAACAACGCACGCCGCACGACGCTCACGGCAAAGACTCCGGCGCCTGACCGTCAGCTGCCGCGGTCAGCACCTGAGCCAGGTGCTTCGCCGTCGCCGCTCGGCTGTAGCGTTCAATGCCCGACGGTGGCGCTACGCTGGCCTCGCCGCGCAACCAGCCCAACAGCATCCGAGCCAGCCCCTGCACGTCGCCTGGCTCACAGCGCACACCGCCGCCAACTTCGTCGAGCACCCTGGCCACCTCGCTACGCTCGGGCACGACGGCGAGGATGGGGCGACCGCAGGCGAGGTATTCGAACAGTTTGCCAGGCAGCGATGCGGTAGCGTAGTAGCCCGTCGGCACAGGCAGGTAGAGCAGGTCGGCCTGCTTCATCAGTGTCAACGCCTGGCCATGGGGCACCGGGCCGAATTCGGTCACCCAATCTGTGACACCAGCCTCGGCGGCTGGCCCGGGCGCAAAACCAGCCGCCCGCACCCGCAACCGTTCCAGTTCGGCGTAGCCCTGCATCTTCAGTAAGGCAACGGCCGCGTACAGATCCTGCAACCCATAGCCCGGGCGCCAGACACCGGTATAGCTGATGCGCAGCAAGCCGTCCCCGACAGGCGCCACATCGCCGGCAAAGTCCTTGGACTCGAAGCCGTTCGTGATCAGGTGCAGGTCGTCACGGCCACAGTCGCGGCCGATGCTGTCCACAAGAGCCTGGGTCACGGTAATGACGGCCGCAGCATCACGAGCTGCGAGACGCTCCAGCGCTGGGTTCTCACGCGCCTGCGCAGGCGAGACCGACTCCCAGGCCATGTCACCGCTGGGCGCCCATTGATCACGATAGTCCAGAACATAGGGCTTGCCGGTGCGGCGCGACACCTCGCGTGCGATCAGGAAGGCCGTCCAGGGCCATCCACTGGCATAAATGGCATCGAAGCCTGCACTATCGTGCCAGGCCATCGCCCGCTCGACAGCTGGTGCCATCCAGCTCGCTGCCTGATCAGGCACTTCGGCCCGAGCCTCGAGCCTCCAAGCCAGCGCGTCGGCAGCTCGCTCGCCAAGCCGGCCTGGCAGCCAGCCTGCCCAGCGGCGCGCATGCAGCCGACTCTGTAGCGCAACCCTCTCGACACGCGTGCCAACCCGGACCTCGGCCAAAAGTTCGGCATCCAACGCTGCGCGCGGCTCAGGCTCACAACTCAGTACCAGTGGCTCCCAGCCAAGGTCCGGCAGGTGATTTGCGAAGGCAAGGCTGCGCCGAGTGCCGGAATTGGCAATCGGCGGAAACAAGTAGGCAATGAAGAGGACGCGACGCATCAACTGATGAGATTGCGCGCCAACCTGAGGCCGAACTTCAGGCGGTCGCGATCCCAGGGTGTGAACCGTGGGATCTGGAACACATCATCGCCGCGACGCGCCGTTGCCCAACGCGTGGACACGGCTGCGTCGAAGCCGAACTCGCGCACGAGGGCCGGATGCACGTCGGGCAGGTAGTCGGTACCGGGTTTGCCGTTCGGGTAAGCAAACAGGCCAACCCTCTCTCGGAGCAAAGCCTGCAGCTGGTTACGGCTGCCAACGATCTCGTCCGCAGCCTTCAGCGCGTCGAGCTTGGCCAGGATGGGATGGCTAACCGTGTGGGCGCCAATCTGCATGCCAGCACGTTGAAGGCCACGAACTTGCTCGCTGCTCATCATCAGGTCGTCCGGCGGTTTGACTTCGGCGCGCATGGCGATCGCGTCAACGCAGGCCTGACGGGGCGCAGGCGGCAGGTACTTGACGCGTTCGACAAGGCGTCCCAGCGCGGCACGGCGGCAGTCGTCATCGCCAAGGGCATGCTGGCCGAGATCCTCGCCACGGCCATCGGCAAGACCGCGCAGGTCCAACATCGAAAGGCTGCTCAGCCGCACGGATTCGATCAGGGTGTCGTTCCACATGCGCCCACCATCGAGAAAGCCAGTGGCGATGAAGAAGCTGCACGATAGGCCGTGCTTCAGGAGCAGCGGTAGCGCAATGTCGTGGTTGTCGGCGTAGCCATCGTCGAAACTCAGCGCCGCTGCGCGCGCAGGCAGACAACCTTCGTGCAGTTGCCGGATCGCAGTGTCCAGAGGCAGCACGTTGAACCATGACTTGACCCAAGCCAGCAGTTCGTCGAAGCGCGCGGCGTCGACTTCGTCGGGGAAGAGTGGGTCGGGCTCGCGCAGCACGCGATGGAAGATCAGCACGGTCAGGCGCGCACGCGCGCCGGCCGGGGACAGCAGGCTGAACAAGGTCTTCATGGCAACGGAGCGTTCTTCTTGTTGAACCGCCTCTTCAGGAAATCCGGCCAGTAGATGACAGGCTCATCCTTCTCGCGCAGCCATTCCTTGCGCTCAAGCCAACGCCGACCGACGACGGCCAGCACCAGCAGGTTGTAAGGAAGATCCCAGTAGCTCAGGCTCAGGAAGGCGCCGCCCACCGCATAACCGGCCAGGCTCACCTGCAGCATGCCGCCAAGATCCGACAACCACTGGGTCTCCGGCTTGCCACGCGCCTTGGTGCGGATGGTGCCGGCCGTGAACCAGACCATCAGGAACAACGTGAGGAAGATGAAGAGGCCGATGAATCCCTGCTCGCCCAGCACCATGAAGTAGATGCTATGGGCGGCATGCACGTCGTTGGGGTCAGGCCCGTAGATGGCGAAGATGACGCCGGTCCAGACCATGAAGCCACCGCCGAAGAAATTCGCCTTGGCCAGATTCCACGCCATGCCCCAGGCGTTGATGCGCCCCAGGGCCGAATCGTCCTGCTGGTAGGTCTTGATGGTGTTCATGCGGTCCCACCACTCGGCCGGCATTAGCGACAAAAGCGCGACGGCGATGGCGACCATGGTGATCGCTCCGACGAACTTGTTCTTGCCACGCCACCACAGCACCAAGGCCATTGCTGCAATGGCCAGCAGCGCACCGCGCGAATGGCTGCCCAGGGCAGCCATCGCCATCAACACCATGCAGATGGTCATGGTCACCTTGGCCCATTTGGACTGCATCTGCATCTGCAGGAAACGCATCAAGGGAATGACGATGACGATGGCCAGCGCGACCTCGTTGTTGCCGTCGATATAGGTGTTCTCCGGCCCCCAGACCCTGTAGCTCCCCCCCGTCAGGATGGTGAACGCCCCCCCCTTCACGCCGAAGAAGCCGATGGAGATGACCAGCGTCCAGACCAGCAGCATCATGTGGCGCTTGCTGTGCAGCAGGACTATCGCAACGAGGATCATCAGATCGATCTTCATGACCCGCTTCCACAACTCGAAGCTCTCGTCGAAGAGCATCGAGAACGGCAGCGTGATGCACATCCACAGCATGAAGATCATCAAGGTGACGTTCTCGCGGTTCAGCGAGTAGTCGCACCGGTCCTTGGTGATGAACAAGCCCACCAGCGTGGCGCCGCCGATGACCGCAGCGAAGGGCATGGTCCGCAGCGTCCACGACAGTTGATGCGGGTTCATGATGCTAAGCCAGGTCCAGCACATGATGCCGATCCAGGGGCGGCGGAAGGCTTGCAGGAAGCACCAGCCGATGACAACCAACAGCATCAAATCACGCACGGCCGCCCTCTCCCTTGATGGCGTTGAACAGCCTCAGCTGGCCGTCCGTCGTCGACTGCCAGCTGAAGCCTTCGGCATAGCGGCGCGTCGCCGCACGGTCGGTGCCATCGGCCAGCAGTGCCTCGATACCTGCGGCAAACGCTGCGCCGGTCCGCTCCGCAACCAGCCGCCCGGCCTCGGGTGCCGCAACGACCTCGGGCGTGCCCCAGATGTCGGTGGCGACGACCGGCGTGCCGCAGGCCATGGATTCGAGCAGCACATTCGCCCAGCCCTCACGGCTGGAACACAGCAGCAGCACGTCCGCGGCGCTATACCACTTCAGCAGTTCGGTGTTGGGCAGCGAGCCGGTCAGGCGCAGCTTGTCGTTCACGCCCAGGCGCGCGGCCAGCGCGGTCAGGGCTGCGCGCTCCTGGCCCTCGCCGATGACGAGCAGGCGAGCGCCCGGACGCGTCTTGACCATCTCGGCCAGCGCCTCGATCGCGACATGGTGACCCTTGCGCTCGATCAGGTGGCCGACCGACAGCAGCAAGGGCTCGCCGCCTACACCCAACTCGGCGCGCATCCGATCCTGCGGCAGGGGCTTGAAGCGCTCCAGGTCCACGCCGTTGCGCAGCACGTTCAACCGCGCCGGATCGTGGCCCCAGCCGCGCAGCACGTCCATCAGCGCCGCGCACACGCCGATGGAGCCGGCCGCGCGGCGGGCGGCCCACTCGATCATGCGCCTGGGCAAGGCGTACTGCGAGATCAGGTTCAGGTCCGTCCCGCGGGCGGTGATGGTCAGCGGCTTGCCGAACCATTTCGCAAGCAGGGCCGCGGCGACGCCATCGGGGTAGTAGTAGTGGGCGTCGATCAGGTCGAAGTCGAAGCCTTCGTCGATGAGCTCCCGGACAACGGCCCGGGCGCCCAGGGCCAGCGTCAGCGGCGCCAAGGTCATGCCCACCTTGGGGGCCAATAGGTAACGAGGATGCCGCACGTCCAGGCCATTGCGCTGTTCGCGCAGCGGCGTGGCGGCGAACCTGGCGTAATCGCCCCAGCGCGGGTTCGTCGATGGGAACCAGGGCACCGGTGCGATGACGCGCGACTCGACCTGGCCGCTCTTCAGCAGTTCGCGCAGCCGCGTCTCGACGAAGATGCCGTGGCTAGGCCGCACGCTGCTGGGAAACAGCGTCGAGAAAGTCAGGATCTTCAGCGGCCTCACTGCGGCGCCTTCACGGCCTCTATGGCCGCCACGGCTTCCAGGAGGATGCGGCCGAAGGCCTCTGCCGCGACACGGTGGCCGAACTGGGCTTCGACGAGTTCGCGTGCCGCGCGTGACAGCCTCAGGCGCAACGCGCCGTCGGCGATGAGCCGCAGCGTCGCATCGGCCAGCGGCTCGGCACCATCGGCGCGCAGGAAATGGGTGCCGTCCTCGACATCGAGGCCCTCGATGCCGATGCTGGTCGACACGACCGGCAGGCCCATGGCCATCGCTTCGAAGGCCTTGATGCGTGTGCCACCGCCGACGCGCAGCGGAATGACGAAGGCCTGGGCGCCGCGCGCATGGTCGCGCACGTCGTCGACGAAGCCGGTGAAGCTCACGCCGGGCACGTCGTGCTGCACCAGCGCCGCGGGCGGGTTCTTGCCGATGACGCGCAGCAGCGCGCTCGGCAGCCTGGCGCGCACGCGCGGCCAGACTTCGTCGATGTAGAAGCGGATGCCGTCGACATTCGCTTCCCAGTCCATCGAGCCCGTGAAGACGACCGTCGGCACGCCGTCGGCCGGTGCCTGCCACGAGAAAAAGTCGAGGTCGACGCCCGTCGGGATGGCACGCACGGTCGTCAAGCCATCGTTCTTCTCGAACATCTTCGCGTCGCGCTCGGACACGGCGACGACGCGGGTGAACCTGGCCAGCGCCTCGCGCTCGAAGCGGCGCATCTTGGCTGCCTGCGAAGCCCACAGCCAGCGCAGCGGCGTGCTGGCGGCCATCCTGGCATGGCGCTCGAATATCTCGGCCTCGACGTTGTGCGTGAAGCAGACCGTGGCGCACTTCAAGCCCACCGGGCGCAGCACGGCGGCGTGGACGAAGTCGAACACGACCACGTCGAAGCGCTCGGCGGCCAGCGCCTGCTCGACGGCGGCCACGGCGGCCGGCGTGCGGTCCGCCGCCACGTTGATCGGCAGGGACGACAGCAGGTCGGGCGCGCGCTGCCAGCGCGGGCGCGGCGTGCTCGGCGTCCAGCCGATGAAACGCTCGCACCGCTTGTCCAGCTCGCCCTGCCATTCGCGCTGCTGCTCCACCGTGGCCGGCGACAGCAACGTGATGTCGAACCGGCCGCTCTCCTTCAGACCGCGCAGGATGTTGCCGGTGCGGATCTTGCCGCCGGCATCGGCCGGGAACAGGAAGACCGGCGAGACGAAGGCGACCTTGAGTCGAGTCACCAGCAGATGCCCTCGTACTGCGCAAAACCAGCGGCGCGCAGGTCGGCATAGCCGTTCAAATCCACCACGCGGGCGTTCCTGGCGACGGCGATGATGCGCTGGCGGGTGTCGGCGTCCGCATGGCCCACGACCACGATCTCCGCCCGCGCCAGCGCCGCGTCGGGCGTTTCCTGCAGCAGCTTGTCGAGGTGGGGGATCTCGCGGTCGATGTATTCCTTGTTCTTGCCGAGCAGCCGCGCGATCTTGACGAACTTGTCGTAGATCGTCAGGTCGAAGCCCTTGCCGAGCAGCTTCTCGGCCAGCACGACCAGCGGCGAGTCGCGCAGGTCGTCGGTGCCTGGCTTGAAGGCCAGGCCGAACAGCGCGACCGGCTTGCGGCCGGCCGCGGCGATGATGTCGTAGGCACGGCCGATGTGCGCCTCGTTGCTGTCCAGCAGCGAGCCCAGAACGGGGATCTCCACGCCACGCTCGCGGGCGATGGTCAGGAAGCCCTTGACCTCCTTGGGCAGGCAGGAGCCGCCGAAGGCGAAGCCGGGCCGGAGGTAGGCCTTGGAGATGTTGAGCTGGGTGTCGCGGCAGAACAGCTCCAGCACGTCGCGCGAGTCCAGGCCCGTCTCCTTCAGCACGGCACCAGCCTCGTTGGCGAAGACGATCTTCAGCGCGTGGAAGACGTTGCACAGGTATTTGACCGACTCGGCCACGCCGACGTCGGCCGCGACGAAGCTGCCGGGCACGCCGCTGTAGAGCCGGCGCATGACCTCCACACCGGCCTCGTCCATACTGCCGACGATGGTCTGCGGCGGGTTATGGAAGTCGGACACCGACGAGCCCTCGCGCAGGAACTCGGGGTTGAAGACCAGCGACAGGCGCTCGCCGACCTTGCGGCCAGCCGCCATTTCCAGCAGCGGCGCAATGCGCTCGCGCGTCGTACCCGGCGCGACCGTGCTGCGGATGACCAGGGTGTGGTGGCCGTCCTTCTTCGCGATCTCCGCGCCGATCTGGCCGACGACGGCGTCCAGTGCGGTCAGGTCAGGCATGTAGTTGGGCAGCGACGGCGTGGCCACCGAGATCAGCGACACCTCGGTGGCCCGGACGGCCGCGGCGACGTCACGCGTGGCCGTCAGCTTGCCGGCCTTGACTGCGGCGGCGATCAACTCCTCGATACCCTCCTCCACCACCGGCGACTGGCCCGACGCGATCAGCTCGACCTTGAGCGGGTTGATGTCGACGCCGACGACGTCATGGCCCAACTCCGGAAGGCAGGCGCAGGAAACCGCGCCGACGTAGCCGAGACCGAAAACCGAAACCTTCATCGTTCTTGTCCTTTGAAATTCTTCAGGCCGCCGCGCGCGCCGAGGCGGTGCTCAGGCCCGCGTTGCGCAGGAAGGCGTCGAACATCAGCAGCGTCCACAGCGGCTGGGCATGGTCCATGGCGCCGCGCTCATGCTGGTCCAGCAGCCGGGCGATGGTGGCGGCGTTGAACCAGCCGGTCTGCGCCAGCGCGCCCTGCTGCAGGGCCTGGCGGGTCTGCTCGCGCAGCGGGCCGCGCAGCCAGCGCGCCAGCGGCACGGCAAAGCCCATCTTTGGCCGGTAGAGCACGTCATGCGGCAGCATGGGCTCCAGCGCTTTTTTGAACAGGTATTTGCCTTCCTGGCCGCGCAGCTTGAGGCTGGATGGCAGCGTGGCGAGCCATTCGACCAGTTGGTGGTCCATCAGCGGCTCGCGCACCTCCAGGCTGTGGGCCATGCTGGCGCGGTCGACCTTGGTGTTGATGTCGCCCGGCAGATAGGTGTGGATGTCCAGGTACTGGATCAGCGCCAGCGGATCGTCCGTCTCGGCGCGGCGGGCGTGGTGGTGGAAGACCTCGCTGGCATGCCAGCCCTGCAGCTCGCGCTTGAAGCCGTTGCTGAAAAGCTGCTGGCGCAGCGGATCGCGCACCAGGCCCATCGTGTTGAAGTAGGCATCGACCGAATTTCGCGCGATGGCCTGGAAGGTGGTCTTGGCGCGGAACACCCGCGGCGCCCAGTCGGCCTTGGGATAGAGCCTGGCCAGCGGCCCGAACACGCCGCGGCGCAGCGCCAGCGGGAAGGCGCCCCGCATGCGCTCTTCCATCATGTGCATCTTGTAGCGGCGGTAGCCGCCGAAGCTCTCGTCGCCACCGTCGCCACTCAGGGCCACGGTGACGTGCTTGCGGGCCAGTTCGCAGACGCGGTAGGTCGGGATGGCCGACGAGTCGGCATAGGGCTCGTCGTAGAGATGGGCCAGCAGGTCGACGAGGCCGAAATCGTCGCTGTTGACGACCTCGACGCGGTGGTTGGTGCGGTAGCGGTCCGCCACCTGCTGCGCGAACTCGGTCTCGTTGAACTTGGGATCGTCGAAGCCGATGGAGCAGGTGTTGACGGGCTGCTCGTCCAGTTGGGCCATCGCGGCGACGACGGCGCTGGAGTCGACGCCGCCGGACAGGAAGGCGCCAAGCGGCACCTCGGCCTTCAGCCGCAGCTTGACGGACTCGGACAGGCGCCGGCGCAGTTCCTCGGCCGCTGCCTCCTCGCCGATCCTGGCGTCCAGCGTGAACTTGACGTCCCAGTAGCGCTGCGGCTCGCCCAGCGGCTGGCCGCGCTTGACCAGCAGGCGGTGGCCGGATGCGAGCTTCTGCGCATGGCGGTAGATGGTCCAGGGGTCGGGCACATAGCCCAGCGCGAAATAGGCCTCGACGGCGCGCGGGTCGATCTGCTGGCGCAGGCCGCCGTGGGCCATCAGGCTCTTCAGCTCGGACCCGAACAGCAGCCAGCCGTCCTCGGTCAGCGCATAGTGCAGCGGCTTCACGCCCAGGCGGTCGCGCGCCATGAATAAGCAGTCGCGGCGGCGGTCATGGATCATGAAGGCGAACATGCCGCGCAGGTGGTGCACGCAGTCCTCGCCCCAGTGCTCCCAGGCGCGCACGATGGCCTCGGAGTCGCTCTTGGTGCGGAACACGTAGCCGTGGCCGCGCAGTTCGTCCATCAGTTCGAGGTAGTTGTAGACCTCGCCGTTGAACACCAGGGCCACCGACCTGTCGTCGTTGAAGATGGGCTGCTGGCCGGTCGCGATGTCGATGACCGACAGGCGCCGGTGGCCGAAGCCCACGCCGGGCTCGATGTGCAGGTCGCCCTCGTCAGGCCCGCGGTGGTGCTGGGACTCGTTCATCCGGTGCAGGCGTTCGCGCTCGGGGAGGCGCTGGCCACGGATGTCGAACAGACCGGTGATGCCGCACATGGGTTGGACCTGATTCAGCCAATCATTGGGAAAGCCGCGCGTCGCAGGCACGGGCAACGACGGATTCTTACCGAGCTTGGTGCCGCCATCGGCCATTCCGCCGGCTGGGCGTGATGTCGGCCACGCCTATCCCCCTGACCGAGGGAGGTCGCCGGCATACAGGTGGCCATAGGCGGTGACCATACGGTCCAGGCTGAACTGTTCGCGCACGCGGGCGAGCGAGGCCGCAGCCAGGCGCTGGCGCAGCGGAGGCTCGGCGACAAGGCGCGCCAGCGCGGCAGCCAACGCCTCGCTGTCCTGAGGCGGCACCAGCAGGCCGTTGCCGCCCTCGCCTGCCTCCACCAGTTCGGCATTGCCCCCCACATCGGTTGCAACCGGCGCACAGCCGCAGGCCATGGCTTCCAGCAACGTGTTGCTGATGCCTTCGGCCTGCGATGGCAGCACAAAGATGTCGAACTGCGGCAGCAGTTGCGCGATGTCGCTGCGGTCACCCGGCAACCAGGCCTGGCCCGCCGCGCCCGTGTCGGCCAGGCGCTGCTGCACGGCCTCCAGCAGCGGGCCACCGCCCAGCATGATCAGGCGCAGCCGCGGCCAGTCGGCCGGGCACAGCTCGCGCAGGCGCAGGAAGGCGTCGACGAGGTTGAGCGGGTCCTTCACGGCCTGCATGCGGCCGACCGCACCGATGACGAGGTGCTCGCTTCGACGGTAGAGCCAGGCGTCAGGCACGGTCGTGGACGGCGCGAAGCGCAGCGTGTCGACACCGTTGCAGATGCGCTGGACGCGCTCTGCCGCAAAGCCGACCGGGCCGGTCAGGTAGTTCTCGATGGCCTTGGACAACGCCACGAAACGCTGCGTGCCGACGCCGTAGACGCGGCGCAGGCGCTGGTTGGTGACGCTGACACCGCCCAGGTCATTGGTGTCCCAGCCATGCTCGCTGTGCACGCGCAGCGGCACGCGCGCGGCCCAGGCCGGCAGCTGGAATTCCATCGCGCCGAGGTTGCGCGTGTGCACGACGGCCGGGCGCAACTCGCGCAGCAGCCTGTAGACCCGCGGGTAGAGCCAGAAGCCTTGGCCGGGCGGCTTGTTCAGCGCAATGAATTGCGTGCCGGGCGCCTTGACGCGCTCCTTGAACGCCGTGATCTCCGTCACCGCCACCACCGCATGCCGGAAAGCCGGCAGATGGTTGATGACGCTGACGACGCCATTCTCCAGCCCGCCGGTGTCGAAGCGGTGCAGCAGGTGCACCACCAGCGGCCGTGCATCGGCAGCGCCGTTCGGGCTCACAGGCGCCAGAGGCGGAAGCCCGCGTCGATGAGCGCCTTGCTGTCGAAGGCCGCCTTCACGTCGATGAAGGCCCCGCCCTTGACCAGCTTCCTGCCGATCTCCTGCGCCGTCAGGCCCGCGTACTCCCGGTGCGACACCGCCGCCACGATCGCGTCGGCGCACGGCAGGTCGTTAAACGGCATCAGCCTCACGCCGTACTCGTGCATGGCTTCTTCGGCCTCGGCCTGCGCGTCCGTCACGAAGACCTCGACGCCGTAGGTCTTGAGCTCGTTGATGATGTCGATGACCTTGGAGTTGCGCAGGTCGCCGCAGTTCTCCTTGAAGGTCAGGCCCAGCACGTTGACCTTGGCGCCCTTGATGGTGCTGCCCGCAGCGATCATCTGCTTGACGGTCTGCTCGGCGATGAACTTGCCCATGCCGTCGTTGATGCGCCGCCCGGCCAGGATGACCTGCGGGTGGTAGCCCAGCATGTCGGCCTTGTGGGTCAGGTAGTAGGGGTCCACGCCGATGCAGTGGCCGCCGACCAGGCCGGGCTTGAACTTCAGGAAGTTCCACTTGGTGCCGGCGGCTTCCAGCACTTCGCTGGTGTCGATGCCGAGCCTGTCGAAGATGATGGAGAGCTCGTTCATCAGCGCGATGTTGAGGTCGCGCTGGGTGTTCTCGATGACCTTGGCGGCCTCGGCGGCCTTGATGCTGGAGGCGCGATGCACGCCGGGGATGATGATCTTCTCGTAGACCTGGGCGACCTTGGCGAGCGTCTCGGGCGTGTCGCCGGAGACGATCTTCAGGATCTTGGTCAGCGTGTGTTCCTTGTCGCCCGGGTTGATGCGCTCGGGGCTGTAGCCGACGTTGAAGTCCTGCTTCCACTTCAGGCCGGATTCGCGCTCCAGCACGGGGATGCAGACTTCCTCGGTCGCGCCGGGGTAGACGGTGCTCTCGTAGACGACGATGGCGCCTTTCTTCATGTGGCGGCCGACGCTGGTGCTGGAGCCGATCAGCGGGCGGAAGTCGGGGATGTGGGCCTCGTCCACCGGCGTGGGCACGGCGACGATGATGACGTCGGCCTCGGCCAGCATCCTCGGGTCGTCGGTGTAGATGGCGTGCCTGGCGGCCTGGACTTCCGCGTCGCTCAGCTCGCGGCTGGGGTCGGTGCCGCGCCGGCAGGCCTCGACCTTGTGCGTCGCGATGTCGAAGCCGATGGTGCGCACCTGCTTGCCGAACTCCACCACCAGGGGCAGGCCCACATAACCCAGGCCGATGACTGCGAGCGTGTTCATGGGTCGTTTCTCGTTGCTGTGAATGCTTGGGAAGCTTGCGATTCTCACTGCTTGTGTGTGGCATCCCGATCTCGGGCATCCCGCAAAGCGGTGTCCAGCGCAG
>BFBZ01000080.1_pt16 | contig 37259 bp, 39 predicted proteins | sample 1888401 | NCBI WGS metagenome assembly BFBZ01 (sample SAMD00112614, study PRJDB3348) | symbiont metagenome | host: Chara braunii | reverse complement strand
AGGTGCTGTCCAAGCCGGTCCACCTGCGCGAGCTGGTCAGCGAGGTCAACAAGATGCTGGCGGCCTGAGCCGCCGGCGGCGGTCGCAGGCTTGCGGATTATTCCCATTTTTGCCTGTTTGCGTCCTTGCCTGCCTGCGTGGGAGCCGATATAGGAGCCCCCACCCGACGAGACCTCTTGGGTTTAGGGCACGTAGCTCAGCGGGAGAGCACTACCTTGACATGGTAGGGGTCACAGGTTCGATCCCTGTCGTGCCCACCACCAACTCTCTGTTTTCTCAGCGTTTCTGGGATCACCCTCGCCCCGATCGCTTGCAAATCCTTCCTCGTCAACAGTACGTCAACAGCAAATAGCGGCCTGTTGCAGTGTTGCTGGATCAGTGCAATCACGCAATCGGTGGCCAGGGCGACATCGGCGAGCATTTCTGGATCGTCTGACTCGTAATTCGCCGTTGTGCGCGAGCCGTCGCGCACAACGTGCCCCATCCACAACGAGCGCTGCTCGCGCGGCACATTCCGGAACAGCTTCTTTATTTGGTCGGCCATGAAATGGCGCAGGCTGTACTGCGAAAATCCCATCAGTCCGATCTCTGTGCCGATACGCCGAAAGGCGCGCTTCACGGTTGCGACGCGCTTGCCCTTGTACACGATCAGTCCAAGCTCGGGAGGGGTCCGATTCTCCGCAAGGGCGGCCGCTCGCCGAGCCTCATCTTCTTTGTTCCAGACTGGTAGCCAGCCGGCGAGGCACCCGGTGAGCGGCTGGCGGGGCCGGCGCTTCTTCGTAGGTACCCAACCGATCGGAGCGAGATCAATGACGCCCCCGTTCCAATCAACCTGACTTGCCGGATCGAAATCGATGATGGCTTGCGGTCGCGCCCACGTGCACAGACTCATTATCGCGAAACGGAACAGATGGGGTGTCTTGAGCGAATCCAGCACGGCGGCCATCTGCTCGATCGATAGTGTCGCCGGTCGCGGCCGACGTGCCGGGATTTTGAGTTCAGCGGCGATTGCCTCACGTTTCCACACAATTTTCGGTGCGTGGCTCATCAGCGCCGTCTCGACCTTGTTGCCGACGGCATCCAATCTGATTTTGGTTACGCAGGCATCGTTGAATGCGGATCTCATCACATTGAGCAACCGTTCGATGTAGCCCGCGGAATGCTGGTGTTTTTCGACGCACCATTTGGCCAGCTCAAGCTGTTGGGCAGGCGTCCAGAATGCGACGGGGGCATCGATCTTGCTTTTGCTGGCGAGATAGTCCGTGAACAGCTCCACTGCTCGCTCGGCCGCATCCTCTGATGCAATGTGTGGGCCGCGCTCGTCGAGATATGCCTTCAACGCGGCCACACTGAGGACCCGGTCGGGGCCGGGTGGTCCTACCCGGTGTGCGCTGCTGGGAGCGGACGCGACGAGCGCCGCGAGCTTGACTTTAGCCTCTTCGAAATCTGTTGTCTTAAGACTTCGGCGGCGGACTTGGCGAGTTCCGGGGTCATATCGGCAAGCATACCAGAAGCCGAGATGCTCTGGATGGGGACGCTCGAGATAGTAGCCGCCAAGCTCGAATCTCCACTGCTGCTGAGTGTCTGATGGTGAGGCGCCCCGCTGTTTATCTGCTGGCATTCCGACTTCCTAAGATATGTACGGTCGATATAGTTCTGCACCTGCTCCGGCGTGTAGCGAGGCCCGCCGCCCTTCTTTCGGAAACCGTAGAACTCGATCCCGGGCGGGTTCGCTCGACGGGCGCGTCGCAGCTCGGCCTTTGTGAGCATGGGCCAGCGGCTGAGCACCTCATCTTCGGACAAGAAATTCGCCGGATCAATGACACTCATCGAAAATCTCTCTCTCGGCCAATCAAGCAATAAGCCCGGGCGAATCATCATGGTCGCAGAGGGCTGACCCGAGGAGAACAAGCTATTGCTCCGGTCGTCGAATCGGCGGCTTTGTCGCGCAAATAGGTGCGCTGACCTGAGTGCAGTTGGGCTCGACACCGCCTGCAATTGCCGCCAACAGACTCATAACCTGAAGGTCATAGGTTCAAATCCTATCCCCGCAACCACCGATCGGCAGACTGGATTTTCATGGGAAGCAGGACCGGAGCTTGGGTGAGCAACCTGGAAGCTCTTGCAAAACAATGAGCCCGATTTTCCCCATATGTTTCCCTAGGTGGCTCATTTGCTGGCTTTCCCCGCTTCCCCAGGGAGCGCCACATATGGCACTGGCTCGGGGGCGTTTGCGCCTAGAGCCCTGTCGGCAGCGCGGGATGCTCCGACAATCTCGTGTTTCAGGACTGTGGGCTAGGGAGTAGTATGAGCGGCGCGGAGATGACTCAACTCCAACGAGGCGATTCCGGCAGCGAGACCAAGCCGCAACGAACACGACATGGCGACGATAAAAGAGAAATCTTCGCAAACAACCGAGGCTTCTGTTCGCGAGGAAAATCCCGTATGGCTGACAGAGGAGCCGACAGGTCCGCGTTCGTTGCCGCCCGTGACGCCGCTTGCCGCGACGCTCAATTTCCTTGGCCTCGGATGGCCAGATTTCGAGCGTCTGTGTCGTCGTCTGGCGGCGAGCGCAGGCGACGTTGTGGCGGCGTGGGCCTACGGTTCTCAAGGACACACGCAACTCGGCATTGATGTTCTTGTCCGTAAGAAGGATGGGGCGTTTGAGGCGTGGCAAAGCAAGCGCCATCAAACGTTTGGCCCAGTTGACGTTCGCGATGCGATCAAGGCGTTTCTAGATGCCGATTGGGCCAAAGACGCGAAGCGCTTTGTGTTGGCCGTCGCGTGCACTCCAACGCCGGGCGTGATCGACGAAATTGAAAAAGCGAGAACGCAGCTTGCGGAAAAGGGAATCGAGTTTGAGCCGCTGTTCGTCGACGGACTGACGGATCGCCTGCGGCCCGAGTCTGAGATTGTTTACGACTTCTTTTCGCGTGAGTGGGTCGAAATGATCTGTGGCAAGGATCGGGCTTATCTTCTCAAGGATCGCCTGTCGCGGTTCGACGTCGCAGACGTTCGGAAGCGGCTCCTCGACCTCTACAGCACGTGGATCGCGACCGTAGACCCCGGGCTGCCGCTCGCGGGCAACGACGTCGATGGCCGCCCGATTCCTGCGCCACGGCTCTCGCAGAGATACGTATTACCCGACATTCAATGGGGTCCGGCGGGCGCGGACTCAGCACCTCAAGAGCAACCGCAAAACAGTCGGCCAGGTGGATCACAAGAGATTGGGAAGCGCGATGACCGCGTGAGTGGCAACAACACCTCATTGCGCGCGATTGCAGTGACGCAACCGCGTGAAAGAACGATTTCGGTTGCGCAATTTCTCGCTGAAACACCAAACGCGGTTATTAGTGCCGAAGCGGGTGCAGGCAAGACCACCTTCTTGCGATATGTCGCACTCGAAATTCTGTCTGATACGCCAATGGAGGCTTTGCGGATCCGATATGGCGGCCAAGTGCCAGTATGGATCCCATTCGCCCTTTGGGCGCGGATGACGGAAGATGCCGGGCAGCCAGTTACTGTTGAAGATGCCGCGTGCCGGTTCATTACTGCGCTTGGAGACGCCGCGCTCGGCAACGATGTGCGGCGAGCGATCGCCATGCGTCGTTGTGTGTTTCTTGTCGACGGTATCGATGAAGCGCGCAATCCCACCGTCGCAGGTTCGCTCCTCGTTGCACTGACGGTGACATCAGAGCGGCTCGGCGTTGGAGTTCTCGCAACATCGCGCCCTCATGGTCTCAAAGCGTTGAGTGGAATCGGGGGAAATTGGGCGCGCGTGCGCCTCGCGCCACTGTCGGACACGCAACGCGGGGGTCTAACATTGCTGTGGTATCGGATTTTGGAGCGTCAGGAGCTTGGTGCTTCGGCCGCTTATAGTGTGGTGGAAGTCGCGGCACAGCGTCGCGCGGACAATTTCATCGATGCGTTGGCCAAGGCCTCCGGCATTGTGCGCCTCGCGCAAACACCGCTGTTCTTGCTTGCGCTTTTGAAGTTGCACCGGCTCGGTCACGATCTGCCGCGTAATCGGTTCGAAGCGAGCCGTGAGATCGTGAAGCAATTGCTCGATGATCAACCACGTCGCCGTGCCAAGGATGCTGGTCGCACCGACAGTCCCGTCGTCGAGTCCCGTGTCCGCGATCGTATCTTGGAGGACTTTGCATTTGGGATTCACTCTGGGGAACTGAAAGGCGTCGTCGCAGATGGGGCGCTGGAAGAAGACGCCGTGGATCGCGCAACTGCCTTAGTGCAGCCCCGGGTCGGGACCGTTGAGGCGGCGGAAGCGCAGGCTCGATCGGTTCTCAGCTTTTCCGAAGAGTCGACGGGACTTCTGGTCAAGAAGACGCCGGACCACTTAGGGTTTCTCCATCGCTCCCTCCAAGAATACTTTGTTGGCCGAAAACTAGCGCAACTGCCAAGCGCCGAGCGGGTCGCCTTCATCAAAGCCAACGGGTCTAATGGCGTCTGGTCTGAGCCTATCCTCTACTTGCTGAATCAAATTGAACAGGAGCAGGAAGTTGGGGTCCTTGTCGACGCAATTCACGCGGCCGATGCTACCGATGTGGCGAGCAAGACGGCGCGCGACGCGCTTTTGACCGCCACAATTTTTGCCGACTTTGCGCACGACATACCGAAAGTTCGGGGGCTGGCACGCGAGCAATTTGTTGAGCTTGAACTCTTCGCGTGGGGCGAGCGCCAGCAGCAACTCATCGCAAGCGTGACCGATGGCCTATTCTCGCAGGCGGTCACCGATCAATGTTCCGCCAAGATTTCGGAATGGGTGCCGGATTATCATGGATATGGCAGAGCCGGGGCCATAGCCGCGATCACCGGTTGGCCCGAAGCGGGCCAGAAGACTGCAATTCCAGCCTTGCTGCGCGTTCTTGCAGGTGATCAGGAACACCTCAGTCGACAGACCGCGCATGTGCTCGCTGCAATCGCCAAGGGCGATGCTTCAATAAAAGCGCAGCTCCTCGAATTAATAAGGCGACCGCGATCGATCGAGACTTTTCATGCAGCTTTTCTTGCTCTCGGTCGAGGTTGGAGCCGCGACGGCGATGTCGGGGCACTCGCAAAAGAGCTTCGGCGAAGCGCGAGCGCGAGCCTTCAGATCGATGCCATCCGCGTTCGCGCCGACCGCGGCGAAACCGACGAGGATGACCTCAACATCTTCGCAACACTTGCTTTCGACTATGAACGATTTCAGGAAGGCATCACGGCTCCCGACCTCGTGTCGCATTTCGCGACGACGATGCAGCAGCACCTGGTACACCGGATCGAGCGCGCTTTGTCACGCGGCGATAAGCGTGGCAGCCAGCGTGCGCTGGTTGGCTCCTTGGTGCTGGCAGACCGAGCACACAAGGACATAGAACGCTATCTCAAAGATCTGCTCCAGCAAGACTATGTGTTCCACGACTTCTTTACAGTGGGCAGCTTTCCCGTGGATCGCATCACGTGGACACCTGACTTGCAGGCAATCGTCGAGACGCACGTTGCGAAAAAAGAAAGGCACTTTGACTACGAACTGTACGGGGTAAGCAAGGTTCTCCCGCTGCCCTCAATCAAAGCGCAACTTCTAAAGTCGATGAGGGGTGACGACCCGGATTTCTGGACTTCCCGAGCGCTCGCTGAAGTCTGGGGTAAGAATGATCCCGAGGTTGTTGCCGCCTTTCGGTCATTGATTGGTGGCTCGGCTAAGGTCCTGTCGATGGCGGGCGATGAGCTACCGCTCATTATTGACGACACGGCGCTGTGCCGAGCCGAGATTATCCGGGCGCTGCGCGAGAAGCCGCAGCGTTCAAGCTTCCTTCTGCATGGCCTCAAGCGCCTCGGCATCGCTCCATCCGACGAGGAAGCCGTCAGGGCATCGCTGGAAGCAGGCGATCTCACTGGTCCGACCTTCATGGACGAGGAGTGGCGCGCTTCCCTTGTTGATACATTTCCGCAACACCCAGAGGTGCGGGCCATCGCGATAAACGAGATCACGCGATACGACGGCAACCTAAGTGTTGTTGCCCGTCAGTATGGCCGAGAAGCCTCGATTCGCGACGCAATCATCAAGGTTATCAGTCCTCTGTCGCAGCCAAGCCGGATGGCACTTGTCGGAATGCTTAAGTCAGCGGCTCAGTCGAGTGAAGTTGCATTCAAGCTGTTGGCCGAGGCGCGCAAGGACGCCGAAGGCGCGGTGCACGGCGAGGCGGTCATGGCTTGGGCGAAGACCTCCGTGACAATGGATCGTTTGTCAAAGGACGATGAGGCGTTTCTCGCGACAGAACTCGAAGCGATCGGACCTCAACTTGACCATCGGCGCGCCGCGGCTGTAGTCGCCCTGGGGATGGCCGACAAGCTTTCTCATTTCGTTGAACTCAAAGACTACAAGAAAGAGCCTGAGACCATTCGTGTTACGAGCGTCTCGTTCATGGGTGCCAGAGACCGGTATCTCGATCGCATATTGCCGCTTTGGGATCGTTTCTCTGACGCGCTAGGCGGAGACGAGCACGTGTTGGCACGTCTGGAACTCAACCCAGAAACCTCGATGAGCGCTTTGAACAGCGGCGTCACAAACGCCGAGCATCTCTTCGCGTTGCTCAACAAGATGGTCCCCAGCTCCGTTCATGCGCGATCCGATGAGCACATGATGGCGCTTGTGAAGTTCGCGCCGGAGAGCGATCAACTTCGCGAAATGGTGATGGGGACGATACTCGGGAGAGGATTCGGAGATGACGGGCGAGGCTTGCGCTCGAACCGCGACAGATGGCCGTTCATGGTCGCATCCGGTGTTTTCGCCGACCTGTTTGGCCGCAATGCCGCGCTCTTGCGCGAAATGACCGAAGCCTTTGATCAGAGTCCGCAAAACGCAACCGCGGCTTCGGCACTTGCCGAAGTCACGTTACGCCGTCCGAATGCGGCGATCGATGAGCTGTTGGCTACCAAGGCTGTAGGCGTGAGATACGACATGGTCAGTGCGTTCCGCGTAACTGCTGCTGTCGGCGACATGGAAAGCCTAATCAGCTTCATCAATGAGTTGATGAAGAGAGATCCGCGCGAGACCTATAGCTGGAATTGCGGCTATTGGGTTCCTGCGGTGTTGCGCCGTATAGCCAGAGACCCGACGGCAGCCGACGCGATCATCGGTGCACTACCAAGCGCGCCATCAAATTCGGCCCGGCTGTCACTTCTAGCATTACTCGGTAAAGGCAGTGCCGACAGAGCCAAGGTTCAGCCGACACTTTTGCAGGCTTTGGCGGAGGATGAGATGTCAGACGTGCCGCGTTTCGGCTTCGACATCACGTCGGACCAAAGCCGCTTGTTAAGGCATACCGTACGCGAGCTTCTCGCGTAGCCGGTCATTGGTCGGGCTATGCCGTTGGCGCTGGGCCAGTTTGCGGCCGACATAGTGCTAGCACTATTCGAAAGCGCGAATGCGAGCGCAATAACGATCAGACATCGCGGGCCTCGGCGTGGAGATCTCAACTGATCGAGGCGGTATACGAGAAGCACTGTGGCAGTGCCGTCTGGTGACGTTGGTTAAGCGCGATTGTTCCGCGGATTACTTAATTTGTCCAACAAAAATGTCCAACATCTCGTCGCACATCTGCAAATTCGTTGCAGAACGAAAAAGGTTCGACCCACAATAAAGGTGTGAAGTTGGTCAGGAAAATCGGCATTATCTTCAGCGGCGGATATCTACCAAACGGCTCCTCGGGAACGCCAACGTCCAAACCGTGTGCGTCTGACCTTGCACACTAAGCCACGGCTTGAAAAAGCAATTTGAGATGGCTGCAGGTCCCCGCAACCAACGCTTCCCTAGACTCTAGGGGGCGGCAGCCCTCTCAGAAGTCTGGAGTAGGGCGGCGAGTTGGCCGTAAATCTCGATCTTCACGGGCTTGTACCGACCCTGTGGATGAATAGCGATCTTCTCGACGACCTCCCGAATGGCCTCGTTCGCTGACAAGCGGCTGTCCTCGTCTGCATCGGCAGAGCATTTTTCAGATCTCTTATCTTGTCGCGGTAGGCGTTCGCCGCATTCGGGTGCAGTTCCACCGCGGGCGGAACGACCTCGGCGATGTCAGCCCCGATCTGGTCGCGCTCGGCCTCCACGGCCGCCAGCCGCAGGCGCGGGGCGCGGCTGGGACTATCGCCCAACAGGGCATCGACCGCCTTTGAGATGGCGCCGTTGACGTGGCCTAGTCGCTCCTCCAGGTCGGCGTCGCCGGTGGGCTGTCGAGCTGTTCAGCTCACGGGACATCCGCTGATATTCGCGGACGTACTCGGCAATCAGCTCGGGCGTCGCCAGCTGTTCTTCGATCCCCTTCAAGACCAGGGCTTCAACCGCCTTACGCGATACCGTGCGCCGGTTCTCACAAAGGCCAGTCTCTGTCGTCTCCGAGATCCCGTGCTTGTGAGCCAAGTCCGCCGTCTTCGCACAGGCTTCATGCTCCTTCAGGACCGCTATGATCTGCTCTTCCGCGAACCGCTTTCGCTGCATCTGTGCATCTGTCCGCCCTTCGTCAGGGCCGACTCTAACTCGGTCTGGAGGAATTTCCTAGGGGCAGGTCAACGACACAAAAGTGCCGATCCTGGCGAAGGGCAAGACAATCCAGGGACACATCTGGACCTATGTCCACGACGACCGGCCGTTTGGCGGCCGGGCGCGGCCAGCGGCGTTGTATTATGCCTCGCGCGACCGGCGGCACGAACATCCCGTGCGGCACCTCAAGGCGTTCAGCGGCATCCTGCAGGCGGATGGCTACAACGCGTTGTACGATCCCTCGCGCGCGGTGGGACCGATCACATCGGCGCTGTGTTGGGCCCATGCCAGGAGGCAGTTCTTCGAACTTGCGGACATCGCCGCCAATGCAAGGCGAGGCAAGAATGCTGGAGCAATCTCGCCGATCGCGCTGGAAGCAGTCAGGCGCATTGACGCCCTGTTCGAGATCGAACGCGGCATCAACGGCCTTGCCGCCATGAGCGGCTGTGCATCCGTCAAGAGCAGAGCGCGCCGCTCCAGGAGGTTCTGGAAGCCTGGTTGCGCGAACAACGTGGCCGCTTGTCGCGCTCGGCCTCGGTCGCCGAGCCGATCGACTACATGCTCAAGCGATGGGATCGGTTCGCACAGTTCATCAACGATGGCCGGATCTGCCTGACCAACAACGCTGCGGAACGAGCCTTGCGCGGATTTGCGATTCGGCTTCGCGTGCGGCCTTCCAGTTCCAGGCCAGAAGTTCGTGAAGCTGGTCGGTCTTCGTGGCGCCGCTCACCATGCGATCGAGAACGTCGACGAGATACGCCTCGGGGTCGAGGCCATTCAATTTCGCTGTGTTAAGAAGCGAAGCGAGTATCGCCTAGTTCTAAAGCCCCCGGCTTTGCCTGGGGATACTTACTCAATGGTTCGATGTACGTGTCGTAGAGGACACAGGCTATCGCCTTAGAGGCAACAACAATAACTACCGATTGGACGACGTGATTATCGGCGTGCGTCTAGCCAATGGCTGTATCGTCGATCTCGCCAACGGCAAGGCTGGCCGTGGGTGAAAACCGGATATCCATTGACGTAATGAATCGGCCGTGATTCGATTCGCGGCACTGGCCGCTACAGGCCAGGCAAGCGGCCCGCACAGATGCAGCAACACCTGCGCGAGCCTAACCCTCAACATGGAGATAGCCATGTCTCAGGCTGATTCTGCCTATACCACGAGTCGTTTAATCTTTCCTGCCGGCCCGGCCGTTCGGCGCCGGCAGTTCGTCACCGGCAGCGCCGCCATCCTGGCCGGGGTCATCACTCCCTCACGGGCTGAAAGTGTTGGCGTTTCGACCGCGCCCGACCCGGTCCTTGATGCCATCGAGGGCCACCGCCGAGTCTTTGAGGAACTGGGGCGCCTGCTCGCCGAGCAGGATGCTGCCGAGCGCGAGCTGCGCCGTGCGCCGTGCGGCAGGCGGGCCGAGCTGGAGGCCAAGTTAAGTGGCCTCTGCGAGGCTGAAGGCGCACTCGGTCGGGCTGAGATGAAGGCCTCGCGTCAACTCGCCGGCATCGTGCCGGGAAGCCTCAAAGGAGCGTCCGCTGTGTTAAAGTACGTGCGCGAGTGTTACGAAGTTGGCCAGTACGCCCTTTACGAGGACGATGGCTACCGGCTGCTGCTGCTCTCGACTGAACGCGCGATTTGTGCGGCCGTTGGTCTCGCTATTCCGCATCGTGGTGTTGATCCTCGATAACGATTGCGCGCCTTCCTACGAGCGGGATGTGGAAACGAAGTCCTGGTCGAACCGCTAAGACACCGCCAGACGAATGCGGTGGGAACGGATATCTCCGACCTACGACCATCGTGCCACATCTCGGCTCCACAAAAGGCCGAAGAACAAGATCGACGTGAGGGCGATCCGGGTGGACCTGGACATGACGCAGGAAGAGTTCGCAGGTCGCTGCGGATTCAGCGTCAATACGCTGTGCCATTGGGAACAAGGCTCGCGACAGCCGGAAGGGCCGACACGCGCTTATCTTCTCGCGATCGAGCGCGCCCCGAAGGCAGTGCAGAAGGCTTTGCAGGCCGTGTGATGCGTTCGACATCTACGACAAAGCTGATGGCTGTAAAGAGATATCGCTCCAATGTGCTTGGCCTTCGTCTTGAACAGGATGCTGGAGGGCCGCGATGGTGCGCCCGTCCGTGCGTCCATCGCGGCAGAACCTGCCGCATGTCGCCCGTAAGCGCCGGCGCCTCATCGTAGGGCGGGTCTACGTGCAACGGAGCAATGCAATCAAAGGCAGTAAAATAGAGGCGTCTCTAGTACGTGCAATCCCGCCATGTATGCGGCTTTTTTGCATCGGTTACGACGAAAAATGAATATCTTTTGGCAAGCACCTCGACACTTGCCAAGACCGGTGTTCTGCTGGTTCCCAACTAGTACCTCTGCACAGAGGTTTTGACTCTTTGTTTTTTCGTCGGTTTAGCCGGGACTTTTGGATAGGCGCGGCCGAGTTTGGCCCTGGCCTTCTCGGTCGTAAACATCCAGTTGATTCTGGCGCGCTCGGCGTTGCGGCGTTTTTCCCAGGCTGCGGTCTCTCTGACGAGACGAGCATGGCTGTCGATCCGTCGGTCGAGGCACTGCTGCGAGAGGACGCCGATTTCGATCTCGACCATGTTGAGCCAGCTGGCGTGCTTTGGCGTGTGATGGAATTCGAGACGGCGGAGCAGGCGGCGAGCTTCGTCGGGCGGGAATGCCTGATAGAGTGCGCCGGCCTTGTGGGTCGACAGATTGTCGAGCACAACGCGAATGCGTTCGGCTTTGGGATAGTGCACGTCGACAAGCTCGCGCATGCATTCGGCAAAGTCCTTCGCGGTGCGTCGTTCCGTCACCTTCACCTTGCGCCAGGGCCGGTTCACGTCAATGAGCACGAACAGGTTGGCCGTGCCGTTGCGTCGGTACTCGTAATCGTAACGCTCGATCCGGCCCGGCTTGGCGGGAATCGGTTGACGGGTCTCGCCGATGAGTTGGACCGGGCTCTCGTCGAAGCAGACCACAGGCCGCTGCGGATCGGCCGCTTCGGCATAGAGATCGAGCACATCCTCCATCTGCGCGACATACTCCGCATCGACCTTTGGGATGCACCACATGCTTTTGCGCCATGGCTTGATGTGGTTTTCGGCCAGGCGCCGCCGCACCGTTTCTCGCGACAGTCCCTCGTGAGACGTCAATCTGACCATCTCGTCGGCCAGAAGCTCCAGCGTCCAGCGCGCACGGCCTGTCGGAGGGCTTGCACAGGCGGTGGCCACCAGCAGCGCCTCCTCTTTCTCCGTGAGCTTGCGTTCCGCCCCGCGACGAGGCTCTTCGCTCAAGGCCGCGGTCAGATTCCCTTCGATAAAGCGTCGTCGGGTCCGATAGACCGTCGAGGCGCCGATACCCACGCTGGTGGCGATGTCGTCGTCGCTCATCCCTGCATCCGCTGCCAGCAGGATCTGCGCGCGCTTGAACTTGCGCGCCGCCAGCGGGCCGCCCTGCAGCAGCAATCTGAGTTCCGCCCGCTCGTCCCTGGTCAGCTTGACGTGATATCGTACATTCATCGTGGCCTCCATCGTGGAGGCCGAGGTGAATCTGCTGATGAATCAAATGTCTGGCAAAGCTGCGCCCCGCTTCACCGCCAAGCAGGGCCAATATCTGGCGTTCATCGATGCCTATATCCGTGTCAATCGGCTGCCGCCGGCCGAACGCGACATTCAACGGTTTTTCGGCGTCACGCCGCCGACCGTGCACCAGATGATCCTCACCCTCGAGCGCAACGGCTTCATTCGCAGAACGCCAGGCGCCTCACGCAGCATCGAGATCGTCGTGCCACCCGAAGACCTCCCCGTTCTGCAAGCTACAGATCAATCCGTCAAAACCTCTGTGCAGAGGTACTAGGTGGGCAGATGCGCCAACGGCTGCGAAATTTTCTTCCGGTTCTCTTAGTGGCGCTGGCCATTCAGGTTCTGGCGCCAATCGTCGCTACGTTTGCGATTGCCGGAGCCGTATCTGATTGGGCGTGGTCGGATAAAATATGCCACCACGGATCCGATGCCTCGTCTCCAAACGGCGATGATAGCGGCCACGGATGCGACGATGGCTGCCCTCTCTGCTGTGTAGCTGCCCAAGGGGATGGGTGGCTCAATGTACCGCAGTTGACCGCGATCTCGGCGCCGCAAGCCGTCTGCACGAGCGTCGACTGGTCCGGGCAAATGCCCGGCGGGATAGCCTCGCTTCTCGACACGAGCAGGCAGGCGCGAGCACCCCCTCAGACCACCTGAGCCATCCTGGTCCTGAGCTATCCGTTTCTTCATTGACGGCCCGGCGGATTTCGACGTTCCGCTCCTGAGGTTAGTCGTGAACTAACGATCCTATGACAGTTCTTAGCACGACCATGACCTGAACAGAGGGAGCCGAGGCCGCAACCCAGCAGTCTGGCCAGACTCTTCCCGAAATCTCGTAACAGCAGCGTGCGCCTGGTTTTGACCATGCATGCTCCCCCAGACCTGACTGGAGAAGATATGTTCATCAATCCTCACAACCACAGCTCCCAGCTTGTCCGACAGGCGCTGAGTCTCGTTATGCCTCTCGTCTTGGCCTTCGGCTTCATCGTGGTGCTGGCGCCAGCGCCGGCGAATGCCTGTGCTTGCGGCTGCAGTGTTTTTGACGTTGGCGGCGGCTTGCTGCCTCAGGAAGACGACCATGGCGGCAGGATATTCACAGAATGGTGGCATTCTGATCAGAACAAGAACTGGATTGGCGGATCGAAGGGGCCGGCAGGCGCCAATTCCGATAAGCAAGTTCGGACTGACTGGTTCACGGTCGGGCTTCAATACATGTTCAATCGTGACTGGGGCGTCACTGTCCGCGTTCCCTACGTCAATCGGTCCTTCACCACGGATACCAACTTCCCGAACGACCCAGCCACCCCGCAGACTTTCAAATCACGCTCGTTCGGCGATGTCGAAGTCATGGGAATGTACACCGGCTTCTCGAAAGATCTATCGACCGGGATCATCTTTGGATTGAAGCTGCCGACCGGGACGTTTACCGCTACCGGGTTGGATCGCGATACCCAGATCGGCTCCGGGAGCACCGACCTCATCCTCGGCGCCTTCCATCGTGGAATGATCACGGGCGACAACGCTTGGCAATATTTTTCTCAGATCAGGTGGCAGCAGCCATTTCTGTATCAGTCAGCGTATAATCCAGATTCGGGGCTGAACGAGCTTTACAAGCCTGGCTACCAGATTGATGCTGCCGGCGGCATCGTCTATAACAATTTTTATAATGTGCTTGGCTTTGATAAGATTGCCCCGCTGGTGCAACTCATCGCCTCCCATCGGCAACGCGATAGCGGCCCAGCCTCCGACCCGCTCAATACCGGATTCGACCGCCTCATGATCTCTCCCGGCATCGAGTTCACGAAGGTTCTCGATGAAGAGCACAAGCGGGTCTTCAAGTTCTATGTCGATGTCGAGATTCCGATCTATTATCGGACCAACGCTGCGATCAACGACAAGGGCAGCCAGGGGCAGCTCATTGCGCCCTACATGTTCAAGACCGTGGCGAGCTACAATTTCTAGCCTCGGATCGACTGGAGAAGGGAATGCCGATTAGAGCGCGCAGCAGGCGCACGGTGCCTCTTGTTGCCGGCATCATCGCGGTGGCGATGTGGGGCGCTGCCTCCGCCGCCCCCGCGATCGATGAGGCAGCCCCGCCTCTCATTGTGTCCGCGCTCGGTGGCGAGACCCTCGATCTCGGCAAAATGCGCGGGAAGGTCGTGCTGGTCAACTACTGGGCAACATGGTGCGCTCCCTGCCGGAGGGAATTGCCAGTTCTCAACGCATTTTATCGCCGCTATCACGAACGAGGACTGGAGCTGATAGGTATCAGCGCGGACCGTCCGGAGGACTTCGGCAAAATGCGCAAGATCAGCGGGACATTGGCATATCCGACGTCCACGCTGGAGCGTATTTCACAAGACGGGTTTGGACCGCCGGAAGGTTTTCCGCTGACCTTTGTGATCGATCGCGATGGCGTCGTGAGAGATAAGTTCATTGATGTCCGCGAACAGTTGTTGCGTGACGTGGTGCTGCCACTACTTCCGCATTGAGCGGCGCGAACGAAAGCTGGGAGTAGGCGAGTGGCGCGAGCAGCCCTTGGAATGCTGATTGGGATATCGCTCGGCTGGTCAGTGGCCGAAGCACAGTCAAATCTGCCAGGGGCTTTCGTTGCTGACCCTGGTACTGGCTGCAAGGTTTGGAATCCTCATCCGCTTGCCGACGAAGCTGCGAGTTGGTCAGGCAGCTGCGTCAATGGCCTGGCAGAAGGTGTCGGCACGCTGCGGTGGCTCCGCAGCGGGAGGATCTTCGAGATGGACGACGGGGGTTGGAAACAGGGGCGTCAAGAGGGACGGGGTACCCAGGACTGGAAAACGGGACGCTACGAGGGCGACCTCGTGAGCGGCGAGCCGGATGGCTATGGTATCATGACTTTGCAGGCGGCCCGTTATGAGGGGCAGTTCCGCAAGGGCAAACCATACGGGGAGGGTACGCTCATCACGCTGCAGGGCGTGTTAAAGGGATTCTGGATTGACGGCTGCCTGAATCATAACGGCCGTAAGGTTACTTTTGCCGTGCCGTCGTCGGCCTGTGGCCAGAAGCGGAATGGTCAAGTCAAGAGGAGTACTTCATGAGGCTGGCTACTGCATTTACACTCATGGTGATGTCGGCTTTGATTGTTGGTGCACTCCCTGCGCATGCGACGCAGCCGGGAGAAAGAGCGAAGGTTTGCCGGATGGAGCAGCAGTGCCGCTGGGAGAATTTCAAGAAGATCTGCGTATACGTCAAAGTGTGTCGCTGAGGTGACTTAGCCCGCGTTCATCTCATCATCCCCCTCCGGGACGACGAATCGGGCGGTCACTGGCTGTCATGCTTGCTTCAGCCGCGCCATCGCCGAATTGGAACGGAATATCGGGCCGAGATTGACCTGCTGAGCGAGCCTTTCCGACAAAAGGAGAACCTCGTGCGGGTTCAATACAGGTTTGAGGAGGCGTTTGTCGGAATGGCCGTTGACTTTCCGAGGAGATCATATGCCTCTTAATCAGCGGCTCCGGTCTAGTTGCAGGTTCGAGTCCTGCCGGGCTCACCAACGAAATCAACCACCTTGCTTATCTTTTTTGGGCCGAGCTGGATCGCCGCACCAGATACGGGCACTTCTCTTTCGTGCGCAAGTTCGCGCATCCGCTCGATCCCGCTAGGCCGATCTAGGTGATGGCGAATGCAATCGTGGAATATCGACCGGCTTCGTTGATGTTCTGGCTTTCCTTTTGCTTTCGATCGCGTTTGTTGCGCACCAATCAGGTTGTTTCTGCTCCGAAACTGGTGCGGTTGAGGCTGGGACGTTCGGCTTTCAGGTCTTCGAGCCGAATATCCCCGCCCTCCTGCCTGGCTGACAGATCCCATACTGCAGGCGGGCCGCCAGGAGAGTTGTCAAGCATCTCCCCTACTGGCTGCCAACTGGAAAACGTCTAGCTGTTGCTTCAGCTCTTCGAGCCTGAGCCCTTCAACGCCTCCCAAGCCGCCTGGTTGGCCTGATCGAATGCCTTGCGGGATTCCGCGAGCGCTGCGCTGAGCACCGACCACGACTCGCCGCCCGCTTGCCTCAGCTTCTGCAGACGAGCCTCTGCATCGGATGCGTCGGATTTCATCTGCTTGAGCGCAGCGTCAAAGTCGCCGGTGTGAGCCGCGGCAACTTTGCCTGCCGCTTCGCGAAACTTCTCGGCCGCCTCGCGCCAGGACTTGGCTTGCGCCGCCGCGATGTCTTTGAACGTGGTCTGCTGTTGCTCGAACTGCTTGCCCGCGCTCTCGAAGTAGGTCGTCATCTGCGCCTCGAATGCGTTCCACTGCTTCTCGAGCTCTGCCTTGCTGCGTGCCCATGCTGCTTCGCCGACTTCCGCCTGCGTCTTGAGCTGCGCCTGGAATTCGTCGCGGCGTTTCTTCAGATCAGCGATGATCTGGTCGGCCTTAATCTTTGACTCGGCCTTGGCCTCGCCGGCCTTGATTTCGAACGAGGCAAGCGCGGCGTCCATCTCGTCGATGCGCTCCTTCGCCCAATTGAGGTAGAAATGCATGCTGCTCTGCTGTGACATGACCCATCTCCGCTGACTAGCCGAGATCGAATGATTTCCGAGCTCGACCTTGCTCGTATTGACTTGTGTCAACCGTCCTCGCCTTGGCATGCCGGAGTGGGCCAACAGAGCCCCGCCTAGCCCGGCGATATAGGGAAGAAACGTTGTCGCTTTGCCGCGGCGATTGCGTTGCGGTCGCGCTGGTTTCCGATCGTGCGACGGAGGTCCCAACGACCGCTGCGTAGAACTCTCTCGGAGCTATCAGCGGCGCATCGCCGGGCAGAACGTCATCATTGAAGGTATCCTCGCGCCCGTACAGAGCCCTGACAAGGCTCTTATCTGCGGTAAGGTCGAGCGGGGAACTGCGGCTGGAGTCCTTGAACTCGTTGCTGGCTTTGACAGAGGACATGATGAGGAAATCCGTGTTGCGAGAATATGTGCCGTCGCGCTTTGATCGCGTTCGACCTGTGACGATCTACGCGGCGGTCAAGCCTCCATCCATGCAGAGATTGGCGCCGGTGATCCGGGCCACGGAGTCACGCACGGGAGCAGGGGAGAGAAGCAAGCTGCTCGATCGTCACGACCATTGGTGGGCTGCGCTGCGAGCAGGATGTTGTTGACGACGTCGTCTCTGCTCATCCGGGGGGCCTTCATTGTGTTCGGAATTTGCTTCTCCACGAGCGGGGTCCAGACGTAGCGGAACTGCGTTCCGGGCCAGTTTCGGTCTTAGAAGACCAAAGCTCTCTCATTGGCCCGAAGCGAGTGTCCGACCGGCTGTTGCAGATAGTCGTGAACCACCTTCCCGAGACCAAGTGTGAGATCTGCGCGGATGTGAACAGCGGAGACGATCTCCAGAACCGGCAACTCGGCGACAGGCGCCAGCGCGTGAGCCGTCAACGCAAGAGCCGCCGGCCCGGTCCAGGCTCCCTTCAGCACGATGTCCTCAAGGTGGTATTCGACGAGCTCGCAGATGCGCGGGCTGCCGTCGACGTGAGGGATGATCTTGAGCAGGAAGTTTGGCTCGTGAAGACCAGCCTTGACGCGCGCCAGATCCGCGGGGCGATGCTTGTAACCCATCGTCCCGGTCGCCACGCGCAGGGGACCGTAGTCCAGCGTGCCGATCAGGGTATCGATCTCGGTTCGCAAGGTCGGCTGCGCCAGCTTCTTGGGAAAACCCCAGAGTTCGCGTCCGCCTACGATGGGGCCTTCGTCGTTGAGAAACATGCAATGCGTGTAGCCGCCTTTGCGCCCGCGGAATGCGACCGGAATGACCTGGCCGCTTTCGGTGTAGTCGCCGAAACCGTTCGAATCTGGCATGCGGATGAACTCATATTTGACGAGCGCGTTGCGCTCATCGAACTCCAGCGGCTCAGGAACCACCGCTCTCAGCTTGGCCGGATCGGTGCGGTAGGTGATGATCAGATATTCGCGGTCCACGAACCGGTACGGTCCCGGCGGATAGGCGGGATTGGTGAGCGGCATCGCAAAGGCACGTTGTTTCACGTCGATCTCACGCATTCGAGTTTCTCCACAAGGTTCGATTGGTCGGCCTAGCTACTCACGGCCGTCCTGTTCGAGATCAAAGGTGAAGACGCCGTCCGGGCTGGAGGGGCGGGCGAGGACCTCGGGATGGCGCAGCGTCCGCAGCGCATCGTGGTAGCCGGCGCGCCAATGGTCCTGCATCGACAAGCGGGAGAATTCGTAATCCTTGGAGTGACCTTCGTGGGTTCGCGTCCGATAGATCAGGTGCACAATGTTATAGACGTTTCGGGACACGGCCGTGCTCAGGAGCTGCACATCCTCATGCTTGCTGAGATCGTCAGGCAGCCGCCCGAGCAGATCGGTAAGCGCACGACGCAGGCGTTGCACGCGTTTGAACTGATCGGTGCTGGCGCGCGTGCGGCTCGAATACTGGATCTCCTTGTGGCGCGTCACGACTTCGGCCATGTTGCTCGGAATTTGACCGCGCGCGCTCCAGAGATCGACCTGGAACGCAAGCGTGTCCTGCGGGGCGCCCCACTCGATCACCCACTGCAGCGGCGTGTTGGAAACCAGGCCGCCGTCCCAATAGTGCTCGCCCTCGATCTCCACGGCCGGAAAGCCCGGCGGCAGCGCGCCGCTCGCCATGATGTGCTCGGGTCGGATGGTGTGGGTCGTGTTGTCGAAATAGACGAAATTGCCGGTCCTGACGTTGACCGCGCCGGCGCTGAAGCGGGTCATTCCGGCGTTCAAGCGATCGAAATCAACCAGGCGCTCCAGCGTGGTCTTGAGTGCGGCCGTGTCGTAGAAACTGGTGGCGTCACTGGTGCCGCCAGCCTGCAGCCAGGGCAGCACGGGTCGCGCCGAGAAAAATCCGGCTGCACCGCAGGCGGCTGCAAGGCCGGCGCTCATCTGGTTGACAAGATTGCGCGTAGCGTCACTCCGGGTCCAATCGAGCAAGGGGTGGCCGGACCAATCCCAAGGCGCCGTCGAGGTGACCTGGGTCCAGAACTCGCGCAGTCGGTCAACACGGGTCTCCGGCGGATTGCCGGCGATGATGGCGGCGTTGATGGCTCCGATCGAGATGCCGGCGACCCAGTCGGGATGAATATTGGCCTCGGCAAGGGCTTCGTAGACGCCGGCCTGGTAGGCGCCGAGTGCGCCGCCGCCTTGCAACAGCAGGGCGATGCAATCGAAGGGCAATTGACGCTGCGCAATTGAGAGCTGCGATCGTGGCTGAAAGTTCATAGCGGATGTGCCTATGGGGTCAGCGGCGAGGCCGACGGTTTGCTGAGGGCCTGCGCAAGCAGGTGTGGATCAGGACAGGTTCGAAAGACATGGCGCTGAGAGGGTAGAGCCGTGGAGCTGGGGGCGCGTCTGTCGTGTGGTTTCGTGTCTTTGGACGCGAGGCGCTCTCTCCTCCTGTTCGGCGAGCGTCGACCCAGGACTGGGCAGGCCGATTTGCGCCCATTCGCGCGCTCGGCGGCGGAGGAGCCCGAGACGACGCGGCCATGCGTCGAACCTGCAAGTCCGCTTGCGCATGCAAGAGTGACGACAAGGACCAGACTGAGACGTGCGATCCATGGCTTCGGCCGCAGCCCGTAGGGACTGCCGGTTGTACCGAGACTACGCATCTGAGATTCACACGGCGGCTAGTGGCGATTTGAGCTCAGCTTTTCGACCTTGGGCGGCTCGAGCATGACCTCCTTGAGATCGTCGCCGCTGGCGACGACGACGACGAAAGTGAGCTTCCCGTCCTGCCTGGTAAGCCCTCCGGCAAGGGCATTGCCGGCAGTGGCCTTCTCGGCGACTTGGACCGCCTCGGAAAGCTCCTGCTTGATCCATTTCAGAGCCACGATGTTGGCGAGGTCCTCGCGGTCTAGCTCCTTCAAGGAGGCGACGGTCTCCTTCTCCGCAATGCCTCCGGTGTTTGCATCCACGACGTTCTCCCACACCCGCTCATTCCTGACCGTCCGCACGCGATAGACGGGCGGTCCGGATATGTCGAAATTGATGTCGGTGGTCCTCGACCCTTCATGCAGGCGTTCGGCGATCGCCATGGCCCGGCTGAGCGGAACGTGCGTGGTGTGGAATTGCGCGATGACACGACGGACCACAGCCTCGTCCGTATCGCCTTGCGTCTCTGCGCCTGGGGTGCTGGCGTCGACCGTTTGAGGCACGTCGGCGACTGCCCCCGTAGCGACGAGCGTGGCGGACCAAATGATGAGGGCAAATAGATGCTTCTTCGACATCAGGAACATTCCGTTCTCATTGGCTAATCGTAGGAGGGGCGGGCGAAGAGGAAGGCGGCGCTGCAACGGCCATTGTCTGCGTCGCACCAGCGCCTCGAATGCTCGACAGACGGTCGCTGTCTCGCCCGTCGCGCGTGGGACGACGTGTTCCTCAGCTTCGACTCGGCCTTGCCGTACATCGGCCGGTGAGCCGCTTGATCAGCGTCGGACCGCGCCATGCTGTCGCGCACCTGAGGACTCAGTGGCGCGACGGTGACGCCTTCGCTATCATCGACGGGCGCCGGCGAGCCTGTATCTTGAGCAGCATCGGGCGCATCGAGGCGGCCTGGCTGCGAGCCTGCCGCGATCCTGTCTTGGTCTGCGATAGCTGGCAGAGGATGATTGGTATCGATCACCACCGGCTCCGGTCCCTTGACATCGGAGTGGATGCGGATGGGCGGGAGCGCCGTATTCGAAAGCGCAAATCGGTCCGGCAGCGGCGCGGGCAGCACCCAATCGGCGGCCAACAGCAGCAAGAGCAACGCGCCACTGACCGAGAGAAAGTAGCCCCGCACGGGGAGGACCGAGTCCATTGACCCGCTCGCGCGCATCGATAGAACGGATCGTCTACTCACGACGGCTTCCCTCTGACAACGAAACTGAGGCTCATCAAGCGATCGGAAGCCCACGCGTGCGAGCGCCCTTCGCGTCCCAGCGAGCCCGTGCCAAGCCGTGCGTGCGATTGCCGGATCGACCCCATGGCCTCGAAGGCCCCGATGGAATCCGGCGTATCAAGAGCGCGTTCGGCCATGGTCAGGTCGTCCGCAATGCGGGATCGACGGTCGACTTGGGCGCTATTCCTCTGCGCTCGAGCTCCGACTCGATCATGTCGAACACGCATTCGACGGGCGCCAGCCAGACATTGACCCAGCAGATGATGTAGTCGCGGGATAGCAGCAGCACCGTCGTCATGCGAGCTTCCTCCGCTCCGCATAGCTCGATGCCGGTGTCGTCCCGCGGACGGCAAGCGCGTCCGCCCACGCAGCAAGCGAAATCACGATCCCGAGCACCAGGCTCAGTGCCACGAGTGAGAGCGCCACGATCAGGTTGAGCGACGCCAGCGCGAGCCCCGGCAAGGGATTTTCTCGCAGGAGCGACACCAGCAGGGTTGACATTCTCGGTCTCCTTAATAAACTACACCGTATATTTCATATACATCACGAGGCACGGGTCGTTGTCAAGGCGAGGGCCTCACAAGCGCGTGTTCGGGATGTCGGGCGGCGGCACAGTGTCGTCTCCCGTCGAACAGGATGTCTCAACCGGAGAAGGTATTCGTCATGATCAAGTACAGGCCGGCACTCTTCATCGTGATGGTCGCATCGCTCGTCAGCACAGCAAGCTTCGCCCAGGAAGACCGCGGCACGGCGGAGGAGAGAGCCGCGTGCACTCCCGACGCCTTCCGCCTGTGTAGCTCCTACATTCCCGATGCTTCGGCAGTCGAGGCCTGCCTTCGGCTCAGAAAATCGAATCTGAGCGAAGGGTGCAAAGCGGTGTTCGACCACGGAACGACCGGATCGGGCAGGAACAGATAGGGCCAGCGTCGCGGTGGTGCGACGGGGCTCCGATCGGCAGTCCGTCCTCGGGGCCCCGATTCACAACCACACCGCAGCAGCAAACAGGAGCGCTCAGATGAGCACAGTGTACATTCCCGCTCTGGCCGCGTTCGGGGGGTCGGCTTTCGGAGCGGTCTCGACCATCGTGAGTGGATGGTTCAGCCGACGCCGCAGGCTGCGCGAGCGATATCACGCTCGCTCGTTCAGCAAGCGCGAACGGCTGTATCGGAGCTTTATCGAGGAAGCGTCGCGGCTGTATGCCGACGCACTTGTTAGCGAAAGGGCGGAAATCCCGCAACTGGTCGGTCTCTACACACTGGTCGGGCGAATGCGGATCTTGTCGAGCGACGAGGTCGTTCACGCCGCGGAAAGGACCGGCCGCCTGATCATCGAAACCTACCTGTCGCCGAACCGGACCTTCGTCGATCTACCTGAGTTCATAGATGAAATGGATCCGCTGCACGCATTCGGCGAAGCCTGCCGGTGCGAGTTGTTGAATCTCCCGCCGCGTTGAGTAGGACCATGCAAGAGCTCACCGGGGACCACGCCAAATCAGCGCGCACCGTCCGCAGGATCGTGCAGGCAGCGCTTCATCTATATCGCGAGATCGGTCACAAGAAGACCACCGTCGCCGACATCGCAAGAATTTCGTCGATGTCCTCAGCGAACATCTATCGCTTCCTTGAGGCGAGGCAAGCGGTTGAGGATTTCGTCGTGAAGCAATTGCTCGAGGAGACGGCCAACGCAGCGACAGAAACAGCGCGCAACGGCGGCTCGGCTCTGTCGCGTCCTGGCCGCGACCCTCAAAGCCGCCGTTCAGCTCAATGAAGAGCGTCGGGCGAGGAACCCGAAGCTCCACGACCTGTTGGTCTCGGTAGTCCTTCAGAACTCGGCCATCGTTGTCTGCCGATCAGACCGGGATTCGCCCGAGCTTCGAGGAAATGATGCATTTCTGCGGGGATGCTCTGCGTCGAGCGCCGGCAGCCGGCGGAGCAAATGAAGCGCGCCTCAGAGCCGTCGGAGAAAGATAGACGGCCTTCGCTGGCTATGCGATCGGGAAGAGCCGGCGCTTGGTGCTCGGCTTAGACCCCGACAAGGCGCGCATGGATGGACCGATCAGAACTTCTGTTTCGTCGCTCTAGTGAGACCAATCCGTCTCACACGCGGCGAGAAAAAAGCCTACGCGCTCGCGCAGGAAGACAGAAAGCTCCTTCTTCAGATCTTTCGGCGTCTCCCCGAGAAGGGACCGGAACAGCATCGGGAGAAGAATAAGATCCAGAAAGATCTGTGCCGTGGTGCGGCTTCGTTTTGCGCTGAAAGGGCCCTTCGGAGCCCGCGCGAGTTTCTGTGTCGCGTCGTTCAGGAGCTGGGATACGGCGGTCAACGAGCGATCCCGCGCAGCGTCGTGGACGTTGCGGCTCAACTCGGGGAAGCGCGGCGCCTCGGCGATCGTGGCGCGCACCATGCCCAGCGACTCTTCGAAGACTCGCTCGATGATGACTGTCCCGAGGCTCATCAGCTTGTCTTCGATCGTGCGACCCTCGGGTGTGAAGCCCTCGAAATCCGTGAGTCCGCTGATGGTACGGGCAACCACCGCCGCGAATAGTGCCTCCTTCCCGGGGAAGTGAGCATAGATCGTCGGTTTGCTTGCGGGAGCCATCTCGGAAATGTCGTCGATGCTCGCGCTTCGGTAACCCTTTTCCAGGAACAACTGCTGCGCCGCATCGAGGATCCGGGCCTGGACGTCGCCGGCAAGATCCTTGGACGGTCTGCCCCTTTTGGGGCCGGTGGGCTTCTTCATTTTCGATCTCCCATCACGAGTCTGTGCGCGTCTCCTTCCCACTTGACACGAGCGGTCGGAAAAGGCAAGAAAAAGAAAATATACGGTTTAGTTTATTAACGCCGCTGGTGCCGCTTTCGTGGCGAACTCAGCGGCTGCTTCCGGATGACGGTTTGCAACATGGGCGTTCTGTACCTGACTACCCGACCGCTGAGGAGATTGTCGTGACTGTGTTTACCTGTGACCCGCCCGCTTTGCAGGGCAGCGTCCTGCTGCGCGAGCTGCATCAGAGGGTCGCTGGCGGGCTCGCCTCCGCCATCAACCTGGTCTCGGCTGCGGCCATCGGCGCCGAGGGGGCAGAGGCCAAGCATGCTCTAAGCGAGGTCGTCGAACTGCTGCATGGCTATGCGGACGTCCATCGGACGCTGGAGATGCCGCGCGCCGAGATGCTGATTCACGCCGAGTCCTATATCCACGAATTGGGCTACGGCATGCGCCGTGCGCTGCTGGACCGAATGAACATTCAGCTGACATTCGCGACCCGTTCTCTGGTGCTCCAGCCCGAGCGCTGCTGGCAGCTCGGCCTGATCGTCCATGAGCTCGTGATGATCGCGGCAGAGCACGCCTGCTTCGAAGCGCGGGCCGGCCAGATAGAGGTCAGGCTGACCCGCAACGGCGCGATGGCGAACTGCGTCATCGCGGATAACGGCTGGCGTTCGGTGCGCAACGTTTCGGATCGCGAGTTTCGAACCACAAAGAATCTCGTCCGAGCTCTCGGCGGCAGCATCGAGCGGGCCTTCGGCAAGGACTTCACGTCGATGATCCTGTCGTTCCCGCTGACTGAGCGGGAGCGGGCAGTGAACTGGACGATTGCAGCGCGCCAGATGAAGCCGCGTCGTTGCACGGCAGCGATCGTTTCCAATGATACGACGCTCGCCGCGAGAGCGGCGGTCAGTCGCGGCCGTGCTGTCGCAAACGAACCGGATCAGAAACCGCCTCGCCGGCGCCAGGGCCAATTGGCTGTGTCCTGCCGCTCCGTGAATGTGCTCGGCGAGCTGTCGTCACCCAGCCATCATATGGACGCGCCATGACATCCCACTCGTTCAATCCGCCTCAAACCGGTCGTGCGCCGAAGTTATTCGTCGCGGCCGTCGCGCTGGTCGCGGCCACGCTCAGCGGCTGCAATGACCACAGCGCATCGACAGTCACGCGCGCGGCGATCGTCCGGACCGCGCTCGTGCAGCCGCGCGACCGCCGGGCTGACATCACGCTGACCGGGGAGGTCCAGGCGCGCTTCCGAGCTGATTTGTCGTTCCGAATCAGCGGCCGCGTGCTGGCGCGCTATGCCGATGTCGGCTCCCACGTCAGGGCCGGAGAGGTGCTGGCGGTTCTTGATCCCGCCGAGCAACAGGCCGACGTCGATGCCGCGACCGCGGCGGTGACATCCGCGGAAGCTCAGCTGCGGGTGGCGATGGCTACCTTTGAGCGGCAGAGGTCGCTGATTGCAAGCGGCTTCACGACCCGCCCGGCCTACGATCAGGCGCAGGAGGGCTTGCGCTTGGCGGAAAGCACGCTGGAGGCCGCACGAGCGCAACTCGGCACCTCGAAGGAAGCGCTCGGCTACACGGCCCTGCGCGCCGAAGCCGACGGCGTCATCACCGCACGCAACCTGGAAGCAGGCCAGGTCGTGCCGGCCGCGCAGCCCGTATTTTCGCTGGCACGAGACGGAGAGCGGGATGCGGTGTTCGACGTCTACGAATCCGTCTTCCTTGGCCAGACCGACAGTCGCGGCGTCGCGCTGTCGCTGGTCTCCGACCCCGCGGTGACGGCGCTGGGACATGTCAGGGAAGTCTCGCCGGTCATTGACGCGAAGAGCTCAACGATCCGCGTCAAGGTATCGATCGAGAATCCATCGGCCGCGATGACGCTCGGCAGCGCTGTCGCCGGAACGGTCAAGGCGACGGCGCAGACCGAGATTGCGTTGCCGTGGAGCGCATTGATGGCGGCCGGTGAAAAGTCGGCGGTCTGGACCGTCGATCCGGCCACGCGCACGGCGTCGCTGAAACAGGTGACTGTTGGCGGCTACGAGGCGGGTGAAGTGTTGATCAAAGCGGGGCTCGAGCCCGGCGAGCGCGTCGTGATCGATGGCGGCAAGCTTCTGAGCGTAGGCCAGCTGGTGACTTATGAGGGAGACCGGTCATGAAAATGCAGGTCACGATGATCGCCGGCGCGGTGGCGTCGACATTGCTGCTCGCCGGCTGTCAGCAGGAGACGAAGGCGCCGGAGCCTGTGCGTCCCGTCCTGTCGATGCGGCTCGAGCCAGATCGGGGAGATCGCGCGGTGGCCGTTGGCGTTATCGAGCCTCGCTACAAGACCGATATCGGTTTCCGCGTGCTAGGACGGTTGACGTCGCGCCCCGTCTATGTCGGCGACCTTGTCAGCGAAGGACAGATTGTCGGGGCGATCGATCCGACGGCTCTTGACCTCGCCGTCCGTTCAGCACGAGCGCAGCTTGCAAAAGCCCAGGCCCAGCTTGCCACTGCCCAAGCGACGGAGAATCGGCAGCGCACGCTCATCAACAGCGATGCGACAACGAAGCAGACGCTGGACAACGCCGAGCAGGCGCGTGCCGGCGCGGAAGGCACGGTTGCGCAGGAACAGGCAAACCTCACGAAGGCGATCGAGCAGCTCGGCTATGCCCAGATCAAGGCGGACTTCGGCGGAGTGGTCATCGCAGTCGGCGCGGAGGTCGGCCAGGTGGTCTCGCCCGGTCAAAGCGTGGTCACGGTCGCGAGGCCTGAGATTCGCGAGGCCGTCGTCGATATTGGAGAGGATTTTCCTGTGCCGCTCGAAGTCGGCTTGCCTTTCACCGTCGGCCTGCAACTCCTTCCGGATGTCCAAATCGGGGGCAGAATACGCGAGGTCGCACCGCAAGCCGATCCCGTGACGCGCCTGCGACGAATTCGAATCGCGCTCGACAATCCGCCTGAGAGCTTCCGCCTGGGCGCGACCGTCACGGCAAAGCTCGGCAAGGACCAGAGCCCGGTGCTGCGTCTGCCCGCATCTGCGGTGCTTGCCAAGGATGGCGCGAGCTTCGTTTGGCTGGTCGATCAGCCCGCCGAAACTGTGTCGCTGCACAAGATCGATGTCATTCCCGACCAGAGCGGATTCCGCGTCACCGCCGGAATCGCTCCCGGCGCACGCGTCGTGACCGCCGGAGTTCACAGCCTCAAGGCAGGACAGCAAATCCGTATCGCACAGGATCAAGAGCCATGAAGTCTTTCAATCTTTCCGACTGGGCGCTCGGGCACCGCTCGCTCGTCTGGTATTTCATGATCGCCTTCATGGTGGCCGGCCTGTTTGCCTATCTTCAGCTCGGACGTCAGGAGGACCCGGACTTCACCATCAAGACCATGGTGATCCAGGCGCAGTGGCCAGGCGCCTCGCCCGAGGAGATGACGCGCCAGGTCACTGACCGGATCGAGAAGAAGCTCGAAGAACTGGAGTCGCTCGACTACACGAAGAGCGTCACCGTCGCGGGCCAGACCACCGTGTTCGTCTATCTGCGCGACTCCACCAAGGCGATCGACGTGAAGCCGACCTGGGTGCGGATCCGCAACATGATTGCCGACATCAAGGGCGATTTCCCGCAAGGGGTGATCGGCCCAGGCTTCAACGATCGCTTCGGCGACGTGTTCGGGAACGTTTATGCCTTCACGAGCGATGGGCTGAGCCAGCGGCAGCTCCGCGATCAGGTCGAGGACATCCGCGCCAAGGTGCTGACCGTGCCCGCTGTCGGCAAGGTCGACATTCTCGGGGCGCAGGACGAGGTGATCTATCTTGAGTTCTCGACACGCAAGATCGCCGCCCTCGGCCTCGACGTGCACGCGATCATGAATTCGCTCCAAGGCCAGAACGCAGTCGCCCCCTCAGGGTTGTTCCAGGAAGGGCCCGAGCGGATCAGCGTCCGCGTCAACGGCCAGTTCACCTCCGAGGCCAGCCTGAAGGCGGTCAATCTTCGCATCAATGACCGCTTCTTCCCGCTGACCGATGTCGCAACCATCACGCGGGGCTACCTCGATCCGGCCAGGACGTTGTTCAGGTACAACGGTCAGCCCGCGATCGCGCTCGCGATCGGCATGAAGTCCGGCGCAAACCTGCTGCAGTTCGGCAAGGCGCTGAAAGAACAGGTGAACAAGGTCATCGCCGACCTGCCGATCGGCATCGGTGTACATTTGGTTGCCGACCAGCCCGTTGTGGTCGAGCATGCCGTGTCGGGCTTCACGGAGGCGCTGTTCGAAGCCGTGATCATCGTGCTCGGCATCAGCTTTCTCAGCCTTGGCTTGCGCGCCGGGCTCGTGGTTGCCATCGCCATCCCCCTGGTGCTTGCGATCACGTTCGTGGTCATGGCCTATTCCGGCATCTCGTTGCAGCGCATTTCGCTCGGCGCCCTGATCATTGCGCTCGGCCTCCTGGTCGACGACGCGATGATTGCCGTTGAAATGATGGTGGCCCGGCTCGAGATCGGCGACCCCTTGGAAAAGGCGGCGACCCACGTCTATACGTCGACCGCGTTCCCGATGCTGACGGGCACCCTCGTCACCGTGGCCGGCTTCATTCCGATCGGCCTGAACAGCAGCAACGCCGGCGAGTTCACCTTCACGCTCTTCGTGGTGATCGCGGTTTCGCTGATCGTGTCGTGGATCGTCGCTGTGCTGTTCACCCCGCTGCTCGGCGTCACTATCCTGCCATCTCAGATGAAGGGCCATCACGAGGACAAGGGACGCTTGGCGCGGATGTTCTCGCGCCTGCTGCTCTTCTGCATGCACCACCGCTGGAGCACGATCGGTGTAACGGTCGCCGCCTTCCTGCTTGCAGTCGTCGGTCTCCAATTCGTGCAGCAGCAGTTCTTCCCTTCATCGGATCGCGCTGAGCTCGTGATTGACTGGAACCTGCCGCAGAACGCCTCGATCACCGACACCAACGCGCAGATGGCGCGCTTCGAGCGCGAACAGCTGCAGGCCAACGACTCCGTCGATCACTGGTCGACCTATGTCGGCACCGGCGCGCCGCGGTTCGTGCTCTCGTTCGATCTGCAGACCACCAACACCTGGTTCGGTCAGCAGGTCATCGTGACCAAGGGCGGCATCGCGGCGCGCGATCGTCTCAAGTCTCAGTTCGAGAACTATTTGAGGACGACGTTCCCCGGCACCGACACCTACGTGAAGTTGCTTGAGGTTGGGCCGCCGGTGGGACGCCCCGTGCAATACCGTCTCAGCGGGCCGGATATCGCCAAGGTCCGGGATCTTTCGCAGAAGCTTGCCGGCATCGTTCGGAGCAGTCCCGATCTCGGCAATGTGGTGTTCGACTGGATGGAGCCTGCCCGCGTCGTCAAGGTCGATGTCCTGCAGGACAAGGCGCGCCAACTCGGCGTAACCTCCGAAGATATCGCAACCACGCTGAACTCGGTGTTCGAAGGCTCGCCGATCACCCAGGTGCGCGACAGCATCTATCTCGTCAATGTCATGGGACGCGCGACCGCGCCGGAGCGCGCCTCGATTGATACGCTGCGCGATCTGCAGCTGGTCGGGCTCGGCGGTCAATCGGTCCCGCTGGGGGCGATCGCCAATTTGCGCTATGAGCTCGAACAGCCGACGATCTGGCGGCGCGCGCGGATTCCGACGATCACTCTCAAGGCGGCCGTCGTCGGCAATGTTCAGCCGAAGACCGTCGTGGACCAGCTTGCGCCCAAAGTGGCCGAGTTCACCAAAGGGCTGCCGGCCGGGTATTCGGTGAGGATCGGCGGCTCCGTGGAGGAGAGCGCCAAAAGCCAGGCGCCGATCATCGCCGTCGTTCCGCTCATGCTGTTCGTCATGGCCACGGTGCTGATGGTACAGCTGCAGAGCTTCGCCCGCCTGTTCCTCGTGTTTGCGGTCGCGCCGCTCGCGGTCATCGGCGTGGTCATGGCCATGCTGCCGAGCGGGGCGCCGCTTGGCTTCGTTGCAATCCTCGGTGTGCTCGCTCTCATCGGCATCCTGGTCCGCAACTCCGTGATCCTGATCGTGCAGATCGAGGATCTGAAGAAGGAGGGGCGGCCGGCCTGGGAGGCCGTGGTGGAAGCGACCGAGCACCGGATGCGGCCGATTCTGCTGACCGCGGCCGCTGCGAGTCTCGCGCTCATTCCGATCGCGCGCGAGATCTTCTGGGGTCCCATGGCGTACGCCATGATGGGCGGCATCATCGTCGGAACGCTGCTGACGCTGCTGTTCCTGCCAGCGCTCTATGTGGCGTGGTTCAAAATTCACCCTGATCACGGCGATGATCACGTTCGGCCGGAGACGGGGACCAAGGCTGCCGCGCACGACCCGTCTGCAGCGCAATGCCTATCCACGCATGACCTGCCAGAGCCGGTCCTCGAGCCGCAGGCCTGACATGCCGACGCGGTCTTGAGGGCGCAACGATGGATATCGTCAGTTCGCTTGCCGCCTTGGTGCGGGTTACCGAAACAGGTTCGTTCTCGGCCGTCGCGCGTGAGCGCGACGTCAGCAAGGCTGCCGTCACGCGCCAGATCGCGTTCCTTGAGGAGCATTTCGGCGTGCGTCTTCTGCATCGGACGACGCGCAAGCTCAGCCTCACCGAGGACGGTCGGACGCTGCTCGATCTGGCAAGGCCGGTGCTCGAGGGTGTCGAGACGATGGAGGCCACGCTCGGACGGCAGAGCACCTCGCCTGTCGGTCTGGTGCGGGTCGGGATCATGGTCGCGGCGAGCCATTTTCTCGCGCCGCGTCTGCCGACGCTGCTCGCAAGCAATCCGGGGCTACAGGTCGAATTGATCGTGAACGACCGCTTTGGCGACATGATCGAAGACCGACTCGATCTCGCGATGCGGGCAGGCGAAATCACCGACGTGTCGGTCGTTGCGCGGCGGATCGGGATTGCAGCGCGCGTGGTCGTCGCAGCACCACGTTATATTGAAGCCCGCGGGCACCCCAGCACGCCCGTGGAGCTTGGACGCCACACTTGCATCGTTCACGACGTCGGGCCGGATTCGGATATGTGGACTTTTGGCGGGTCGCACGGCGCCGAGGAGGTCCGGGTGTCCGGCAGTATTCGCGCCAATGATGGTGCCGTCGTTCATTTGGCGGCGCGTGCGGGCTACGGCATCGCGTTTCTACCGCTTGTGCAAGTGGTCGACGATCTCCGCAGCGGCGCCCTGGTTCGCGTGTTGGGCGACCGTCCGTCGCCTGGGCTGCCGTTAAGCCTCACCTACTCATCACGGCGTCATTTGGCGCCTCGTACGCGAGTGGTAATGGAATTCATCATCGAGCAGGTCCGTCAAATGCGTGGCGCGCTCGCGGCCACCTCCGATGAGAGCATCCTCTGATCTTCCTTTATCTGCCTCGCGTGTCCGCGACTCGGAGCACGCGGAGCGTCTGATCCGATTGGCACGAATTGCGCGACGGTGTTTTGCATCCCGTCTGCTTTTTCCGAAACGGGCGTTGCGTTAGCTCTCCCTTGGTTTCAGCACCGAAACCGGACCACGGAGAGAAGTATGAACAAGGTCTTCGCCAGCGGCATGATCGTCGCCGCTGCATTGGCAGCCGCAGCGCTTGTGATGCCGACCCAGCCGGCCGCAGCAAAGGAATACGAATTTTGCCGACAGGACTGGGGATCGGGCATGCGGAACTGCGCCTTCGATACGATGGAGCAGTGCGTCGCCATGATCTCGGGTCGTGGCGGAACCTGTGTCCGCAACCCCGTCGGCAACGAGCCGACCGCATCCTATGCCTACGCCTCGAAGGCGCATATGCGCTCTCACCACTGAGAGCATCGAGGGCTTCTGGTTCTGGCGCGCCCGCCAGAACCAGAGGCGTCTGCGTCATGGGCGATCCCGTGGCTTCTGCGACCTGGTAGAAGCGAGCCGCGACGCCTCCCACGGCCGCCGAGTGTGACGCCCTTTTTGTCAGAACTTGCTCGATGCAGGGGCATGTCGAGCGTGTAGGTCTGATCGCGAGCTTCAGGCGCCGCGTCGGTCCGAGATGACGTCAAGGGAGCGATTGCGAAACGGCGGCCGAGGCAGCTTCCTGCTTAGTCCTGCTTGGGATCTACAGCCGCTGACTGGCGGGCTCGGCAGGACTCGAACCGTCAACCAAACGGATGAAGCAACGTTTCGGTCGTTTTTGCCCGAAGGGGCTCAGCGCCGCGTCGGATCGGTGAATTTTGTCATCCAAGCATCCTTGGGCTTCCAATGGAGCGTCTGCTCAGACCAGTAGACACGGCTGTAAAAGGGCAACGGGTCAAGATATCTGGCATTGGAAACTCTTTCGTGGCGCTGCAACTAAACCCCATGCTAAAGAATTGCGACAGCTCACAGCGAGAGGTCGCAGGTATGAAAAAGAGCGATGTGATCTGTTCCGAGTGCGGTGCTGGATTTCGTCGTATCGAATTATGCTCCCAGACTGGGGAAAGAGGCGAGTATCGCTGTCCGGTCTGCAACAGCTCGTTGGAGGTCTTCGACGGTAGCAAGCTGATCGTCTACCGTCTTACCATCCAACCCTGTACGAGGGCCACGCGCGATTGAAGCCCTTCAGCGTAGCTCTCTTTCCGTGGGGCCTGCCAACCAGCGACTCGACCCCGACATTCTGGCGGTTCGTTCGAGAGGGCTGCCAGCGGTCCATTCCGACAAGGGGAAAATCCGTTGCAGGTTCAATGCATGTTTGAAGAGGCGTCTGTCGGAGGGGCCCTCGATTTATCGAGGAGATCATCTGCCTCTTAATCAGCGGGTCGCAGGTTCGAGCGCTGGTGCGCCCACCACCTTTAAGAGATTGGCCCACAAGGGCTTTTTTAAATTCATCGGCAGAACAAACCAGGTCTCGTGCGACGCTTTTAGTGGTCGTACGTCGTACGCGGTGCGACGAGTCGGATAATTCGACAGCCTTGTTCACCGGGCGCGGGCGATTGTCGATGGCTACGCCCTCGTGTTCACGGATGCCGGAGCGCTCGGCTCGTTCTAAGAATGAATCGAAAGACAGAGCGCTCCGCGGGCGCGCTGCGCGACCTTGGCTTCACGGGCCTAGCTAGGGCTGAAGTCCAACCATCGCTGAAACAGGCCAGCCAAATGTGTCGCGGCTCCGATGTTGGGCGCCGGTTGGGGGGCAAAAGCCGCGCCGATTCACAAGCCACGCAGGGCGGATCGTGGCGGACCGCATACAGACATTCATCGAGGCTCGAGCCTGAGCCGCAAGGCCGTAGCCGATGGTGGACTTTGTCATCCAGTCGAGCTTTACCATCGAGGCTGACGGTCTTTTTTGATAATAGTGGGTTTAGCGATGTAGCGGACCCCCGCGCTGCGTTTCCAACGGCAACCTACGACTTCCTGCTAAGTCGCGCGGTTCTGCAGGGGTGCTCCATATAGCGGGCCAATCGTTAGGGCGCTTTCGACGAGCGAATGACGCGTCTCGAGTCAACGTGCATAGCTTCTGCGCCGGTAATCAAATCGAGCAGCTCCGAGGTGATCTCGGTCTGACGCGCCTGACGCGCGTTTTCTTGCAATCCCGCGAGCTTCTTGCTGACATTGTCGTGTGCCGACTCCATGGCAGCGAAGCGCGCGGCGTTCTCGCTCGCGATGGACTCGACCGCAGCCTCGGTCAGCAGCGCAAAGACGTATTCGGCCATCAGCTTCTCGAGCAGGGGACGCGGCGGCAGATTGTGGAGGGGGACCTGACGTGCTGGCTTTGCAACCAGCGTCGCCGTGTCAAGTGGAAGTAGCAGACGACGCTCGATCGTCGATGCGGCGCCCTGACGGTAACGGCCGAACATGACGTCCACTCGTACTATCTCACCGCGCGCGATGCGCCCGTAAATCTCGCTCGTTAGATGATTGACCGCATCGGGCGCTCCCGACGGACGAGTCGCCATGGGCCTTGTCCAGGCCACCTTGCGGCCACGCTCGAAAGCGAGCGCCGCCCCGCGGCTCCCCAGCACAAAGAGCAGATCAGCGGGTTCGAGAATCGCCTCGGCCGTCTCAAGCATCCTCTCATTGAAGCCGCCAACGAAGCCATGCTCGGCAGCGCACAAAATGAGGGCGCGGCGACTCAGCTCCTGATGCGTCTCTGGGACGGGCTGCGGCATGAGCAGAAGCGCGCTACCAATCCCGGCGGCCATCGAGTCGGCGTAGCTACGAATACCGGGCAGTGCATGCTGCGCTTCCTGCACTCGTATCCCGGCGAGCGAACGCATTGCGCCCACGATCTCGAGCAATTCGTCCATGCTCGCGATATGGTTTTGGATTTCCGAGAGACGCGTCATTGGGCTCCCTCCTGCGAAATCTATTCGCCGACCGATTGGGCCAGGGCGATCAAGCTCTCCTTGAGCCGTGCGCGAACGGCATCGGGAAGCGGCTCGGCTTCGTCGTCGAGCGCCCGAATCTCGGGGCAGTGTTCCGCGAGCCAGGGGGCCAGGCCGGCACGAAGCGCGTCGATGCGATCCAGTGGCAGGATATCCAGCGCGCCGTCGGCAACGGCGCACAGCAGCGCCACCTGTTCGCCCAGCGACTGCGGCGCGAACTGCCGCTGGCCGAGAACGGCGCGAATGCGCCGTCCGTGCTCGATGACCTTGCGGGTGCGCTCGTCCACCATGGTGCCGAAGCGGGTGAACACTTCGAGCTCCAGAAACTGCGCATACTTGAGGCGCAGACTCTCGGAGAGGGCTTTCAAGACGGGCGCCTGCGTCTTGCCGCCGACACGGGAGACGCTCTTGGCGATATCGACCGCCGGCTTTTGATCTTCGTAAAACAGGCGCGGATCGAGATAGATCTGCCCGTCGGTGATCGAGATCAGGTTGGTGGGGATGTATGCGCTGATATTGCCGGCTTGCGTCTCGGCGATAGGCAGCGCAGTCAGCGAACCGCCGCCGAGCTCCGGCCCCAGCTTCGCCGCCCGCTCCAATAGCCGCGAATGGATGTAGAAAATATCACCCGGATAGGCTTCGCGGCCCGGTGGTCGGCGCAAGAGCAGCGAGACCTGTCGGTAACAGGCGGCGTGTTTGGTCAGATCGTCGAGAATGACCAGCACGTCGCGCCTCCGCATCATGAAATATTCCGCCATGGAAAAGGCCGAATAGGGCGTGAGCCATTGCAGTCCGGGCGGGGCATCGGCTTCGCCGATGACGAAGATGCATCGCTCCGGCGCCCCATACTGGCGCACGGCGTTGATAACGCGGGCGACAGACGATGCCTTCTGTCCAATGGCCGCATAGACGCAGATCACATCGCTGGATTTCTGGTTGATGATCGTATCGACCGCGATAGCGGTCTTGCCCGTCTCGCGGTCGCCGATAATGAGCTCGCGCTGTCCACGGCCAAGCGGAATCATCGCATCCACGACGAGCAGCCCGGTCGCAAGAGGCTTAGTTACCAGCGCGCGATCAACGATGACGGGCGCCGCCTGTTCCACGGGCGCGAGTTGCGCGCCTTCAATCGTACCCTTTCCGTCAAGTGGTGTCCCAAGCGCATCAACGATGCGACCGAGCAGCATTTGGCCCACCTGAACGCGGGCCACCTCTCCAGTGCCACGGACAACACTGCCGGCCGCAATGCCGGCGGTGTCTCCAAGGAGGATGCAGCCGATGGCATCATCCCCAAGATCGACGGCAAGGCCGCGTACGCCGCCTTCGAAGATGAGCAATTCGTCCAGTCGCGCTTGCGGGAGCCCTCCGACCATCGCGACGCCGTCGCCGATCTGAAGAACACGCCCGATATGTTCGAGATGCGGGACCAAAGGCAATGCTGCGAGCCTTTGCCTGCTCTCCTGTGCCCAGCTTTTCAACTCCTCAACGAGGGCCGCCATGGGAGCCTACCTCGGTCCGCGTCGCCGCAAGCGCGCTCTGCCAGGAGAAGCGCAAAATCGCGGTCGGAAAATGCAGTTCTGCGCCCGCGATCAGGGCGGGATCGACCGCGAACGTCATGGCGCCCGCGACGCCAAGGGACTGGCGCAACCGCGCGTTCCACTGATCGGCCGTCGCTGGGGGCAGGGCGCAGGCGGTGACGATCGTCAGCGGTTTGCCGTCGGCGAGCTGACGCACCAAAGCATCGCGTTCGGCTTGCGGCATTGCCTTCAGATGCTGCTCGATCCGCTCGATCCAGGCTTCCGCGCGATATTGCATGGGTACCTCCGCGAGSAGCCTCTGGGCGARGTCGGCGCCGAGATCGAGGGCCAGCCGGCGCGCCTCATCGAGCGCGCTTTCGCGCTCGGAGGCGAGCGTCTTGCGCGTTGAATCCATCAGGGCCTGYGCGTCGCGTTCTGCCTGYRCGCGSCGCGCTTCGGCCATCTCCTGCGYTTGGGCCGCTGCCGCCTTAAGWGCTGCCTCTCGTTCGGCCGCGATGCCAGCGCGCTCGGCTTCGACCGMCGCCAGCTCCGCKTTCGCTTTCGCTTCGAMATCCSTGACGGTGTCGAACTGKCGGCGGACCTCCGCTTTCCGCGCATCGATCATGGTCAGCACCGGCTTGTACAGAAACCGGTRCAGCAGCCAGACCAGGATGCCGAAGTTGATGGTCTGGAGACCTATGGTCCACCAGTCGAGGTGCATCACTCACCMGGCGTATGGATTGGCGAACAGCAGCAGCARCGCGACGACAAGGCAGTAAATCGCCATGGTCTCGATCATCGCGAGGCCGACAAAGAGCGTGCGCGATATCGTTCCGGCCGCTTCCGGCTGGCGCGCGATGGCGTCCATGGCTGCAGCAACAGAGCGGCCTTCCGCSAGCGCCGGGCCRATTGATCCGATCGAGACCGCAATGACAGCGCCGATGATCGAAATGAGCTTGRGATCCATTGAGCCTCCTTAGCCCTTCGCGACGCTGCCGACCGCGGCGCCGATRAAGACGGTTGCGAGTACGGTGAAGATGTAGGCCTGTACGAGGCCCACYAGAATCTCGAGCRCCATGAGCGGGATCGGGACAAAGAGGCCGGCGAGCGCYACCACGAGACCGATGATGAACTCGCCGCTCATRATGTTGCCGAACAGWCGCACCATCAGCGAAAAGGTGCGMGTGATTTCMGAGAGAATATTGAGGGGCAGCATGATCAGYTTRGGCTCGGCGAAGCTGGCGAGATAGCCGCGCAAACCGCGTKCGCGCACCCCGAAGTAATGCACCGAGAAAAAGACAATCAGCGCCAGGGCCGCCGGCGTCTCGATCTTGCTGGTTGGCGCCTCGACGCCGGGGAGTACACCGGAGAGGTTGGCGACCACCAGAAAGATWAWTAACGTGCCCAGCAAGGGCAGGAACGGCCGCGCATCCTTGCGAATGACATCCTCGATCTGGCCGGCAACGCTGGTRACGATGCCCTCAAGCASCGCCTGCCGCCCGTCGGGCAGGATYGCCAGRCGGCGCGTGRCGAACCGGCAGACKAGAGCCAGCGCAGCCATGATGACCCACGTYGTCACCACCGGACGCGTGATYGCCACCGGACCAATATGAAAAAGCAGCGTGCTAGTGAGGGGCGAGGATTGCATCAGCCSSCCYYCYTTTC
>BFBZ01000019.1_pt70 | contig 37327 bp, 31 predicted proteins | sample 1888401 | NCBI WGS metagenome assembly BFBZ01 (sample SAMD00112614, study PRJDB3348) | symbiont metagenome | host: Chara braunii | reverse complement strand
TGTGAAGCGGTTTTCGGACGACATCATGCTCTATCTCTTTGATTTAGAGACGGATTCAGATTTCAGGTCGACTCGACCTGAAATCATCCGGCTCTAGGCCAAGTGCCGTTGTGCTCACCGTCCCTTGGTCAGGCTGCCGAGTATCCCTCGCACGATGGCGCGGCCGACCGATGAGCCGATGGGGAATAGCCACGCAAGAAGTTGATGCCACCCGCTTCTGTTGATGTCATGCAATCGACGGGTGGTCATGGCAAGTGTCGGCAGAAGAGCGGCAAGGTTCCAAATCGATGAGATAATTTCATTCTTCACAATCGCCTCGAATATGCCCAGGATAACAGAGACGATGAGGATGAAGAGGTAGGAATACCAGAACTCCGAGCGACTGGCTCTGCCGGAGAAGTTCGCATAGTTTCTAAAAAAGCTCGAAACGGCTTCACCGAAATTCATCGAAGGAGGCATGTCTCCAAAACGATTGGAGCCAGCTGGCGCCGCTCTTAAAACAAATACCAATGGCAAGCCGATAAGCACCAAAACTATCAGCCAATGCCATATGGAAAAACTACCCATCACGCGCCCCCCACTATCGCAGTCTGCCCGGAGATATCGATGTTGCCTTTCCTAGTCAGGACTCAATCCTGAATTGCACCAGAAGGGCAACTTACACTGCAAAATTTCAATGTAAATACGGACTTTTTGATCGAAAATTCCAGCAATTCCGTGCGATGCGACGCGCTTTGCGCTTTGTTCTGGTGCAATCGCGGACCGAAAAGCGTTTCACAATTTCCCGGGACTGCTCAGTTGACGCCCCTCGGCACGTTCTCGGGCGGCACCACGGTTTCCACCACCTTCTGGCGGTGGAAGATGAAGAGACCGGCGAGCACGACGATTGCGGAGCCGACCAGGATACGGGAGTTCGGTACGTCGCCGAAGAAGACCAGGCCGAAGATCACCGCCCAGAGAAGCAGGCTGTAGTGGAGCGGCGCCAACGTCGAGGCCGGCGCCAGCTTCAACGCCCTGGTGATCATCAGATGCGCGGCGCAGGAGACGACGCCGAGCAGGAGCATGGCGCCGAGATCGAGCGCGGACGGGGTGCGCCAGGCGCCGATGGTCAGCACGCCGCCGACCAGCAGCGTGCCGATGGTCTGCCAGGTGACCAGGTTGGTGTCGCTCGTACCGCGCAGGCGGCGGTTGAGGATGATGGCGAAGGCGAAGGCGATGCTGCCGACGAGCGCAAAGGTCGAAGACGGCGAGAACGCCGCCGATGAAGGTTTCAGCATGATGAGCACGCCGCAGAAGCCGACGAGGATCGCCAGCCAGCGTCGCCAGCCGACCTTCTCGCCGAGCAGGAGATGCGACAGGGCCGCGACATAGATCGGCCCGGCCATGTAGAAACTCATCACATCGGCGAGCGGCAGATGGACGACGGCGGCATAGAAGAGCCCGGTGTCGAGCGTTGTCGCCACGACGCGCAGGAACTGCAGCAGCGGCCGTTCCACCTGGAACAGCCTGCCCGCGCCCTGATTGACGATCATCGGGCCTAGCACGATGAAGGCGCCGATCGAGCGGATCAGCACCACCTGGCCGACAGAAAAGCTGGCGACCAGCCATTTACCCATCGCGTCGTTGAGCGCGAACATGAAATCGCCGGCCAGCATCAAGAGGATACCGGCGAGCAGCACGTTCCTGATCGTGAAGTTGCGGGCGAGGGACTGGGCCATGCCGGCTCCCTAACCGCAAGCAGCCGGTTTGACGAGTGAAATTCGTAAGACCAGTGCCAGCCGGAGCTTCGTCATCCACGGGCGAAGCGGGAGCGTTCCGGCCAGTCACGAACCGTTCATGGTGCTTGGCCTCATACGAAGCAAATCGCTGACTTTGGAGATTGGCGGAAGCACGCCATCAGCCAGCCCACGCGACGGTCAAACCGAAACGCCGGGAACTAAGATGTTTTGTGCCTTCGGTTCACCTGTGCCGGCCTGCCCGCGATCGACAGCCTGGTTTCCTGCTTCGTCCGCTCGGCCACAACTTTGCCCCTGGCGATGACGCAGAGGCGCTCGGGGCGCAGGCGCACGGCCTCGATCGCATYGCCGGCATCGAGCACGACGAGGCTGGCGCGCTTGCCGACGGCGAGACCCAGATGGTCGAGGCCCATGATCGCGGCGTTGACGTTGGTGACCATGTCGAAGCAGCGCGCCATGTCGGCCGGGCTGGACATCTGGGCGACGTGCAGTCCCATGAAGGCGACGTCGAGCATGTCGGCCGTGCCCAGCGAGTACCAGGGGTCGAGCACGCAATCCTGGCCCCAGCCGACGCGGATGCCGAGCGCCAGCATTTCCTTGACCCGGGTCAGGCCGCGCCGCTTCGGGAAGGTGTCGTGGCGGCCTTGCAGCATGATGTTGATCAAAGGGTTTGGAATGGCCGAGACGCCTGCTTCCGCGATCAGCGGCAGAAGCTTCGAAACATAGTAATTGTCCATGGAATGCATGGAGGTGAGATGCGAGCCGGCCACCTTGCCCTGCAGGCCTAGGCGCTGGGTTTCATAGGCAAGCTGCTCGATGTGGCGCGACAGCGGGTCGTCGGTCTCGTCGCAATGCATGTCGACCATCAGGCCGCGCTTGGCCGCGATCTCGCAAAGCTCGGTCACCGAGCGGGTGCCGTCGGCCATTGTGCGTTCGAAATGCGGTATGCCGCCGACGATGTCGACGCCCATGTCGAGCGCCCGGATGGTGTTTTTAAGCGCCGTGGGCGAGCGGTAGAGCCCGTCCTGGGGGAAGGCGACCAGTTGCAGGTCGATATAGGGCGCGACCGTCTTCTTCACGTCGAGAAGGGCTTCGACCGCGAGCAGCCGGTCGTCGCAGACATCGACATGGGTACGGATGGCGAGCAGGCCCATCGACACCGCCCAGTCGCAATAGGCGAGCGCGCGATCGCGCACCGCCTCATGCGTCAGCAGCGGCTTCAATTCGCCCCAGAGCGCGATACCCTCCAGCAATGTGCCCGACGCGTTGATGCGCGGAATGCCGTAGGAGAGCGTGGCGTCCATATGGAAATGCGGATCGACGAAGGGCGGCGAGACCAGATTGCCACGCGCGTCGATCTCGCTGTGTGCGGAGCCTTGCAGATTGGGTTCGATCGCCGCGATCACCTCGCCGGTGACACCGATATCGGCAATCCTGCCGTCGGGCAGCGTGCCGCCGCGCACGATGAGGTCGAAATCCATTTGTCGTCATCCCCTTTGTAGAATCAGCGACTATCGTGGCCGAAAAGACGGCCCACCGCAGCCCGTTTCCTTACCTTGCGGCGAAAGGTTCCCTCGGGCGGCAACTCGCTCTATAAGCCGCCTCTCGCCTTCGTGGCGAATCTGAAATTCGTGCGGCCAGGCATGGGATAAGCCGATTGTTTCGCTTCTTCCGCTCCACGGAGAACCAGCGCCTCATCGCGCGACTGGTCAGGGAATCCTTCCAAGAGCATAAGTTTGGGTATGCCCTGGCTATATTGTCGATGCTGGTGGTGGCGGGCACGACCGCCGCCAGCGCTTACATGCTGCGCGAAATCACCAACGAGTTCGTGGTTTACAAGAGGATCGACCACGTCAACATGATTGCAGCCGCGACCGCTGCGATCTTCGTCCTCAAGGGCATCGCCAACTACGTCCAGGCCTATTTCATGAGCCGCGTCGGCAACGCCATCATCGCCGACCGGCAGCGCAAGATCTATGACCGTATCCTCGCGCAGGGCATCGAGTTCTACCATTCGACCTCGTCGTCCGATCTTATCACGCGGATGACCAACAACGCGCAGGCGGCGCGCAGCGTGCTCGACCTCGTCGTCACGTCCTATGTGCGGGACTTAGTTACCTTGATTGCCCTGGTCGCGACCATGGTCTGGCAGCAACCGGCCTTGTCGCTGATCTGCTTCGCAATCGGCCCCGTGGCCATCTACGGCGTCAACCGCATCCTCAAGCGTGTCCGCAAGATCGCCCAGATGGAATTTCGCTCGCTCGGCCAGATCGTGCACGTGATGCAGGAAACGGCGATCGGCGTGCGCGTCGTCAAGTCTTTCAATCTCGAAGGCGCGATGCGCAAGCGCATGTACAAGGCCGTTTCCGATGTCGAGAGCCGCGCCAACAACATCGCCGCGCTGGAGGCCGCCACCAGCCCGGTGATGGAAACGCTTGCCGGTCTGGCGATCGCCGGAGCCATCTTCGTCAGCGGCTTCCTGGTCCTTCAGGGCGGCCAGATGCCGGGCAACATCATGGCTTTCATCGGGGCGCTGTTGCTCGCCTATGATCCGGCTAAGCGATTGGCGCGCGTACGCATCTCGCTTGAGACCGGCATTGTCGGCGTGCGCATGATGTTCCAGCTTGCCGACCGGCCGCTGACGCTCGCCGAAAAGCCGGATGCAAAGCCGCTGCGGCAGGGGCCGGGCGAAATCCGCTTCGACGATGTGAGCTTTGCGTATCCCGAGAGCCCGCCGGTGTTCGAAGGCCTCGACCTGACGCTGGCAGCCGGCAAGATGACCGCGCTGGTCGGCCCGTCGGGCAGCGGCAAGTCGACCATCCTCAACCTGGTCATGCGCATGTACGATCCGCAGAACGGCAAGGTGCTGTTCGACGGACAGGACATTTCCTGCGCCACGCTGGCCTCGCTCCGGCAGAAGATCGCCTATGTCAGCCAGGACACCTTCCTGTTTGCCGGCACGATCATGCACAACATCCGCCTCGGACGCGAGGATGCGACCGATGCGGAGGTGATCGCCGCCGCCAAGGCCGCCAACGCGCATGACTTCATCAGCGCCATGGCCAAGGGTTACGAAACGGAAGTGGGCGAGAACGGTTCGCTGCTCTCCGGCGGCCAGCGCCAGCGCATCTCGATCGCACGCGCCATGCTGCGCAACGCCGAGATCCTGCTGCTCGACGAGGCGACGAGCGCGCTGGACGCCGAGTCGGAGGCGCTGTTCCGCGACGCGCTGCAGCAACTCACCGCCGGGCGCACGACGATCGTGATCGCGCACCGGCTATCGACCGTGCACCAGGCCGATACGATCGTGGTGCTCGAGAACGGCAAGGTGCAGGAAAGCGGCGCGCACAAGACCTTGCTCAAGCAAGGCGGGCTCTATCAGAAGCTTTATGAGTACCAGTTGATGCCGTGAGCCTTACCCTCCCCCTTGTGGGGAGGGTCGCTGCGAAGCAGCGGGGCGGGGGTGCGGCGCTGCCCCCACCCGGACCTTCGGTCCGACCTCCCCACAAGGGGGAGGTCGGGGTTCGCAACCTACCTCACTCCGGCACTTTCCTCACAGCGCCCTTGTCGGCGCTGGTGGCGAAGGCGGCGTAGGCGCGCAGCGCCGTCGTCACCTTGCGCTTGCGCTGTTCCGCCGGCTTCCAGGCGTCCGCGCCCTTCGCCGCCATCGCGGCACGGCGCGCCTCGAGCTCGGCCTCGCTGACGGCCAAGTGGATCTTGCGGTTGGGGATATCGATCTCGATCGTATCGCCCTCCTGGACCAGGCCGATCAGTCCGCCCTCGGCGGCTTCAGGCGAGACGTGGCCGATCGACAGGCCCGATGTGCCGCCGGAGAAGCGGCCGTCGGTGATGAGCGCGCAGGCTTTGCCCAGACCCTTCGATTTCAGGTAGCTGGTCGGGTAGAGCATCTCCTGCATGCCCGGGCCGCCGCGCGGCCCCTCATAGCGGATGACGACGATGTCGCCAGCCTTGATCTCGTTGGCGAGGATCGCCTTGACGCTCGCGTCCTGGCTCTCGAAGACGCGCGCCGGGCCGGTGAACTTCAGGATCGATTCATCGACGCCCGCTGTCTTCACGATACACCCGTCGAGCGCCAGGTTGCCTTTCAGCACGGCGAGGCCGCCATCCCTGGAGAAAGGCGTCTTTGCCGAGCGGATGACGCCCGTCTCGCGGTTCGTGTCGAGCTCGTCCCAGCGGCGGTCCTGGCTGAAGGCGACCTGCGTCGGCACCCCGCCGGGGGCGGCGCGGAAGAACTCGCGCACGTTTTCCGCCGAGGTGCGAGTGATATCCCAGTGGTCGAGCGCTTCGCCGAGCGTTGCGGTGTGGACCGTCGGCAGACCGCGGTTGATCAGGCCGGCCTCGTCGAGCTGGCCGAGGATCGCCATGATGCCGCCGGCGCGGTGGACGTCCTCCATGTGCACGTCGGCCTTGGCCGGCGCCACCTTGCAGAGCACCGGCACCTTGCGCGACAGCCGGTCGATGTCCGCCATAGTGAAGTCGACCTCGCCCTCATGCGCCGCGGCCAGGATATGCAGAACCGTGTTGGTCGAGCCGCCCATCGCGATGTCGAGTGCCATGGCGTTCTCGAACGCGCCCTTGGTCGCAATGCTGCGCGGCAGCGCGCTTTCGTCGTCCTGCTCGTAATAGCGCTGCGCAAGATCGACGGCGAGGTGGCCCGCCTCGACGAAGAGGCGCTTGCGATCGGCATGGGTGGCGAGCGTGGAGCCGTTGCCGGGCAACGACAGGCCGAGCGCCTCGGTCAGGCAGTTCATCGAGTTGGCCGTGAACATGCCCGAGCAGGAGCCGCAGGTCGGGCAGGCCGAGCGCTCGATGACCTTGACGTCCTCGTCGGAGATGCGGTCGTCGGCGGCCGCCACCATGGCATCGACCARGTCGAGCGCCTGCGCCTTGCCGGCGAGCACCACCTTGCCGGCCTCCATCGGCCCGCCGGAGACGAAGACCGTCGGAATGTTGAGACGCAGCGACGCCATCAGCATGCCGGGGGTGATCTTGTCGCAATTGGAGATGCAGACCATGGCGTCGGCGCAATGCGCGTTGACCATGTATTCGACGGAGTCGGCGATGAGCTCGCGCGACGGCAGCGAATAGAGCATGCCGTCATGACCCATCGCGATGCCGTCGTCGACGGCAATCGTGTTGAACTCCTTGGCGACGCCGCCGGCCTTCTCGATCTCGCGCGCCACCARCTGGCCGAGATCCTTCAGGTGCACATGGCCGGGCACGAACTGAGTGAAGGAGTTGACCACCGCGATGATCGGCTTGCCGAAATCCGAATCCTTCATGCCGGTGGCGCGCCACAGACCGCGGGCGCCGGCCATGTTGCGGCCATGGGTGGTGGTGCGGGAACGATAGGCGGGCATCGGATTGTCCTTGCTGGCTGGCCGCGCGAAGATTGCGCGGCGGCGCTGAATTTTAGTCGGCAGCGGTTATAGCGGCCATGGTCCGGCCTTGCCACAGTTTTGCGCTGCGCCAGGTTTTCCCAAAATCCCAGATTTCCCAAAAATCAAAGTCTCCGAAATAATGGCGTACCGCTGTCGGATCGCGTTGCGCACGGCCGTCCTTGGGCAGACCGCAAGGAATGGCACCATTTTCCGAGTCAACCGTTTCCGCATAGCAACAAGCAACCCGAGGAGCGCGACATGCAAAAGATCACCACCTGTCTGTGGTTCGACGGCCAGGCTGAAGAGGCGATGAACCACTACGTCTCCATCCTGTCTCTTATACACATCTAGATGTGTATAAGAGACAGGAACCACTACGTCTCCATCTTCAAGAATTCCAGGGTGTTGAGCGTTTTGCGTTGGCCCAAGGGCCACGCTGATGAGGGCAAAGTGCTGATGACCACGTTCGAGCTCGACGGGGTGCCGTTCCAGGCGCTCAATGGTGGCCCCAACTTCAAGTTCAACGAGGCGATATCGCAGTCGATAGACTGCAAGACGCAGGAAGAGGTCGACTACTTCTGGGAGAGGCTCACCGAGGGCGGCGAGCCCGGCCCGTGCAGCTGGCTGAAAGACAAGTTCGGTGTCTCCTGGCAGGTGGTGCCGGAGCAGTTGCCGAGACTGCTTCTGGATCCGGACAGGGCCAAGGCCGGCCGGGTGATGAGTGCGATGATGCAGATGGGCAAGATCGACATCGCCACGATCGAAGAGGCGGCGAAGGGGTGAGCGCCTCCCTCCCCTTCTCCCCCCTTGTGGGAGAAGGTGGATCGGCGCGCAGCGCCGAGACGGATGAGGGGTGTTCCAGCGGAGTGAGACGCTGGCATTCCCTGGAACACCCCTCATCCGTCGCCTACGGCGACACCTTCTCCCACAAGGGGAGAAAGAAAAGGCGGCCCCTCACGCCGCCTTGTCGCGGATCTGATAATCCTTCACGGCGGCGAAACGGATCGCCTTCCAGCGCTCGGCCTCGTAGTTGAGCGAGAAGGCGTGCTGGGCGAGGAAGACCGGGTCGTTGTCGAGGTCGCGGGCGATGTCGCCACGATGCCCTTCGACGAAGCGCTGCACCTCCGCCTTGTCGTCGGCGGATATCCAGCGGCAGACGGAAAAGCGCGACATCTCGAAATCCACGGGCAACGTGTATTCGATGTTCAGCCGTTCCTTCAAAACGTCGAGCTGCAGGGCGCCGACCACGCCGACGATCGCCGGCGAGCCGTCTTCCGGCGAGAACAGCTGCACGACGCCTTCCTCGGCCATCTGGTGCAGCGCTTCCTTGAGCTTCTTGGCCTTCATGGCGTCGCCAAGGCGGACGCGGCGCAGGATTTCCGGCGCGAAGTTCGGCACGCCACGGAACAGTATCTCCTCGCCTTCCGTGAGTGTGTCGCCGATGCGCAGCGTGCCGTGATTGGGGATGCCGACGACGTCGCCGGCAAAGGCCTCGTCGGCGGTGACACGGGTGCGGGCGAAGAAGAACTGCGGGGCCGACAGGGACATCGGCTTGCCGGTGCGCACCAGCTTGGCCTTCATGCCGCGCTGCAACGTACCCGAGCAGACGCGGACGAAGGCGATGCGGTCGCGGTGGTTGGGGTCCATGTTGGCCTGGATCTTGAAGACGAAGGAGGTCATCTTCTCCTCCGTCGCCTCCACCGTGCGGCTATCGGCTTCCTGGGCGCGCGGCGGCGGACCATAGGCGCCGAGCGCCTCGATCAGGTCGCGCACGCCGTAATTGCGCAGCGCCGATCCGAAATAGACCGGCGTCAGATGGCCTTCGCGGAAGGCTTCGATATCGAGCGGGCGGCAGGCTTCACGCGCGAGTTCCAGTTCCTCGATGAAGGCCTCGCGTTCATTGTCCGGCAGGAGTCCCGCGACGCGGTTGGAGTCCGGGCCGTTGACCTGGGTGCGCTCCTTCTCGTCGTCGCTCCGGCGCACTGCGTTCAGCGCCAGGTGATAGGTGCCGGAAAACGTCTTGCCGCGGCCGATCGGCCAGGTGACGGGTGCCGTGTCCAGCGCCAGCTTCTGCTCGATCTCGTCGAGTATCTCGAACGGATCGCGGCTTTCGCGATCCATCTTGTTGACGAAGGTGATGATCGGGATGTCGCGCAGCCGGCAGACCTCGAACAGTTTCAGCGTGCGCGGCTCGATGCCCTTGGCGGCGTCGATGACCATGACGGCGGAGTCCACCGCCGACAGGGTGCGGTAGGTGTCGTCGGCGAAGTCCTCGTGGCCGGGCGTGTCGAGCAGGTTGAAGACGTTGTCGCCATATTCGAAGGTCATCACCGAGGTAACGACCGAGATGCCGCGCTCGCGCTCGATCTTCATCCAGTCGGACCGCGTCTGGATACGGTCCTTCTTGGCCTTGACCTCGCCGGCAAGCTGGATGGCGCCGCCGAACAAAAGCAGCTTTTCGGTCAGCGTGGTCTTGCCGGCGTCAGGGTGGGCGATGATCGCGAAGGTGCGGCGGCGCGATACCGCCTGTTCGATGTCTTCTGCCAATTTCTTGGAATCCTGTCTGTGGCGCGGGCTTCTAGCAGCGCATTGGCAGCCTGTCGACCGTTTCGGGCCGGCCTGTCCGAAGCGGACTTGAGATGATCGCTCGGCAATGGCAAGAACGTCCATTCGAGCGAGGTCACGGCATGAGCAGCGCCAAACAAGTCATCGTCATCGGCGCCGGCATCATCGGCGCCTCGATCGCCTGGCACCTGACGAAAGCCGGCGCGCGAGTGACGGTTGTCTCCGAGAGTGGCGCCGGCGGCGTGGCGACGCCCAATTCCTTCGCCTGGATCAACGCCAGCTGGGGCAACCCCGAGACCTATTTCCGGCTGCGCATCCGCGCCATGGCCGAATGGAAGAGGTTGGCGAGCGAACTGCCGGGATTGCCGCTCGCCTGGTGCGGCGGCCTGTGCTGGGACCTGTCGGCGGACAGACTCCAGTCGTACGCCGCGGAGCATTCGTCCTGGGGCTACGGCATAGAACGGGTCGGACGAGAACAGGCCGCGCGCATCGAGCCCAATCTGACCGAGCTTCCCGATCTTGCCCTTCATGTCGCGGAGGAAGGCGTGGCCGAGCCGGTTGCGACCGCCAAGGCGCTGCTCGCCGATGCCGAACGGCGCGGCGCGCGGATCGTCACGGGGAGCGTGGATGCCCTGGCATTATCCAACGGCAAGGTCACAGGCGTGGTCGTTTCAAACGAGCCCATCGCCGCCGACGAGATCGTGGCCGCCGCAGGCGCCGGGGCGCCGGCGATCGCCGCGACGGCCGGCGTCGCACTGCCGATCGAGACGCCGCCCGGCCTGATCGTGCACTCGCGCCCCTACGAAAAACTCCTTAATGGGCTGGTGCTGGCCGACAGGCTGCATATGCGCCAGACTGCGGAGGGCCGGATCATCGCCGGCTCGGATTTCGGCGGCGGCGATCCGGGTGAGAACCCGGAGGCCAGCGCGCGGGAGCTGTTCGCGGCGATGAAGGCTATGCTGCGTGGCGCGGATGGGCTCGAACTCGATTTCCACACGATCGGTTACCGGCCGACGCCGATCGACGGTTTTCCGATCGTCAGCCGCGCCGACGGTGTCGGCGGCCTCTACATCGCCGTCACCCATTCCGGCATCACGCTGGCGCCGGCTATCGGATTGTTCGCCGCCCGCGAAATCCTCGACGGCGAGCGCGATGCGCTCCTGGCGCCCTACGCGCTGTCGCGTTTCGCTTAGAGCTGCTCGGCTTTTCACAGAATCCGCTCTAACTACTCGTTCCCGGGCGGAAGACTGCTGCGCACTTTTCCTGGAATTGCGCTGTTACCTGACGCAATCCCGGACGGAAAACCGCTGCGCACTTTTCCTGGAATTGCTTTAGTAACCCGGCGGTCGCCGGAACCCGCCCGCAAGCGGCGCGATCGCGGCCGCGATGCCGAGCAACCGCGCCTCCGACCAGCGCCGTCCGACGAGTTGCAGGCCGATTGGCAAGCCATTGCTGTCCTGCCCGCATGGGAGTGCGAGCGCCGGGTGACCTGAATAGTTGAAGACCGCGCCATGGGCCGGCAGCATCCAATAGCTCTCGTTCTTGCCATTGACCTCGAGCGAGCTGCCCGGCTTGCAATGCGCAAAGGCCGTGGTCATCGCAACAGGACAGAGCAGGGCGTCGCAGGTTTCGAAGAAGCGTTCCCAGGCGAGGATCGACCGGTCGCGGCGGGCGAGCGCCGCGAACCAGTGCGACACCGGCGTCGGCCCTTCCAGGGCTTGCGGTTGCGACGCCTCCAGCATCATGCCGATCAACCTGCCACCTTCGGCGAGATCATCGTGCAGATCGAGCTTCGGTAGTTTCGCTTCCTCGACGCTCGCACCGGCTGACGCGAGCTGCGCAGCCAGTCCTTCGACTGCAGCGCTGATTTCGGCCGTAACCGGAAAGCCTGGGAAGGTGCCGGCGAAGGCAATGCGCAGCGATTTCAGCTCAAGCTTCGGCATTGGCTCGACCGGCAGCGGAGGCAGGTCTGTGTCCACCCCGTCCGGCCCGGCAATGAGCCGATAGATCAACGCCAAGTCCTCGGGGTTGCGCGCCAGCGGACCGACGCAGGACATCAGCCGGACACCGCGCGGCGCGCCGGTGGGATCAGGAAAAGCCCCGGCCAGCGAGACGCGATGTTCGGTAGGCTTCAGTCCATAGACGCCGCAGAAGGCGGCAGGCAGGCGGATGGAATCCTGCATGTCGGTGCCGACCTCGAAAGGCGTCATGCCTGTCGCAAGCGCAGCCGCTGCGCCACCGCTGGAGCCGCCCGCCGTGCGCGCCGCATTCCACGGGTTGTTCGTCCGGCCGAACAGCGGATTTTCCGACTGCCAGTCGCCCAGCATGGTGGCGACATTGGTCTTGCCGACCAGCACCGCGCCGGCCGCCTTCAGCCGGGCGACAACGGGACTGTCCTTCCTGGGTACATAATCGGCAAAGGGCGGAAAGCCGGCGGTGGTCTTGATGCCCGCCGTCTCGTGCGTGTCTTTCAACGTGAAGGGCACACCGTGCAGTTGGCCGAGCGAGTCGCCGCACGCCAGGGCTGCATCGGCTTGCTTGGCGCGCTCGCGCGCCCCTTCCCGGTCGAGGATGACCACGGCGTTGATCGCCTCGTTGTGCCTTTCGATCTGCGCCAGATGCGCTTCGAGCGCCTCGACAGCCGAAATTTTCCGCCTAGCGATCGCGGCCGCGAGCTCGATGACGGATGTGAAGGCAATGCCCATGACAAGGCTCCAACTGCTGCGCGCCTTCCCCAACATGGCGGATTGAGAAGCGGCTTCAAGTCGAGTTGAGCATTGGCAGGGACAGCGGCGCTTGATCGGAATTGCGCCGACCCGGTGAGTTGAGGCTGGCTCTCTACGGCGCCCCCCTCTGTCCTGCCGGACATCTCCCCCACTTGGGGGGAGATCAGCAGCTTCGGCGTCGGCGCCCTTCCTGCAACGATGGCAACTGGCGAAAGCCGACGCGACATCCAATCTCCCCACCCGTGGGGGAGATGTCCGGCAGGACAGAGGGGGGCGCTGTCCCGCGACGTTGCCGCTATTTGCAGCTAAACGGCCAACGCCAACTGAGCTGTCGCAGGCGCAAACGGCCTGATGCTGGTGCCTTCTTTCGTCATGGTGACGAAGCTCGACGGCGGAATCGCCTGCCAGTCGCCGCCGTCGCGATCGAAAGGCTCGGAAACGATCGAGCGGCCGGCATGCTTGGCAAAGCCGCCGGTGTAGAGCGTGGGAGCATGGCCGTCGGTCGTGTAGCGCACGGCATAGAGCGCCTCGCCGTCGGAAAATGCCGCCGTCAGTTTCAGCGAAGGCTCGATGCCGGCGTGGCGCGAAGCCTCCAGCACGCGGCTGGTGGCACGCGACACCGCTCCCTGCGGGTCGCCCGACAGGCCCTGGTCGATCATCAGCAGGAAGAAAAGCTCGGAATCGGTCGTGCCCTCACGCTGGCCGAAAACCTCGTCGGAGAGCGAATTCTCCAGCGCGCGGCGGATTTTTTCGAARCCGCCGATCTGGCCGTTATGCATGAACGACCAGCGRCCGGAAACGAAAGGATGGCAGTTCATGCGGCTGGTGGCGCCGCCGGTGGATGCCCGTACGTGCGCCAGGAACAGGCCGGATTTGATCTGGCGGCAGAGGCTTTTCAGATTGGGATCGGACCAGGCCGGCAAGATGTCGCGGTACAGGCCGGGCTCCGGAAGGTCGCCATACCAGGCAAGGCCGAAGCCGTCGCCATTGGTCGGCGACTTGGCCTCCTGGGCGCAGTGGCTCTGGGCGATCAGCGAGTGGCAAGGCGCGGTGATGATGTCTTCGAGGAAAACTGCTTCACCGAGATAGGCCGCCCAACGGCACATCGCTTTCCACCATCTCTAGAGCATGATGCCGAAAAGTGTGAAGCGGTTTTCGGACGACATCATGCTCTATCTCTTTGATTTAGAGACGGATTCAGATTTCAGGTCGGTTCGACCTGAAATCATCCGGCTCTAGGCGCGGTGCATCGGAGCCGCAGGCTCCTTCACCGCGTGCGTGCCTCTGTTGCTCGTGCGCTCGTAGAGCTCGCGAACGATTCGGCTCGCCGTAGTCTCGAACAAAAATGGCAAGAAAGCGTGAACGAGGGCGGCACCGGCGGCCATCGACAGGCGGGAACAGAACCACGCGGCGAAAGCCATGTGGCCGAAATAGGTCTCGCCCACCTTGGCCGGATGAGCGGTAAAGAGCGCCGTAAGCCGTGTCGTCATGGTAATTCCTCCCCCTCGGGATGAGTCCCGATGTTGAGTATGCTGCCATGGTTCGAAGGTTCATCGGTCCCAAAATGTCCTTGTATCTCGCTCTGCTTTGGGACATTCATCCCATGATGGCGCTCGAAATCGATGAAATCGATCGAAGATTGCTGGCCGAGCTGCAGCGCGACGGCACGCTTTCCGTCGACCAGCTGTCGGAACGGGTGGCGCTGTCGCGCAATGCCTGCTGGCGGCGCGTCAAGCGGCTGGAGGAAGATGGCGTCATCACCGGGCGCGTGGCGCTCGTCGACGCCGACAAGCTCGGGCTCGGTCTTTCGGTGTTCATCCTGATCCGCACGTCCAACCATGATCCGGACTGGCTGCAGAAATTCCGCGCAGCGGTGACCGGCTTCGCCGAGATCACCGGCGTCTACCGCATGTCGGGGGACCTCGACTATGTTCTCCGGGCCCGCGTCGCCGACGTCAAAGCCTATGACCGGCTCTACCAGCGGCTGATCGCCAAGGTGGCGCTGTCGGATGTCTCCGCTTCCTTCGTCATGGAGGAGATCAAGGAGACGACGGTCATTCCGGTGGAGTTGCGGTAACAGGGACGCCGGAATCGCGTTAAAAGAAAATCGTTGATAGGCTCGGCGCCGAGTTGACTGAAACGGCGTTCGCGCCGATAGGGATGGGCTCATGCGCATGGCTGTCTCTTCTTCCTCCGTCATCGGTCCGGCTGTCGGCTTCGTTCGGCTGCCGCATGGAGACGGCTTGCCTCTGCCAGCCTATGAAAGCGCGGGCGCCGCCGGCATGGATYTGCGCGCKGCRGTGCCGGAAGACCGGCCRCTGCTCATCCTGCCGGGGAAGCGCGCGCTGGTGCCGACCGGGCTGATCCTGGAAATCCCCGAGGGCATGGAAGGTCAGGTGCGGCCGCGTTCCGGCCTTGCCTTCAAGCACGGCCTCACCGTCCTCAACTCGCCCGGCACCATCGACAACGACTATCGCGGCGAGGTGAAGGTGCTGCTCGTCAATCTCGGCGACGAGGATTTCGCGGTGACGCGCGGCATGCGCATCGCCCAGCTCGTGTTCGCCGGGGTGACGCAGGTTGCGACCGAGGAACGTTCGCTTGCCGGCGGCACTACGCGCGGCGCCGGCGGGTTCGGATCGACCGGCACAGCGTGATGCTTGGGCCGAAGCTCGTCATTTTCGACTGTGACGGGGTGCTGGTCGACACCGAGAACCTTGCCAACCGGCGCCTTGCCGGGTGGCTGAGCGACGCCGGCTTCGCCACCACTTTCGAATATTGCCGCAAGAACTTTTCCGGCCGCAGCATGGTCTCGGTGCAGAAAGAGATCGAAGCCGAGACCGAGGTGCGGCTCGGCGCCGATTTCGTCGACCGCTGGAATGCCGGCCTGCCGGACCTGTTCGCGCATGGCGTCGAGGCCATCCCCCATGTTCGCGACTTCATCGAAAAGGTGCGGGCCGCCGAGATCGCTTACTGCGTCGCCTCTTCGGCGCGGGTCTCGAAGATGCACATCACGCTCGGCCAGACCGGGCTTCTGCCGCTGTTCGAGCATGCCATGTTCTCCTCGACCATGGTCGGGCGCGGCAAGCCTTTCCCGGACCTGTTCCTCCACGCAGCAGAGACGATGGGCTTTGCGCCAGCGGACTGCATCGTCATCGAGGACAGCGTCGCCGGCACGCAAGCGGGTATCAGCGCCGGCATGCGCGTGTTCTCCTACCACGCCGATCCGTTCTCCGACCGCGACGGCCTGGCGGAAGCCGGCGGCATCCTGTTCGACGACATGCGCGAACTGGCAGGGCTCGTGCCGATCCACTGATTTCCCGGCTGCATGCCGCGGCACTCCATGCTAGCTAAGGCTGGGGGGCGCTTCATGATTTCCATCCTGTGCCGTCTCATCCTTGCCTGCCTGCTGCTGCCATGCCTTTGGTCAGCGGCGGAGGCACAAGCCGTCAGCTTTCCAGAGTTGAGCACCGCCGTTCCCGGCCATCAGGACGTCACCTATTTCGATCTCGCCAAAATGATCGTGCCCGACCTGACCGCCGGCGACGACGGATTCTACAAGGGCAGTGCGCCGATCGAGGCGCGCCATATCCTCGGCGGTGACGAAGGCGGCTCGCCGCCCGAGACCACCAGCCTGCCCAACGCCGCCGTTCTTGCCATAAGGGCCGGCGGCAAGGACCGGCTGACCATGCTTTTCGACCTCGGACAGGCGCAGGACAGCGCCGAGGGATTCGCGGTGCTGGCGCTCTACGATCTCGCGGGCAAGCCGAGGCTGCTCGACGCCGTCGATGTCGGAACCGACCAAAGCAGCTATTTTCGCGATCCCGGCAAGCTTGCGGTCGGTCCCGGCGACGATGCGCTCGTCACCATGAGCACCCATTTCAATTCGAACCAGGGCTATGTCAGCACGCTGCTGATCCTCGTGCGCAACGACCGTTTCGAACCGATCGACAGGATGTTCGACGAGAATGTCTGCGCCTACAAGCGCACCCAGGATCTGGCATTTCAGACGCTGGCCGGCGGCGAGCCCTATGCGGCGATCAAGGTGACAGCGACCGATGCCACCGTGCCGAGCGGCGAAAGCTGCGATGAGGCAGCGCCCGAGGCCACCTCGCGTGACATTTCCGTCACCTACCGCTGGGATAAATCCAAATCGCACTACGATAAGGATTCCGATGCGTTCAAGAGATTGTCAGCAGAGAACGCCGAACGCTTCTGAGCCAATTGCAATCGTTTGCCCGGTCAGGTCGGGCGCGATAAATTCCCCTCACGATCCCGATCATGATTGAGGACCCGCCATGGACAAGGGCAAGATCTTTCGCGACCTGCATGCCTCCACATTCGTCATGCCCAATCCCTGGGATGTCGGCACGACCAAGCTTCTGGCTTCCTTCGGCTTCAAGGCGCTGGCGACAACCAGCGCCGGCTTCGCCTTCTCGCGCGGCCTGCCCGACGGCGCAGTGACCTTCGAGGCGATGATCCACCATTGCCGCGACGTGACGGCGGCGACCGACCTGCCCGTGTCGGCGGACCTCGAGCGCGGCAAGGGCGACAGCCCCGAGCAGGCGGCAGAAACCATCTTCGCGGCGGAAGCGGCAGGCCTTGCCGGCTGCTCGATCGAGGATCACACGGGCGACCCGGACAGTCCGATCTATGATTTCTCGCTCGCTGTCGAGCGCGTCGCCGCGGCCGCCGAGGCGGCTCGGGCGCTCAAGCACGATTTTGTCTTCACGGCGCGGGCCGAGAATTTCCTCTGGGGCAAGGCCGATCTCGACGACACGATCAAGCGGCTGCAGGCTTTCGAGAAGGCCGGGGCCGATGTGCTCTACGCACCAGGCTTGAGTGACGTCGACACGATCCGGACCGTTTGCTCTTCGGTGACGAAGCCGGTCAATGTCATGGCCAGGCCGGGGTTCACGATAGCCGACCTCGCCATGGCCGGCGTCAAGCGCATCTCGCTCGGGCCATGGCTGACGAATTTCGCCTATGGCATGCTGGAGACGGCGGCGCGCGAGATCCAGCAGGACGGCACCTTCGGCTTCACCCGCGCGGCGATGCCCTTCGGCAGGCTGCAGGCGCTGTTCGGCAAATCTTCCGCGTGAAAGAGGCCAGCGCATGACGCTCACCGTCGTCGATATGCATACCGGCGGCGAGCCGCTCAGGATCGTCACCAGCGGTTACCCGGATATCCCGAAGGGCACGATCCTGGAGAAGCGCGCCGGATCGCGCTTTTCAGGTTCGGTGGCAAGGACGGCAACAGCCGGCCCGCATGAAGCGATCATCGCCAATGTCGGCGGCCGCGCCTATTATTCGGGGCGCGCCGAATTCGTCGTCGAGCCGGACGACGAACTGGGACGCGGCTTCCTGCTGCGCTGAAGCGATCAGGCCCTTCGGTCCGCCTCCTGGGCGGAAACCGCCTTGTGCAGGTGCACCATCATGGCGGCCGCGAAGAGCGGCGTCAGAAGGTTGAGCAGCGGCACCGCAAGGAAGGCTGCAATAACCAGGCCGGCTGTGAAAACAGTGCCGGCATATTTCCGGCGTAGCGCCTTGGCCTCGGCCTCGGGGCGGAAGCGCATGGCAGCGAATTCGAAGAATTCACGCCCCAGCAGATAGCCGTTGACGACGAAGAAAGCGGCGATGTTGACGCCCGGCACCAGGAGCAGCAGCAGGGCGACGATGTTGCCGAGAATGATGACGCCGAAGAATTTTATCGCCAGCACCAGCGCGTGAAGCGCCGGCACGGCACGGCCTGGCGGCTCATCCGGGTAGTCGGTGCGCTCGACCACGTCTGCGATATCATCGAGGAACAGGCCGGCGACGATCGCCGTCGCCGGGGCGACGAGCAGCGCCATGCCGATCGCCAGGACGATGCCGCCAACGATGCTGCCCAGCCATCCGGCCCAGGCCGGCAGGCCGGGCAAGAGCGCCAGCAGCCACGGCCAGGCCAGCCAGCCGAGCAGGCTCTCCAGGCCGAACCAGAGCGCCACCAGCGCCAGCAGGGTCAATCCAAGCGTCTTCAGGAAGACGGCGCGGAATTCCGGCAAGAACAGCTGGCTGGCGGCGGCGCGGGCGGCGTCGAGGATCACGATGTTCCAGGCCTTTTTCGAGAAAGAATGCCTCGGAGATAGGCGGGGCGGGTCGTCGGCGCAACTATTGCGCAAGTCTTGGCTGCCTGGCCGGAATGGTCATGGCCGCCACGCCAACGACGACGAATGCCATGCCAAGCCAGGCTGTAGGTCCGAGGCTTTCGCCCAGAAACAGAGCGCCGATGCCGACGCCGATCGGCACGCGCAGATAGGCCTGCGAGGTGGTGCCGACGGAGCCCAGCGTGTGGATGAGCCGGAAGAAGATCGAGAAAGCAAGCGCGGTTGAGAAGACCGAAAGCCCGAGAAGCGCCAGGATCGACGCGGTCGATGGCGTCAGTGCCCAGGGCCGGTCGAACACAAGGCTCAAGGGTATCAGGATCGCGGCGCCGCAGATCATGGAGCCTGCAGCAGGCACCATCGGATCGAGCCCCTTGAAATTGCGCCCGAAGATGGCGGCCCCGGCATAGCAGATGGTGGCGGCGACCACCGCAAGCTGCGCCCAGAGCTGATGACCGATGCCGCCAAGCGCCTCCGTGCCGACGATGAGGCAAATGCCGGCAATGCCGGCGCCGACGCCGACCAGCTTCCGGGCCGTCACCGGCTCGTGGCGGGTGATCAACGCGGTCAGAAGAAAGGTGAAGATCGGCGATGTCGCGTTGAGGATGGTGGCAAGGCCGGCATCGATCGAGCGTTCGGCAGCGGCGATGAGCGTGAACGGGATGACGCTGTTCAGGCAGGCCTGGAACATGAAGCGGCGCCAGTTCATCGCGTCCCGAGGCATGGCGAGACCGCGCCAGCGGATGAGGCCAAGCAGAATGCCGCCGGCGATCAATGTGCGGCCCGCTATGAATGTTATCGGCGGGATCGTCTCGACGCCTATCTTGATGAAGGTGTAGGACGCGCCCCACAACACCGCCAGCAGGGCGAGCAGCGCCAGTTCGGTGGTCATGTCGGTCTTTTCGGACATCGTTTCGTGCCTTCGGACTGCTGCCGGAACGGTCCGCTTGTAGCTCGCGACGAAGCGGAAATGTTTCGATCACCGTGGAACCATAGTCGTCAGAATCGTAACCGATATGGGCCAGCCGGGCGCGAACGCTGCCGCAGGAGGAGGCAACCGCCGATCGGAAGTCGGCGAAGCCTGAACGGCGCGGATTTTCGGGGTAGGCAAAGCCGTCGCGACTCGCTAGACCCGCGCCCGGCCGGCGTGGCAGAAAGCCGGTGGTTCGCTGGCGGAGACATTGATGCCGGAATTTGACGTGCTTTGCATCGGCAATGCCATTGTCGACATCATCACGCAGTGCGACGAGGCGTTTCTCGAAGCCAACGGCATCATCAAGGGCGCGATGAATCTCATCGATACCCAGCGCGCCGAGCTGCTCTACAGCCGCATGGGGCCGGCGATCGAGGCCTCGGGCGGCAGCGCCGGCAACACGGCGGCGGGTGTCGCAAGCTTCGGCGGCCGCGCCGCCTTCTTCGGCAAGGTGTCGAACGATGCGCTCGGCGAAATCTACGCGCACGACATCCATGCCCAGGGTGTCGCCTTCGACACCAAGCCGCTCCAGCGCGAGCCGCCCACCGCTCGCTCGATGATCTTCGTCACGCCGGACGGCGAGCGTTCGATGAACACCTATCTCGGCGCCTGTGTCGAGCTCGGCCCGGAAGACGTCGAGGCCGACAAGGCCGCGGGCGCCAAGGTCACCTATTTCGAGGGCTACCTGTGGGATCCGCCGCGCGCCAAGGAAGCGATCCGGCAGACCGCCAGGCTTGCGCATGCCGCCGGGCGCGAGGTGTCGATGACGCTGTCCGATTCCTTCTGCGTCGACCGGTACCGCGACGAGTTCCTCGATCTGATGCGGTCCGGCACCGTCGACATCGTCTTTGCCAACAGCCACGAGATCAAGTCGCTCTACCAGACCGCTTCCTTCGACGAAGCGCTGGCCGCCATCCGCAAGGACTGCAAGATCGCCGCCGTCACCCGCTCGGAAAAGGGCTCGGTGATCGTGCGCGGCGACGAAACCGTCGCCATCCGGGCGACGGCGATCAGGGAATTGGTCGACACGACGGGTGCCGGCGACCTCTACGCAGCAGGCTTCCTGTACGGCTACACGACCGGACGAAGCCTCAAGGACTGCGGCGATCTCGGCTCGCTGGCCGCCGGGCTGGTGATCCAGCAGATCGGTCCGCGACCGCGCCAGAATCTGCGCCACGAAGCCCAGCAGGTGGGGCTGCTTTAGTTCCGCTAGGTAACAGCAGTTGAGCCCAAAAACGCGCCAACTGTCGCGCCTCTGTCACAGACCGCTCATACACGAAAAATTGAGGCGTTTCCGCGACTGACATTTCGGGGCGCCCGCAGCAGTTGGGGTGTCGAGATGCAAGACAGCAGCCTGTCCGATCGCTGCCTCTGTGGTCGTTGCGATCGCCGCTTTCCGTTATAGCCGTTCAGCCACCAGCCGCGGCTAAGGGGAGGAGGGCGCGGCGCGCAAGACAGATGCATGACCAGATTTCAGAATCCGCCTGAAGGGATTTCACAAGAGGCCTTGGCCGACCGGGTGGCCGAGGCGGTGCAGCAGGCTTTGATGCAGCATGGCGTTCTGCTGGACGCGGAGGCTCTGGTTTCCGCCAGCGCGATTGCCGGCAGCGTTGCCGCCGCCCTTCTCTTCCTGCCGCGGCCGGAGCGGCTTGCGATCAGTTCCTTCGAAGGCGGCTGGGACGCGCTCGCGTCCGAGTTCTTCCGCGTGTTGGCGGGCAAGATCGCGCGCGCCGACCCGGGCCATGCCGGCAGCGTTGACGAAAGCCGATCAACCGGGATCGACCGGGCCACTTCCCGGCCCCTGGCCGAGCGGGCCTTGGACCTCCAGTCGATGCTGATCGAGGATTGGGCCGGCGAGGTTGCCGGATCGACCTATCTGGAGGAAAAGTTCCGCATCCCGCGCTCGACGCTGCATCGCTGGCAAAGGCGGGGCGAAGTCATTGCGCTGCGCAAGGGTGGCCGCAAGCATGTCTTCCCGCTCGCCCAGTTCGTCGACGGCAGGCCGGCCCCCGGCATCGACGAGGTGCTGACGATCATTGCCAATCCCAGGTTGGCCTGGTTCTGGCTCACCCGACCGTCCGTCGAACTGGACGGCCGCACACCGATCGAAATGCTCCGTGAGGACATGATCGAGGACGTGGTCCGCGTCGCGCGCAACCTGTCCTGACGCCGGTTCTTCCTGCGCGATTCTGTGCTTTCTGACGCGCGATTTTTAGAAAATATTAGCTGGATAATTTTCTGTCACAAAACTGTAATAAATGGCACATTTGGCACATTATCAAGCTTATGTGCATGCTCCCGACGTATACATTGTGCACTACGTGCCATTCTGTCAGATATGTGACGTGATATTTGCGCAACAAGACTTTCCTAAGAGCGGTAGATGGCCTTTTTCGGCCATAATCACTGTTGTGTGATGACGCCAATTGGTTCATGTCGAAGGTGAAGAAGCGGCCCCGCTGCGCGGCTTTTTCATCGATGGGGACGGGGGTGGCAAAGCTGAATGGCTGTCAGGCCTGTCTTGAACCTTTGACTGGAGATTCAAGAAAATGAACATCAAGAGCCTTCTTCTCGGCTCCGCTGCGGCCCTGGTCGCAGTTTCCGGTGCGCGTGCCGCCGACGCCGTCACCGTCGCCGAGCCGGAACCGGCCGAATACGTCAAGATTTGCGACGTCTATGGCGCCGGCTATTTCTACATTCCTGGCACCGAAACCTGCCTGCGCATCGGCGGCTACATCCGCTATGACGCCGGCTTCGGTGACCCCGGCACGCTCGATGGCCGCACGACCCGAGACGTCCGGAATGGCAAGACGCAGAACACCTGGAGCAAGAACACCCGTTTCACACTGAAGACCTGGACCGGTCAGGAGACCGAGCTTGGCACGTTGAAGACCTACAGCGAGACCCGCTTCAACTACAAGAATGGCGGCCAGGGGTCTATGACGCTGAACTTCGCCTGGATCCAGCTGGGCGGTCTGCGCGTCGGTAAGGATGAGACGCCGTATGACTCGTTCATCGGCTACGCCGGCAACGTCGTCCAGGACACCATCATCCCGTACGGCATCAAAGACACGAACCTCATCAGCTACTACTTCGACGCCGGCAACGGCTTCAGCGGCGTGGTCTCGCTCGAACAAGGCTCGGACGTTACCTCCGCTCCGACCATTGCCGGCACGATCGACAGCTATGTTCCGCATGTCGTCGGCGGCTTGAAGTACAAGCAGGACTGGGGTGCGATCACCGGCGTGGCTGCCTATGACAGCGCCTACGACGAGTTCGCCGGCAAGGTTCGCCTGGACGTCAACGTGACCAAGGAATTGTCGCTGTTCGGCATGTTCGGCTACGGCACCGACAAGCACCTGACCGACCCGTCCAATTTCGTGAACACACACGGTCGCGGCTTCTACAAGCCGTGGGCGGGCCACTGGGCATTCTGGGCCGGCGGCACCTACAAGTTCGACAAGAAGACCGCCTTCAACCTCCAGGTGTCGGGCGACCAGGACAAGAACTATGGCGTGGCGGCGAACGTCGCCTACACCATCGTTCCGGGCTACACGATCACGACCGAAGTCAACTACGACCATTTCGGTCACTTCGACGACGGCACCCCGTTCGGCAACTGGACCAAGGCCGACAAAAAGAACAGCTGGGGCGGTATCGTGCGCTTCCAGCGCTCGTTCTGATCGAGCCTGTATCTCAACGGAAAGGCCCGCGGCATCGCCGCGGGCCTTTTTGTTGTTTCCATGCGTTGTTGTTACGCGCCGGCGGCGCGTCAATTCCCCGCCGTGTAGGCCGCGATTGCCGCCATGTTGACGATGTCGCTATCCTTGGCGTTGAGCGAGACGATCTGCACCGGCTTGTTGAGGCCGACCAAGAGCGGGCCTATGACGGTCGAGCCGCCGAGTTCCTGCAGCATCTTGGTCGAGATCGAGGCCGAGTGGAAGGCAGGCATGACCAGCACGTTGGCCGGGCCGGTAAGCCGGATGAACGGATACTGCGCCATGGCGCGGGGGTTCAAGGCGACATCGGCCGCCATCTCGCCGTCATATTCGAAGTCGACGCGGCGCTTGTCGAGGATGCGCACCGCCTCCTGTATCCGCTCCGAGCGCTCGCCCTGCGGATGGCCAAAGGTGGAATAGGCGAGCATGGCGAGCCTCGGCTCATAGCCCATGCGGCGAGCAAAGCCCGCAGCCTCCTCGGCGATGTCGGCGATCTGCTCGGCATTGGGCATGTCGTGCACGGCGGTGTCGGCGATCATCACGGTGCGGCCGCGCGCGAGCACGATCGAGGCGCCGATGACGCGGTGACCCGGCTTGGCGTCGATGACGCGGCGCACGTCGTCAAGCGCGGTGGAGTAGTTGCGGGTCACGCCGGTAACGATGCCGTCGGCATCGCCGAGCGCCACCATGCAGGCGGCGAAATGGTTGCGGTCGTTGTTGATCAGCCGCTGGCAATCGCGGAACAGGAAGCCCTTCCGCTGCATGCGCTCGTAGAGATAATCGGTGTAGATGGCGTTGCGGCGCGACAGCCTGGCGTTGATGATCTCGAGCCCCTGCTTGTTGAGATCGATGCCGGCATTCCTGGCATTTTCCTTGATGACGTCGTCCCGCCCGAGCAGGATCGCGGTGCCGAGCTTCTGGTTCACGTAGGAGACGGCGGCGCGCATCACCTGCTCCTCCTCGCCCTCGGCGAAGACGATGCGCTTGGGCTGGCGGCGCACGCGGTCGTAGATGCGCTGCAGGGTCGAGGCGATCGGGTCGCGGCGGGCGGAAAGCTCCTGCGCATAGCGGTCGAGGTCGAGGATCGGCTTGCGGGCGACGCCGGACTCCATCGCGGCCTTGGCCACCGCGAGCGGGATCGCCGAGATCAGGCGCGGGTCGAACGGCACGGGAATGATGTAGTTGGGACCGAATTTCGGCCGGTTGCCCTGATAGGCGGCGGCCACATCGTCCGGCACGTCCTGGCGCGCCAGCTCGGCCAGCGCACGGGCAGCGGCGATCTTCATCTGGTCATTGATGGTGGTGGCCCGGACATCCAGCGCGCCGCGGAAGATATAGGGGAAGCCGAGCACATTGTTGACCTGGTTCGGATAATCCGAGCGGCCGGTGGCCATGATGGCGTCGGTGCGGATCTCGGCGACCTCTTCCGGCGTGATCTCCGGATCGGGATTGGCCATGGCGAAGATGATCGGGTTCTTTGCCATCGACTGTACCATGGCCGTGGTCAGGGCGCCCTTGGCGGAAAGGCCGAGGAAGACGTCGGCGCCGTCCAGCGCCTCGGCGAGGCTGCGCGCCTCGGTCTTCACCGCATGCGCCGACTTCCACTGGTTCATGCCTTCGGTGCGGCCCTGATAAACCACGCCCTTGGTGTCGCACAGGATGATGTTTTCCGGCGAAAAGCCCATCGCCTTCATCAATTCGATGCAGGCGATGCCGGCCGCGCCCGCACCGTTGCAGACCATCTTCGTGGTCTGCATGTCGCGGCCGGTGACCTCCAGCGCGTTGATCAGGCCGGCGGCCGCGATGATCGCGGTGCCGTGCTGGTCGTCGTGAAAGACCGGGATGTCCATCAATTCGCGCAGCCGCTGCTCGATGATGAAGCATTCCGGCGCCTTGATGTCTTCCAGATTGATGCCGCCGAAGGAGGGGCCGAGGAAGCGCACGCAGTTGATGAACTCGTCGGCATCCTCGGTCGCCACTTCGAGGTCGATGGAATCGACATCGGCGAAGCGCTTGAACAGCACGGCCTTGCCCTCCATCACCGGCTTGGAGGCCAGCGCGCCGAGATTGCCAAGACCCAGGATGGCAGTGCCGTTGGAGATGACCGCGACCATGTTGCCGCGTGCCGTATAGTCGAAGGCTCGGCTCGGGTCATCCGCGATGGCGCGCACGGGAACGGCGACCCCCGGCGAATAGGCGAGGCTGAGATCGCGCTGGGTGGCCATCGGCTTGGTGGCGACGATCTCCAGCTTACCGGGTCGCCCCATGGCATGAAATTCCAGCGCCTCCTGCGCGCTGACCGAGGGCCCACTGCTTTCAGTTTTCCTGGCCATGATGCTTTGGATTTCCTCGCCTTACCGCGCTCTTGAGACAGGCGCATTCTATTGTACTTCCGGCTTAAGGCCACGCGCCGCCGCTGTAAACCGTCCAGCGATGAGCAAACGCTTTCCTCCGCAGGGGCGACACTGTCGGTCAAGCGCCCGGCGACATCCTTGCGGATGGCGGCTGCGGCCCGGTCTTCCCCTGCTTTTCGAGCGGCGGGCATTAAACCCGGCAATCTCTTCTGCTAGCGTCCCGGCATGAACATGCACATGCCGACCGACCCTGACGCCCCGGAGACGGGGGCGCCGGCGCCCGCCACGGGCGGCGTCACGCCGATGATGGAACAGTATATCGAGATCAAGGCCGCGAACCCGGATTCACTCCTGTTCTATCGCATGGGTGACTTCTACGAGCTGTTTTTCGACGATGCGGAGAAGGCGAGCCAGGCGCTCGGCATCGTGCTGACCCGGCGCGGCAAGCACCAGGGCCACGACATCCCGATGTGCGGCGTGCCGGTGCACGCGGCGGACGATTATCTGCAGAAGCTGATCGCGCAGGGGTTCCGCGTCGCCGTCTGCGAGCAGATCGAAGACCCGGCGGAAGCCAAGAAGCGCGGCTCGAAATCGGTGGTGCGCCGCGACGTGGTGCGGCTGGTCACGCCCGGCACCATCACCGAGGACAAATTGCTCGCGCCTTCGGAAGCGAGCTTCCTGATGGCGCTGGGGCGGGTGAAGGGCGGTGCCGTTCCAGGCAACCAGGGCAGCTTCGCGCTGGCCTGGATCGACATCTCGACCGGCGCCTTCCGTGTCGCCGAGACCACCGCCGACCGGCTGCTCGCCGACATCTTCCGCGTCGATCCGCGCGAGCTGATCGTCGCGGAGCCGGCGTTCCACGATCCGGAACTGCGGCCTGTGTTCGACGTGCTCGGCCGGGTCGCCAACCCGCAACCGCCTTCGCTGTTCGATTCGGCGTCCGCCGCGGGCCGCATCGCCCGCTTCTTCGACGTGGCGACGCCGGACAGCTTCGGCACGTTCTCGCGCGCCGAATTGTCGGCGATCTCCGGCGCCATCGCCTATGTCGAGAAGACGCAGAAGGCGGAGCGGCCGCCGCTGTCGAGGCCCGAACGCGAAGAGCAAGGCTCGACGCTGTTCATCGACCCAGCGACGCGCGCCAACCTGGAGCTGTTGCGCACGCTTTCCGGCAGCCGCGAGGGCTCGCTGTTCAAGGCGATCGACCGCACCGTGACCGGCGGCGGCGCGAGGCTGCTCGCCGACCGGCTGATGGCGCCGCTGACCGATCCGGCGGCGATCACCGCGAGGCTGGATTCGGTGTCCTTCTTCCGCGCCGAGACGCGCCTTTGCCAGGGCTTGCGGGCCAGCCTGAAAGGCGTCGCCGACATGCCGCGGGCGCTGTCCAGGCTGGCGCTCAACCGCGGCGGTCCGCGCGACCTCGGCGCGCTGCGCGCGGGCTTCGAGGCGGCCGGCGCGATCTCCGAGCTGTTTGTGACAATCGTCCTGCCTGCCGAGCTGGCTGCGGCGCTCGCGGCTATCAAGGCATTGCCCGGCGCGCTCGCGCGCCACCTCAGCGAGGCGCTCGACGACGAATTGCCGCTGATCAAGCGTGACGGCGGCTTCGTGCGGAACGGCTACAATGCCGAGCTCGACGAGATGCGGGCGCTGCGCGACGAGTCGCGCAAGGTCATCGCCGGGCTGGAGCGCTCGCTGATCGAGGAGACCGGCATCCGCTCGCTGAAGATTCGGCACAACAATGTGCTCGGCTACTACATCGAAGTCACCGCCAACCACCACTCGATCATGACCGGCAGCGACGAGGCCAAGGCGCGCTTCATCCATCGCCAGACCATGGCCAACGCCATGCGCTTCACCACCACGGAGCTGGCGGAGCTGGAATCGAAGATCGCCAATGCCGCCGACCGGGCGCTGAGCATCGAGCTCGCCGCTTTCGACCGGCTCACGGCGGAGGTGGTCGGCGAAGCCGACAGCATCCGCGCCGGCGCCGATGCGCTCGCGGTTCTCGACGTGTCGTCGGCGCTTGCCCTGCTGTCCGAAAGCGAGGGCTGGTGCCGGCCCCTGGTCGATTCCAGCCTCGCCTTCGAGATTTCCGGCGGGCGGCACCCGGTGGTCGAGCAGGCGCTCAGGCGTACCGGCGAAGGGCCATTCGTGGCCAATGACTGCGATCTTTCGCCCGAAGGCGGGGCCAAGGCCGGCGCGATCTGGCTGCTCACCGGTCCCAACATGGGCGGTAAGTCGACCTTCCTGCGGCAAAACGCGCTGATCGCAATCCTCGCGCAGACMGGCTCCTTCGTGCCGGCGCAAAGCGCCCATATCGGCGTCGTCGACCGGCTGTTCTCACGTGTCGGCGCCTCGGACGACCTCGCGCGCGGCCGGTCGACCTTCATGGTCGAGATGGTCGAGACAGCCGCGATCCTCAACCAGGCCGGCGAGCGGGCGCTGGTCATCCTCGACGAGATCGGCCGCGGCACGGCCACTTTCGACGGGTTGTCGATCGCCTGGGCGGCGGTCGAATACCTGCACGAGAAGAACCGCTGCCGGGCGATCTTCGCCACGCACTTCCATGAGATGACGGCGCTGGCCGGCAAGCTGGCCCGGCTTTCCAACGTCACCATGCGGGTCAAGGAATGGGAAGGCGACGTCGTCTTCCTGCATGAGGTCGGCAAGGGCGCGGCCGACCGCTCCTACGGCGTGCAGGTGGCGCGGCTCGCCGGTCTGCCGGAAGCGGTCGTCGCCCGCGCCAAGGAAGTGCTGCACCAGCTCGAGGAAGGCGAGGTCTCGGGCAAGACCAACCGGCTGGTCGACGACCTGCCGCTGTTTTCGGTGGCGATGAAGCGGGAAGCGCCGAAGCCGGCGAAGAACGACGCGCTGGGCGAGGCGCTGGGCACGATCAACCCCGACGAGATGACACCGAGGGAGGCGCTGGAGGCGCTGTATAGGCTGAAGGGGCTGATGCAACCTTGGTAGCTGGCGAAAGCCCGAGGTGATGGCTGATCTCCCCACAAGTGGGGGAGATGTCCGGCAGGACAGAGGGGGGCGCTGTCCCGCCGACCTGTCAACCGATCGCACTACATCCAAGGTTGGTAGTTCGGACGGCAGAATTTGCGAACGCCGGCGTTCTGTCGCGCCCCCCTCTGCCCTGCCGGGCATCTCCCCCACAAGGGGGGAGATCGGCAGCTTCACCGTCAGATCATCTCCAGCCCACGTTTGCGCGTCGGCGGCGGGAAGGCGCGATCGAGTTCCGCGAAATCTTCTGACGTGAGCCTGACATCCAGCGCGGCGGCGTTCTGGCGGACATGCTCCTGCCGGCTGGCCTTAGGGATCGCGATAACGCCGTCCTGCGCCATCGCCCAGGCGAGCGCGATCTGCGCGGCCGTGGCGTTGTGCCGGGCGGCGACCGCGTCCAGCCTGGCGTTGCGCGCCAACGCGCCCTGCTCGACAGGCGAATAGGCCATCAGCGGAATGCCACGCCGCCGGCACCAGGGCGCCAGATCGAAATCCGGGCCGCGCCGCGAGAGATTGTAGAGAACCTGATTGGTCTGGACGTTGCCGCCTGACGGCAGGCCGACCAGATCTTCCATCTCGTCCGAGTCGAAGTTGCTGACGCCCCAGTGGCGGATCTTGCCGGCGGCCTTCAAGGCCTCGAAGGCCTCCACGGTCTCGGACAAAGGCACGCTGCCAGGCCAGTGCAAGAGATAGAGATCGATGCGGTCGGTGGCGAGCCGTTTCAGGCTGCTTTCGCAGGCGCGCTTCACACCGCCGCGCGAGGCATTGGACGGCAGCACCTTCGAGACCAGGAAGGTCTCGTCGCGGCGGCCGGCTATGGCTTCCGCCACCACTTCCTCGGCGCCGCCGCCGGCGTACATTTCCGCCGTGTCGATCAGCGCGATGCCGAGATCGAGACCAAGCTTCAGGGCCGCGACCTCGTCGGCGCGGCGGCGCTGATCCTCGCCCATCTTCCAGGTGCCTTGACCCAGCACCGGAACGGCTTCGCCGGAAGGCAGTGTGGTTGTTCTGATCCGAGAGGGCATGGCTGTCTCCGCGTGAAGCCGGATCGCAGCACAGCTATGGCCGGAAATCCAGACTGAAGCCCGCGCCGGTCCGGAATCGGACCTAGAGCCGGATGATTTCGGATCGAGTCGATCCGAAATCTGAATCCGGCTCTAAATCAAAGAGATCGAGCATGATGTCGCCCGAAAACCGCTTCACACTTTTCGGCATCATGCTCTGGGTAACTACTTCGCCGGATGCTTGGCGAGCCAGTCCTGCATTTCCTTGATCTCGGCTTCCTGCGCCTTGACGACGCCTTCGGCGAGCTTGCGGATTTCGGGGTCCTTGCCGTTGGCGATCACCACCTTGGCCATGTCGATCGCGCCCTGATGGTGCGGAATCATGCCGCGCACAAAGTCGACATCGGCATTGCCGGTGTATTCGATCATCATGTCCTTGTGCATCTTGTCCATCGCCGCCGCGTAGCCGGCGGTCGACGGACCCTCCGCGCCCATCGCCATCGTGGACATATCRTGCTTCATTTCCTCGGACTGTGCCGGAACGCTTTCGAGGAATACAACGAGCAGCATCGCGGCGGCCATCAGCAGCAGCACGATCTTCTTTGCCAAGGTCATTCAGTTCTCCTTCTGGTTGGAGTTGGTATCTGGGTACTTCGCTCAGAGTTTCAATGTTCTCAACCGCAATGCGTTGCTGATGACGGAGACCGATGACAGGCTCATGGCAGCCGCCGCAATCATCGGCGACAGCAGCGTGCCCGTGAGCGGATAGAGCACGCCGGCCGCGACCGGCACGCCGAGCACGTTGTAGAGGAAGGCGAAGAACAGGTTCTGGCGGATGTTGCGGAGCGTCGCCTGTGCCAGCGTGCGGGCTCGCACAATGCCGTTGAGGTCGCCCTTGACCAGCGTGATGCCGGCGCTTTCGACGGCGACGTCGGCGCCGGTGCCCATGGCGATGCCGACATCGGCGCCAGCCAGCGCCGGCGCGTCGTTGACGCCGTCGCCGGCCATCGCGACGCTGGCGCCCTTGGCGCGAAGCGCTTCGACAAGCGCCGCCTTGTCATCCGGCAGCAGGCCAGCGCGCACTTCGTCGATGCCGAGCCTGCCGGCGATCGCCCTTGCGGTGCGCTCATTGTCGCCGGTCGCCATGATGATCTTGAGGCCTTTGTCATGCAGCGCCCTGATCGCCTCGGCAGTGGTCGCCTTGACCGGATCGGCGACGGCGACAAGGCCGGCAAGCCTGCCGTCGACGGCAACGAACATAACCGTCTTGCCTTCGGCCTGCATCGTCTCGGTCCTTGCCGCGAGCGTGGCGGCGCTTATGCCGAGATCGGCCATCATCGCCGCATTGCCGAGCGCTACTTTCCTGCCCGAAACCGTTCCGGAAACGCCTTTGCCGGTGACAGCTTCGAAGTCTTCAGCGGCAGCAATCTTCAATCCTCGCGCGGCGGCGCCCTCTACGATCGCCTCGGCGAGCGGATGTTCCGAACCCTTTTCGAGCGCGGCGGCGAGCGACAGCAATTCGCCATCGTCGACCCCCTCGGCGGCAACGACATCGGTAAGACGCGGCCGGCCCTCGGTCAGGGTGCCGGTCTTGTCAACGATGAGCGTGTCGACAGAGGCGAAGCGCTCGAGCGCTTCGGCGTCCTTGATCAGCACGCCGGCATGGGCGCCGCGCCCGGTGGCGGTCATGATCGACATCGGCGTGGCGAGACCCAGCGCGCAGGGGCAGGCGATGATCAGCACCGACACCGCCGAGACGATGGCGAAGATCAGGCTCGGAGCGGGACCGAAGAGCGCCCAGGCTATAAAGGCGATGACAGCCACCAGCACGACGGCCGGAACGAAGTAGAAAGATACGCGGTCGGCCAGCCCCTGGATCGGCGCGCGCGAGCGCTGTGCCTTCGCGACCAGCTCGACGATGCGCGACAGCGTGGTCTCGGCGCCGACCTTTTCGGCGCGCATGATCAGCGAGCCGTTCTTGTTGAGCGTGCCGCCGGTCAGATTGTCGCCCTCGGTCTTCTCGACCGGCAGCGGCTCGCCGGTGATCATCGATTCGTCGATCGCCGAGCGCCCTTCCAGCACGATGCCGTCGACCGGCACGGCGTCGCCGGGACGGACGCGAAGCCGGTCGCCGGTCTTGACGGTGTCGAGCGGCACGTCGCTTTCGGAGCCGTCGGCACCGATCAGGCGCGCCGTCTTCGGCGCGAGGTCGAGCAGGGCGCGGATGGCCGAGCCGGTGCGTTCACGGGCCCTGAGCTCCAGCACCTGGCCGAGAAACACCAGCGCGACGATGACGGCGGCGGCTTCGAAATAGACCGGCACGGCGCCGTCATGGCCGCGGAACTGATGCGGGAAGACATCCGGGAACAACGTTGCCACGAGGCTGAACAGATAGGCCGCGCCGACGCCGAGCGAAATCAGCGTCCACATGTTGGGACTGCGGTTCAGGATCGATTCCCAGCCGCGATGGAAGAACGGGAACGCCGCCCACAGCACCACCGGGCTCGCCAGCGCCAATTCAAGCCATGTCTTCGTCCGGCCGTCGATCCAGCTCTCGAAGCTGAAGCCGAACATCGGCGCCATGGCGATGACGAGAAGCGGCAGCGACAGCACCGCGCTGACCCAGAGCCGCCGGGTGAAGTCGATGAGCTCCGGGTTCGGCCCCTCCTCGCCGGTGGGCACCCCCATCGGCTCCAGCGCCATGCCGCAGATCGGGCAGGAACCCGGCTTGTCGCGGATGATCTCGGGATGCATCGGGCATGTGTACTGCGTGCCCTTCGGCATGGGCTGCGGCTCCGGCCGGCCGGCGAGGTATTTTGCCGGCTCCGCCTCGAACTTGCCCTTGCAGCTCCCCGAGCAGAAATAGAAGCCTTGCCCTTCGTGGCGGGTGAAGTGCCTTGCCGTGGCGCGGTCGACGCTCATGCCGCAGACGGGATCGGTCGCCGCCAGATAGTTTTCCGGCTCGGCCACGAACTTCGAGCGGCAGCGTTCGCTGCAGAAATGGATTGTCCGCCCGCCGTGCTCGGCCGTCGGCTTGCCGGCGGCCGGATCGACCGTCATGCCGCAGACCGGGTCGCGAATCACCGCTTCGGCGACAGGTGCTGCGCCCTTCGCCGAGCAGCAGGAAGCGCCATGCGAATGATGGTGATCGTGGTCTGAATGGGTCATGAGCAATGCCTCGAAATTCTCGAATTGAGGCGGAGGTAGTCCTTCCAGCAACTGGAAGGTCAAGAGCCAATCTTCAAATTTTCGAGGCAGCGTCCAGCAAGGCGGGCCCAGGTTGAAAAATCCGCGTCAGACCAAGCGCGTCATGCTAAAGGCTTTGCTGATTTAGTCAGCGCGCAATCCATCCGCATGAAATGCATGGTCATCAATCTCGACAGGTCCCGCGACCGCCTCGCCCATGTGACGGCGGAGTTCTCCCGCGTGGGCGTGGCATTCGAACGGGTCGTCGCGATCGACGCGGTGGACCGACCCGACCTCTCGCGTTTGGCGACCAAGCGCATGTCYTGCGTCGAGGTCGCCTGCCTGCTCAGTCACAGGGCTTGCTGGGCCATCATCGCGGCGGGCGACGACAGCCATGGCGCCGTTTTCGAGGACGATGTCGTTCTGTCCGCCAAGGCCGGCGACTTGCTTGGCGATGCAGGCTGGATCCCAGCCGACGCCGACATCGTCAAAATCGAGACGTTTCACAAGAAAATTTCCTTGAAGCGCAAACGCATTTCCTGCGGCAGCAACTTTACGGTCAGCCGGCTCCTTAGCGCGCATATCGGCGCCGCCGGCTATATACTTTCGAAACAGGCTGCGCGCGATCTTTTCGACGCGACTGAAAACGCCGACACGCCGGTGGACCAGCTGATCTTCAATCCGCTTTTTCCGACCTCTTCCAGCAAGGTGATCTACCAGCTCATTCCAGCGATATGCATGCAGGATCGATTTCTCGGCAAGGAAGGAAGCATGCTGCCGAGCCTGCTCAAATCGGATCGCGCGCGTCGATCCAAGGCCACTAGAGCCAGCGAAAAAGGAATTAGGCACGCGGTCTCGAAAACGCGGACCGAGATCAAGCGGCTCGTCATACAGATCGTCAACATCTGGCGACTAAGGCAAAGGACGATCATTCCCTTCGAGCAGTGCGGCGGGCAGGCCTCCACGCCCCATACACAGCGCCAACAAAACACGCTATAGACGCCGCCGAATGGCAAAGATCTCCCTGAAACTCGATGAAATCATCGACGGCGACGCCTTACGCCGCGACATGACAGCGCTGACGGCGGCGAGCGCCGGCGACGGCTCCGGCAAGACCACACGCACGGCCGTTCTCCAGCTGCTCAAGGGACGGCTGCTCGAAGGGCGCAAGATCGCGGAAGCCATGCTGAAGGAAGACGGCGGCGGCAATGCCTGCGCCGAGCGGCTGTCGCATCTGATGGATGAGTTGATCCGGGCGCTCTATGACTTCGCGGCGACGCATGTCTACCGGGTCAAGAACCGTTCGGTCGCCGAGCGCATGGCCGTGGTCGCGGTCGGCGGTTACGGCCGCGGCACGCTCGCACCCGGTTCCGACATCGACCTGCTCTTCCTGCTGCCCTACAAGCAGACGCCCTGGGGCGAGCAGATCGTCGAATACATGCTCTACATGCTGTGGGACATGGGCCTGAAGGTCGGACACGCCACCCGCAACGTCGAGGAGTGCCTCAGGCTGTCGCGCAGCGACATCACCATCCGCACCTCGATCCTGGAAGCGCGTTTCCTGTGGGGCGAACGCAAGCTCTATGACGAGCTGCTGACCCGCTTCGACCATGAAGTGGTGCGCACCACCGGGCCGGAATATGTCCAGGCCAAGCTCGCCGAACGCGACGAACGCCACGCCAAGGCCGGCGAAAGCCGCTATCTGGTCGAGCCCAACGTCAAGGACGGCAAGGGGGGCTTGCGCGACCTGCAGACGCTGTTCTGGATCGGCAAATATTTCTACCGGGTGCGCACCGGCCAGGAACTGGTCGAGAAAGGCGTCTTCACCGAGGCCGAGTATCGCGAGTTCCAGAAGGCCGAGGACTTCCTCTGGGCGGTGCGCTGCCACATGCATTTCCTCACCGGCAAGGCGGAGGAGCGGCTGCATTTCGACATCCAGCGCGAGATCGCGGAGCGGCTGGGCTACACGACGCATCCCGGCCTGTCGGCGGTCGAGCGCTTCATGAAGCACTACTTCCTCGTCGCCAAGGATGTCGGCGACCTCACCCGCATCTTCTGCGCGGCGCTGGAGGAAGAGCAGGCCAAGCATGTGCCTGGCTTCAACCGCATCTTCCTTACCTTCCAACGGCGCAAGCGCAAGCTCGCCGGCACGTCCGACTTCATCGTCGACAATCACCGCATCAACGTCGCCGACGACGGCGTGTTCGAGCGCGATCCGGTCAATCTGCTCAGGCTCTTCTGGTTCGCCGACAAGCACGGGCTGGAGTTCCATCCCGACGCGCTGAAGCTGCTCACGCGCTCGCTCGGCCTGGTCAACAAGTCGCTGCGGCGCGACGAGGAAGCCAACCGCCTCTTCCTCGACATCCTGACCTCGGACCGCTACGCCGAGCTCAACCTCAGGCGCATGAACGAGGCGGGCCTGCTCGGCAAACTGATCCCCGACTTCGGCAAGATCGTCGCCATGATGCAGTTCTCGATGTACCACCACTACACGGTGGACGAGCATCTCATCCGCTGCATCGGCGTGCTGGCCGAGATCGAGCGCGGCGACGGCGCGAAAGGGCATCCGCTGTCGCATTCGCTGATGCCCGGGCTGAAGAAGAGCCGCGAGGCGCTTTATGTCGCGGTGCTTTTGCACGACATCGCCAAGGGCCGGCCGGAGGACCATTCAGAGGCCGGCGCCAGGATCGCCCGGCGCATCTGCCCGCATATGGGGTTGTCGGCCGCCGACACCGAGACGGTCGCCTGGCTGGTCGAGAACCATCTCGCAATGTCGATGACGGCCCAAACGCGCGACCTCAACGACCGCAAGACGATCGAGGATTTCGCCTCGATCGTGCAATCGGTCGAGCGGCTGAAGCTGCTTTTGATCCTCACCGTCTGCGACATCAGAGGCGTCGGGCCGGGCGTCTGGAACGGCTGGAAGGGGCAGCTTCTGCGCACGCTCTATTTCGAGACCGAGCTGCTTTTGACCGGCGGCTTCTCCGAAGTTTCGCGCGCCGAGCGCACATCCGAGGCGCGCGAGCGGCTGGCCGAGGCGCTGGCCGCCTGGCCGGCCAAGGAGCGCAAGCGCTATGTCGCCCTGCACTACGAAAACTATCTGCTGACGGTCGACCTGCCCGACCAATTGCGCCATGCCGAATTCATCCGCGAGGCGGATGCTGCCGGCAAGAAGCTCGCCACCATGGTCAAGACGCATGAGTTCGAGGCGGTGACCGAGGTCACGGTGCTCGCGCCGGACCACCCGCGCCTGCTCTCGGTGATCGCCGGCGCCTGTGCCGCGGCCGGCGGCAACATCGTCGACGCGCAGATCTTCACCACATCGGACGGACGCGCGCTGGATACGATCCTGATCTCCAGGGAATTCGACCTCGACGAGGACGAGCGCCGGCGAGCCGAGCGCGTCGGCCGGCTGATCGAGGACGTGCTTTCCGGCAAGAGCTGGCTGCCCGAAATGATCGAGAAGCGCACCAGGCCGAGGCGCGGCGCCAAGGCCTTCCGCATTCCGCCGCGCGCCGAAATCCGCAACGCGCTATCGAACCGGTTCTCGGTGATCGAGGTCGAGGGACTGGACCGGCCGGGCCTGCTCTCCGAGATCACCGGGACGCTGTCGGATCTTTCGCTCGACATCGCCTCGGCGCACATCACCACCTTCGGCGAGAAGGTCATCGACACTTTCTACGTCACCGACCTCACCGGACAGAAGATCGACAGTCCGTCGCGCATCGCGACCATCCACAAGCGGCTGATCGACACGCTCGAAGGCAACGCGTCCGAGCGCAACGGCAAGGCCAAGGCGGCCGAGTGACCATCCATTTGACGCAATTTCCCTGGCAGTCGTCCTCAGCATGAGCCTCGTCAAGAAATTCGCCACAGTCGCTTCCGGCACGCTGATGAGCCGCGCGCTGGGTTTTGGCCGTGAGATGCTGATGGCGGCGGCGCTCGGCACCGGGCCGGTCGCCGACGCCTTCAACGCCGCCTTCCAGTTCCCCAACACCTTCCGCCGGCTGTTCGCGGAGGGCGCCTTCAACGCCGCCTTCGTGCCGCTTTTCGCCAAGGAGATCGAGACGCACGGCACGGACGGCGCCAAGCGCTTTTCCGAGGAAGTGTTCGGCGTTCTGTTCTCGGCGCTGCTGGCGCTGACGATCGCGATGGAACTCGCGATGCCGCTGATCGTGCGCTACCTCGTGGCGCCGGGCTTTGCCGACATACCGGGCAAGTTCGAGACGACCGTCACGCTCGCGACGATCATGTTCCCGTATCTGATCTGCATGTCGCTCGCCGCCATGATGGCCGGCATGCTGAATTCGCTGCGCCGCTATTTCGCGGCGGCGATCGCGCCGGCCTTCCTCAACATCATCCTGATCGGCGTGCTCGGCTACGCCTGGTACCACGGGCTGGATGCGCGTGATGTCGGCTTCGGCCTCTCCTGGGGCGTGCTGGCGGCGGGCATCGTACAGCTCGCCATCGTCTGGGTGGCGGTGCGCAATGCCGGCATCTCGATCGGCTTTCGCCG
>BFBZ01000011.1_pt54 | contig 37383 bp, 47 predicted proteins | sample 1888401 | NCBI WGS metagenome assembly BFBZ01 (sample SAMD00112614, study PRJDB3348) | symbiont metagenome | host: Chara braunii | reverse complement strand
CCGCCGCCGAGCGCCCCGCCGACGCCGCGATGGAGCACCTCGGCGCCGCCAACTACCTCCGCGGGCGGGCGGAGTACACGCCCGCCATCGACCACGCGCGCGCCGCGGGCGCCGCCGCCCGCGAGGCGGGCCGCCCCGAGGTGGAGGCCCGCGCCCTCGGGCTGGAGGGCGTCGTCATGGCCAAGGGGGGCGACCACGCCGAGGGGCTCGCCACCGTGCGGCGCGGGCTCGAGCTGGCTGTGGCGACGGGGTCGTCCTCGGCCGCGGCCGAGCTGTACCAGCGGCTGAGCCTGGTCATCTACGACGCGGGCGACTACCGGACGGCCGAGGAGACCCTCGACACCGCACTCGCCCTCTGCGAGACCGGCGCCGGCGCCGACGTCACCACCGCCTGCGTCACGTGCATGGTGTTCGTGCTGCGCGAGTGCGGCGAGTGGCCGCGCGCCATCGAGCTGGGCCGGGAGGTCATCGAGAACGGCGCGGGGGCGTGGGTGGCCGAGGGCCTCCTCGGGTCCATCCACCTCCACCAGGGCAAGCCAGGGCTGGCCCGCCGGATGCTCGCGTCGTGCCTGGCCGCCGCGTCGCGCGTCGACCACTTCAACATGGCCGTGGACAGCACCACCGCGCTGGCGCAGCTCGCGGCCTCCGAGGGCGCCGACGAGGAGGCCGCTCGCCGCTGCGCCGAGGTGCTGGCGCGGTGGGAGCGCAGCGAGGACCACCACTACGCGGTCCGCGGCCTTCGCTGGTCGGCCCGGTTCCTCTCCGCGCGGGGCGACATGCCGGGCGCCCACCGCTGCGCGGAGGCCCTCGCCGCCATCGCCTCCCGCACCGGCCACCCCGACGCGCTCGCCGCGCTGGCCCACGCCGTCGGCGAGATCGCCCTGGTCCAGGACGACGCGGCCACCGCCGCCGAGCAGATCGGCCGGGCCCTCGACATCCAGCGGGGGCTCGACGTCCCGGTGGACCTGGTCGAGATCGGGATGCGGGCGGGCGTCGCGCTGGCGGCGACGGGGGAGCGGGACGCCGCCCTCGAGCGGCTGGACGAGGCCTACCGCGCGGCCCGGCGGCTCGGCTCCCGGCTGCTGGCGGTCGAGACGGCCCGCGAGGTGGCGGCGCTGGGCGAGTCGGTGGCGGGCCGCCTGGGGCGGCGCGCCGAGGCCGACGCCGAGGGGTCGGGGCTGTCGCGCCGCGAGCTGGAGGTCGTCCGCCTGGTCGCGGTCGGCAGGACGAACCGCGAGATCGCGCGGGAGCTGTACCTCCTGTCTCTTATACACATCTAGATGTGTATAAGAGACAGGGGCGAGTCGGTGGCGGGCCGCCTGGGGCGGCGCGCCGAGGCCGACGCCGAGGGGTCGGGGCTGTCGCGCCGCGAGCTGGAGGTCGTCCGCCTGGTCGCGGTCGGCAGGACGAACCGCGAGATCGCGCGGGAGCTGTACCTCAGCCCGCGCACCGTGGACATGCACGTCCGGAACATCCTGCGCCGCCTCGGGTGCCGCTCCCGCGTCGAGGCCGCCCACCGGGCGGGGGAGCTCGGCCTGCTCGTCTGACCCGGCGCCGCCGCGGTCAGCCCGCCGGCAGCGCGAGCTCCAAGCCGTAGCGCACGGCAAGGAGGGCCGCGATCGCGAGGAGCACGAGGATCAGATCGTGGCGGCGTCGGCTCATGTATTCATTTACGCATTCCGGACGCCTTTTCAGGGCGGCGCGTAGAGGAATCTCACGGCCCGCTTGCGCCGCCCCCGTCAACTTCCGGCGGGACGCGGGAAGGGTTCGGGGTCGTGCCACGTATGGAAACCAGTGGGCGCGCCGCCGGGGCGAGCCCGGGGGAGAAGGGGGCCCGCATGACGCACCGCCGACCGACCGCCCGGACGCTCCGAAGGGCCGCGCTCGCCGGCCTGCTCGCCGTCCCGCTCGCCGCCGCCCCGGCGGTGGCCGAGACCGTGGCCGCGACGGGGATCGGGCAGGCGGAGATCACGGTCAAGCGGCCACTGACCCAGGCGAAGATCGCCGCCGCCGTGCAGCGCGCCCGCGACCTGGCGGCGCCCCGCGCCCTGCTGGCCGCCCGCACGCAGGCGGCCCGGTACGCGGACGCGGCCCTGCTCCAGCTCGGCCCGATCCTCTCCATCGAGGAGCCCGCGCCGTCCCCCTACGGCTACTACGGCTTCTACGGCCTGACCGGCAACGTCGGCCGCTTCGGGCCCAACCGGTACTGCGGCGAGGTGACCACCGTGAAGCGCCGGGTGGTGAACGGGAAGCGGCACGTCGTCTCCCGGAGGACGTCGTACAGGTGCTTCGTCCCGCAGGCGGCGGTGACCACGCTGTACGTCGAGTTCGCGGCCACGCCGCTCCCGCCGCCCACGCCGCCCGCGGCCGGGCAGTGAGCGACCAGCCGCCCCCCTCGGTCGGCGCGGCGCTGACGCCCGGCGTCGTGCTGGTGAGCGCCGAGGGATCCACCGAGCTCATCTGCGCCGACCCCGAGCAGGTGGGCCGGGCGATCGCGTACTTCCGCAGCCGCGAGCGCCGGCCGTGGCTCCGGTGGCGGCGCCCGGACGGGACGCTCGTGCGCCGGGCCGCCGACGCACCCCTCGACGGCCGGGACGGGCCGTTCGCGTGAGCGCCCCCGCCGGCGACCCCGCGTGGCCGGACGTCGCGGCGCGCAGCCGCGTGCTGTGGCCGCTCGTGCTGTGGCTGGCCACGAGCGAGCACCCGGATCTCGGGGCGCTCCGGGGCCGCGGGCTGAGCCACGGGGCGGCGCTCCGTTCCCTGGCCCGCCAGGTGAAGCGCCGCACCCCGCGCCCCGGTCCCCCGGCGGGGGCATCCCCCGATGAGGGGACTCAAGATCCCCCGATCGCGGCCGAGGAACGAAGGAAGGAACCGTAACCACGATCACGCACGGCAGGGGTGGCGTTCGTGAGTGGAAGCACCGAGACCACGGTTCGATCCCGTGACAGCACGCCGGAGGAGCCCTCCTGAGCCGGGCACGCCAGGACGAGGAGACGGCCTTCAGCCTGGCCCGCCCAGGCCGGCTGATCGACGTCCTCGAGCAGGCCATGGCCGCGCGCCTCACGCCGCAGCGCTCCGGCTGGTCGGCGGCGGGCCACCTGGCGCTTGACCTGGAGCGCCACTTCGGCGTCCGCGCCCCGATCCCGGCCATCGAGGGGGCGTTGCGCATCCTGATACGGCGTGGCCGCGTGCGGGTGTGGGCCGACGGCGGCGGGCGCCGCTGGTACCGGCTCCTGGACGCCGACTAGCCGGGCGTCCACGCGGCGGGCCCCGGGTAGCTTCAGATGATGGCGCCCCGCCCCGAGAACCCCCTGTACCGCGTGAGCGCCGAGGTCGTGGTGGGCGCCGCGGTGGCGCTCCTGGTCCTCGTGGCCATCGTGGTGGGCGTCGTCGGCTGCCAGGGCGGGGACGACGACGGGGCGGCCGCCACGGCGACCGTCACCGGCACGTCGCCGTCGACCACCCCGGTCGCGGCCGGGGTGGAGCGCTGCCTGGCCCGGAACCCCTCCCGCGCCGTGCGGGCCGCCTTCGAGGGCCCGGAGGCCTACGTGGCCTGCGCCCAGTTCGCGATCCGCGCTCCCAGGTACGGCGGCGACGAGTGGACGGTCACCCGCGGCGCGCCGGCCCCGGCGCTGACGGGGAACCGCCGCGTGGTGTGCGAGCTGAACGCCGCGAACCTGGGGCACGCGACGATCCAGGACGCCGGCGCCGCCCGCGAGGGCCTCGCGCTGTGCCGGCGGATGCGCCTGGAGGGCTGGGAGCCCGGCCCCAGGCCCTAGGCGGCCGGCCGCCGGCCGGAGAGCGGCAGGATCAGCCAGAACAGGATGATGACCGCCATCGTCCCGATACCGGCCGCCAGCGCCCCGGCGCGGTTGTAGACCACGTCGATGACCAGGAACACGGCCGCCGAGACGGCGAACGCGAGCACCGCCAGGCCGGCGAGCACGAGGCGGTTGGACGTCGCGACGATCTCGGCCTTGCGGTGCTGGTGGAACCGGAGCCGGTGGAGCGCGGTGGGCGCGATCAGCAGCACCGTCGCGAGCGCGGTCCCCAGGAGCACGCCCACGTAGACGCTGCGCTGCATGTCCGTCAGCTGGTCGAAGCGGGCGCTGAACGGCACGGTCAGGAGGAACGCGAACAGCACCTGGACGCCGGGGAGCACGACCCGCAGCTCCTGGAGGAGCTCGGCCAGCTGCCGGTCCAGGCGCTCGGCCTCGGTCTCTTCGCGGTACGGCTGGTGAGACATCGGGGGGAGGTCTACGCGACGCCCGCCGGGTGGGCAAGGCGCCGGAGGGCTCAGGCGGGCTCGGCCCCGAGGCTCGCCATCTCGGCGGCGTCGTAGCGCACCAGGTCCGGCAGCAGCACCGCCACCAGCCCCACGGCCCCCAGGCAGGCGAGCCCGCCGGTCACCACCGACACCTGCGGCGTGGTCAGCGCCGCCACCGTCCCCGACTCCACGTCGCCCAGCCGCGGCCCGCTCGTGACGACCAGGATGAACACCGACGACATCCGCCCGCGCATGTGGTCCGGGGTCACCGACTGCATGATCGTGGTGCGGCACACGGCGCTGACGCTGTCCGCCGCGCCCGCCACGGCGAACAGCGCCGCCGCCGGCCAGAGGCTCGTCATGAGGCCGGCCGCCGCGATCGCCAGCCCCCAGACCGCCACCGCGGCCAGCGTGATCCGGCCGAGGAAGCGGGCCTCCTGGAGCCAGCCCGTCGTGAGGGCCGCGACCGTCGCGCCGGCCGACACCGACGCGAGCAGCAGGCCCGCCCCCTCCGCGCCGGCGTGGAACACGCTCACCGCGAGCACGGGGAACAGGGCGCGGGGCATCCCGAAGCCCATCGCCGACAGGTCGATGACGAAGCTCCCGATGAGCGACTGCGAGCGGCGCACGAACGCCAGCCCCGACCGGATCGACCGCAGCACCGGCTCCCGCTCCGGCACCTCCGCGGGCGGCTGCGGCGACATCGCGTGCGCCGCCGCCCACATGCCGAGGCACGTGACCGCGTCGAGCGCGTACGCCGAGCCGATCCCGAGCCAGGCGATCAGGAGGCCGCCGGCCGCCGGGCCCACGACCATCGTGACCTGCGTCAGGCCGAAGCTCATCGACAGCGCTCCGCGCAGCAGCCGCGGGGGCACGGTGGCCGGGACGATGGCGCTGCGCGTGACCCGCTCCACCGTCGAGGCGCCCGCGGTGGCCGCGGCCAGGATGAACAGGAGCCACACCGGCGGCTCGCCGTGCACCGTTGCGGCGGCCAGCCCGGCGGCGAGCGCGACGAGCGCGATCTGGCACAGCTCCAGCAGGCGCCGGCGGTCGAAGCGGTCGGCGATCGCGCCGGCCAGCAGCGACGCGAGCACCACCGGCACCAGCTCGGCCAGGCCCACCAGGCCGGTCAGGAACGCCGACCCCGTGAGCTCGTAGACCTGGAACGGCAGGGCCACCAGCGCCGCCTGGCTCCCAAGTCCGGTGACGAGCTGGCCCAGCATGAGCAGGCGGTAGTCGCGGGACTCCCGCAGCGGGCGGACGTCCGGCGTGATGGATGAGAGAAGCTTCACGGAGCCGATCGACCTTGCCAGACCCGGCTTCCGGCGCGCCCGGGGACGGGCGCTGGACCGCTCACCTATCCTGATGGGACGGAATTTTCTGGAAGGGGTGGGGGATGAGGCTGCGGCTGGCGGGCGCGGGCGGGGACGCGGGGGCGACCCCGTCCGTCGCCGTGCCCGGCGCCGTCGCCACCCGCCGGCCGCCGCCCTTCGCGCCGCTGCTGATCGTCGCGGCGTCGACGTCGGTGTTCGTGGGCACCGCGATGGCCACCACCCTCTTCGCGCGCGTCGGCTGGGGCGCCACCGCAGGCCTGCGCCTGACGCTCGCGGCCGTGGTGCTCCTGGCGCTGGCGCGGCCGCGGGTCCGCGGCCGGTCCCGCCGCGAGTGGGCCCAGCTCGGCCTGCTGGGCGCGACGCTGGCCGTGATGGGCACCGCGTTCTACGGCGCCGTCGACCGCGTCCCGCTCGGCGTGGCCGCGACGATCGAGTTCCTGGGCCCGCTGACCGTCGCGGTCGTGGGCAGCCGGCGCCGGATCGACCTGCTGTGGGTGGCGCTCGCGCTGCTCGGCGTCGCCGCGCTCGCGGGGAACCTCGCGGGCGGCGGGTCGCTGGCCGGCGTGGGGCTGGCCCTGCTCGCCGCCGCCGGGCTGGGCGCGTACCTGATCGCGAGCCAGCGGGTGGGCGACCAGGCCGAGGGGCTCGACGGGCTGGCGCTGTCGGTGGGGATCGCCGCCGTGCTGGTCTCGCCGTTCACGCTCCACTCGGCGGGCGGGATCGCGACGCCGTCCGTCCTGGGCGTCGGTCTGCTGGTGGCGCTGGCCGGCATCGTGGTGCCGACCGCGCTCGAGATGGAGGCGCTGCGGCGGATGCGGGCCGGCACGGTCGCGGTGCTGCTGAGCCTGGAGCCGGCGATCGCGGCGGTGGTGGGCTTCTCGCTGCTCGGGCAGCGGCTCACGGTGGCCGAGACGCTCGGCGCCGTGCTGGTGGTGCTCGCCTCGGTCGGCGCCCTCCGGGGCGGCGCCGCCCGCGGCCCGACCGGCTAGGGCTGCCGGCGGCGGACCCGGCCGATCGCGCGGCCGATCGCGGCCCGCGCCTCGGGCGCGCGCGACAGGGCGCCGGCGGCGGCCGCTGCCGCCGCCCCGGCGGCGTCGGCGGCCAGCCCGCCGACGATCTCCCGGGTCGGGATCCGCTCCCGCCCGTAGGGCCCCCGGACGGGGGCCTCCGGCTCGGGCGCCGGCCGGGCGGGCGGCGGTGCCGGGGGTGTGGGCGCCGTCACCGCCGTGACGACCGCTCGGGTCGCCACGGCGGTGCCGCCGGCTGACGGGGGCGCGACGGCCCGCCGGCGCGGCCCGGCGGGGTACGGCACGTCGCGCGTCCGGTCGGCGCGGCGCTCGAACCGGCGGACGGGCACGAACGGCTCCGCCTCCGGTTGCGGCCCGGCCACGGGATACGGGAGGTCGATGGCGCGGATCACGCCGGGTCCGGCCGGCGCGGGGGCCACGGGGCGCTCCGCCGGGGCCGGGCGGGGCCGGCCGGGGGGCGCCGCCACGGGGTGGTCGGGGTACGGCGCCGGGTGGCCCTTCGGCTTCCACCGGGGCGGCGGGGCCGCGACCGGGTGGTCGGGGTAGGGCATCGCGTGCGGCGAGCGCCGGTCGGCCGTGGGTGCCGGGGCCGGGGCCGGGCGCGCCGTCTGGGACGGGCGCGCCGTCCGGGCCGGTCGTGTCGCCTGGGCCGGTCGCGTCGCCTGGGCCGGGCGGGCGGCGGGCGCCGCGGGCCCGGCGGGCTGGGGGCGTGGGGTGGGCATCCGCGGCGGGCGGGTGTTGCGCGCCTCCACCGCCAGCATGGCGATGATGAGCGCGCCCAGCAGCACGCCGCCCGCGATCAGCACGATCGTCATCCCAACGTCCTCCGAGGTTGCGGTCACCGCCCGCCGTACAGGAGCCGCCGGCGCCGGTGAGGGGGTCGCCGGCGCCGGCGTGGCCGGCGTCACGGGAGCGGCGGGCGCCACCCGGTCGGCCGGATCCAGTGGGAATCGTTCGTAGATCGACCCGCCGTCCTGCGCGTGCGCGGTCCCCGCGACCGCGGCGGCGGCCGCGAGCACGACGAGCGCGGTTCCGAGGCGGCGGCCCATCACGCGATCGTGAGGGGGGTCCCGACGGGCATGAGCTGCTCCAGGCGCACGATGTCGGCGTTGCGCATGCGGATGCACCCGTGCGACACGCGCCCCGGAACCAGGTCGGGCCGGTCGGTGCCGTGGATGCCCACGAAGCCGCCGGCGGGCCAGTCGGTGAGGGTCCGCGACTGGGCGCTGGTGCCGAACGCGAGCGGCCCGTAGGCGGGGGAGCGGTAACGGGTGAGCTTGTTGCGGACGTAGAACTCGCCGGCCGGCGTGGGGGAGCCGGGCATGCCGACCCCGACCGGGGCCGTCAGCAGCACCTCGTCGCCGCGCCGCAGCGTCAGGCTCCGCGTCCGCAGGTCGACCACCAGGTGGGTGGCGACGCGGGTGTAGCCGCCCAGGTCCTCGCGGGGGACCCAGCCCGTGGCGGCCGTCCGCGACGCGAGCAGGGCCCGCACCCACACCCGGCCGCCTTCGTCGGTGCTGCGGTCCTCGATGAGCACGATGTTCTCGGTGCCCTCCGGCGTGTGCAGGTCCACCGCGCCGACGGCCGGCGACCCGGCGTCGGGGCGGGCGCGCGCCGTCGTGGCCCGCAGGACCGGGGCGTACTCGGCGCCCGCGGCGGGATCGGACAGGCGGCGCGGGGTGGGGACGGCGAACGGCTCGCGGGAGGGCGGGAGGGGGGCGGTGGAGGGGAGGGGGCGGGAGGAGGGGCGAATAAAATTGCGGGGAGTAAGGAACGAGGAGCGAGACCTTCCTATGGAAGGTTTTATGCCTCGTTCCTTACTCCCCACAATTTTTTTTACTTTGTTTTTTGAAGTTCCCCGCAAGTTTATTTCTGACTAGGAACGGGCACCTGCCTCTGTCACGGTGTTTAGGAAAACATACATGCGGCTGTTCCAGTTTAGGGAGGGCATAAGGAGATTATTACAAAATTCGCTTCCCCGTGGGGAAAAGAAAACAGAAATATATGAGCAGAAATGAAACTTGAAAATCCATTCATTGCCAAACGAAATCAACCTCTGAGAGCAGTGAATGTGTAACTTGCCTTGTTTGCTAGATGGGGTGGGGTCGGCTGAGATACCTTAGGGCCTAGGGTGGGACGGCACGGGGCTGGATGTCACCTACAGGGCTACAAGTCAGACAGCCTTCCAGGAAAGGAGATGGACGTTTCCAACCAGCGGATGCCGTTGAGGAAAGACGATGATTCGATGAATGATGAGTCACTGTTAGGATTCCATGGTTAGTTCCAGACTGGTTGAAGGGAAAAAGAAACAGTTATAAACGAGGAAAAAAAAAGCCAAAAACGAGAAGAAGACGTAACGAGATTGGTTGGTCATCGGCTTCCTTACGACTTGCTCTATGATCTGTCCAGAGCCCCGTATGAGAGGAAGACGGACACAGCAAAATTCTGCAAAGTGTACCAGTAAGCTCGAGGGTCAGCTTGTGCACACTGCACAGTGACTCAAGAGTACACCGCCCAAAGACTTCACTGTGGATCCAGCTGCCAGTCACTGCCCAAAGAGCTCAATGTGGGTCCAATGGCCGGTCAATCTATGTGGGGCCGTATGTGTGTGTCTATGTGTCAATGGCCCTATGGGCGTCGCTGCACGGGACACTAAACGAAAAACGAAATGCGTGTCCTGCAGAAAATGGCCGGGTTCATTGTTTTGCTATAAATAGTAACGAGTGTATTTTGCCACCTTTAGTGTGCAGATGCAGTCGTTTCGTTTTCGTTTCGTGTGCCGTGCCGCGAGACCCTATGCATGTCTGCGTGCATTTGTGTATGTGTGTATCTATGCACTGACGGCTGGACCGAACCTCTCTATAACATTTTAGTTGTGGCACAGGTTTTGTGTCTGCCTGTCTGCCTGCTTGTCTGTCTGCCACATTTTTGTTGTGCCACAGGTTTTGTATGTCTGCCTGTCTGCCTGCTTGTCTGTCTATGGTGAGGCGTGCATAAGAGGTCTGAGTCCACGTATGTATGTAGCTGTTTGGGATCCTCAGAGACTTGAGGCAACAATTCTCTCAATCAAACAAAAGAAAGAACGTTCTTGCACCTTAGTCCTTCCATACGTAGGCTATGGAACTCGGAAGGCGATTTGCGATTTGGTTATGGTGTGCCGCCCGTAAGAGGTCACACTAAATCCTGCACCATAGTCAACAGTCAGCATATTCTCTGGGCGTTGGTCATGACTCTGGCCACTGGCAGCCAAAAGAAACCAGTTTTTTTTCTAGTATCCTGTATGGATGTATGGATGTATGGATATGTATGGATGTATGGATGTATTGAGTTTCTGAAGGCAAAAAAACTCACGTCGGCAGGTCTGTATAGCAGCGTGAGTTTGGAATGTGTGAAAAGAACATTAAACTGCAGTCTGCACACCACTGCCCCCTGCCTGCAAAAGATCTGACATGACTGACAGTGGTACTTTTGTTACGATCCTGGCTATTTCCGAAGTGAAAGGAAAGACGATGGCACCCAATTGCAAAAAAAATGAAAGCACTTGCAAAGGGATGGAGACCAATGGAGACCAAAGAAGAAGAGAGAAAGAAGAAGTAGAAGAAGAAGTAGAAGAAGAAGAAGAAGAAGAAGAAGAAGAAGAAGACGTACACCAGCAAAACCAATGACAAATCCCCCTTCTCTCTCCACCTTCCTCCTTCTCCTTCACTTCGCCAATCTTATTCTTCTTCCAATAATAATAATAACAATGAGTGGATGAACCAGAATCAATATCCGAAGTTCCCTCTTACTGCTGACATCACCATAGGTCCACCATAGCTATGGCCTGTCTCTTATACACATCTAGATGTGTATAAGAGACAGCCACCGAGATCACCCGCGCCCACTCCGCGCGGGGCTTCGCGGTGATGTTGGCGACCTGGCCGTTGTAGGCCTGGATCGTGATGTTCTCCAGCCGGATCGCCGTGTCGGTGAACCGGCCGGGGTCGGCGACGGCGTCCGCGAAGTCGAAGGACGGCGCCGCGCCCGCGCCACCCGCGAGCGCGGAGACCGCCCGGACGTGGACGGCCTCCTGCCCGGCGGCTGTCGCGACGAACTCCGCAAGCTCACCCTGGAGCGTCCCGGCCGCGGCCGCCGCCTCGTACAGCGCGAGCTGCGCCTGCTCCAGGCCCAGGGCCAGGGCCAGCACCCGGTCGTCCTGCGCCGCCGACGGCGCCGATCCCGCGCCGCGCGCCAGCGCTCCCGCGGCGACCCCGCCCGCGACCGCCACTGCCCCGCCGATCGCGGCGCGCCGCAGCAGCGTGCCCCGAGCGATGGTGTCCGTCATCCGTGCCCCGCCTCCGCCTGGATGCCCCTGGGCAGCCAAGCCCACCGTGCGACACCCCGCTCCACCACTGGCGGAAGGGGGGGAACCCGCTTGCCGAAGGTCGCGACCGGTGCCAGACGGACGTCCCGAACCGCCAGCTCCTACCGATTCGACGGCAGTGCGCGGTCCGATTGAGGTTGCGGCGATCGGGGTAATGGCGCGGATGGACGGCCCCCCCCCCCGTCCCCGCCCGCGGCCTCCACCCCGCCGCGGGCCCCTGCTCCTCCGGCGGGCGCGGCGCGGTGCCGAGCGCCCGCCCGCCGGGAAGCGCCCGGCCCGCCCCGCCTAGGGCGTGCCGGTGCTGCCGCTGCTGCTGCGCTGCGCGGGCTGCGTGCCCAGCGTCGCGGTGATCGTCTCCGTGCCGGAGCCCCGCTTCACGGTCAGCGTGATCGAGTCGCCCGGCTTCTTCGCGGCGATCGCGGCCACCAGGTCGGCGCTGCCCTCGATGGGCTTCCCGTCGATCGCGGTCACGATGTCGCCCGCCTGCAGGCCGGCGCTGGCGGCCGGACCGCCCTGCACCACGTCGCCGACCGCGGCGCCGGCCGTGCCGGCCGTGTCGCCCGTCGAGACGCCCAGGTAGGCGTGCGCCACCTGCTGCCCCGCGGCGAGCTGGTCGATCTCGTCGGCCACCAGGTCGATCGGGACGGCGAAGCCCACGCCTGCGCTCTGCTCGGTGCCGCCGGTGGCGATCTGGTCGGCGACGCCCACCACGCGGCCCTCGGAGTCCAGGATCGGGCCGCCCGAGTTGCCGGGGTTCAGGGCGGCGTCCGTCTGGATCGCGTGGGCCACGGTGAAGCCGTTCGGGGCCTCGATCGTCCGGTCGAGGCCGGAGACGATTCCGGTGGAGAGGCTCGACGCGTAGCCGAACGGGCTGCCGATCGCGGCGAGCTCGTCGCCCACCTTCAGTGCGGAGGAGCTACCGATCTCGAGCGGGTGGAGGGTCAGCCCGGAGGGGTCGACCTTCAGCACCGCGATGTCGGTGGCGTCGTCCTTGCCCTGGAGCGTCGCGACCCGGTTGGTGCCGTCGCTGAAGCGGATGGTGATCTTCGAGGCGCCGTCCACCACGTGCGCGGCGGTCACGATGGTGCCCTGCGCGTCGACGACGAACCCGGAGCCGGTCGCGGTGCCGGTGCCCTCCTGGGGCTGGCCCTGCCCGAACGGGTCCTGCGACGACGAGCCGCCGGTGCTGACGCCCTCCGACGTGATGTTCACGGTCCCCTGCGAGGCGTCGGCGTACAGGGCGGCCCAGTCGGTGTCCTGCGAGGCGGAGGACGCGGTGGCGGTCGTCGACGCCGGGACGTTGGCCGGCCGCTGGATCACCGTCGTGGTGGTCGCGTCGCCCCCGAGGTTGCCGGTGGCCGCGAGCAGCGCCGCGGTGGCGCCGCCGCCGAGCAGCGCGGTGCCGGTCATCAGCACCGCCAGATGGCGCCGGCCGGGCCAGCCGCGCGGGCTGCGGGGGGTCTCGCCGCCCCCGCCGGGCGGTGCGCCGCGCCCCCGGTCGTGGTGCTGGCTCAGGGGCGGGAGGCTCGTGGACATGTGCTCCTCGGGAGGTCGGTTCGGCTCACGGACGGACATGTCCCGAGTGAAGCGGCCCCACATCAAGGTCGGGTGAAGGCCGTCTGTGCGTCGCATGAACGTGACGACGCCGACCGGCAGGGCACCTCACCCGGGTGGATCGCCCGGCTTCCCTGGCCGGAGCGGCGGGTGAGGGGAAGGGTCAGTCGCACGCCACGACGACGGGAGGACGGAAATGGCGGAGGCCGAGCGACCCAACATCCTCGTCATCTGGGGAGATGACATCGGGATCAGCAACCTCAGTTGCTACAGCGACGGCCTCATGGGCTATCGCACGCCCAACATCGACCGGATCGCCGACGAGGGGATGCGCTTCACCGACTCGTACGGCGAGCAGAGCTGCACCGCCGGCCGGTCCGCCTTCATCACGGGGCAGAGCGTCTACCGCACCGGGCTGAGCAAGGTGGGCATGCCCGGCTCACCCATCGGCCTGTCGCCGGAGGACCCGACGATCGCCGAGCTGCTCAAGCCCATGGGCTACGCGACGGGGCAGTTCGGCAAGAACCACCTCGGCGACCGCAACGAGTTCCTGCCGACGGTCCACGGCTTCGACGAGTTCTTCGGCAACCTCTACCACCTCAACGCCGAGGAGGAGCCGGAGCTCCCGAACTACCCGCCGGCCGACGACTTCCCCCAGTTCCGCGAGCGGTTCGGCCCCCGGGGCGTCCTGCACTCGTGGGCGAGCGAGGAGGACGACGACAGCGAGCACCCGCGCTGGGGCCGCGTCGGCCGCCAGCGGATCGAGGACACGGGGGCGCTCTCGAGGAAGCGCATGGAGACCATCGACGACGAGGTGCTCGAGCACGCCGTCGACTTCATCCGGCGGCAGCACGCGGCGGGGTCGCCGTTCTTCTGCTGGTTCAACACCACGCACATGCACTTCCGGACGCACCCGAAGCCGCAGAGCATCGGCCGCGCCGGCCGGTGGCAGTCGCCGTACCACGACACGATGCTCGACCACGACGACGTGGTGGGCGCGCTGCTGGACCTGCTCGACGAGCTCGGCCTGGCCGAGGACACGATCGTCGTCTACTCCACCGACAACGGCCCGCACATGAACAGCTGGCCCGACGGCGGCATGACGCCGTTCCGGAACGAGAAGAACTCGAACTGGGAGGGCGCCTTCCGCGTCCCGGAGCTGATCCGCTGGCCCGGGCGCATCCCGGCGGGCGTCGTCTCGAACGGCATCGTCCAGCACCACGACTGGCTGCCCACCTTCCTCGCGGCGGCCGGGGAGCCGGACATCGCCGGGAAGCTCAAGGAGGGGCACACCGCCGGCGACCGGGAATACCGGGTCCACATCGACGGCTTCAACCTGCTCCCGTACCTGACGGGCGAGACCGACCGGAGCCCGCGCAACCTCTTCATCTACTTCTCGGACGACGGGGACGTCCTCGCGATCCGCTTCGACAACTGGAAGGCCGTGTTCATGGAGCAGCGGACCACGGGCACGCTCCAGATCTGGATGGAGCCGTTCGTGGCGCTCCGGGTGCCGAAGCTCTTCAACCTGCGGACCGACCCCTACGAGCGGGCGGACATCACGTCGAACACGTACTTCGACTGGATGCTCGACAACGCGTACCTCGCGCTCGCGGCGACGGCGGTGGTGACCCAGTTCCTCGAGACGTTCAAGGACTTCCCCCCGCGGCAGCGGGCGGCGAGCTTCACGATCGACCAGGTGGTCGAGAAGCTGGAGGCGGCGCTCGTCAGCGGGCACTGAGCCGTGGCCGTGGACCCGCTGGCCTCGTGGCGCGACGGCCCGACCCGTGACGGGATTCCGGACGCCGTCGCGCGGATGACCCGGGAGGGCGGCCCCGACTGGGTGCCGCCCGCGGAGCGCATCGCCGTGTTCGACAACGACGGGACGCTTTGGACGGAGAAGCCGATGCCCGTCCAGCTCGGGTTCGTCCTGGAGCGGATGGCGGCGATGGCCGAGAACGACCCGTCGCTGCGCGACCGCCAGCCCTGGAAGGCCGCGTACGAGCGCGACATGGGCTGGCTGGGGAAGGTGGTCACCGAGCACTACGCCGGGGACGACACCAACGTGAAGGTGGTGATGGCGGGCCTGCTGCGGGCCTTCGCGGGGATGACGGTCGACGAGTACGCGGCGGCCGCGGCGGCGTTCGTCGATGGGCGCCACCCCACGCTGGGGCTCCCGTACCGGCGGTGCGCGTTCCTGCCGATGGTCGAGCTGTTGCGGCACCTGGAGGCGAACGGCTTCGCGACGTTCATCGCGTCGGGCGGCGATCGCGACTTCATGCGCCCCTTCACCGACGAGGTGTACGGGATCCCGCCGGAGCGGGTGATCGGCAGCGCGACCGGCCTCGGCTGGCGCGAGGACGACGACGGCGGGACCCTCGCGTACCTGGAGCAGATGGAGGTGTTCGACGACGGCCCGGCCAAGCCGGTCCGCATCTGGAGCCGCACCGGCCGCCGGCCCGTGATGGCGTCGGGCAACTCCAACGGCGACGTCCCGATGCTCACGTGGACCGGCGGGCCCGCCCGCCCGGCGTTGCGCCTGCTGGTGCTGCACGATGACTCCGAGCGCGAGTTCGCGTACACGGCCGGCGCGGAGCGCGCGCTCGAAGCGGCGAACCGGCGCGGGTGGACGGTGGAGAGCGTCAAGGACGACTGGTCGACCGTGTTCGCCGCGTGAGCGCGGAGGGCGCCCCCGAGGGGATGGCGTGGGTGCCGGGCGGCGCCTTCCGGATGGGCTCGGACGCGCACTACCCCGAGGAGGGCCCCGCCCGCACCGTCACGGTCGACGGGTTCTGGATCGACCGGACGCCGGTCACGAACGCCGCGTTCGCGCGCTTCGCCGAGGAGACCGGCTACGTCACCGTCGCCGAGCGGCCGCTCGACCCCGCCGACTTCCCCGGTGCCCCGCCCGAGAACCTGGTCCCCGGGTCGCTGGTGTTCGCCATGACGCCCGGGCCGGTGGACCTGCGCCACCTGAGCCGGTGGTGGCGGTGGACGCCGGGCGCGAGCTGGCGCCGCCCGGAGGGCCCCGGCAGCGGGCTGGAGGGGCGGGGGGACGAGCCGGTGGTGCACGTCGCCGCCGAGGACGCCGAGGCGTACGCCGCCTGGGCGGGGGCCGCGCTGCCCACCGAGGCCCAGTGGGAGCGCGCCGCCCGCGGCGGGCTGGACGGGGCGGAGTACGTGTGGGGCGACGACCCCGAGGGCCCGGGCGAGCGGCTGGCCAACTGGTGGCACGGCGACTTCCCGTGGCGGCACGAGCCAGGCTACGGGCGGCGCTCCCCGGTGGGGGCGTTCCCCGCCAACGCCTTCGGCCTGCACGACATGGCCGGGAACGTGTGGGAGTGGACCCGCGACTGGTACGCGGAGGTCCCCGGCGGCGATGACGCCCCGGCGTGCTGCGTGGCCCACGAGCCGCGCGGCGGCACCCCGGAGGGCAGCCTGGACCCGGCCCAGCCGCAGTTCGGGATCCCGCGCCGCGTGGTGAAGGGCGGCTCCTACCTCTGCGCCGACAGCTACTGCCGGCGCTACCGTCCCGCCGCCCGGCGCCCCCAGATGATCGACACCGGCATGAGCCACATCGGCTTCCGCTGCGTCGCGCCGGGCCCGGCCCCCGCGGAGGCCTCCGGCTAGTCCTGCGCCTCCGCGCCGAGCTGGCGGATGCGCTCCTCGCCGTCCCACAGGCACTCGTCGGCGCGGCGCTCTCCGAACGCCGGGTCGCTCAGGCGCATGAGCGCGACGGCCCGGATGCGGGCGTACGAGTAGGGGGCCTCCTCGAACACCCGGTCGACGCCCGGGAACGGGCCGAGGTCCGGGAAGTGCTCCAGCGCGTCGAGCACGTCGCAGAGCTCCAGCATGCGCCCGGCGTCCAGGGCGGGCTCCATCCACCCGATGATCTCGGCCACGTCGGCCTCGGCGGCCTCGTCGCACCGCATCTGGCGGGCCAGCTCGGCCAGACGGGCGTCGGCGCCGTCGCGCCACTCCAGGGCGTGCGCCCGCGCGGGCCCGGCCGGCAGGTCGCGCAGGTAGCGGCGGGCGTCGGTCGCCAGGGGGCGGTCGTCGGCCGAGACGATCGCGGCGGCCTCGTCCACCAGCTCCTCGTCCCCGCGCATCGACAGCGCCAGGAACGCCCTCCCGCGGTAGGGCGAGATGGGGTCGCGGGCGATCCAGTGCAGGCGCCCGTCGCGCACGGCGCTCCCGGCGAGCGCCTCCGCCGCGGGCAGGCGGTCCGGGTGCGCCAGGAGGTCCTCCAGCTCCATGTCCGCGCGCGGCGCGCGGGCCGCCCGCTCGCGGTCGCGGGCCTTCCGCGCCGCGGCGATCGTCTCGAAGACCAGCTCCCGCCGGCTCCAGCTGCGCCACGGCTCGTGGCCCCACGGGTCGAGCAGCCCGTCGGTCATCTCCTCCCGGGCGTCGTCGTCCTCGCGCATCCTCCGGGCGAGCGTGATCTCCAGCCCGTCCGTCATGTCGTGCTCCGCCAGCAGGAACGCGGCGGGCTCCCAGCCCGCGCCGCTCGCGACCACCTCCAGCAGGCCTTCGCGCGCCTCCTGGTCGCCGTGGCGGGCGAGGGCGGCGAGGACCGTCGCGGTCATCCAGTGCGACGCCTGGGGGTGGAGCTCGGTCTCCTGCTGCAGGATCGCGAGGAGCGGGGCGGGGTGGAGCCGCACCCGGTGCGCGACGTCGACGTAGAGCGGCGTGCGGTCCTCGACGGACCGGTCCCAGCGGGGGTCCTCCTCCAGGCACCGCAGCAGCAGGCGGGCGGCCTCCTCCGGCGCCGCCCCGCGGGCCCACAGGTACGCGGCGCCCCTGCCGCGCTGGAGCATCCCCAGCGGCGTGGACGGATCCGCGATCTCGAAGCGCTCACCCCGCCACATGCGCGCCGGCGCGGCAATCGGGCAGCAGCGCGGACTCGATGTAGTCGAGCCGCCGCTCGAGCGCGTCGGCCCAGCGGACCTCCACGGGGGCGTCGATCCGCACCAGCCCGTCCAGCGGGCCGGTGCCCCGGATGATCGTGACCTCGTCGCGCATGGCGGCAAGGTACCCCTCCAGCGCGCGCGCCGGTGTGAGCATCCCCTCCGACCACATCAGCGCGGGGGGCAGGTCGCCCACCACCGCCCACTGCCACGGCGATCCGCCGTCGCCGCGCGCGACCCGGAAGAGCACCACGGCGACCACGTCGCCGACGCCGAATCCGAGGTGCCGCTCCAGCACGGCGTCGCACCAGGGGGCGGACGCGACCAGGGTCGTCGCCTCCTCGCACAACATCAGCACGGCCGCCTCGGCCGGGTCGGCGGGGTCGAGCGTGTCGAGCGGGACGACCCGGGCGAGCACGATGGGTGTGGCATCGGCGGTCACCCCGCCGATGATCCGGACGCCGGGCGTCTCGTGGAACCCAGGTGGTCCGCGCGCGACCGCGCGCGGCGTGTGACCATGCGGGCGTGCCGCTCTTCTGGCGTGTCTACCTCGCCGCGGCGGCGGTCCTGGTCCTCGGGGCCGTTGCGCTCGTGCTGCTCCCGGTCACCGTGAGCGAGCGGACCCTGCCCGCCGAGATCGCCGTGCTCGCCGGGGGTCTCGCCCTCCTGCTCGGCGTCACCGTGCTCCTGGTGCGCCGCAGCCTGGCGCCGCTCGACCGCCTGGTCGCCCTCGCGCGCGGCGTCGACCTGCTGCGCCCGGGGCAGCGCCTGGCCCCCGGGCCGGGGGGCGACGTCCGCGAGGTGGCGGAGGTGGTCGACGCGTTCAACGGCATGCTCGACCGGCTGGAGGCGGAGCGCGCCGACAGCGCGCGGCGCACCCTCACCGCCCAGGAGGAGGAGCGCATGCGGATCGCGCGCGAGCTGCACGACGAGGTGGGCGGCACGCTCACGGCCGTCCTGCTCCAGCTCTCCCGGGCCGCCGAGACGGCGCCGCCCGACATCAGCGGCCACCTCCACGCCGCGCAGGACGCGGCGCGAGCGGGGCTCGAGGACGTGCGGCGCGTCGTCGCGAGCCTGCGGCCCGAGGCGCTCGCCGACCTGGGGCTCACCAGCGCGCTGGCGGCCCTGGCCTCGTCGTCGGCAAGTGCGCGGGGCTGGTCGGGGGCGCGCTCCTGGCGGTGCGCCTGGGCCTGGCGTCGCGGCCGCGCCGGGTCTCCTGGTGCGAGATGGCGGGCCTCGGCGGGCTCGCCGGCATCGGCTTCACGATCTCCCTGTTCGTGACCAACCTGGCGTTCGACGACCCCGCGACGCTCGCCGCCGCGAAGGTCGGGATCCTCATCGGCTCGCTGATCGCCGCCGCCACCGGCGCGACGCTGATCGCGGTGGCGCACCGCCGCCGCGCCGGGGAGGCGGCGGCGCGGCGTAGGCTCGCGCTCCGGTCACGGGAGATGGAGGGGCGGCATGCGGGCGGAGGAGTTGCGTGAGGTCCAGGCGCCGCTGAAGGCGCGCTACCGGGACGACCCGGACGCGGCGGTGGTGACGCTGTGCGCCGACGCCTCCCTCGGTGAGGGCATCACCTGCAAGGTCAGCACCGGCCGGGCCCTGGCGGCCGCGGGGCTCCACCCCGCCACCGGCGGCAGCGGCGCGGAGCTCTGCTCGGGCGACATGCTCCTGGAGGCCCTCGCCGCGTGCGCCGGGGTCACGATGCGCGCGGTGTCCACGGCGATCGGCGTGCCGGTCGAGGGGACCGTCCACGCGGAGGGCGACCTCGACTTCCGGGGCACCCTCGCCGTCGACCGCGACGCCCCGGTCGGCTTCCGCGAGATCCGCCTCCGCTTTGACCTGGACAGCGACGCCGACGAGGAGGCCCTCGCCAAGCTCATCGCCCTGACCGAGCGCTACTGCGTGGTGCTGCAGTCGCTCCAGGGGCCGTCGCCGGTCACCGTCGACTGGGGCCGCACGGCCTGACCGGAGCGGTGCGGCGGCCGCCCGTGGGCGGCCGCCGCCCCCCGGAGCGCGGGGTCGTGCGGGACGGCGCGCGCTCCGGGTCTCGGTGCGCGCCATCCTTCGCATCGGCAGCGGCGCCGATCCGCTGAACGCCCCCTGTTCCCGCGCGTCAGCCGCTGGTCGCGTCGAGCAGCTGGAGCAGGTCGTGGGCGGCGAGCTCCACCGGCTTGTGCCGCCACTCCGCCGCGCGGTACACGCAGGCGATCAGCCCGGAGCGGTGGACGCGGCGGAAGTCGCCGCACACGAACGCGTACCGCCCCTCCGTCTCGTCCGTCGCCCCGTCCGTGAGCGCGATGAACCACGACGCGTAGTCGTCCCAGCCGTGCCGCTCCAGATAGGCGTTCTCGTCGTCCGCCGACGGCTGCGCGTCGCCCCAGTCGCTGCGGAGGACGTACTGGCGTGAGCGGATCCGCTCCTCGATCCGCGCCACCGCCGCCGGGTTCACCTCGTACCGGGCCACGCCGGGATGGTTCCCCGGCGCGCCCGCCCTCACGCCGCGATCCGCCGCGGCAACGCCTCGCCGTCGCGCAGCGGCAGCAGGCGGACCGTCCCCGCCCGCCCCGCGTGCCGAACGCGCGCGCGAGCGCCCGTCACCAGCGCCCCCGTCCACGGGGTCCCCGCCACCGGCAGCGCCATCGCGATCCGGGCGGGGCGTGCCTCGGCGATGTGGGTCGGGTCGGTCATCTCGGCTCCTTCGCTCGGGTGTGCTGCACACGCAGCATCGATCCCGCCGCTCGGCGCCGGCCGGGAGCCGCCTGGGGACTTCCTGTGAGCCGCGCCCGGCGCCCGCCGCGCCCCGCCGGGCTCAGGCCCGGGCGGCCTCCAGCCGCGCGTCGATCCCGGCCCGCGCCCGATCCGGCGACTGGCGGTCCTTGAAGAACACGCTCGCGACGTTGGCGCACAGCATCAGCGCGTCCAGCTCGAAGACCAGCTGCCCGACGTCCGTCGTCGGCGCCAACTGGCCCAGCTCCACCGCCTTCAGGGCGTGCACCACGAGGTCGTCGATCAGCTCCGCGTAGACCTCGCGGAGGTGGTCGGGCACCCGGCCCTCCTTCGCGTCCAGCTCCACCGCCGCGGAGACGAAGAAGCACCCTCCCGGGAACACCCCGCGCTCCAGGTAGTCCAGGAACGCCTCGCACGTCGCCCGCAGCCGCGGCAGCCCCTCCGCCGCCGTCGCCGCCCGGTCGGTCACCTCGCGGTCGAAGATCTGCCGCGCCGTGTCCACCGTCGCGATCTGGAGCTCCTCCTTCGACCCGAAGTGGGCGTAGAGGCCGCTCTTGCTCATCCCGACATGCTCGGCCAGCCGCCCGATGGACAGCCCGTCCAGCCCCTCCACCGTCGCCAGCTCGGCCGCCGCCGTCAGGATCGCCTGCCGGCTCCGCAGCCCGTCCGACCGGGGCCGCCGCTCGCGTCGGGAACCGTCCGCGCCGGCGTCCGCCGGCGCGTCGACCGCAGCACTCGCGTCGCGTCGTCGTGTCACCACGGGTTRAAAGTTAGCACGATCGTTCGTACTGTAGTCCGCACGACCGTTCGTTCTATTTAAGGACACCGAGAGGGGTGGAGTGATGGCAACGACAGACCAACAGGGGACGCTGGGGCGTCCGTCCGTCGAGGCGCTCGCGGACAGCTTGCGGGGCCGCGTCGTGGTCCCCGGCGACACGGACTACGACGCGGCCCGCCGCGTGTGGAACGGGATGATCGACCGCCGGCCGGCGCTGATCGTGATGTGCGCCGGGGTGGGGGACGTGATGGCCGCGGTGACGTACGCGCACGAGGAGGGCCTGCCGGTCGCGGTGCGCGGCGGCGGGCACAACGTGGCGGGGACGGCCGTGGCCGACGACGCCGTGGTGGTGGACGTGTCGGGGATGCGCGGCGTGCGCGTCGACCCGACCCGGGCCACCGTGTGGGCGCAGGCCGGCTGCACGTGGGCCGACGTCGACCGCGAGACGCAGCCGTTCGGGCTGGCGGTGCCGGGCGGGGTGGTGTCCGAGACGGGCATCGCCGGGCTGACACTCTCCGGCGGGCTGTCGAGCCAGCGGCGGGCACACGGGATGTCGATCGACAACCTGGTGGGCTGCGACATCGTCACGGCCGACGGCCGGCTGCTGCACGCGAGCGCCGACGAGCACCCGGAGCTGTTCTGGGCGCTCCGCGGCGGGGGCGGGAACTTCGGCGTGGTGACCGCGTTCGAGTACCGCGCGCATCCGCACGGCCCGGAGATCTTCGTGGCGAAGGTCTTCTACCCGGTCGAGCAGGGCCGGGAGATCCTCGCGCGCTGGCGGGACACGGTCACGCGGATGCCGGAGGCGGTCACGTCCGAGGCGCTGTACTGGACGTTCCCGGCCATCCCCGACATCCCGGAGCCGATGCACCACGCGCCCATGCTGGCCGTGATCGGCAACTTCGCCGGGCCCGTCGCCGAGGCCGAGGCGGCGCTGCGGCCGCTGCGCGAGCTGGGCGAGCCGATCGTGGACGCCAGCGCCCCCACGACCTACGTGGAGGAGCAGCGCGCGCTGGACCCGCTGTTCGGCGCGGGCCGCCGCTACTACTGGAAGGGGCTGTACCTGGACGCGCTCGGCGGCGACGCGATCGATGTGATCTCCGAGCACGCGCTGCAGTCGCCGTCGCCGCACAGCCCCATCGTGGTGCGCCACCTGGGGGGCGCGATGGGCCGGGTGCCGGCCGAGGAGACCGCCTTCGGGGACCGCTCGGCGCCGTTCCACCTGTCGGTGGACGCGACGTGGGACGACCCGGCGCACGACGCGCTGAACGTGCTGTGGACGCAGGAGTTCATCGCCGCGGCGCAGCGCTTCTCGTCCGGGAAGCTCTACCTCAACTTCGCGGGGATGCTCGAGGAGGGCGACGCCGCGCTGCGGACGACCTTCGGCCGCAACTACGCGCGCCTGGTCGACGTGAAGACGGCCTACGACCCCGGGAACGTGTTCCGGTTCAACCCCAACATCGCCCCGCGGGGCACGGCGCCGGGCATCGCCGCCTGACGCCGGGCCGAGGGGTGGGACCCGTTCAGTGGATGGTGATGCGCGCGGTGACCCCGCGCGCATCGCCGCCGCTGCCGACGAGGGCGACCAGGCGGTACTCGCCCGGCGGGACGTCGGGGAGCACGACGGAGCCGCCGGAGCGCACCAGCGGCCCGGCGACCGCGCCCGGCGCCGGCTCGGTGCGGAGCACCAGGGGCCCCGTCGGGGGCGCCGGCGGACGCCCCGGCAGGCGCACGGCCACGCGGATGGTCCCGCCGGCCGGTGCCCCGATCGGAGCGATCAGGGCGGGGCCGCGGAGGAACCGCCTCGTCGTGGCGCGGAGGCACGCGAGGACGGCGTCGGGAGCCAGGCCGGTGCACGGGACGCCGTCGCGGACCATCGCGAGGAACGCGCCGCCGCCGAACCGCGTCGCGACCGCGAACCGCGGGGCGACCCCGGTGATGCGGCGCAGCCGCACGGTGGTGTCCGGCTCCGGCGGGGGCGCGCCGGGGCCGATGACGATCACGTCGTTGCACCCCGGGACGATGCCGGTGCCGGCGCGCCCGCCCACGTCGGCCGCGTCCAGCTCGCCGGCCGTCCCGTAGAACGGGGCGCCGTTCGAGATCACGGTGGCGATGCATGCCGCGTCCGCCTCGCCGTGGCGAGGCAGGGATGCGGGGAGCGCGGCGGCCGCGCCGGCGACCGCGAGCCCGGCGAGGGCGAGGGCGGCGCGCCTCACTCGCGCTCCTCCAGCAGGTCGCGCCGGTCCTCGGGGACCAGGTCCACGTAGTCGGGGTGGCGGCGGATCCACGCCGCGATGAACGGGCACTTGGGCACCGCGCGCATCCCGCGGGCGCGGACGTCGTCGAGCGCCCCGCGCGCCAGGGCGCCGCCTACGCCGCGCCCCTCGAGCGTCACGGTCGTGTGGAGGAAGATCCGCTGGTCGCGGCGGTCCTTGTACTCGGCGACCCCGGCGAGCTCGCCGTCGACGTGCGCCTCGTAGCGGCTGTGGTCGGCGGCGTCGACGACCTCCGGCGTTCCCTGCTCCACGCCGACAGAATAGGGGTCGTGTCGGCGGATCGCTTCGAGGGGTGGATCGCGGGCGTCGGGACCGCGAATGGGCTGCGGGCCGTGCTCGGCCACTGGCCGCGGTCGCCCCTGGGCGCGTTCACGGACGTGATGGTGGAGCGGTCCGACGGCCACCGCCTGCTGCTCGCGCCCACCGCGGCGGTCGCGGACTACGTCGCGGCGATGTACCGCTTCGACGCGGTGCGGGTCGTCCCCGTTGCGCTGTCAGTGGGCCGGCCGTGGTGGCACGTCGTCGCGGGGCCGCTCGACCTGCGGTTCGCCGTCGGCGGCCGGCCCGCCCTGGGGCTGCTGCTGCGCGCCGTGCCGCCCGCGCTCGCCGTCCGGCCCGGCTGGATCCGCGCCGCCGACCACGTGGCCCGCCGGACGCTGACCGGGGTTCGCACGGTGGGGACCGCGGGCGGGGGTCGGCGGGAGCGGTACGCCGCTCTCGACATGCGCAGGATCGTCGCCGCGGGTGTCCGGTGGGAGGGGGAGGACCAGGGGCCGCTCGCGCCCGTGGCGCCGCCCGTGCGCTTCGGGTTCGGATCCACTCCGGAGGCCCCGTCGCTGGTCCGGATCGTGACGCTCGTGGAAGAGTTGAGAGAAACGTGAATTCGCGCCGTTAGGCACATGACGAACATAGGATTCACGTGAATCCTATTGTTGATATGTGACCGCTGACGATCATTGATACATGCTCATCTGCGTCCCTAGGGTCGTGACCATCGTAACGAGGTCATCACTCCCGGGAGGGCATGTGACAGACGACATCGCTCGCGGCGCGGATCGCCGCGAATTCCTCACGCGTGCAGGCATGGCTGGGCTCGGCGCGACGGCCATCGGCGGGCTGGTCGCGGAGCGCGCGACGGCGGCGGGCAAGCCCGCGGGCAACGGCAAGCCGGCGTACGACCTGCCGGGCGAGGCGTCGCTCGGAGGCAACATCAGCAAGTCGGTCTGGTACTGGATCAACGTCTCGGATCTCGACCGGGCGATCGAGTTCTACGAGAAGACGTGGCCGGTCAAGCGGGCCGAGGAGATGAACGGACCCGCGCAGGCGTTCCCGAGCCTCGGCATCAGCAAGGGGCAGTTCAAGGCCCGCCTGATGCGCGACTCCCAGCCCTTCCAGGGCGCCGGCATCCTGCTGGTGCAGTGGCTCGACCCGACCCCGGTCGGCTCGCCCTACAAGGAGGCCAACCACATCGGCTGGTACCGCCAGCACGCCAGCGCCTCCCAGACCGGCCAGACGGCCCGCTACGAGGCGGCCCTCGCGGCCGGCGGCCGCCCGTACGGCCCGCCGAGCGCGATCCCGATCCGCGACGACCTGACCATCTACTCGTTCGCCTTCCGCGACCCGGACGGGACCACGCTGGAGTACACCGGCCCGCTCGACCCGACGCCGAACGGCCCGCCCGACACCAACACCGGCCCGAACGTCAACTGCAAGGACATCCAGAAGTCCTTCAAGTTCTACAGCCAGGTGATGGGCTTCGACATGCAGATCCGGCTCAACCCGTCGCAGCCGCAGGCGGCGACGAACGGCTCGCTGGGCGACACGATCCGCACCCCGAAGGGCGACATCTGGACGGGGCTGGTCGACTTCGACGCGGCGATCATGGTCCCGCGCGGGGACGGCCGGAACTCGGTCGACCTGCTCGAGTGGCAGCTCCCCGGCGGCTACGGGAAGCCCTACTCGCAGTACAACAACCTCGGCGCCATGAACCTGGCCTGGGAGGTCAACAGCGTCCAGGTCGTCTACGAGAAGCTGCAGCGTCTGCTGAAGAACCCCAAGAAGACCCTCATGGGCCCGCCGGAGACCTGGGACCTCGGCGACTTCGGCACTCGCAAGGTCCTCAACATCAAGGACCCGGACGGCGTGTTCCTCCAGTTCGTGGAGAAGGTCCAGACGACCGACCCGACGCCGCTCGAAGTGCACTGATGTTCGACATCTCGCCGATCCAGATCATGATCGTCCTGGCGATCGCGCTGTTGATCTTCGGCCCGAAGCGCCTGCCGGAGATGGGGCGCAACCTCGGCAAGGGGATCCGGGACTTCAAGGGGGGTCTGACGGGTGAGGACCCGTCGCCCCCGGCCGCCCCGGCCTCCGCGCCGGCGCCCGCAGCGGTCGTCGCCCAGGCATCGACGGATGGGGACACGTCGCCCGGGGCCTGACCGTTTGCCCTCGCCCCGGCGCAACCGTTAGCGTCGGGGCGAGGCTTCCGGACCAGCCGAGGGGGTCACGCGTGTCAACGAGGGGGGACCCGGTCCCCGTCGCTCCGACGATGGCGGAGTTCCGTGCGTTCGTCGCCGTCGCGGAGGAGCTGCACTTCACGAAGGCGGCGCGCATGCTCGGCATCGCGCCGCCCTCGCTGTCCCAGACGGTGCGCCGGCTCGAGGACAAGCTGGGCGCCGTGCTGTTCGTGCGCACGCCGCGGACGGTGGCGCTCACCTCCGCCGGGTCGGAGCTGCTGCCGCGGGCCCGCGACATCCTGGTGCGCGTCGACGAGGCGCAGTTCGCCGTCAACGCCGGCGCGCTCGCCGGCGCGGGGCGCCTCGTCGTCGGCATCGCCTCCAACGGGTTCGCCGAGATGACGGCGCCGATCATCCAGACCTTCCGCCGCGCCCACCTCGACATGCGGGTGGAGCTGCGGGACGTGACCGAGCAGCCGAACGCCCTGCTCTCGGGGGCGGTGGACGTGGCGCTCGTGCGGCCGCCGGTGCCGGGGGACGGTGACGAGCGGATCCGGTACGAGGAGGTCGTCGACGAGCCGCGGGTCGCGTTCCTGCCCACGGGGCACCGCCTGGCGGGCGCGGAGAGCATCGAGATCCGCGAGCTCCAGGACGAGGCGTGGGTGGAGGTGGGCCCCGGGATGGGGGAGATCACCGACTTCTGGGCCGCGACCGACTCGCTCGGCGGCCGGCGGCCGCGGATGGGCGAGGGTGCGTACAGCGTCGCCGGGGTGCTCCAGGCCGTCGCGTACCTCGACAACGTGATCACGTCGATCCCGTCAGTGCTCCGGTTCTTCCACGTCCCGGGCATCGCGATGGTGCCGTTCGCCGACGTCCCGCCCGCGACCATGGCGGTGATGACGCGGATGGACGACGCGCGCCCCGCGGTCGCCGAGTTCGTGGACGCGGTCCACGCGGTCGCCTCGCGCGCCCCCGACCTGGTGCCGGGCGCGCGCTACCTGCCCGCGGTCGTCCCCGCCTGAGGGTCGCGCCCGGGGCGCATCGGCTCCGGGTGGTCGGGGAGAGCGATCGTGCGCCGCGGACCGATGCGGTGGCCCAGGAACGCGGGGCGCCCGGCGGCGCTGAACATCACCGGCAGCACGTCGGCCGCGGCCAGCACCCCCAGGTCGCCGGCCCGGGCGGACGTCTCGCCGAGGGCGGCCACCGCGTCGGGCCGGACCGCGCCGCCGGCGATGACGAACGGCGTCGGGTCCCCGGTGTGCATCACCGACCCGGTGGAGGGGGTGGCGTGGTCGCCCGTGACCGCGACCACGGCCCGCTCCGCCAGGGGCAACAGGCTGGCCAGGCCGGCGTCGATCGCCTCCAGGGCGTCGCGCTTGGCGTAGGGGTCCTTGGAGTGGCCGGCCTCGTCCGTCGCCTTGGTGTGGACGTGGACGAACCGGGCCCCGTCGCCGATCAGCGCCTCGGCCGCGGCGACCCGCTCGGTCATCTCCGCTGCCAGGTCGGCGCGGGACGCCACGTCGACGCTCCGCAGCTCCAGCAGCCGCGCGAGCCCCCGGTACAGCGCGCTGCTGGTGACCGCGCCGCCGGCGACGCCCGCGACCTCGTCGAACGACGGCAGCGGCCCCCGCGCCCCCGCCCACTTGGTGGTGAGCAGGTCGAGCGGCGGCGCCCCCCGCTCCGCCCGCGCCCGGTTGACCGGCGACGCCGCCAGCGCCGCCCGGGCCGCGAGCAGGAACGCGGTCAGGTCCTCCGCGAGCGCCTCGCCGGCGGGCGACGTCGCCACGGGTCGCAGCCAGGGGTGGAGGTCCTCGAAGAACGGGTCCGAGTCGGACACGTCTCCCGAGGCGTGGCCGGGGAACGTCAGGAGCGCCTCCCCCGGACGCCCGAGGTCGTTCAAATGAACGCCCAGGTCGCGGCCAAGTGAACGGAGTCCGGCGAGCAGGGACTCCGCGTCCGCCGCGTCGTCCCGTCCGGCGCGGCCGGTGACGCGGACGACGTCGCCATCCACCCGGGAGGTCCGCAGGGCGCCGTGCAGCACGGCCTGCCCCTCGGGGACCTCCAGGCCGGCGCCGAGGCCCTCCAGCACGGTCCGCCCCGGGAACGGCTGTCCCTCGTAGCCCAGGAGCGCCCAGTGGGCCAGCTCGGACGAGGGGGCCCGCCCGGGGCCCAGGGGGACGTGCCACCCGCTGGCGCCGCGGCGGGCGAGGTCGTCCAGCACCGGGGTGCGGGCCGCCTCGGCGGGGGTGCGGCCGCCCAGCTCGGGGACGGGGCGGTCGCCCAGCCCGTCCAGGATCACCAGGACCGCCGGCAGGCGGTCGTCGGGGGTCACAGCACGACGCCCTGGGCGCGCCGGCGCGCCAGCATCGCCCGCAGGGGCGCGACGGTCGTGGGCGGGACCAGCCGCTCCCAGTCCCCGCCGGCCCGGATCGCCGCGCGGATCTCCGTGGACGTCCGCCGCTCGCCGGGCACGGGCTCGGCCTCGAGCACCCGGTAGCCGGCGGCGGCCAGGCGGCGGGCCTTCTCGGCCTCCCACGCGCCGGCGCGCCCCACGTACTGCACGGCGTCGAGCGGCGCGTAGCACTCCCACAGCTCCGGGCGGCCCAGGTCGAACGGCACGAGCACCACCCGCGCGTCGTGGTCGAGCGCGGCCAGCAGCAGCTCCGCGCGCTCCCAGTACGTGAACGGGTTGGCCTCCTCCCGGTGGCGGTGGGCGCTGCCCGGCTCCGGCCGGCGGCTCGACGGGTCGGGGTTGGTGATGCCGACGATCAGGCGGCCGCGCTCCTCCAGGCCCATCCGGAAGAGCCGCAGGTGGTCCTCGTGCACCGGCTGGAAACGGCCGGTCACGCAGGCGGGCCCGCTCACCGCAGGAGCGCGCGGGCGATCGCGTTGCGCTGGATCTCCACCGTGCCCGCCGGGATCCGCAGGTTGCGCGCCACCCGGAACAGCTTCTCCTCCGGGCTGCCGCGGCTCAGGCCCGATGCGCCGTGGATCTGCACGGCGCGGTCGGCGACCCGGAAGAACGCCTCGTCGTTGGCCAGCGCGATGAGGCTGATCAGGCGGATCGCGTCGGGGTGGAGGGGGACGGCGAACGGCTCCAGCTCGTCCAGCTCGCGCTGCGCCTCGATCGACAGGGCGCGGGCGGCGTACACGTCGGCGTCCATGTCCGCGAGCATGTGCTGCACGGCCTGCAGCTCGCCGATCGGCCGCCCGCCCGACTGCCGCGTGCGCGCGCGGGCCACCGCGCGGTCGCGCAGCCACGACCCCCATCCGGCGCACATCCCGCCGCGGCACATCCGGCGCCAGTTGATCCATGTGAGCGCCAGGGCGAGCCCCTGGCCGACCTCGCCGATCCGGTTCGCGTCCGGCACGCGCACGCCGTCCAGCACCAGCTCGCCGGTCAGGCCGTCGTCCATCATCGTCGGCGCGTCGGGGCCGCGGCGGAACCCCTCCCGGTCCGCCTCCACCACGAACATGGTGAGCGAGCGGCCGCCTGCGCCCGGCTCCGTGACCGCCACCACCTGGGCGACGTCGCAGAAGTGCGCGTTGGTGATCCACGCCTTGCGGCCGGTGATGACCCACTCGTCGCCGTCGCGCTCCGCGCGGGTGCTCATCGACAGCACGTCCGACCCGGCCGCCGGCTCGGTGTTGGCGAACGCGCACGTGGTCTCGGCGCGCATCAGCGGGCGCAGGAACCGCTCGCGCCCCTCCGGCCCCAGGTGGACGAGGTTCGGGCTCGGCCCCTCCGTCCACGCCAGCGTGCACAGGCCCAGGCCGAGGCCGGCCCGCCGGTAGACGAGCTCCTCCACCCGCATGCACTCGACGCGCGTGAGCCCCAGGCCGCCGACCTCCCGCGGCATGTGCGGCGAGTACAGGCCGGCGGCGGCGGCGCGGCGCTGCACCTCCCGCCGGGCCTCCCACACCTCCGGGTGCATGCGGCCCTCGGCGTCGAGGACCGGCTGCCAGGGCGTGCCGGCGCGGCGGCCGGCGAGCGCGCGGTCGAGGTCCGCGACCTCGTCCAGGAACGCCTCGTAGCGCGGAAGCAGCGTCTCGAGACGGTCGCGCGGGGCCATGAGGGGCAGGCTACCTGCGATCCTGGTGGGGACGGACGGCGCGGAGGTGCGCGGTGAAGGGTGTGGGGGACGTGGTGGACGGGCGCTACCGCCTGGAGCGGCGCCTCGGCGACGGCGTGTTCCAGGCCGAGGACCTGTCCCTGGCGCGCGGCGTGGCGGTGCGGGTGTCGGACGCCGAGGGCGCGGCCGGCCTCGCGCGCCTCACGTCCCTGCTGCGAAGCGTGCAGTACGCCACCTCGCACGTCGTCCCGGCGCTGGACGAGGGGATGACCGACGACGGCGGCCGCTACCTCGTGGCGCCGCTGATCGACGGCACGCCCGTGAGCAAGCTGGTGCGGCCGGGGGGCCGGCCGATCGCCGCCGATTCGGCCGCCTCGATCGGCGTCGCACTGCTGGAGGCGGCGGAGGCCGCCCGCCGCGCGGTGCCGGAGGGTGCCGGGGCGGTCCCCGCCGCGGCGATCCTGGACCGCGACCGCGAGGTGCGCGTCACCAAGTTCATCCTCGACGGCGCGGGCGACACCGGCGTCTGCCGGACCGTCGGCACCGTCCTGCACCACCTGCTCACCGGGCGGGAGCCGGAGGAGGGCGAGTCGGTGCGCGCCCGCGGCTACCCCGTGCCCGACCCGCTGGCCGACGTCGTCGACGCCGCGCTGGCCGGCGATCTGCGCACCCCGGGGGAGATGCGGCGCCGGCTGTCCGCCGCCCGCAGGCGGATGACCCCCTCTGCCTAGACGGTCGCCGCGACCCCGGTCGTGACGAAGCGGCGCCGGTAGGCGTCGGGCGTCACCCCCACCTGCCGGACGAACGCGCGGCGCAGCGTCTCGGCCGTCCCGAGCCCCGACTCGCGGGCGATGACGTCGAGCGGGGCGTCGGAGGTCGCCAGCATCGCCCGGGCCGCCTCGATGCGGATGCGCTCCACGTACCGCGCCGGCGTCGTGCCGAGCTCGCGGGCGAACACGCGCGAGAGGTGGCGCTCGCTGAACCCGGCGCGGCGGCTCAGGGCGGCCAGCCGGTGGTCGGCGGCGGGGTCGGCGGCGATCGACTCCAGCAGGGGCCGGAGCGTGGGGCGCTCCACCGGGTCGCCCTGGATGTGGATGCTGAACTGGGCCTGGCCGCCCGGGCGCTGCATGAACACCACCAGGTGCTGGGCGACGCGCCGGGCAACGGCTGCTCCGTGGTCGGCCTCCACCAGGGCGAGGGCCAGGTCGATGCCGGCGCTGACGCCCGCCGAGGTCCAGACCCCGTCGTCCTCGATGAAGATCGCGTCGGGCTCGACCCGCACCGACGGGTACCGCTCGGCCAGCTCCCCGGCGAACTGCCAGTGGGTCGTCGCTCGCCGGCCGTCGAGCAGGCCCGCGGCCGCCAGCACGAAGGCGCCCACGCACACGCCGGCCACCCGCCGCGAGCGCGCCGTCGCATCGGAGACGGCCGCGAGCAGCGTCGCGTCCTCCACCGCCGACGACCACGCCCACGTGCCGGGGACCAGCACCGTGTCGATGGGGCCCTCCAGCTCTCCGACCGATGACGCGACGCCGATCCGGAACCCCGAGCTGCTCACCGCGTCCTCGCCGTCGGGGGAGGCGATCGTCACGCGGTAGGCGTCCCCGCCGGCGAGCACGTCGGCGACCGCGAACACCTCCGCCGGACCGCTGACGTCCAGGAACCCGGCGCCCTCGAACGCCAGGAGCATGATCGTGCGGGGGGACACCCCCGCAGTATGGCCTCAGAGGTCGTCGACCGGAGTGCCGATCGGGATCCACCGGATGGTGCGCCGCACGTCCTCGGGGGCGCGCGCCAGCTCGCGCTCGGCCGCCTCCCGGCCCTGCCGGAAGTGGGCCCAGCCCTCGTAGTGGACGGGGACCGCCACGCGGGGGCGGACCAGTCCGATCAGCTCCGCCGCCTCGGCCGCGGTCATCGTGAACCGCAGCGGCCCGGTCACGGGGAACCGCACCCCGCCGAGGTGCATCAGCGCCACGTCCACGGGGACGCGCCCGGCCACGCCGCGCACGCCGTCGAAGAGCACCGTGTCGCCGGTGATCCACAGGGCCCCGCCGTCGTCGCCGTCCCAGGCGAGCGCGAAGCCCACCACGTCGCCGACGATCGCCCCGAACCCGGGCGGGCCGTGGCGGCACGGCGTCGCGGTGATCGTGATCCCCGGCCGGCCGGGCGCCTCCAGCCGCGTCGTCCCCCAGGGCTCCAGCCCCACGGCGCCGCCGCCGAGGCGGCGCGCCCCGGAGGCCGTCGTGACCACCGTCCCCGCGGCCGGCAGCAGCGCCCGGCCGTCCGCGTCCAGGTTGTCGCCGTGGTGGTCGTGGCTGAGCAGGACGGCGTCGAGCGGCGGCAGGTCGGCGGGGGCGACCGCCGGCCCGGCGGTCTTGTGCGACCCGGTGCCCCAGCCGAACCGGTATGCGCCGCCGGCCGGGTCGAACGTCGGGTCGGTGAGCAGGACCCAGCCGGCCCGCTCGATCAGGACCGTCGGCCCCCCGATGTGCGTGACGCGGAGACCCTCCACGGCTTCAGCCGGCGTTCGCCTCGGCCCACTCCAGCGCGTGGTCGGCCACGACCTCCCACCCCGGCCACGAGGGCAGCAGGTGGGGGCCGGGGTACTCGATCACCTCGGTGACGGTCCCCTCGGCCTTGTAGTGCTTGGCGTTCGAGCGCTGGATCTTCGGCGGCATCAGGTGGTCGTCGGCCCCCGAGATGAACAGCAGCGGGGCGCGGTCCGCGTTCTCGTAGTCCACGTACGAGCCCTGGTGGCCGGGCGTGATCGTCGCGAACGCGCTCTCCCAGAAGATCGAGCCGGACGCCGGCACGTGGTAGCGCTCGTACAGGCGTCGGGCCTCGTCCTCCGGGAAGCCGTTGGTGAACGCGTAGTTCCACTGCTCGAAGCTGAAGCCGACCGCCTTGTGCCGGTTGGCCGGGTTCTTCAGGACGGGGAAGGTGGCCTTGATCTGCTTCAGCGGGATCACCGGCACGCCCTCGGTGGGGGCGGAGTTGATCGCCACGCCGCAGGCCCCCAGCCCGTGGTCCAGCAGGATCTGGGTGAAGACGCCGCCGGCGGAGTGGCCCATGATGATCGGCGGCACGTCGAGCCCCTCCACGACCTCCGTCATGCGCGCCACGATCGCGTCGATGGTCAGGGCCTCGATCGGCGACGGGTCGGCGTTGAGGGCCTCCACCTCGACCTCGAACCCGGGGTACGCGGGCGCGAGGACCGTGTAGCCCTTCGCCTCGTAGTGGGCGATCCAGTCCTCCCAGCTCCGGGGCGTGACCCAGAAGCCGTGGATCAGGACGATGGCGCGGTCGGGCGCGGGGGCGTCGGTGCTCACGGGCGGTCCTCCGGTCCGGCGGGGGCGGGTGCCGCAAGCGTCCGTCGCCTCGGGGGGTCCGCGCAAGGACGTGTCGCCCACGTTTCCGGACATGCCGCGGGCCCGGCCGCCCGCGGGTCCCCTACCCTGCGCCGGTGGCCGGCATCGACCCAGCGCGCGATCCCCGGGGCGCGGCGTGGGAGCGGCGCCTCCAGCGTCCGGTCCTGGCCGCCGCGTGGCTCGCGATCCCGACGGTGCTGCTCTACTTCTCGGCGCTGGAGGGCTGGCTCGCCGTCCTGGCGCTCAGCCTCGCCTGGGGGATCTGGCTGGTCTTCCTGGCCGAGGCGGTGATCATGCTCACCGTCGCGCGCGACAAGGGGGCGTGGGCGCGCGGCCACGTGTTCGGCCTGGTGATCCTGGCCGCCACCTTCCCGCTGCTCACCAGCATCCTCGAGGGACTGCTGGCGGCGCGGGCGCTGTCGAGCGTGCAGGGGCTCCGCGTGCTGCAGGTGCTCTACCTCGCGAAGGCCGCGAAGCTCCTCAAGTCGGCGATGATCCTCCGCGCCAGCGGGGCGGCGCCGCGGCACCCGGCGGTCATCACGGCCGCCGCGCTGCTCGGGGCGACGGCCCTGGTGGGGATCGGCGACCGGATCGTCTCGGGCGACAAGCACCCCACCCCGTTCCACGGCACGTGGAGCCTCATCGAGGACGCGGTGCCCTGATGCGGCCCCTCCAGGTGGGCGCCTACGCCGGCGTCCGGCCGCCCCTCGACGCCGCGCTGGCCGGGGTGCGGGCATCCGAGGCCGCCGGGTTCGACGCCGTGTGGTGGTCGGACCACTTCCTCCGCTGGTTCCCGCCCGGCGTCTGGACGCCGGACGTCTCGCCGATGGCCGCCGCGGTGCGCAGCCCCCACGCGTTCCTCGACCCCGCCGTCGTGATGGGCGCCGCCGCCGCGACCACCGAGCGCATCCGGCTGGGCACGGCGGTGACCGACCCGGTGCGCCGCCACCCGGCCGTGCTGGCGCAGACGTTCCTGACGCTCGACCACCTGTCGCAGGGCCGCGCGATCCTGGGGATCGGAGTGGGGGAGGCCGAGAACATCCTCCCGTACGGGCTCCCGTACGACCGGCGCGCGTCGCGCCTGATCGAGGCGCTGGAGGTCATCCGGCTGCTGTGGGGCACGATCGACCCGGTCTCGTACCGCGGCGAGCACTTCACGCTCGACGACGCGATCCTGGGCGCCGAGCCCCACGGCGACGCTCCCCCGCCGATCTGGGTGGCCGCCCACCGCCCCCGCATGCTCGAGGCCACGGGACGGCTGGCCGACGGGTGGCTCCCCATCCTGACCGACCCCGACGACTACGCCGCCGCCCTCGGCCGCATCCGGGACGCCTCCGCCGCGGCGGGTCGTCCCCGCGACCACGTGACCGCCGGCCTCTACGCGTGGATCGTGGTGGACGAGGACCGTGAGACGGCCCGCCGGATGCTCGGCAGCACCCTCATGCGCTTCGTGGCGCTCACCGCGCCGGCCGAGGACTTCCGCCGCGCCGGCGCCGAGCCGCCGATCGCGGATGGCTGGGGCCTTGTCCATTACGTCCCGACCCGGGTCGGCCGCGAGGAGGGCCTGCGGATGGCGGCCGCCGTCCCCGACGCGCTCCTCGAGTGGTACGTCATGTGGGGCACCCCCGACGACATCGTGGAGCGCCTGCGCCCCTTCCGCGCCGCCGGGCTCGAGCATGTCTACCTGGCCAACGTCAGCGCCCTGGGCGACCACACGAAGGCGGCCTCCTCGGCCGCCCTCCTCACCGACATCCTCGCGGGGCTGCGGCGCCTCCCCTGACCGCGGTTCCCGGCGTCCCCGGGCGGGCATCACCCGTCTGGAGCGCGCCGAGGAGGGCTGATGGAGATCCTATGGATCATCGTGATCGTGGTCGTCGTGCTCGCGGCGATCGGGATCGTCGCGCAGCGGCGCCGCCGCGCCGGCGGCGTGGTGGCGACCCGCCGGAGGCGGCGGCCGTGAGCGTGCTGATGCGCGCGCGTGAGATCACCGGCCGGCCGGTGGTGGCGCTCAGCTCGGCCGACGCGGTCGCGGAGGTGAAGGACGTCGTCATCTCGCACCCGTCCGCGTCGGTGGTGGGCTTCACGCTCAACAAGCGCGGCTTCCTCGGCTCGCCGCTGAAGGAGGTGCTGCCCTGGGAGCGCCTCGGATCGCTCGGGCGCGACGCGGTGATGATCGCCGACCCGGGGGTGCTGACGGCGCAGGACGCGGCGATCGACGAGGCCCGGGCGCAGGGGCGCGACCGCGACGTGATCGGCGCGACGGTCATGACCGACGCCGGGAAGGCGCTCGGCACGGTCGTGGACGTGATCCTGGAGGTCGGCGGCGACGCCCGGATCGTGGGCTACGAGGTCCACGGCCCGGAGGTGCAGCGCGACAAGGCGGCGGCGACGCTGCTGATCCCGGTGGGGGAGACGATCTCGGTCTCCGGCGAGACGCTGATGGTGCCCGCGGAGGTGGAGGGCTTCGTGCGCGACGACCTCTCCGGGTTCGGGAGCGCCGTCTCGGATTACCGCGCGCGGCTGGCCGAGGAGCGGCGGTGATCCGCCTCAGCGAGGCCGACGGCCGGCCGGTGCTGAGCCGCGAGAGCGCCGAGCGCCTGGGCGAGTTGATGCACGTCGTGGTCGACGCGCCCGCCCGCCGCATCACGGCGCTGCACGTGGCGGGCCGGCGCCGGAAGGCGATGCTGGTCGGGTGGGCCGACATCACCGGCTTCGGGCCGGACGGGATCGTGGTGAACGGCGACGGCTCCCTGCGCCCGCCGGGCGACGAGCGCGAGCGCGCGGTGGCGGGCGGCGACCTCGACCTGGACGGCCGCCTGGTGCTGGACGACCACGGCGACTCGCAGGGCGCGCTGACCGACGTCCTGTTCGACGAGGAGTCAGGGGAGATCGCCGCGTTCGTCTGCGGCGAGCGGGAGATCGCGGCGGGGCGGCTGCGCCAGATCGGGCCGTTCTGCGTGCTCGTCCGCGCCGAGCCGGTCGCCGGGGAGTAGCCTCGGGTCCATGGCGACGGGCCCGCCGTGCACCCACCTCGACCAGGTGCTGCTGGACGTCCTCCCCGAGGAGGTGGCCGGCTGCGAGGAGTGCCTGCGGATCGGCGACGGCTGGGTGCACCTGCGCATCTGCCTCACGTGCGGCCTCGTGGGGTGCTGTGACAGCTCCCCCAACCGGCACGCGTCGCGCCACGCCGCCGACGCGGGGCACCCCCTCATCCGCTCGCTGGAGCCCGGTGAGGACTGGACGTGGTGCTTCGTCGACGAGGTCGGGCTGGTCCTGGACCGCCCGGCGGGGACGACGCGCATCCCCAAGTCGCCGCTCCTCCCCTAGCCCCGCGCGCCGGTGACCCGGGTCCTCTACGCGCTGCTGCCCCTGCTCGGAGGCGCGATGATCGCGGTCCAGGCGCCGGTCAACGCCCGCCTGCGCAGCGTGCTGTCGTCGCCCGTGGGCAGCGCGACAGTGTCGTTCGCGACGGGGCTGGTGATCCTGGTCGCGGCGGTGGTGATCGTCGGCGACGCGGGAAAGCTCGGGAGCGTCGGCGGCGGGCCCTGGTGGGCGTACCTCGGCGGGGCGCTCGGCGCGTTCTTCGTCGTCACCACGCTCCTGGCCGCGCCGCGGGTGGGCGTGACCACCACGTTCGTCTCGGTGGTGCTGGGGCAGGTGGCCGCCGCGGCAATGATCGACCGCTTCGGGTGGCTGGGGCAGCGGCAGATCCACTTCGGCTGGGAGCGGATCGTGGCGCTCGGCCTCCTCGTCGTCGCGCTCGTGCTGCTGCTCCGCGGGGACTGACGGCGCCGTGACGATCGACCGGCGCGCCGCCGCGGTGGTGCTGCTGGGCCTGGCGGTCGGCCTCGCCTTCGCCGACTCGTCGATCGTGATGCTCGGTCTCCCCGAGATCTACGGGGAGCTGGACGCGTCGATCCCGGGCGCCTCCTTCGTGATCACCTCCTACAACCTGGTGGTCGCAGTGGCGGCGTTCGTGCTGATCCCCGTGATGCGCCGGGTGCGGCCGCTGCCGGTGCTGGTCGCCGGCCTGGCGATTTTCGCGGCGGCGTCGCTGGGCTGCGGCCTGGCCCCGGACCTCAACGTGCTGGTGGCGCTCCGCGGCGTGCAGGGGCTGGGCGGGGCGATGCTGCTGGCGGCGTCGCTGCCGGCGCTGGTGGCGCTGGAGGGGGAGGAGCGCAAGGGCCGCGCGATCTGGGCCCTCGCCGGGTCGGCCGGCGCGGTGGTGGGCCCGGCGGCGGGCGGCGTG
>BFBZ01000487.1_pt1 | contig 37397 bp, 40 predicted proteins | sample 1888401 | NCBI WGS metagenome assembly BFBZ01 (sample SAMD00112614, study PRJDB3348) | symbiont metagenome | host: Chara braunii | reverse complement strand
GTGGCTCAGCCCGGTAGAGCACTGCGTTCGGGACGCAGGGGTCGCAGGTTCGAATCCTGCCGCTCCGACCATTTTTTCAGGCGCCTAGCTTTTCATCTCCCGAGAAGCGCAACGAAATCACACGGCGCCACCCTGCACCATCCGGCTATTCGTGAGCATTTCGCCGCGGCAGACGACAGCGCTTCATCGAGCGTCCAATTCCTTCAGCTTCCGGTCAAGCGTGCGCAGGCTGATGCCGAGGGATTCTGCAAGCGATTCTCGATTGCCGCGATGCGTCAACAGGGCGGTCCGAAGCGCTCGCGCCTCGCGCTCCTTCGATGACGGCGGGTTCTCACCGTCAGCAGGCGCCAGCTTTGTTGCGGTTCGCTGCACCCGGTCGCGTCCCTCAATGTCCGGCGATCGCAGCGTCAGAGCACGCTCGATCGTCGCGGCTGAGATGACATCGTCATCGCAGAGCAGGGCCGCGCGCTCCAACACGTTGCGCAACTCGCGAACATTGCCCGGAAAGGCGTAGCCCCCGAGCCGCTCGAGTGCCGGCTGGGACAAGGTGGGCCTTCGCTCCGGCGCCACGCGGGCAAGCAGCGCTGCGGCGAGAAGCGGTAGATCAGCGGCGCGGTCGCGCAATGCCGGCAGAAGGATCGGAAAGGTCGACAGTCGGTCGTAAAGATCGCTTCTCGACAATGCGAGACGCGTGCGCGCGATCAATTCCGGGGACCAGCAGAGCGCGATCAGGAAGGCCGGTGCGCGACCATTCCGATCAGCGCAGAGCGGCCGTGATGGCCGCTGCCTTCGCTGAGCTCCGTCTCGTATTCGCGCAGTTCGATGATCTCCAACTCACGGAACGCCTCTCGGAGCATGGTTTCCGTATAGAGGTGCGAGAGGGCGGAAGGGCCGCCCGTCTTGTACTCCAACTGCTTGGGCGTATAGCCCTGCAGGATCAGCGTCCCGCCCGGCTTCAGGCTTGCGATCATGCGCGCGAACAGCCGTTTCCTCAAATCTGGGGCGGCGAACTGCACAAAAATCGCTGCGATGCCGTCATACGCCGCACTTGGCCACGCGAAGCCGTCGCAATCGGCAAGCTGGTAGTTCACGCTGACTCCGGCTGACGCGGCAAGTTTGCTCGCTTTCGCCAGACCCACCTCCGAGATGTCGAAGGCGTCGACCTGAAATCCCTGCCGGGCGAGCCAGACGCTGTTGCGGCCTTCTCCGTCGGCGACGCAGAGAATGCGACTGCGGTACGGGAACGTGCCGACATGGCCGCGCAGCCGTTGATTGGGTTCGGTTCCGAAAACGAAATCATCGCCTTCGAACCGTCGGTTCCAGCGGCCGGCGCCGGTGTCTGGCGGTACCTTCGTGACCATCGGCAGTCCCACTTTGAAGATGACAAGCGTGTTTGTTGGCAGCCGCAAGGAGCTTGCGAACTCCTCGGTATCAGCTTGCGAACCCTTGATCGCAAGTTAGGTGAACTGGAAGCCGGATCGTAGTTCATCAGCCCGTCAGACGCGGCAGGCGCGTGAGCAGGGGACGATCGCGCCGGCGGCTCGATACCGTCTCGCACGAACCGCGCTGGGACAGGCTCGACCGCCTGTTTGTTATCGTCTCGCCAAAGTGATAGCAACACGGGACGGCCTTGCGGCATGACGCCGTGGCCGCCGATGTAACGGACCGAATTGGTCGATTGAGGAATATGCGGACGAATATGGCAACCAAGCGTGCACGCAGCAGGTCTTCGCTCGAGCCTGACGCGCTGCTCGAGAAGGCTCACAAGGCAAGCGAATTCCTCAAGGCGCTGTCGCACGAAGCGCGGCTTGCCATTCTGTGTCTGCTGCTTGACGGAGAGAAGTCCGTCAGCAGCATTGAGGATTCGCTGCAACTCCGCCAGCCGACGGTGTCGCAGCAACTTGCCCGGCTGCGCGCGGACGATCTCGTCAAGGTGCGCCGGGACGGCAGGAACGTGTATTATTCGGTCTCGCGGCCGGAAGTGATCGAGGTCATGTCCGCTCTCTATCGCGCTTTCTGCTAAGTGGTGCTGATGGAGTCTCGCTGCCCGCGGAGATCGTCCGTCAGGCGGAGCCGGGGACGGCGGCGACCGTGTTTCCTGCGGTCACTCGATCGATGAACCCGGCTGCCGCGGCTATCACCGCGGAGGTCGCCTGTTGGTGGGGTGCATGTCCACAGCCTTCCAGCACGCAGGTCTCGATCCGGGCTGGCACGAGGGCGCGGAGCGTCTCAAGCTGAATATGCGTGAAGAACTCGTCTTCGCTGCCCTGAACAGCCAGCACCGGGGCGCGAACCCGTCCAACGTAGGGCTTGATCCCCCAGTCGCGCGCTTCTTCCCCAGTCCAAGCATCGACCAGCCGGCCAAAAAGATGATCGGTTCTGCTGCCATGATACCGTGCGAGCCGCGCCCTCAGGTCGCCGTGCTCGAAGTCCCTGATCTGGGCGGCGATGCCGTCAACTGTCCGCTGTTCGCGGAAGAGATGAGGGGCGATCGCGACGACCCCGCTGACCTCATCGGGAAACGCGCCGGCAAACGTCAACGCGATCGCAGCACCGTCGGAGTGTCCGACCAGGATCGGACGCCGCGCTCCGGTCGTCCGTAGCACTTCGGGCAGGGCGTCGAGAGCCTCAGCGAGCAGATATTGCCGCGAATGGGGCGGCTCGAGCGGCTCAGAGTCACCCGAGCCCCAGCGGTCGAACACCAGGACGGAGCAGCCGGTCGCAGCCGCAAGCCGCTCGGGAAAATCGCGCCAGAGCCGGGCGCAGCCCAAGGCGTCATGCAGCAGGACGAGCGGCGGACGTTCCGGTCGCGTCGCCGCGAGCCAATGGCCGCGAAGCCTCCGGCCGGCCGCAACGAAGCTGAGCTGCCGCGCCGCCGCGACGACCACGTCGCGAATGTCCGGCGGGCCGAGATTGACGAAGTCGGCCGACGTGCGCGAGAAGAAGTCCTCAACGAGGGATCCGGCATCAGCCAGTTCGGCGCCGCGCAGCGCTGCCTCGAGATCAAAGATGACGCGTGGCGGTGTAACGAAGAAATCGCCGGTGATCAGAGCTTCGCGAATTCGCCTGCGGTCTGGCCCCTCGAGGCGGATATCGGCGCGCAGGCTGCCGCCGCGCCGCGTCAGAGTGGCACTGACCAGCGAGCTGTCCACCTCGGGAGCGTCGACCATCTCGACGAAGTCGTCGCGGCCGATCTCGTCGCGATACAACTGGTCGGCGAGCTCTTCTTCGTGCATCGACGCCTGGCCCCATTGCGGAACAATGCCGAGGCCTTCCGCCAGGCCGTCGAGCAAGCCTCGCTGGATGGTGGCCAGATCAGGGAGCTTGTCGCCGAGGATCTCGCGCATGCTGACGACGCGCTGGTGGGCCGAGGCGAGGTCGCGCTTGGCGAGCTTTTCCACCGGCACTTTGAGCGCAGCGATCATCTGCTCGGGGTCGAAGTCGATCAGCAGTGTTCCCTGGTAGAACAGAGTATCGCCGTCAAAGAAGCCGCCGGTGCCGCTGATCTTGCGGCCGTCGACGTCGATGTCGTTGCGCGGGCGGTAGCGCGCGGGGACGCCGAGCTTGTTGAGCCCGAGTGCGACGCTTTCGCAGATCCGGCGTGTCGTTTCGGTGAGATTCATGGCGCCGAGGCTGGAGCGGCCGAACACGAGCTCCCATCCGATCTGACCCTCGTCGAGATAAAGACCTCCGCCTCCCGTGATCCGCCGGCCGATCTCGATTCCCTTGCTCCGGCAATAGTCGAGCCGGACCTCATGGCTCAGGATCTGATGGATTCCGACCAGCGCCGACGGACGAAACCGCAGGAAGCGGATGGTATCGGGAATCCGCCGTGCCTTGTGAGCGTCGATGAGCGCCTGGTCGAAGGCGATATTGGCGCGTCCGCCCCGAATCCCGGTGTCGATGACCCGAAATGACTTGGCGCTGCTGGCCATCGCATCTTCCTCCCGGTTATTTGGGTAGTCCGCGCCGGAGTTGGCTGCGCACGTGGCGAATGTCGCGGCGATCGGGCTTGAAAGGGTATGAAGCAATGTCGCGCGGCGGCGAGTCGCCATAGGGGCGGTCGCAGGCGGACACATCGGCGGCCTCCTTGCCCGGGCAGCCGGACGTGCGGAAGGCCACGCCCGCGTCGATGATCGCGTCGACTTCGTCCTGCGGCAGACCAAAATCGACGAGTTGACCGCGCTCGTCGAAACGCATGCGCTGCAGGGAGTGGCTTCGATAGTCGATGAGATAGCGGGCGAGCTGGATGCGTCGCCATTGCGGGCGCGGCGCCGGCGGGAGATGATCCATCAACGAGCCTTGTTCGGGAAAGAACGCGAACAGGTGGCTGTGGCCGCCGAGGTCGCGAATTCTCTGCACCTGCGAGAGAACGTCGTGGTCGCTCTCGCCCATCCCGACGATGAGATGGGCGCCGAAACGTTCCGGGCCAAATATCTCGGCGGCGGCCAGCAGGATCTCCCAATATTTGTCCCAGCTATGCGGCGATTGAACCCCGCGGCCGCGGGTGCGGTCAAAGATGACCGGGTTGGCTGCATCGAGCGCGACCGTAAATATCTCGGCGCCGAGATCCTTGAGCTCCTGCACATCCAGTCGCGTCATCGTCGTCGGGTTGGACAGGATGGACACGGGTACGTGCCTGATGCGTTCAACCCATTTCCGCAGGACAATGCGGGTGTCCTGGTCCGACCGCGGATGCGTGATCATGCTGATACACATGCGATGGAAGCGCCCGCCGTCGCCGCCCGATGCAACGATGTCAATCACCTGGTCGTAGGGCACCGCAGGCCAGTCGACCCGAATGAAGTTGCGGTCGGCATAGTTGCGCTCCGCTTCGCGATGGCGCGCAAGCCCGCAATAGGCGCAGTTGGCGCGGCAGCCCTCCGGGTAGGTCAGCAGCAGGTTCAGGCAACGGGTGCAACTGGTGCGATGCATGTAGCCGTTCATGATGCCGAGGGTGATGGCCGCTGCCGTCGACATTTGCACGTACTCGGGCGACCGCATGTTCGGCGTCAGAACATTGTCGTTCGGCAGGTACGTGCCGACCGGCCGCACATCCTGCGCCCTCACGCGCCCGCCGTTGCGCGCTTCCGCCGGCACGGCGCCCGGCGCGCGCGGCCGCATGGCTTCTGCCGCGTTGAAGGTGCGCGTCTCCCCGGTGAGGAAATCCGGTACCGGATGCGTCGGTCCTTCGAGACAGCTCATGACGTCCTCCCCTGATCCTGCATCTTCACGCCCAATAGTTCGGCGAACTGATCCATCCCTCGGCGAGCGCAGTCGCGTCGGGGCGACGGCCGTCGCCATAGTGCGCCAGCACTTGCCGTCGTCGCAGCAATGCCCGGCTCAAGGCTGCATCGAAAATGTCGCCGAGCTCTTCGTCATAGTCATCGAGGGCGCCGCTGCGGCCGGACAGCATGTCTGCCGCGGCGTGCCCGGCGAGCGCCCCCGATTGCACGGCGGAGGCGATGCCGGCGCCGGTCACGGGGTTGGTCAGGCCTGCCGCATCGCCGGCCAGCAACACCTGGGTTGCGCCGAGCCGGCCTGTCGAACCCACCCTGCCGCCCACGGGTATCGCCCCGCCCGTCAACGCGAACGGGCGCGTTCCGATGCGGCGCGATGCCGACAGCGAGGCGAAGAGCGCGGCGAGCATCGGTTTCAGTCGCCGCCGGTCCTCTATCATGACGCCGACGCCGATATTGGCCACGGCGCCCTTGGGAAACAGCCAGCCATAGCCGCCGCGGTAGTCGGCGCTCAGGAAGATATCCGTGGCATCGTGCGGCACGATCAGCGGCGTGGTCAGTTGCCTCGTATCGACAAGCGCGCGATTGATCTGGCCGATGGCCGCGCCGACCCGCGAGCGAGGGCCGTCGCAGCCGATGAGGACGCGCGGTTTCAGGGCAAGACCATCGGACGTATGAACTGTGCCGTCGAAATCGATGGCAACCACGGAGGTGCCGTATCGGCACGCGGTTCCCGCGTTCGCCGCCTCATCAGCGAGCATTCGATCGAAGGCGGCGCGATCGATCATCCAGCCGCGGAAGTCCCGCGTTTCCTCGCAATCCGTCGCTTCGGTGAAGGTCAGCATGCGGGTGATCTTCTGTTGGGCGACGGTCGTGACGTTCGGAACGTCCCGCTCGATCATGGCGGGCACGAATTCGGCACACTGGACCGGGCGACCCGCCTCGAGCCGGCGGTCGACGGCGACGACGCGGTAGCCGGCCTTCGCGGCAATCGCAGCCGCACGACTCCCGGCCGGTCCAAGCCCGACGACGACGATATCCGCTGCCTCGGCGTTCATGGTGCACCTCAGGCTGCGCAAGCCCGCCGTCCGGCGAGGCCGTCAAGCGCGATCGAGCAGCAGGCATGCTCCTGCTCGACCGGCCGGCCGATGGCGCGGGCGAGAGCTACGATGCCGTCCGCGGGATAGGCGATACCGTCAAATCCCGCCATGACGGCGTATGCGTCGGTCATCAGCTTATGGCGGCCCGCGGGGCGGATACAGCCAAGCTGAACCGGCGCGTGATTGATCCGTTGCCGCGCGGCGACCAGCACCTTCGCCACGTCGTCGGTGGATGTCGTGGCGAAGGGCCGATCCGGCGGCGCATAGATCGGGGTCACCACCACCAGGATCAAGGCGGCAACCGGGTGGCGCGAAACGATGTCCAGCGCGGTTGCTTCGCCGAGTAGCCGGCCATAGTGCAGACCGATGACGATGTGTGGCACGACCTGCATCTTGGTGCCTGAGAGCGCGGCGAGCGTCGCCTCGAAATCCGCGACAGGACGGTCGAGGTGATAGACTTCGCGGATCGTCTGCTCCGAGCCGATCACGTCGAGCATCGCGACGTCGACCCCGGCGGCCTCCATGGATCTGGCGCGCCGTTCGTCGAGCAACGCGGAATGGACGGCGATGCGCAGATGGGGAAAGTCGCGCTTGAGCCTTTCGATGGTCGGATAGAAGCGATCGTACGGAACCTCGTTGCGGCGGTTGGATCCGCCTGAAAGCAGGAACCCGCGCAGATCCTTGAGCAGAATGAGGTCGCGCACCTTGCGGTCGAGTTCGTCCGGTGTCGTTGCCGCGATCATCGGTTCGAGGATCTTCGCCTGACAGTGATCGCAATTCAGCGCGCAGGCGCCGCCCGTGATGGAAAAGGCGGGAAAACTCGCCTTGCCGCAGCCCTTGAGTTCCTCGCTGGCATAGGCGCGGAACGTCGGCGTGTAGAACCGCATCGGTCCGAGTGCGCGCTCGCGGGCTGCCGCCTCGAGTGCATCGACGAGCCCACGATCAAAACGCAGGTCGTCGAGCGGTTCGATCTCCTGCAGCTTCTCATACCACGCCATTGCGTTCCTCGCTTTTCATATGCGAAAAAACATATATATTGTCGGTCCGCCGTCGGCTTCGGCCGTCATTGATGCCTCATCAGTTGTCGCGGTTCGCCATGAAGACACTCTGCGTCTTGCAGCATTTTGAGGCGGACTATCTCGGCTTGATGGAAGACCAGTTCGAAGGACGCAACGTCGGCTTTCGCTATTGCCGGCCGTTTACGGCCGGAGGATCGATACCTGCGACGGCCGGGGACTTTGACGGCCTCGTTGTTCTTGGCGCCGGACCGCTCGGAGTCGTCAGCGGCAACCTGCTTCCGAGCCTTGGGCCCGAGTTGCGGTTGGTACAGGATTTCCTGGCGCGCGACCTGCCCGTCATCGGCATCGGAGCTGGCAGCTGCATAGTTGCGACCGCGTGCGGCGGCGGCACTCAGGAAGCTCCGCTCCGCTTCGTTGTGGAGACGGCCCGACGGGTCGATCCCGCGGCGCTCGGCGGTCATCTGCCGCAATCCTTTCCCGTCGCGATCTACATGCGCGATCGCCCGGTGCTGCCGGCCGATGCCCGTGTTCTCGCGATCGACGCTGCGGGGGAGCCGGCGGTGTTTCAGCTTCGTGATAACTGCTTCGGGTTCCTCGGCCATCCCGGAATCAAGTCGGCCATGATCGAGGATCTGATCATGGAATCCGAAGAATGTCCTGATCGCACGGCGGAAACGCTCGCCGACCTGCGCGTGGTGCAGCGCGAGATCGCTGCGGCGCTCGGACCGCTGATGATTGGTTTGATCGAGTCGACGCATTTGATGCGGCCGCTCCCGTAGGACCGTTCTCCCGAGCAACGAATTATTTTCTTCAGCCTATAGATGTCATTCAAAAAATGGAATATGTTTTGTGCGCTCGTCCGACGGATTGGATGAATTCGATGTGAGCTTGTTGTTCACCCAGGACTTCGGTTCTTGGGCATGTTGATCTTCATCAACTCCAAGGTGATGCGCCTCAAGATAAACTTATTGTGCACGCTCGTGTGTCGATGTGCGTTGCGCACGCTCAATAGCAGATGATCGGGAGGACATCGTAAGAATGGCCAAAAAGCTCATCATCATCATGGTCAATACCGATCCTCGCAACGGCGAGGAACTGGGCGCGCCGTTCTTCCAGGCCACCGTTGCCGCGGCGATGGACTACGAGGTGGAGGTCGTCTGTACCGCGACGTCGGGGCAGCTCATGAAAAAGGGCGTGGCAGAGAAGCTCGTGGTCAAGCCCGGGTCTCCGAAAACCGTCTATGACTTCATCAAGGACGCGCACGGAGCGGGAGTGAAGTTCTATTGCTGCTCTCCGAACCTCGATCTGTTCGACATGACCGAGCAGGACCTGATCCCTGAATGCGAGGGTATCGTCGGGGGTGCAAAGGTCATCGAAGAGGTGATGGAAAACGATAATGCCAAGGTGCTGACCTACTGAGGAGAGCCGCCAGATGACGAGCGGAGCTTCAATGGAGCTGACCTCTATCGGCGACCCGGTCTCCGAGGCGCCGGTCGTTCCCTACGAGAAGCTGGAAGAGGTGTTCGACGACATTCGCTCGCACGTCCTCTACGATCATGAGCTGCATGGCTGTCTCAATTGCGGCATCTGCACCGCGACCTGTCCCTCGGCGCACTACTACGATTATTCACCCCGCGAGATCGTCCAGCTGCTGTGGACCGAAAATCTCGAAGGCATCTACGACGCGATGCAGGAGAAGATCTGGTCCTGCGCGCAGTGCTACACCTGTGCGGCCCGCTGTCCGTTCGAAAATTCGCCGGGCGGGCTCGTCATGATCATGCGTGAGGTCGCGATCAAGCACGGCATGCAGTCGGCGAAGGATGTACTGCGACCGTTCTCGCGGGTGCTTCTGAAGGTCATTTCCACGGGAAACCAGCTCGCGCCGAACATGATCACGCGCGATGCGTTTCCCGACTGGGGCCCGAACGTCGCCAAGGTCGACGCCCCGCTCAATATCCTGCGCAAGGCCATTCCGGTCCCGACCATGCACACCATGGACACGGCCTGGGAGGTCAACCTGAAGACGTCCGTCGAACTCTACACCATTTGGGAGGCGACCGGCGTGCTCGATCAGCTCGAGACGATCGACGAGAATTTGTTCGATGTCGTCAGTGACGTGATGGATGAGAAGCGCGAGGAGTACAACGAGTGGCTAGAAGAGCATCAGGAAGAATAGGCCGCTGAGATGACCACAACAGACGGCGAGATCAATCGCTGCGGTGGACGACGGAGGAAACGATGGACGAAAAGCGCAGTGACAGTCAGTCGGCTTACGCCGGCTTTGGCGCGGAGTGGCGCCCTTCCAATCTGACGCCGGGCGAGGCGCAGACAGCGACGGCCTGGGTGGAAACCCGGATCGACCGTCGCTCGATGCTGACCAACAAGGAGCGTGTCCACGACATCCGCGACGCGATGTGGGAGTTGGAGAAGGACGGCGAAATCGTCGTCCATCGGATCGACGAGCGCCACGAGCCGGTGGTGGCGCGCACGCTGTACGGCTGGGACAAGCGCATTCCCACCACCAACCTCTGGCAGCACAAGTCCTGCGGACAGTGCGGCAATATCCCCGGCTATCCGTCGAGCGTGATGTGGCTGATGAACCAGCTCGGCGTGCGCTATCTCGACGAGACCGATCAAACCTCTTGCACCGCCTGGAATTATCACGGCTCCGGGGTCGGCAATGTCGTCAGTCTGGCCGCCGTCTTCCTGCGCAACTTCCACCAGGCATACATGTCGGCCAAGGCGCAGGGGCTGCCGGTCGGAACCTACTTCCCGCTGGTCCACTGTGGCACGTCGTTCGGCAATTACAAGGAGATGCGCATCTTCTTGATGCATTCGGCTGAACTGCGCGAGCAGGTGAAGAAGATTCTCGGCAAGCTGGGCCGCCTGGTCGACGGCAAGCTGCTGATCCCCGAGGAGATCGTGCACTATTCCGAATGGCTGCACGTCATGCGTCACCGCATCCGGGAGCGGCAGGTCATAGACGTGAGCAGCCTTCGCGCCACCGTTCATCCGGCTTGTCACGTCTACAAGATGGTTCCGGAAGACGTGATCTATGACGACACCGTCATGGATGGCAATCGCGTCGCGGTATCGACCGGCCTGATGCAGGCGCTGGGTGCACAGGTGATCGACTACTCCACTTGGTACGACTGCTGCGGCTTCGGTTTTCGTCATATCATTGGCGAGCGTGAGTTCACCCGCTCCTTCGCCATCGACCGCAAGATCAGGGTCGCGGTCGAGGAGGCGCGGGCGGACGTCATGATCGGCCACGATACGGGTTGCATCACCACGCTCGACAAGAACCAGTGGATCGGCAAAGCCGTCGACAAGGTCTACGCGCTGCCAGTCATGGCCGATTGCCAGTTCGCGGCGCTCGCCCTCGGTGCGCATCCATACAAGCTCGCGCAGCTTCATTGGCACGCCTCGCCGTTCGAGGGGATGCTCGAGAAGCTCGGCATCGACTGGCAGAAAGCCAAAGCCGAATTCGAGGCCTACCTCGATGAAGTGAAGGCCGGCCGCATCGAGACGCTCTACGACCCCAAACGCGCGATTACGTCGGGCCCAGGCTATGTCAAGCCGACGGCGACCTTGGCAGGAGCCGCATCATGACCTGTCCCGTTCTCATCGTTGGCGGTGGGCCGTCGGGGCTTTCCGCCGCACATGCGCTGGCCGCGGCCGGCCAGCGCGTCGTTCTCGTCGAGAAGGCGGAGCAGCTCGGCGGCGCGCCGATCCAGTCGGGCTATGCCAAGCTGGTGCCGTCCGGCGAATGGGCCAAGGACGCCATCGGTGGCATGGTGCGCCGGGTCGAAACCGACAGCCGTATCGAGATCCGAAGGCGCGTCACGGTGAAGGCCTTCTCGGGCAGCCCAGGCGACTTTCGCGTGACGCTGTCGGATGGCACGGTGCTGGAGGCGGGGGCGGCGATCCTGTGCACCGGCTTCACGCATTTCGATTCCGTCAACAAGCCGGAATGGGGTTTCGGTACCTACCCTGATGTGGTCACGACGACCCAGGTCGAGCAGATGCTCTCCTCCGGCAGGGGCGTGCGCCGTCCGTCCGACGGACGCGAGCCGGAGCGGGTCGCGATCCTGCTATGCGTCGGCTCGCGCGACCGCCAGATCGGTCGCGAGTGGTGCTCGAAGATCTGCTGCACGGTCTCCGCCAACATTGCCATGGAGATCCGCGAGGCGGTGCCACGGTGCAACGTGTATATCTACTACATGGATATCCGCACCTTCGGCCTCTACGAAGATCTCTACTACTGGGAAAGCCAGGAGAAGCATCGGGTCAAATACATCAAGGCGCGGATCGCCGAAGTGACATCGGACGGCAGGCGGCTGATCGTGAAGGGCGAGGACACGCTGGTGAAGCGGCCGATCTCGATTCCGTTCGACATGGTGGTGCACGCCATCGGCATGGATCCCAATGTTGACAACATGACGTTGTCGGCGGTGTTCGACGTCAAACTGCAGAAGCACGGCCATATCCAGAAGGCATCGGTCTATTCCAACACATCGGCGACCTCGCGGCCCGGCGTCTTCGTCGCCGGCGCGGCGACCGGGCCCGAGACCATCGACGATTCCATCGCACAGGGCCAGTCGGCAGCGATGGCCGCGCTGACCCTGGTCCGCGGCGCCATGATGGAAGCGGCCGAGTGATGTGGCCGATCACCAGCCATAGAGGCAAGGCGGTGGCCGAGCCGACGCGGCCGGTGCTTGATCTGTCCGGCCCCAGGCTGCGGCGGGCGTTCGAGAACCTCGTGGAATCCGCCGACGACGCCGGTGGCGTCGAGCGTTATGTCGGAGCGCTCGCGCTCAAGGCCTCGCTGTTCGAGGAGGTGCTGGGCAAGGGGCGGGTCAGCGAGCTGACGGAGGCCGAATTCTGCGACCTCGCCACGTTCATCACGCCGGTGCGCCGGCGTGTGGGTGCGTGGCTCGGCCGCAACGGATTCGCGGCGATGCGCAGCAGGCTCGAGGTCCTGCTGTGCGGATGGTCCGATCTCGGCACCACCGACCAGCGCGTCGCCGCGTTCGTCACGAGCTTTCCAGCCGATCGCGAGCACCGCTGGTCGCGCGATCTTGCCGCCGAGCTCCTTCATTTCACCGCGCCCGACCGCTATCCGCTGATGACGCGCTGGATGTGGGACGCCAGGGTCAATACCGGCGTGTTGCGCGAGATATGGTACGACGAGGATGCCGAGGCCGGTACGATCGCCGTCGGCGACGGCCTCGCCACTTTCACGATGCTACGCGAGGAGCTCGAAGGATTCCTGCAGGCGAACGGTGTCTTCCGCGATCTGGCCTTCTACGTCGATCTGCTCTGCGCCCACACCTATGCAAACTATATCAACGACAAGGGCGGCCAGTTCCTGCACGCGGACTTCTGCGGCGGCTTCAAAGCAGACGCGATGGCGCATACTCGGCGTCTCCTGGGACTCGATGCGGTCGATACCGAGTCGGGGCGCACCCGCCTGAAGCTGATCGATGGCAGGGCCTATGTGCTCGGGCAGCCTCGCCTGCTGAGCGAATGAGGGAACATCCATGCCGATTCACGAAAAATCGCTGATCCGGCCCGAGAATCTCGTCACGCATGAGCACCTGGAAATCGATGGCGTCGATGTCTCCGGGCACTGGAGCACGTTCATCACCTCGCGCGCCATCACCGACTACAACGAGCAGATGCAGGAGGAGATCGCGGCGCTCCCGGGGGGCGAGTTCATCCACCGCTGCTGGCAATGCGGCTCATGCACCAACGCCTGCACGATCAACGCCGTGAATCCCGACTTCAACCCGCGCTATTGGATCTACCTGATCCGCATGGGCTTCGAAAGCGAGCTGCTGCGTGACAAGGACATCATCTGGCAGTGCGTCTCCTGCAACAAGTGCACCTATGCCTGTCCGCGCGACGTCAGTCCCGAAGGCGTGATGAAGGCCACGGCACATTGGCTGGAGCTGAAGGGCTATACGGAGAAGAAGCCGTCCACCGCGTTCGATGAGGTCTTCTCCGAGCAGGTCTTCGCCACCGGCAAGATCGAGGAGGGCCGCGTGCTGCGCCGGTTCTTCGCGCGGACCGGGCAGTCCCTGTCGCAGGGCTGGCTTGTCGAACTGATACGCAGTCTTGCCAGCCGATTGCCTGTCGGCCTCCTGGTGAAGTTGGGACTTGCAAGCGTGATCCGTCCCCGCACGCGCGGATGGCGGGGCGCCAGCCTCGCGATCGACGAGTATGTCCATGAGTGCGAAGCAGCTGCCCGCAAGGCGCTTCGGCTGGACGTTCAGGGAGCTGAGTGATGAGCGACAAATACAAGCAGGTCGCCTACTATCCGGGCTGTGCGCTCGAAGGCACCGGGCACGCCTACAACCGCTCCACCAGGGAAGTCGGCAAGGCACTCGGCCTCGATCTGGTCGAGCTCAAGAACTGGAACTGCTGCGGCGCCATGGAGGTCAAGAACATCGATCCCAAGCTGCAGACCTATCTGTCGGCCCGCAACCTCTCGATCGCCGATGCGATGGGGTTCGATACCGTGATGGCGCCGTGCAATGGCTGCTATCACAATCTCAAGAAGGCCGAATACGACCTCGCCAAGGATCCCGCGTCGCGCGAGGTGACGGACCGACTGTCGCGCAAGGCCGGCCACGCGACCTACGAAGCGGGCAAGGTCACGACCATTCACGCGCTCGACTGGATCAAGGAATCGGTCGGCGAACAAGGCCTCAAGGCACGCGTGAAGAACTCGCTCAAGGGCCTGAAGGTCGCCAACTACTACGGCTGCATGTACACGCGGCCGCGTCACATCTTTCCGGAAAAGGACAAGGGGCCCGGCTCGGAATCGACCTCCAAGCCCCATTTCATGGACGACCTGCTGGCCGCGGCGGGGGCCGAAAATGTCGAGTACCCCCTCAAGACGGCATGCTGTGGCGGCGCTCACACGCTGTCCGACAGTGACACCTCGACCAAGCTCGTTCTCAACCTGCTCACGACGGCCGAGGCCTGCGGCGCGGACGTGATCGCCACCGAATGCCCGACCTGCCACGCCGGGCTCGAAATGCATCAGGTGCGCGCCGAAAAGGTCTTCGGCCGCAAGACGAGCGTCAAGATCCTGTACTTCACCCAGCTCCTCGGCATGGCGCTCGGGCTGTCGGCGCGCAGGGTCGGCGTGCAGGAGAACTTCTCGGATTCGACCGGTCTGTTGCGTGCGCGGGGGCTCGGCTGATGGCGGATATCGGTATCACGAGCCTCGACAACGTCGCGATGCGGCTCGACGGCATGTTGGCCGCGTCCGATGCCGCACTCTCGGCGGCCGCCGCGCCGCTTGCCGAGGAGTTGCTGCAGCTCGGCGAAACGATTCTCGAAACATGGCTCGCTGCGCACGGCGAGATCGCGACCGATCGCAAGGTCGAGACGTTTCGCCTGTTGGCGCTGCATCGGCAGGGTGCGCGCGGCGATGCAAGCTTCAACGCATGCCGCGAAACATGCCGCGAGCTCGTCTATCATTATAATCTGGTGCGCCTCGAGCCAGGCCACGCGGAGGTCGCCCGGCGGCTGCGGCTGGGCGCCATGGTCGCGCGGCACCTTATGCTGTTCATCGGAGGCAAGCTGGAGGTGGCCGGGCTCGGCGACTTCTGCTGTGCGTCCCGGACGCTACGTCAACTCGATGCATCGATGCAGACCAACGAAACTGTTTGAGACAAGGAGAAGACGATGCCCATCGTCCGCGGCTGCAACCTTCCCGACGACCTCCTCTACGACGTCGAAAACAACATCTGGTATCGCGAGAACGCCGACGGCACCGTGACGCTCGGGATGACCGCTGTGGCAGCGGCCATGGCCGGTCAGCTTGTCGCCTTCACACCAAAGAAGGCCGGCCGGTCGGTCGATGCGGGCAAGTCCTGCGCCACGATCGAATCCGGCAAGTGGGTCGGCCCGGCAAAGGTCGCCTTCAATGCGGAAATCGTCGAGGTCAACGATGCAATGAGCGCAGCGCCCAAGCTCGCCAATACGGACCCATATGGCGAGGGATGGATGGTCAAGGTGCGCCCGAAGGACTGGGCTGCTGCCAAGGCCGGCCTCGTGCCGGGCACGGCGGCCGCCGCCCCTTACGAAGCGAAGATGGCTGCCGAGAATTTCGCTGGCTGCGCGTAAGGAAGTGGATAGGCCGTGACTGAGACCGTCGCAATCAGGACATCGATGATAAGTCGCGGCCTCGCGGCCTTCATGTCGCTGCCGACCTATTTCCCGGGTGTCCTGGCCAGTCTGATCATCGCGATCGCTGCAACCTTCCTGTCCGAGCACTATGGCGGGCCGGTCATGCTGTTCGCCTTGCTGCTTGGGATGGCCTTCTATTTCCTGTCGCAGGAGGGGCGCTGTGTTGCCGGCATCGAACTCGCCTCGAAGCACATCCTGCGCGTCGCCGTCGGCCTGCTCGGGGCGCAGATCACGATTGCCGAGATCACGAAGCTCGGTCCGACGCCCGTGATCACGGTCGTCGGCGCGGTGATCCTGACCATCCTGTTCGGCGCGCTGGCCTCCCGTGCCATGGGTTTGAGCCGGCGGTTCGGAATCCTCACCTCCGGGGCTGTGGCGATTTGCGGAGCGTCGGCGGCGCTCGCGATCTCGTCGGTGTTGCCCAAGGGGGAGCAGCACGAACGCGACACGGTCTTTACCGTGATCGGCGTGACCGCGCTCAGCACGATCGCGATGATCGTCTATCCGCTGGTGATCGCAGGATTCCATCTCGATCACGCTGCAGTCGGCATGTTTCTTGGCGGCACCATTCACGACGTTGCGCAAGTGGTTGGCGCCGGCTTCAGCGTGTCGGAGGAGACCGGAAACGTCGCGACCTTCACCAAGCTGCTCCGGGTTGCCATGCTGCTACCTGTCGTGGTGATGCTGTCCTACGTGTTCCGCGCCCATCACGTCGGTAAGGCCGGGCGACAATTGCCGGGGTTCCTGGTGGTGTTCGCCGTTCTGGTGATGCTCAACAGCGCCGGCGTCATTCCCGCATTCCTGCTTGCCCTCATCAAGGACGTTTCAAGGTGGTGCCTGGTGACGGCGATCGCAGCGCTCGGGATGAAGACGTCGCTCAAGGCGATGGCCGATGTCGGCGGCCGGGCGATCGCGCTGATCGTCGCCGAGACGTTGTTCCTCGCAGTCCTCGTGCTGATGGTCGTGCGTTGGAAAGCAGGAATCCAGTGATGCGCGCGGTTGCGCCTGCGAGAGACCAAACGGAGAGATGCAATGGCCGATGATAACAATACCAAGCGCATGTCGATGATTGTCACCAAGGGCACGCTGGATTGGGCCTATCCGCCCTTTATCCTGGCCACGACAGCGGCGGCCATGGGCCTCGAAGTGACCATGTTCTTCACCTTCTACGGCTTGACGCTGCTCAAGAAGAATCTCGACCTGAAGATTTCGACGCTCGGCAATCCGGCCATGGAGATGCCGATGTTCGGAATGCACATCGGCATGCCGAATCTCGTATCGGCCATCCCCGGCGTCGACGCGGCGGCGACGACAATGATGAAGAACCTGATCAAGAAAAAGGGGGTCGCATCGATAGAGGAGTTGCGCACGATGGCCATCGAAGCCGAAGTCAAGATGATCGCCTGCCAGATGACCATGGATCTATTCGAGTACACCAAGGACGACATGATCGAGGGGCCGGTGCTCGGCGGCGCTGCGACCTACATCGAGACGGCGACCAAGAGCGACATCAACCTGTTCATTTGAATGTATCACGAAGCCAGCACCAGAAATTACGGAGAGACAGGATGGCTGACCAGGTTCTCGATGCCAAGGGACTGAACTGCCCGCTGCCGATCTTGCGCGCGAAGAAGGCACTCAAGGACGTGCCGATCGGTGGGACGCTTCAAGTGCTCGCCACCGATCCCGGCGCTGTGAAGGACTTCGAGGCGTTTTGTCGCACGACCGGAAATGATCTCTTGGAATCCAAGTCGGAAGGCAAGCAGTTCGAATTCCTGATCAGGCGAACGTCCTGACGCTACGCAATCTCTGCCACGCCGGAGTGCCTTTCGGTTTGACCGAGAGCGGAACCGCAACCAACGGAGGGGGACCGGTGCAGTCTGCGCGCTCCGCCGCCGGCGTTTCGCCGCCGTTTGCCCACGCTGCAAGGCGTACGACTGTGAAACGTCACCCTTGCGTCTTCGCTGGGGCGTCCTCGATCAGATGGTCCGCAATGATCTCCACAAGGCTCGCGAGCCCGCCTTCCCACTTCCAGTGGGCCTTGCTCTCGTCCATGGTCAGCCGGCAGTTCGAGCATGCCGAGACCATCGTCTTTGCACCGGTCTTCTCGACCTGATCCATTTTGATCTTGAATACCTTGTGGCGAAGATCGGCAGCGCGCGCGATCGCCTGCACGCCGCCCCCGCCACCGCAGCACCAGTTGAGATTTCCGGTCGGGGTCATCTCGCGGAAGTCCTTCGCGAAATCCTGCAGGAGGAATCGCGCATCTTCGGTCGCGCCGCCACGACGGGAGATCTGACAGGGATCGTGATAGGTGATCGACTCCTCGATCGGCTTCAGCCTCAGCCTGCCGTCCCGCTTGAGTTGCGCCATGAATTCCGAAATGTGCACGACTGCGAAGGGCAGGGGGCGGCCGAGAATGTTGGCGCCCGACCAGCGCAGCGCACCGAACGCGTGGCCGCACTCCGGAATCACCACCGTCTTGGCTCCCACCGCCTCGGCGGCCTCGGTGATCCGCTGAACCATGATCCTGGCGACGTCCGCCTTGCCGGCCAGATAGCCAAAATTCGTGGCTTCATAGCCCTTCGTGCTCAGCGTCCAGTCAACGCCCGCGTGGTTGAGCAGCTTGGCCATGGCCACCACGGAATCGGGGTATTTCATCGTCTCGACGGACGAGAGCGTCAGCAGAATGTCGGCCTTGTCCTTGTCGAGCGCGATGGGCACGTCGTGCTCATCTTCGAGCCATTCGATACGATCGCGCAGCTTTTCGGCCGTCACGCCCAGCGGGCTTCCATGATCGCGCGAATTGTCGGCGGCCTGCAGAAGGTCTTTCGGTCCAAGTCCCGCCTTGACGAAGGCCTGCCGTGCGCCGCCCACGATGGAAGCGATGTCGATCCCCATCGGACAGATCGTGGTGCAGCGACCGCACATGGTGCAGGTATCGAACAGCAGTTCCTCCCATTCCCTGAGGTCCTCTTCCGTGACGCGGGGGGCGAAGAGCGAGAGCGGGAATTTCTGCCGGCGATAGGCCTTGGCAATCGGAAACAGCTTGTAGGCGGGCGTGTGCCGCGGATCTCCGGAGGCCTGATAGAAGTGGCAGGCTTCGGCACAGTTCCCGCAATGGACGCAGGCCTCGAGATAGCTGACCAGATGTCCCTCGGTTCGCGCCAGGAACGCTCTGCTGGCTGCTTCGACGTCGATTTCGCCGCCCATCGCCTTACCTCACCCGCAATTGTATCAGCTCTTCGCCTTCCGGATCGATCACATGCACCGCGCACGCAATGCACGGATCGAAGCTGTGTATCGTGCGCTGGATCTCGAGCGGCTGCCGAGGATCGTGGAGGGTGTGGCGATCCATCAATGCCGCTTCGTAAGGTCCGGGATGGCCCTTGGAATCGCGCGGTCCCGCGTTCCAGGTCGAGGGCACCACGGCCTGATAATTATCGATGCGCTTGTTCTTGATCACCACCCAATGCGCCAGCGCCCCACGCGGCGCTTCCATGAAGCCGACCCCCTTGGCTTCGGTGGGCCAGGTTGAGGGATCCCACTTGTTCGAATTGTGAACGTTCAGATCACCCGCGCGGATGTTGGAAAGAAGACGGTCGTACCAAGTCGACATCTGGTCGACGACGATCTTGCTTTCCAGGGCGCGCGCCGCAGTGCGTCCCATGGTCGAGAACATCGCCGTCAGCGGCAGTTCGAGCTTGCCCAGCGCGTAGCCGGCCAGTTCGCGCGTCGGCTCGTGACCTTTGGCATGGAGCATCAGCACGCGCGCGAGCGGGCCGACCTCCATGACATGGCCCTTCCAGCGAGGCGCCTTCAGCCAGGAATAGCTCGCACCGACATCGAGCTGCTCGAAGGGAGGCTTGGGACCGGTGTAATGCAGATTGGTCTCGCCCTCGTAGGGATGCAGGCCTTTGTCCTTGCCGGTTGCATAGTCGTACCAGGAATGGGAGACGAACTCCTGGATTTCCTCCGAATTGTTCATGTCGACGGGATGGATCGTGGTCAGGTCGCGATTGAGGATGGCGCCCGCCGGGATCAGCCAACTGGCCGGGTCGTCCATGCCCTTTTCGGGAAAGTCGCCGTAGGTCAGGAAGTTGCCCACGCCTTCGCCGCGCGCGAACCAGTCCTTGTAGAAGGATGCGATGGCCAGCGTGTCCGGCAGATAGACCTGCTCGACAAAATCCTTCATTCGGCCGATCACGGTCTTCACCGTCTGCAGGCCGTCGATGCCGATGGCGGTGCCGCCGGTGTTCAGGCTGATCGCCGACGGGGCGCCGCCGACCAGGAAATTCGGATGCGGATTCTTGCCGCCGAAGACGGTATGGAGCTGCACCACCTCGCGCTGCCAGGCGAGCGCTTCCAAATAGTGCGCGACCGCCATCAGGTTTGCTTCGGCCGGCAGCTTGAATCCGGGATGTCCCCAGAATCCACCTGCAAAGATGCCGAGCTGGCCGCCTTCGACGAAGGCTTTCAGTCTCTTCTGCGTATCTGCGAAATAGCCCGGGCTCGACTTCGGAAAGCTTGAGATCAATTGCGCCAGTTGCGACGTCGCCGCCGGATCGGCCTTCAACGCCGACACCACGTCGACCCAGTCGAGCGCGTGCAGATGATAGAAGTGCATGACATGGTCGTGCACATATTGTGCGGCAATCATCAGGTTGCGGATGAGTTGCGCGTTCGGCGGAATGGCGTATCCCAGCGCATTCTCCACGGCACGGACGCTGGCGATGCCGTGGACCAGCGTGCACACGCCGCATATGCGCTGCGCGAAAGCCCAGGCCTCGCGCGGATCGCGTCCTTTGAGGATCAGTTCGATGCCGCGCACCATCGTGCCGGAACTGTACGCACCGGTGATGGCGCCCTGGGGATCTGTTTCCGCCTCGATCCGCAGGTGCCCTTCGATGCGCGTGATGGGATCGACCACGATGCGCTGGTTCATATCTCAACTCCCCGGCGGCTGTAGAAGATCCCGGTCTCGCTTCTGGTCAGGAAGACGAGGAAGGCATGCATGAGCTTGCCGAACGGGAACCAGATCAGGAACAGGCACACGGTCAGGATGTGCACGGACAAGAGCGTTTCATACGGCGCCCACAGGTGGCTCACAGCGATCAGCCCTGTCACGACCGGAAGGAACGTCACCAGCCAGCTGAAGTAGTCGTCAAGCGTCGAAAGCAGTCTTAAGACGGGATTCGTCATCCGCCGCGCCAGCGCAGCCAGGAGCGACGCGAGCGTGAGCACCGACGCGGCCGAGATCACGCCGGTGGGCAAATTCGGCCATGAAAAGCCGAACAATCCGCGCAGGAATAGAATGTGCTGCGCCAGTCCGAACACGACGATGGCAAGGCCGACGTGAAAGACATAGCCGTTCACCGTGCTGAACAGCGACGCGCGCAGATGGGTGTTCGCGGGCCATAGGTGACGCACGAAGCCCCGGAACGCGCCAACCACCGCATGCGGTGCACCGGCTCGCTTCGCCGATCTGTCGTTGGTCCAGGGCAGGAGCAACAGTGACGCGAGCCGCCACACCACGCCGCCCACGAATATCGCGATTGCAATCTCGATCGCGGGCCCGCGCACGAAATCCAGCAGGCTCATGGCTGGGTCTCCCTCTCCGCTCGTTGTTTGCGCCGGCGCGCCAGCCATGCGCTGGCAATCCCGACCGCCGCGCCCGCAGCTGCGGCGCCGCCGATGATCTCCGGATCATTCAACGTGTTTGAGGAAAGCGGCTGGTAGAAGCTGCCGCGATCCCAGAAATTCGGTTCGGAACACCCCAGACAGCCGTGTCCGGACTGGATCGGGAAGGAGACGCCACCATTCCATTTCACGGTCGCGCACGCATTGTAAGTCACGGGCCCCTTGCAACCGACTTCATAGAGGCACCAGCCCTTGCGTGCTCCCTCATCGTCGAACTGCTTGGCGAACTGCCCCTTGTCGTAGAACGGTCGGCGATAGCAGCGGTCATGAATCGTATCGCCGAAAAACGCTTTCGGCCTGCCCTTGTCGTCGAGCTCGGGAAGCTTGTTGAAAGTCACGAAATACGCAACCGTGCCCGCGATGGCTTCCGGAATGGGCGGGCAACCGGAGACATTGATCACCGGTTTGTCGGTGATGATGTCGCTGACGGCAACTGCGCCGGTGGGGTTGGGATTTGCGTGCGGGATGCCGCCAAAGGCCGCGCAGGTCCCGACTGAGATCACCGCGGCTGCATCTGCGGCCGTCTCCTTCAGCACCTCGAGGTTGGTCTTGCCGGCGTTGGTGGAGTAGACCCCGCCATCTCTCGTCGAGACTGAGCCGTCGACCACGACGACATATTTGCCCTTGTTCTCCTTCATGGCAGCGAGGCGGGCCGCTTCCGCGGCAGCACCCGACACCGCCATCAGCGTTTCGTGATAGTCGAGCGAGATGAGATTGAAGATCATGTCCTCGATGGTTGGACCGAAAGAACGTGTCAGCGATTCCGTACAGCCCGTGCATTCCTGAAACGAGAGCCAGATCACGGATTGGCGCCGCGTATTCGCCAACGCCTCCGCCATGCCCCTCGCGGCCATCGGGGGCAACGCCAGAAGGCTGGCAAGATAGGTGGTATATTTCAGCAGGGCGCGGCGGGAGACGCCCCGGTGCGTCAAGAGCTCGCCGATCGTCTGGGTTTCATGCATCTTCGGCATCCTCTGAAGAGACGCGGTCGATCAGATCTTCAGACAGTTTGTTGCTGGCCGCCGCGATGTCGGCCGCATGGCTTGTCAGGATCTCCGGCGACGCCGTGATTTCGATGCGTTCGGCGGCGAGCTTGTCCCCGGCGCCCAAATGGCGAACCCACCACACGCCGGCATAGCGCGTCTCCCAGATTTCGCTGATGCCGGCTGCGGTCGAAACGGCCTCCAGGTCACCATGGCCCAACCGCTCTTCCAATTCGCTGCGGTCCGCAACCGTGAGAGGCAGGCTGCACAGATCGATCGCCGCGCAAGCGCCGGTTTTGGCAAGCACATCGAGGTGATGGGCGATCTCGCGGAGCAGGCTGTCGATCATCCCGGTGCGGAACCCCGCTGCGGCATCCGCTTCAACTGTCATGGTGCCACCTGCTGAGGAGCGCTTTGATCTGCTGACATGCGGTGGGAATGGCCGCGCCAACCGCGGGCGTCAGCGACAGGCCCCATTGCGTGGATTCGGGTTGAACCGCGACGAGCGCCCGACGCGCCGGCTCGCAGCCGGTCAGCCGCGCCGCCGACATCAGGTCGGCAAGCGCGACCTCATGAGCCGTCCGCTTCTTTCCCGTCAGCTGCCGGTCCATCTCCGGACCTTGAAAGATCCTTACGGTGCCGGGCTTCGCGCCCAGTTCCACGGCGTCGACGGCGATGAGCGAGCCGAAATCTTCGATCTCCGAAAACAGGGACAGCCCGAGCGTCCCGCCATCCCGCAGAGCAACACGATGCGGTAGCTCGCCCGCACATTCCAGTGCATCGAGGGCCCGAACGACGTGCACACCGATGCCGTCATCGCTCAGCAGGATGTTGCCGATTCCGAGCACCAGCGTGTAGGTCGCCGCGACATGCGTTCGCATAGGAGAACTCCTGCGAGATCAGGCGCCTCATATTCTATGCAGCGAATATGATGCTCTTATCTTGATCCACGTCAAATCGAGTTCATCGATCGGGCTATGATCTAGCACCCAAGTAATTGCGTGGAACCGACATGTGCCTTGGCATCCCGATGCGGGTCGTGGAGTGTGACGGAGTCATGGCGCGATGCGAGGCCAAAGGCATCGAGCGCATGGTGAGTCTGTTTTTGCTTCAGCATGAAACGATCGATCCCGGCGATCACGTCGTGGTTCATGTCGGTTACGCCATCCGGAAGATGTCAGAAGCCGAAGCGGCGAGTGCATGGGATCTCTTCGACGAACTGCTTGCGGCGGAAGACGCAATGCGCGGCAATGCATGAACGCGCCGTGCGGGCCGCCTGCGTCAGCCGGACTAACGTACGGGCACGCCGTCAGCGATCGAAGTCGCGCTGCTCGATCGGGCGTTCCTGCCGCGCGCATGGTCGCTCCGAAGCACGACGACGTGCATTTGCATGCCACGACGGCATGGACTCCGCGGACCCTTGGCCTCGATCGTCGCGGCGCGGTTCAGGGCATCCGCTTCGGGCTGGCTTTCTGCGAGGCCTCCGGCAAGCGGCTGGTGCGCTGATCAGGTAATGACGAAGCATCGATTTCAGAAGCAGACAGCCAGGCCGGCCATCTTGAACGACTTTGTTCTCAGGGTGGTTTCGCGAGCGTATGCCCTCAAGCCGAGATCATCGGAAAAGTTGGAGCTGCTCTTACCGAAACGCAGCAACGAATCGCCGCGAATCGGGTGAAACGAGCGTGCGCTTGCTACCCTGGCCCAGCGTAGCCGGATTCGACGAGGTGTTTTCCACATGACAGCGCGATCTCCACGCGAGGCGCCGCTTGCGCGACGAACCGGAACAGCATGGCGGCACGCCAATGTCGGCCGGCTGCTCAACAATGCGGTGCGCAGGTTCGAATCCCGGGTCCTCCAATTGATGGCCGAGAGCGGTCATGGCGGGACGCGGATCGCCCATGTCAGCCTCACCCGCAATCTCGACGTCGAGGGCACCCGGCTGACCGAGCTCGCGCGGCGGGCCTCGATGAGCAAGCAGGCGATGGGCGAGCTGGTCGATCAATGCGTCGAGCTGGGTCTGGTGTCGCGCGAGGCCGATCCGAGCGACCGGCGCGCCCGACTGGTCCGCTTCACGCCGGCCGGACTGAAATGGCTGGAGGCGTTTGACGACGCCGTCGATGTGGCCGAAGCCGAGATGCGCAAGGAGCTCGGCAAGGCCGTGATGGACGCGATCCTGCAAGGGCTGTCGGCCTACGGCGCCCGCTTCGATACGCTCGACGACACCAGATAGTCAGGTTGCTTGACTATTTTGCCGGGCGCGGTAGCCTTCCTCCGTTGCGAGGAGAAGCGCCGTGATCGAACGTCTGAGCGCCTCGGTGCTGATCGTGGGCGGCGGTCCGTGCGGGCTGATGCTGGCCAACGAGCTTGGTCGCCGCGGCGTGTCCGCAATCCTGGTCGACGAGAAGCCGGGAACGGCCTTCAACCCGCAGGCCAACGCGACGCAGGCGCGGACGATGGAGCATTTCCGCCGGCTCGGCTTCGCCGATGAGGTCCGGCGCGCCGGCCTGCCCGCGGACTACCCGACCGACGTCGCCTATTTCACGCGCTACACGGCGCATGAGCTGGCACGTTTTCAATTGCCGTCCGCAGCACGCGCGACGGAACTGGTGAAGGGTCTGTCCGGCTCGTGGAGCGCAGCAGAGCTGCCGCACCGGGTGTCGCAGAAATTCGTCGAGGCGATCCTGCGTAGGCACGCGGCGCAGCTTGCGGGCATTCAGTTGCGCTACGGACATCGGTTGATCGGCTACGTCGCGGATGACGGCGGCATTGCCGCCGACGTCGAGCGCGTCAGCGACGGCGCGCGCTGCGAGGTCGCGGCCGATTTCCTGATCGGCGCCGACGGTCCGCGCTCCCCGGTGCGACAATCGCTCGGGATCTCCTACGGCGGAACGACGGGAATACGGCGCGATTTCATGGGCGGCCGCATGCTCGCGGTCTATCTCCGCTCGCCGGAGTTCTACGCCAGTGTCCCGCATGCGCGGGCCTGGATGTATGTCTGCTTCAATCGAGACCGCCGCGCCTTCATGGCCGCAGTGAACGGACGCGACGAGTTTGCCTTCCACACCCAGCTGCGGCCCGGCGAGGACGAAAGCGCGATCACTGCCGATGATGCAAGGACAGCGTTCCAGCGCGCCTGCGGTGCGCCCATTCCCTGCGAGGTGCTTTCGCACCTCACCTGGACCGCGGGTCATGCGCTGGTCGCCGAGCGCCTGCAGCGCGGCCGGGTCTTCCTTGGCGGCGATGCGGCGCATCTGTTCACGCCGACCGGCGGACTCGGCTACAACACCGCGATCGAGGACGCGGTCAATCTGGGCTGGAAGCTCGCGAGCGTCGTCAAGGGAACGAGCCCCGTCTCGCTGCTCGACAGCTACGAGGCCGAGCGCCGTCCGGTGGCGCTGCGCAACACCGGCTACGCGCGCGGCTTTGCGGATTCGCTCGGCCTGTTTGCCGCGGTGCCCGAGATCGAGGACGCGACCGCGGCCGGCGACGAGGCACGGCGCATCGCCAGCGCCTATCTCGATCAGCATGCGCGCGCCGAGTTCAACATCCCCGGCGTCACCTTCGGCGGCCGCTATGATGGCTCACCGATCATCGTCCCCGATGGCACCCGGCCGCCGCCGGATGCGGCCAACGCCTACGTGCCGAGCGCCTGTCCCGGCGGCCGCGCGCCGCACGCCTGGCTGGAGCAAGGTATCTCGCTGTACGACCGCTTCGGCTTCGAATGGACGCTGCTGCGGTGTGAGGGCAGCGACCTCGATGAGGATCAACTCCGTGAGGCCATGGGGCCGCTGCGTGCCGATGTCGAGATCGTCACCTTGCCGCGGGCCCTGCGCGATCTCTACGAGGCCGACCTCGCGTTGATCCGTCCCGATCAGATCGTGGCCTGGCGCGGGAGCGCGGCGCAGGCCGGCCTGCTTCGACGCGTGCTGGCTCGGGCGCTCGGAGGAGATGCACGCACTCACTGAGCGCTGTCTGGCGCGGGTCCGATACCGAGAAGCCATCGATGTCGTGCTGCGGGGGCGTGCCGCAGCATTTGGAACCCGCCGCGTAGTTGCGCGCGGAAGCATTCTGCAGGGCAGCCACGCGGGGCTTAGGAACGATCGTCGGGCGAGGCTCTTGCCGTCGGGACGATCAAGAGCCAACCCCTCGGAGATCAACGATGAGCAGGATGATCCACAACCATCAGACGAAAGCGATCCGAATTGCCATGGCCGCCTCTGCCGTGACCGTGTTGGTGGCCGGCGGCGCGGTCGCCGCTCCGAAAGGTCAGTCGCCCGCCAAGGATCAGCATTTCATGACCGAGGCGATCGAGGGCGACATGTCCGAGGTGAACATGGGCAAGCTGGCGCAGCAGAAGGGGCAGAGCGATCAGGTCAAGCAGTTCGGGCAGGCCTTGCAGCAGGACCATAGCGAGCATCTGCAGAAGGCGCAGCAGCTTGCGAGCCAGAACGGGATGAAGATGCCGTCCGAGCCGAGCAAGAAGCAGAAGGCCATCTACAGCCGGTTGGAAGGCATGTCCGGCGGTCGGTTCGACCAGGCGTTCGCGCAGGCGATGGTTCGCGATCACCAGGAGGATATCAAGAAGTATCAGAAGCAGGCCGCGGCAAACTCACCGCTGTCGGACTTCGCCCAGCAGACCGTGCCGGTGCTGCAGAAGCACCTCGACATGGCGAAATCATTGGCGAAATGACATGGGCCAGAGCGACCACGATGCCTCAGCCTTGTCCGGGCGTCGTGATCGCCAATGATCGCGCCATCTGAAGAACAAGTTTGCCGACCACGAGGCCAATGCAACGCTGGCTGAGACGCTGGCGAAGCAGCCTCGCAAGATGGCCGAGCCGGGACCGGCGGAAAATCGCACGTCGGCACTGCGTGTTCGGCATCGGAGTGTCGTCCGCCCCAGCATTGCCCGACCTTCGTCCGGCTGCTAGCGTTCTCCCATGAGGCACGGGCAAGCGATAAGACGATGACTGACGTGATGACCGAATCGGAAAAGGCGCAGCAGATCGTGGCTGCGCTGAGGGCGGCGGAGGCGAGCCCGCCGGAAGCGGCACTGCAGACGTTGAACGGCCTGATGGGCCTCGTCCGCAGCCCGAGCGCGGAGCAGCCGCTCGAGGTGGAGGAGGCGCGCTCCGCGGCCTTCATGTCGATCTGCGAGGTCGGCAAGGCACTGCATCGCGGGCAGCCGACGGAGGCGCTGTGGCCGACGGCGCTGTCGGCCAGCGAACGCTGGCTGGCGCTTGCCAAGTGAGCAAGGGCGAGTGAGGACGAGCCAGACCGGTGCGGACCGCATGAGTTGGCGTGCCATGGCGCCAAGCGATCTTGCTGACGTCGATGGAATCGCAGCCCGCGTGCACCCGAACTATCCCGAGGACAAGAGTGTTTTCGCGGAGCGTCTGCGTCTCCACCCTGATGGATGCCGCGTGCTGCGTGGGACCGGCGCCGGCATCGCCGGCTATGTGCTCAGCCATCCCTGGCATCTCGGCCGGCCGCCGGCCTTGAACCGGCTGATCGGAAGCATTCCGTCGGCTGCATCGACCTACTACATCCACGATCTCGCCTTGCTGCCCGCGGTTCGCGGCAGCGGCGCGGCGACCGTGATCGTCGAGGAACTGATCCGACACGCGCGTGCGCTCGGCCTGGAGTCGCTGTCGCTGATCGCCGTCAACGGCTCGACGCCATTCTGGGAGAGGCAAGGATTTGTGGTCGACAAGGCGGCCGCCGCGGATCCGACCGGCAGCTATGGCAGCGACGCGAACCTGATGATGCGGCTCGCCTGAATTGCGCGAGCGTCTTTCGCGGCGGGGGTACAATGCGTAGCGGCCCGGCGATGGGTCGGGCCGCTCGCTGTTCTTGACGTGCTCTATTCCGGCATCGACATCGGCCGCCGCCACATGTCGCGCCGCCGGCTGAAGCGATTGGCGTGCAGCATCCATCCGGTGACAGGCTTGCCGTCGCGGTGACGGCCACCGCTCTCCGCAGCCGCCCAGGCGGCGACGGCGCCGAGCAGCAGCGCGGTGGCCACCGAGAACGCCAGGATGACGGTGCCGGCGCGCGTGCGCGAGATCGCGGTCTTGGCTTCTGCGATCACGCTGTCCACCCGCCGCTCGGCATCGGGAGCAGCGAGACCGGTCGTGCCGCTGACGAGCTGCACGAGATAGCTGCGATCCTCCGGGCTGACGCCATTGTGGCTCGACGCCGTGAGCAGGATGCGGCCGGCCTCGCCGCGTGCGGGGGCGAGATCCGGGCTGGGTGCTCGCCGCGGCGCGCGGAACAGATGGTCGAGCTCATAGCTCAGGATCGATGGTTCATTGGCCGTCGCCGGCGCAGTCAGTGGATTGGTCCGCGTCGCCGCGGACGCGCCGAGCACGGCCAGGATAGCGCCGAGCACGACTGCCAGCGCCCAGGCTGAGACGCCATGCAGGCCGTCGCGCTTTTCGATCTCTTCGCTTTCGGCAAGCCCGTGCGTTGCGCGCAAGCGACCCGCCATGTAGCCGCCGCAGCCGAAGCTGATCAGCGCCTGCAGCACCAGATAGAGGCCGGACAGGAGCCAGAGCGCCACCGAGGCGTCGCGCCATGTCGGCGCGCTGGAGCTGACACCGAGGCCGACCGACATGGCAAAGCTGATCAGGATCGAAGAGACCGCGGCGGCGGTCAGGGCTCCTGCAACGACCGGCGTCCATTGCAGGGTCCAGCTATCGGCCGTCGCGCTTGAAAGGGGTGATGTGACGACCGGCGCAGTTTCCATGGCCATGATGTCGTCTCAGCGCAGACCGAAGAACGACAGAACGGCCATGATGACCACGATCAACCCCACGAGATAAATCAGTCCGTCCATGATGGTCCTCCTCCGGTTCGACATTGGTCGCCGTATAAGCAACAGCGAGGCGCAATGTTCCGTGCACGTATCAGCGGAGGAGGAGAGGACGCGTGGCCGCCGGCCTCAGATGGGACTTGCCGCAACAGCTAACGGATCATGAGCCAAAGGATCATGGTGCCGTTGCGCGATGCAATAGAGCAGGGCCAGGGGGGCGTGGCGGCCAGAGATGTCGCCGCCAGCCATGTTTCAATTGTTGCCAGGTTTGGATGGATCGCGCGGCTCATTCCCCGCGCGAGGGCTGACGCAATGACCCGTCAATAGCGTGGGTCGTAGCCGCGCTGCCGGGCATAGGCGTAAGCGGGGTTGATGCCGCAGCCCGCATCGGTCCCCGAGGCCGCCGCCTGGCACTGACGATAGGTGGAGAACTGACAGTTGCCCGGATAGCCCCACATCCTGCCCTGCAGGCAGAAGCGGTCTTGCGCGGCGGAAGCCGGTGAGATCGCGGCGAAGCTCGCGAGGACGGCGGTGGTAGACAGCGAGGCAAATAACAGGCGGCGCATGCGTTTATCCTTGCGTTGAAAAGTACTATTGCAACGCGAGGGGGCGCAGGCCCGTTCCTCGCGCGCAACATCAACTGTTTTGTGTCGGCGGCGCAGCGACGCGTTCACAGGCCGACGAAATTGTCTGGATGTTGGCGCTTGCCCGAGTTGGCCTTTTGAAGATCAGAGGACTCCACCGTTGCGGAGCTTGGCAACGCGCGTCATGGCGTGATGCCGGAACATTCGTCCACCGCTCCGGTTGCTTTTGGCCGCTGGTGATGGACCGATCCCATGTTTCGCCGATCCAAGACGTCAGACGCCGCACATCGCGACTCTTCGAGCGTTTTCGCGAGCCGTCCGCGCGCACCTGGCACCGGCGGGATGCTGGCTCTGCTCGGGTTCGCGTTCCTGATCCACTATTTCGATCAGCGGCCCGAACAGACGGAAGGCTCGGGAGGCGCGCGCCGGTCCGGCGCTCGACACGGCCGGCTGGCGCGTTCGCCCGCGGAGCTTCCCGCGCGCGGCTGGAAGGACGTCCTGTTCCGGGTCTATGAAAACGTCACCGAGCACAGGATCGTTGCGCTCGCCGCAGGCATGACGTTCTACACTCTGCTGGCGATCTTTCCGGCGCTGGCCGCGTTGGTGGCGATCTATGGCCTGTTCTCCGATCCGGCCAAAATCACCGGACATCTGGAACAGTTGCAGGGCGTGATGCCCGGCGGCGCCATCGACATCGCGCGCGACCAGTTGACGCGCGTCTCTGCCAACGGCCGTCAGGCGCTGGGCATCACCTTCCTCGTCAGCCTCGCGATCTCGCTGTGGAGCGCCAATGCGGCGATGAAGTCGCTGTTCGACACACTCAACATCGTCTATCGCGAGCCCGAGAGGCGCGGCTTCATCAAGCTGAACGCGATTTCGCTGCTGTTCACCGGCGGCGCGATCCTGTTCGCGCTGCTCGCGATCGGCGCCGTCGTCGTGCTCCCGGTGCTGCTGAACTATCTCGGCATGTCCGGGGCCGGCGACCTGGTGCTGCGGATCGGCCGCTGGCCGGCGATCTTCATCTGCGTCGCGCTCGGACTGGCCCTGATCTATCGCTACGGGCCGGACCGCGAGGAGCCCAGATGGCGCTGGATCAGTTGGGGCAGCGCGCTGGCGGCGGCGCTGTGGCTTGCGGGCTCGGCGCTGTTTTCCTGGTATGCGGCCAATTTCGGCAGCTTCAACGCGACCTACGGCTCGCTCGGCGCCGCTATCGGCTTCATGACCTGGATCTGGATCTCCGCCATCGTGATCCTGATCGGTGCCGAGCTCGATGCCGAATTGGAGCATCAGACCCGGCGCGACACCACCACCGGCGCCGCACAGCCACTTGGCACCCGCGGCGCCACGATGGCTGACACGGTGGGCCGTGGGAGCTGATCCGCCGTCGGCTGCGAATGCAGGTGCGATCGGCTCGGCCGTGCGAGATGCCGCACGGGGATCGCAACGCACGGGGCCCGCGCCACGGCGACCTCGTGGAACCGCCCGCCTGAGACGGAACCGGGGAACCCGAGGCGGATCCGCTGTGTTCCTATCGGGTCGTCGCGAAGCCCCGAATTGTCGGGTTCGCTGCGGCGTCGTCTCGATTGTCACGACGGAGCTTATGCATGACGGAGCAGCCTGTTCGCGGAAGCGACGAGGGTGGGCCCAGGGATCTGCCGCGCATTTCCACCGGAAGTGAAGGCCTCGACGACATTCTCGGCGGCGGCTTCGATCCCAATCGCCTGTATCTGTATGAAGGCCGTCCCGGCACCGGGAAGACCACCATCGCGCTGCAGTTCCTGCTCAAGGGCGCAAGTTGTGGCGAGCGCGTGCTGTACATCACGCTGTCGGAAACCCGGCGCGAGCTGGAGGTCGTGGCGCGGCGCCATGGCTGGTCGCTTGCCGGCGTCGACATGTTCGAGCTGGTGCCGCCGGAAACGACGCTCGACCCGGAGCGCGAGCTCACCGTGTTCCATCCGGCGGAGGTGGAGCTCAGCGAGACCACCGGTCTGATGTTCAACGAGGTCGAGCGCATCAATCCCAGCCGTGTTGTGATCGACAGCCTGTCGGAGCTCCGGCTGCTGGCCCAGAGCCCGCTGCGCTATCGCCGCCAGGTGCTCGCGCTGAAGCACTTCTTCACCAAGCGCAACTGCACCGTCGTCCTGCTCGACGACCTGTCATCCTCGCAGGACGACCTGCAGCTCCACTCGGTCGCGCATGGTGTCGTGATGCTGGAGCAGCTCGCGATCGAATATGGCGCGGAGCGCCGCCGGTTGCGCGTGATCAAGATGCGCGGCATCTCGTTCCGGGGCGGCTTCCATGATTTCACGATCGCCTCGGGCGGGCTCAGGATCTTTCCGCGCCTGGTCGCCGCGGAGCATCACCGATCCTTCGCCGGCGATTTCACCTCGAGCGGCAACGCCGAGCTCGATCAGCTCCTGGGCGGCGGGCTGGAGCGCGGCACCAATGCGCTTCTCATCGGTGGGGCCGGTGTCGGCAAATCCTCGGTGGCGCTGATCTACGCGATCGCGGCGGCCCAGCGCGGCGAGCACGCCGTCTTCTTCGCGTTCGACGAGGGCCGCGGCACCGTGGAAGCCCGTGCCCGGACGCTCGGCCTGCCGCTCGAGCGCCATATCGAATCCGGGCGCATCCATTTCCAGCAGATCGACCCGGCCGAGCTGTCGCCGGGTGAGTTCGGCGCCATCGTTCGGCAGAGCGTCGAGCAGGACGGTGCCCGCCTGGTCGTCATCGACAGCCTCAACGGCTATCTCAATGCGATGCCCGACGAGCGCTTTCTCATCCTGCAGATGCATGAGCTGCTGACCTATCTCGGCCAGCAGGGTGTGCTGACCATCCTGGTGCTCGCGCAGCACGGCCTGGTCGGGCCGTTGGATACGCCGCTGGACATCAGCTATCTCAGCGATGCCGTGCTGATGCTGCGCTATTTCGAGGTGGGAGGGGCGGTGCGACGCGCATTGTCGGTGGTCAAGAAGCGCAGCGGTCACCACGAGCACAGCATCCGCGAGTTTCGCCTGAGCAGCTCCGGCATCACCCTCGGCCCGCCGCTCAAGGAATTCAGCGGAATATTTTCCGGCAATCCGCGCTTCACCGGAACGGATATCCCCGACATGGACGTGCGGGATGGGCATTGAGCGAGATCACCGCGTCCTCGTCTTCGCGCCGATCGGGCGCGACGGACCGGCATCGGCAGAGCTGCTCCGCAGTGCAAGAATCGAGACGACCGTCTGCTCTGACCTCACGCAGCTGCTCAGTGAGTTGAGCGCAGGCGTGGGCACGGTCTTCGTTGCCGAGGAAGGGTTGTTCGCAAAGGACACCGCCGCCCTCACGCAATGGGTCGAGCGGCAGCCGGCCTGGTCCGATTTGCCCTTCATCGTGCTCACAAGTCACCGCGAGCAGAGTGCCGTCGTCACGTGGCGGCGCAATCTGGTAAGCGCGCTGCGCAATGTCTCGCTGCTCGAACGGCCGGTCCAGCCGATCACGCTCACCAGCGCCGTTCAATCCGCGCTGCGGGCGCGACGTCGTCAATACGAGATTCGCGCCCTCATCCAGGCGCGCGAGCAGGCGGCGCAGCAGCTCGAGCAGCTCGTCGTCGAGCGGACGCGGGCGCTCGCGGAGTCGAACGAGCATCTTCGCATCGAGATGGCCGAGCGCGCGCGGGTCGAGGAGACCCTGCGCCAGACGCAGAAGATCGAGGCCATCGGCCGGCTGACCGGCGGCGTCGCGCACGACTTCAACAATCTGCTGATGGTGATCTCCGGCGGGCTCGACATGCTCGACCGCCAGAGCGATCCGGCGCGGCGTCGCCGCCTGATGGACGGCATGATCCAGGCGGCGCAGCGCGGCGCCAGCCTGACCCGCCAGCTGCTCGCGTTCTCGCGCCGGCAGGAGCTGCGGCCCGAGCCGGTCGACATTGCCCGCCAGATCGGCGGCATGCGCGAGCTGCTCGACCGCAGCTTGCGCGGCGACGTGCACGTCGAGTTCGATTTCCCCGATGCGCTCTGGCCCGTCGAGGTCGACCCCGGCGAGCTCGAGCTCGTCGTGCTGAATCTCGCCGTCAACGCTCGCGACGCGATGCCGACCGGCGGCACGATCGTGGTTCGGGCCGAGAACCTCCGCAATGTGCAAGACGATCAGATCGCCGGCGACTACGTCCGCCTGTCGGTGATCGACACCGGCACCGGCATGACGGAGGAGGTTCGCGTCCGGGTGTTCGAGCCGTTCTTCACGACCAAGGATGTCGGCAAAGGGTCCGGCCTCGGGCTGGCCCAGGTTTATGGATTCGTCACCCAGTCACGCGGCACTGTCCGCATCGACTCCGAGCCGGGCAAGGGGACGACGATTGCCCTCTACCTTCCGAGGTCAGAGCACGCGGCGTCCAGGGAGCCGCACCATCTCCTCGATCTGCAGCGGCCCCAGGCCCGCCGGCGCAACGAAGGCCGTGTGCTGCTGGTCGAGGATGACGATGAGGTCGCTGCGCTCGTCGGCGAGATGCTCCGCCAGCTCGGCTATGAGGTGACCCGGGCCTCCAGCGCCGCCGCGGCGCTCGGTGCGCTGGCCGACGGACGAGCCGTCGATCTCGTGTTCTCCGACGTCATGATGCCGGGGGGCATGAACGGTGTCGAGCTGGCGCGCGAGATTCAGAAACGGCGCGGCGACATGCCGATCCTGCTGACCAGCGGCTATTCGGGCGCTGCCGTTCATGCCGCCAAGGAGGCGGGCGTCCGCATCCTGTCGAAGCCATATCGCATCGATGAACTGGCGACCGCACTCGATGCGGTGAAGATGGACCACGTCTGGTCGCAGGCGCGCATCTCGTGATACGGGGGGCTGATAGGGAGCAGCTGATAGCGAGCTGCGGTCTTGGACCTCTCCGGTTCGCGATCAACCGCGCTCGATCAGCACCGAAACCGTGACATGCCCGACCTCGCCGTCATCGGAGCTGACCTTGAGGCTGACGTTCGTGGAGGAGGGATCGAGCCGGTCGCGTGCGATTGCAAGCGCGGTGTCCGCCGTCTGCATCAGCACCGTCTCGACATCATCGAAATCGACGCCATCGCCGCGCATTTCGCCAGGACTTGTCACATAGAAGCGCATCTCGTTCGTCCTGATCTGCCGTCACCCGAAGGCGGGAGCCGTCGATCTGGTGGAGATATGCGGGATCGAACCCTCCAGCAGCCACGACCATCTCAAAATCGAACATGGTGACAACGTTCCTGCGGATGTCCGGAACACCCTGACTGCGGACCTCCTGAAGCACCCGGTTCACATGCACCGTGCTGAGACCGAGGGCTTCGGCGAGCGCAGCATCTTAATCGGGAACTGATACTCGTTGTCGGCGACGAGACCGACCTCCGCCAAGCATTGCCGCAGCTCAGCGACGAGATGCGCCACGCGTGCCGCTGCCGAGCGAACGCCGAGGTGCCGCGATGTCGATGGTGCTCAGCTCGTGCCGTTCCGCAACCGGCCGATCAGGATCGTCATGGGATGCCTGACCCGTTCGCGATGGCGAAGCTCGAGACCATCGGCTTGAGGCAGGGCGATCATCGAAAACGGCTGAATGCGAGGTTTGTTCCTCGCGGATCAGTCTTTTGCCGGCAGCCAGCCGCGACCGAACCGGTGCTCACCGCCGGTCGTCCATCCAATTGACAGATCCGCAGGTGGTACAATTGAACAGACGCGCCGCTTCGCCGGTTCGCGGGTTCAGGATGCTCTGAACCGCGCGCGCCGGTTGGCCGCAGCCGCGGCAGCGCGCCGGCTCGGTCCGACCGCTGTGGGAGTCACTGCTCTGATCCGACACGTCTGCCATGGCTGCCCCGAAACGGACGAGAGCGGGCGGTGGATCAGGTCGACCGCGCACGCCGGTCTGAGATGGGAGTGGGGGCGCCCGACGCTGGCCTTTTCTGGTCGATCCGCGGTTCCCCGCACCCGGCCGCGCTGCGATGACCCGCCGAGAAAAGAGATGGCGTCGGTGTCGGACCGCCGAACCTTGCATCGTCCTCTGCGAAGGACACGGAGGACTCCAGACATGACCCCCAGAATAGTCACTGCGGACGAATGGACCGAAGCGCATCGCGCCCACCTCGCCCAGGAGAAGGCCTTCATCAGGCAGCGCGATGCGCTGGCTGCCGCCCGCCGGGCGCTGCCGTGGGTCCGGGTCGAGAAGGACTATGTCTTCCAGGCGGCGGACGGACCCGTCAGCCTGGGCGATCTGTTTCAGGGACGGAGCCAGCTGATCGTCTATCATTTCATGATGGCGCCGGGCGATCCGCACCGCTGTCCCGGCTGCTCGTTTCTGTGCGACCACATCGACGGCGCCAACCAGCACCTCCGGCACCACGACGTCAGCCTGGTCGTCGTGTCGCGTGCGCCGCTCGCCGAGATCGCGCCGTTCAGGGCGCGCATGGGCTGGGCGTTCGACTGGGTGTCATCCGAGGGCAGTGATTTCAACTTCGACTTTCAGGTCTCGTTCTCGGACGAGCAGATCGCGACGGGCAAGGCCGCCTACAATTTCGCACCCCTGACGAGCAGGTCGCCCGAGCTCCCGGGCCTGACCGTGTTCACCAAGGACGACGCCGGCAACATCTTCTGCACGTTCCAGGTCCGCTCCCGCGGCGGCGATCCCCTGATCGGCGCCTATCACTATCTCGATCTCACGCCCAAGGGCCGCAACGAGACCGGCCGCGGAAATCTCTCCGATTGGGTGCGCCTGCACGATGAATATGAGGAAAGCGGCGCGCGAGACTGTCATTGCGGCCGGTAGATCGAAACGAGTAGGGCGGATCAGCGCAGCGTGATCCGCGGCGCCGTCAGTGCCGCCATGCGGACACAGGAAATCGTGAAGGGTCCTTATAGGATCGATGCCCGGTCGGCGGACTTGTCGCGCGTGATGACGCATTCGAGGAGGCTTCCATGCGCCGAGCCATGTTGCGACTGACGATATCAGCCCTGGTTTTTGCCTGCGGCACCGCCGCCGCGCTGGCGCAAAGCCAGACCACGCCGGATCAGCAGAAGATGCCGCCTGCGATGGCCCCGGGAACCGGCTCGCCGATGGGCGGCATGATGGGCGGCGGTATGATGGGGCATATGCCCGGCCCGATGGGACGCGGCGGGATGGGCGGCGGCGTCATGGGCCCGGCATTGATGCGCATGGTGTTCGCACTTGTCGACACCGACGGCGACGGCACGATCTCGCTGCAGGAATTCCAGGCGGCGCATGAGCGCATCTTCAAGGCCATGGACAGCAACAAGGACGGCAAGTTGACCCCGGAAGAGATGCAGGCGTTCATGCACGGGCCGCAATGACCGGCGTCAAACCGGCGTGATGGCCTGGCCTGCGCTGGCGCGAGTCCGGCAAGTGCGGCCATTTCGCTGATCTCGATCAAGTGCCCGCCGCACGGACGCGCAACAGTGCCGCCGTCAGATCCGATCGCCGCGTGCGACGAACTGCGTCGACGCGGCGGCAGACCAGCCGGAAAGAGGCGAGCATGACCTACTACTTTGCCAAAGCGGTCAATCTATCGTTCGACGCGGCGATCGAGCGGGTGACGGCCGAGCTGAAGGCACGCGGCTTCGGCGTTCTGACCCGCATCGATGTGCAGGCGACGCTGCGCGAGAAGATCGGCGCCGACTTTCGGCCCTACACCATTCTGGGCGCCTGCAATCCGAAGCTGGCGCATGAGGCATTGCAGGCGGAGAGCCGGATCGGCACCATGCTTCCCTGCAACGTCATCGTCCAGGAGATCGGCGGGAGGG
>BFBZ01000021.1_pt17 | contig 37407 bp, 35 predicted proteins | sample 1888401 | NCBI WGS metagenome assembly BFBZ01 (sample SAMD00112614, study PRJDB3348) | symbiont metagenome | host: Chara braunii | reverse complement strand
GCTCCGACGGAGTGCGCCACGACGTCGTCGTGCAGCCTCACCGTCGCCAGGACCAGGCCGTCGACACCGCGCGCGATCAGGCTGTCGACGAGATCCTGCTGCGAGCCACCCGTGCCGACATCGACGACGATCGTTGCATATCCCTCCGCGTTGAGATGTTCCGCCAGGCCCGAGAGAACGGGGGGGAAGCCGGGATCCGCAATGTCCGGCGCCAGCACGCCGATCAGGCCGCTGCGGCCGGTGCGCAGGCCCTTGGCGGCCATGTTCAACCGGTAGCCGAGCGCGTTGGCCTCGGCCTGGATCCGCTCGGCGACGTCGGCAGCGACCAGATGCTTCATGGCCGGGCTCAGCGCCCGCGACACGGTCGAGGGATGCACGCCGCAGCGCGCTGCGATGTCCTTGATGGTGGGACGTGGCGCCGTCGCCCCGCGGCCCGTCAGTGATCGGCGGTCCCCGTGTCTCATTCCCGCTCCGTGRTGCCACACCCTTGGAYAAATCCTGCCTATAATACCTTGACACATTTCTCGCGGATGCACTAATCTCTCGTGCAATCGATTGCAATCCTCGGGAAGGAGCGTCCACATGACAGGAAGCGCGCTGAAGCCGCATTTGGTCAGCCCGGAGCATCTCGATCCGCATTGGCGTTGGAACCGCGCCATCCCGGCGCATGGCCATGTCTCGGTGGATTTCGAACGCCGCGTCGATTTCGATCGTCTGCGGAACTATCGGCTGGCGCGGGCGCGCGCGGCGCTGAAGGCGTCCGGCTGCGGCGCGCTGCTGCTGTTCGACGTCAACAACATCCGCTACGTGTCCGGAACCAAGATCGGCGAATGGGAACGCGACAAGCTGTGCCGGTTCGCGTTGCTCGCCGGCGATGGCGAGCCGATCGTATGGGATTTCGGCTCGGCTGCCGTGCATCACCGGATGTTCTGCGACTGGCTGGCGCCGGAGAATTGCCGCGCCGGCATGCTCGGCATGCGCGGCACCGTGCCGCCCGCCGTCGGCCTGATGAAGGCGCATGCCGAGGAGGTGATGAGCCTGTTGCGATCAGCAGGGGTCGCCGACATGCCGGTCGGCGTCGACCTCGCCGAGACCGCGATGTTCTTCGARCTGCAGAAGGCCGGGATGAAGGTCGTCGACGGTCAGCAGGTGATGCTGGATGCGCGCGAGATCAAGAACATCGACGAGATCATGCTGCTCAACCAGGCSGCCGCGATGGTCGACGGCGTCTATCATTCGATCTACGAGMATTTGAAGCCCGGAGTGCGCGAGAACGACATCGTCGCGCTCGCCAACAAGCTGCTCTACGAGATGGGCTCCGATGACGTCGAGGCGATCAACGCCATTTCGGGCGAGCGCTGCAATCCGCATCCGCATAATTTCACCGACCGCATCCTGCGCCCTGGCGATCAGGCGTTCTTCGACATCCTGCAATCCTACCAGGGCTACCGCACCTGCTATTACCGCACCTTCAATGTCGGCCGYGCCACCCCRGCGCAGCATGACGCCTATAAGCGCTGCCGCGAATGGCTCGACCATGCGATCGCCTTGATCAAGCCCGGCGTCTCGACCGACACCGTCGCCAAGGTCTGGCCGGCGGCGGAGGAGTTCGGCTTCCCCTCGGAGATGGCGGCGTTCGGCCTGCAATTCGGCCATGGCCTCGGCCTCGCGCTGCATGAGCGCCCGATCATCTCGCGGCTGGTCTCGCTTGACAATCCGATGGAGATCAAGACGGGAATGGTGTTCGCGCTGGAGACCTACTGTCCCGCGACCGACGGGTTTTCGGCCGCACGGATCGAGGAAGAGGTCGTGGTGACGGAYAGAGGCTGCCAGGTGATCACGCTGTTCCCCGCGGAAGAGCTGCCGATCGCCAACCGCTATTGAGCGAAGCAACGGGGAGACGACACATGGCTGCAACGCATTCGCTCGGCTGGATCGGCATGGGRCGCATGGGCTATCCGATGGCCGAACGTCTCTTGAAGGCTGACCTGAAGCTCTCGATCTGGAACCGGACCCGCGCCAAGGCCGAGCCGCTGRCGGCGAAGGGCGGCGTGATCGTCGACCGTCCGAGCGATCTTGCGACGTGCGACATCGTGTTCTCGATGGTGTCGACCGGCAAGGATCTCGAACAGGTCTATTTCGGCGACAACGGCCTCGTGGCGTCGAGCCTCGGACCGCGGCCCAGGATCCTGGTCGACTGCTCCTCGATCGGCATCGAGCAGTCGGAGGCGATCGCCGCCAGACTGAAGCGGCTCGACTGCGCGTTCGTTCGYGCGCCGGTGTCSGGCAACGGCAAATGCGTCAAGGCGGGKAAGCTGTCGTCGGTGGTCTCMGGGCCGGAATCGGCGTTCGAGATCATCGCGCCCTATCTCGCCAAGATCGCCGTCTCCGGCGTGTCCTATGTCGGCGAGGGCGAGCTCGCGCGCATCTGCAAGATCGCGCACAATGTGTTCCTCGGCGTCGTGATCCAGAATCTCGCCGAGATCACGATCCTGGCGCAGAAGGCCGGCGTGCCGCGYCATGCCTTTCTGGATTTCATGAATGCCAGCGTGATGGGATCGACCTTCACGAAATACAAGAGCAACGCGCTGGTCAATCTCGACTGGACCACGACCTTCACGCCGACGCTGCTGCGCAAGGATCTCGATCTCGGCCTGTCGGCGGCGCGCCAGCTCGATGTCGCGATGCCGGTCGCGGCCGCGACACGCGAAGCGCTGCAGGCCCATGTCGGCGCCGCCTCGCTGCAGGCTGATCCCGCCGGCTATCTGGACAAGGATTTTGCGGCGCTGCTTGAGACCGTGGCGCTCGCTGCCGGCGTGAAGCTGCAGCCCGAAAACGTGCCGATGCCGACGGGGCTGGAGACCGAGGGGTAGGCGGCTCAGGCCTCGGTGAGCGCCCGCCAGCGCGTATCGCGCGCCGATGGCCGGCGATGCAGGCGGGCATCGATGAGCTGGCGCGCTTTCGCCAGCGCGCCGCTGCGGATCAGCGCCAGGATGTAGGTGTCCTCGATCACCTGGCGTTGCGCATGGCTGCCGCCGAGGCGGGCCATCTCCGCCTGAACCGGTGCGAGCTGCTCGGCGCAAACCCGATAGTTCTCGTTGTAGAACGCCTGGAATGCCAGGTAGAGCCGCGGCAGCAGCGGGGCAGCCGGCGAGCTCCCGCCTGCCGGCGGCGCCTTGAACGAGCGCAGCCTTTGGTTCAGGGCGATATCGTCGTCGGTCACCGCCGAGACCATCGCGCGATGCATCTCGACGAAGGGCAGCCGCGAGGTCGGAAACCCSGTCCTCGCATAGGTGCCGATCTCCTCCCACAGYTCAAAGGCGATCGGATGGTTTTCGATGCTCAGSCGCCACAGCAGGGATGCGCAGTCGGACAGGGTGTTCAGCGGCGGCGCGGCGCTCACGGCGGGGCTCAGCACGTTCAGGTGGATCGCGACCGCGCTCGCGGCATCGCCCCGGTCCAGGGCGCCAAGCGCCTGGTGCCAGCGGATGTGACCGTGCAGCATGCCCGTGTGGTCGTAGTCACCGATCCAATTCTCGACCAGCGCATCGGCCTCGTTCAGCGCACCGTCCTCGAACATGGCATGCAGCAGCGCATGCACGGCATAGGCATTGTGCCGGCGCAGCGCAAAGCTGCGCTCGGTGATGGCGCGGCCCTTCGCGACCTCGCCGGCCTCGGTCAGGGCCCAGCCGTGATTGGACAGGAACCACCAATCCTCGCCGTATTCGGCGGCGAAGCGCTCGCAGAGGTCGCGGCGGGCGGCGTCGTGATCGATGCGGCCGGAGAAGGCCAGCAGGCCGAACGCGCCGAGCGGCAGCGCCATGACCATGGCATCGCGCGGCCAGCTCGCAAGATGCGTCAAGGTCGATGTCAGCGCCTCCGCGCCGCGGCCTTCGATGGCCAGCGCCAATGTCGCGACATGGCTCTGCTCGCGCGCCGTGCCGCGTTTCGCGACAAGCTCACGCGCCCGCGCGATGGTCTGCAGCGCCGGCCCGCGCTGCTGATAGATGGCATGGATGCGCGCGCGGGCCGCATGCGCCAGCGCGAAATCCGGATCGAGCATGATCGCGCGCTCGAACGCGTCCGTTGCGCCGGGCCAGAATGCGAGCAGCAGATCGACGCCGTCGCGATAGGCGGTTGCTGCCTCGGCCGAGGCGGTCGACAGCTCCAGGCCGTAGCGATCCTCCTCCATCTCAGTTTCTCCGCGGCTTGCGGCCTTCGATCGGATAGGCCGGATCGTTATAGCCGGGCGTCGAGGCATGGCCGGTGACGACGAGGCCGTCGATCAGCGCCTCGTCGTCGGCGGCGTAGGGATAGTCSAGCGCACGGATGTAGTCGTCCCATTGCGCCTCGGTCCGCGGACCTGCGATCACCGAGCTGATGAAAGCGGAGTTCAGCACCCAGGCGACCGCGAACTGCCCRGCCGTGAAACCCTTGGCCTCGGCATGGCGCTTGATCTCCTGCGCCAGCCGCAAGGATTCCGGCCGCCACTCGGTCTGCATCATCCGGGTGTCGTTGCGGCCGGCGCGCGTSTCCTTGTCCGGCGGTGCATCGGGGCTGTATTTGCCGGTGAGAACGCCGCGCGCCAGCGGGCTGTAGGGCACCACGCCGAGGCCGTAATGGCCGCAGGCCGGCAGATGCTCGACCTCCGGCATCCGGTTCATCGCGTTGTAATAAGGCTGGCTGACCACCGGGCGGTCGATGCCCATCCTGTCGCACAGATTGCAGATTTCGGCGACGCGCCAGGCGCGATAGTTGGAGACGCCGAAATASCGGATCTTGCCGGCGCGCAGCAGGTCGCCCATCGCGCGCACGGTCTCTTCCAGCGGYGTCGCGTGGTCCTCCTTGTGCAGATAGTAGATGTCRATGTGACCRGTGCCGAGCCGYTTCAGGCTCTCGTCGGCGGCCTGCAGYACCCAGCGCCGCGACAGGCCGGCGCGGTTGGGGTCATYGCCCATCGGATTGGCGAGCTTGGTGGCGACGATCCAGCGGTCGCGCTCGGCGGCGATGGCGCGGCCGACGACCTCCTCCGATGCGCCCTTGTTGTAGGCGTCGGCCGTGTCGATGAAGTTGATGCCGGCGTCACGCGCCGTGGCGATGATCCGCGCCGATGTCGCCTCGTCGGTCGGGCCGCCGAACATCATCGTGCCCAGGCAGATCGGCGACACTTTCAGGCCGGAACGGCCGAGCWGGCGATATTGCATTCTTGCCTCGTTGACAGACCCTCACCGTCCGCGGACGGGGAACTACGATAGCCGTCTCAGCGCGTCATTGCGAGCGCCGCGAAGCAATCCAGGATCGCGTCCGCGGAGGGACTCCGGACGGATTCGTCGCTGCGCGCCTCGCCCTGACGTGGAGAGGCCGCAGCCTCACTCGCTCTTCAAGATCTTGAACACGCCCGAGGCCATCGCGATCACCCGGCTGGCTGCCGTGACCTCGGTGGTGATGAACACCAGGCTGCGGGTGATCCGCACCACATGCGGCCGCGACACCAAGGTCTCACCGATCTTGCCGGCCTCGACGAAATGGGTGTCGAACTGGACGGTCGCCATGTGCTCCTTGCCCGCGGCGTAGCGGGCGGTCATGCCGCAACTGCGGTCGGCCAAGGTCATGATCACGCCGCCTTGGACGAGGCCGCGACGATTGTGATGCTTGTCCTCGGTGACGATGGCATATTCGTGGGCGCCATCGAGGACACGTTGCCAGAGCGGACCGATCAGATGCAGGAAGCCGGACGTGTCGACGATGTCCCAGCCGTCGGACGTCATCTTTGCGGCGGCCGATTTGGTCATCTGTCGCACCTTCCCTGTTCGCCTTCGCTGCGTCGCCGGTTCCGGCTGCAGGTCGTTTCATCCGCCGCGGCCCTGGTGTAGTCAAGGCACATGCTGCTGCCGTTCGACGATGCCACAAGGCGGAAAATTGCAAGCTGCTGCGCCGGCTTTGYACGTCGTGGCGACGATGTGTCGGCACCGGCGCTGAAGCGCGCGGCGGTGGCGATCGCGCTGGCCCCTGATCACGACACCGGCGCCACGACGCTGCTGCTCACCTTGCGCGCCGCCGGCCTGCGCAGCCATGGCGGCCAATGGGCGCTGCCGGGTGGGCGCTGCGATGCCGGCGAGACGCCGGTCGCCGCCGCCTTGCGCGAACTGGCGGAAGAGCTCGGACTGATCGCATCGCCCGAGGCGGTGCTGGGCCTGCTGGACGACTACCCCACGCGGTCGGGCTATCTGATCACCCCTGTCATCCTTTGGGCGGCGAATGGCCGCACGCTCCGGCCCAATCCGGATGAGGTCGCGTCCGTCCACCGGATCGGGCTCGACACCATCCTGGCAGATGATGCATTCGATTTCACCGTCATCCCCGAGAGCACGCGGCGCGTGGTGCGYTTTCACGCCCGCGAAGGTCTCATTCACGCGCCGACGGCCGCCTTGATCTATCAGTTCCGCGAGGTGCTGTCCGGCCGCGACACTCGGGTGCGTGAGCTGGAACAGCCGGTGTTTGCCTGGAAGTAGCCGCGGTTTCGGCTACAAGAGCGGCATGCTGCATCAGCCGATTCGCAAGCTTGCCCTGATTCTTGCCTGCGCCGTCGCGGGCGCGCCACCCTTGTTCGCCGGGGAACCGGGCTCGGCGATCGCGTCCCGCGACGCGCTGGCGCAGATGGCTTCGTCCGACGCGATTGCGGAATACCGGCGCAAGCTCGCCGAATATCAGCAGGCGCGCGCGGAGTTCGAGCAGGAGGCCGGCGCCTATTGGAAGGCGATTGCCGACAAGCGCCGCCTCCGCAACGCCAAGCGGCGCGATCGGCAGCCGATCGGGCTCGACGATTACGTGCTGGAGCAGCCGCCGGTCTATAGCGGGCCGAAGCGGCCGGTGAACCCCGAGCCGGAGCCCGAGGGCGAACCGCGCGAGCGCAAATATATTCCGGTCGTTGCCGATTTGCTCAAGGCGGCGCAGCAGCATTTCCAATGGTCGCCGCAGCGTCCGACCAATGATGTCGACTTCAAGCGGGCCTATGCGCGATTTGCTGCAGCGTCCGGACTGACCCGCGAGCAGGCGGTGCGAGTCTATGCGTTCGAGACCGGCGGCAATGGCAAGCACGATTCGCAGTCCGGCTTCAAAGGCAATCGCGCGATCTCGACGGCCATCGGCTACAACCAGCTGCTCACGACCAATACGGTCGAGCTGCTGGCCGAGCAGGGGCCGCTGTTCGTCCGCCTGCTCGGCGAACGGGTGGCGCAGACCTCGGGACCGTCGCGGGCCGCGCTGGAGCACAAGCTCTCGGTGCTGAAGAAGATGGTCGCGATCGCGCGTTCGGTGCCCGACGACTGGTCGGCGCATGAGAAGATAGGCAATACCGAGCAGGGCTGGGCGATGCATGCGATGGTGCTCGACATCGATGTCGGACCGATGCTGCAGACCCACAAGCTGCTCACCTCGGTGCTGTTCGCCCGCGCCAAGGGCTACACGCGGCCGCTTTCGGCCGCGGAGCTGGAGATGATGAACCTGACCGGCGACGGCACCGGCTTCGACATGGTGACCATGCCGCTCGACATGCGTGACCAGGTGCCGACCGCGAATTTCTTTCAGCGCGGCGGCTATGAGCGCAATCCCGTCGCCGTACGCCACAACACGGTGGCGAAGCTGCTCGCGGTCACCGATGCGCGGATGGATTCGCTGAGCAGCCTGCCTGGCGCCAAGGAGCTGGCGGCCGCATTCTGAGGCGTCCGCGCCGGCTCAATCGTCCGCGCCGAACGAGAAGCTGCCGTCGCCTTCGAGATAGGGGGCCGTCCGCATATAAAGCTGGCCGTTCTGGCCGACGAAGAACAGCGTGCCCTTTGGCACCTTCTTGGCGCCTTTCAGCAGCATGTCGGCATTCTTCGTGCCCATCCTGTAGGCCAGCGTCTTGCCGTCCTTGCCATAGGCGTAGCCCATGTCCGGTCTCAGCTCCCACGGCTCCGGCGGGGCCGCGCGAGTCACGCTGGTCATCGCGCAGAGCGCTCCGGCTGCGATCAGGCTTTTCACAACAGCGCTCCTCATGTCGTTCTCCATCACATTCACCATCATCTCGAACAAATCGCGAACATTCTTCGGGCGTCAACATCGTCAGCGGTCAAGCGCGGCTGCACGGTGCCGGATTTTCCATCCGCCGATCTCGCGATTATCCTGCAGCGTGGTTTAGAAACAAAGGGCAAGAAACACTTTGGGGATGATTCGGATGAGCCTCGCCACGAAGATCGGTATGTTTGCGGCGCTGTCGCTGGTGACGTTGGCGTCCACGGCGCGGGCCGACGACTTCAAACTGTCCAACAACCAGCGCATTGCCTGCAGCCGCGGCCTGTCCGCCGGCAAGCTCAACACCGCGGTCTGCAAGTCCTACGCTTACCTGTTCAACATGAAGACGTCGGAATATTTCCGCTGCCAGGTGTCGCTGTCCCTGACCCGGGACAACAAGGAGGTCATCAACGTTCAGACCGACGGCGGCTGCACCAAGAAGCCGCGCGTATTCGAYACCGACTCGAAATACGATTTCGACGCCACCGAGACCGAGCCGGCGAACACCAATTCCTTTTTCGGCAATGGCGGCTATTCGATCTGGGTGGCGGACACGACCCAGCAGAAGGTGCGCGGCTGCATCACGATCTCGTCCGGCCTCGGCTCGGACATCTCCAAATGCCTCGACATGACCTTCCAATGAGCGGCCCGGCCTGCCGGTCGCCGTCATGCGAGAGCAGTGAGCCTCTGCGGCCGATGGCCTGACGCGCTGTCCCTCACGCGGTCCTTGGCAGGTGGCAGCTGCGTCTGCCGGTTCCTGATGCTGCGAGCCGGGCCTTCGGGACCGTCTGGCCGTCTTTCGGATGGGTTGACCCGGCGCCTGCATCCGTCCAATTTGCCGGCAAAATCAATGGGAGGACCCATGCGTTTCTCGACATTCTCTGGCACTGCAACCGGTCTGATCGTGGCCGCGGCCTGCCTGCTCGCGGCGCCCGCGGCGCAGGCGCAGAGCTTCATCAACGTCCTGACCGGCGGCACGTCAGGCGTCTATTATCCGCTCGGCGTCGCGATCGGTAAGATCTATGGCGACAAGATCCCGAACGTGAAGACCCAGGTGCAGGCCACCAAGGCCTCGGTCGAGAATCTGATCCTGCTGCAGCAGGGCCGCGGCGAGCTCGCTTTCGCGCTCGGTGACTCGCTGAAATCGGCCTGGAACGGCGAGGAGGAGGCCGGCTTCAAGACCAAGCTGGACAAGCTGCGCACCCTCGGCGCGATCTATCCGAACTACATCCAGATCGTTGCGACCGCCGAGTCCGGGATCAAGACGCTGGCTGACCTGAAGGGCAAGAGCCTCTCGGTCGGCGCGCCCAAATCCGGGACCGAGCTGAATTCGCGTGCGATCCTCGCCGCCGCCGGCATGAGCTACAAGGATCTCGGCAAGGTGGAATATCTGCCGTTCGCCGAGTCGGTCGACCTGATGAAGAACCGGCAGCTGGGCGCGACGCTGCAATCGGCCGGCCTCGGCGTCGCCTCGTTGAAGGACCTGTCGACCTCGTCGCCGATCACCGTCGTGTCGGTGCCGAAGGAGGTCGTCGACAAGATCGGCGCGCCCTTCGTGGCCGCGACCATCCCGGCCAACACCTATACCGGCCAGGACAAGGACGTGCCCACCGCCGCCGTGATCAACTATCTCGTCACCAGCTCGGCGGTGTCGGACGATCTCGCGTATCAGATGACCAAGCTGATCTTCGACTCGCTTCCCGAACTTGCCAATGCGCATGCCGCCGGCAAGGAGATCAAACTCGAGACGGCGGCGCAAGACAGCCCGGTGCCGCTGCACCCGGGTGCGATYCGCTACTACAAGGAAAAGGGCGTCCTGAAATAGGGCCGCTCGTCCGGCCTGGTTTGCTGGCCGGAACGTTCGCATCCGACGGCGCGGGACAGATCCCGCGCAGTCCTGTCGTTCAGGTGGTTGCGGCCATGGTCAGCAGCGCCTGACGGGGCGCTGGGGGGATCATGACGATCGAAGCCGTGAACATGGAAACGCCTGTGAAGGTCGAGTTCGACAATTTCGAACACGGCTTTCCGGAGGGATTCGGCCCCGGCCGCTGGGGCTATCTCGCTTACGGCATCGGCCTCGCTTTCGCACTGTTCCAGCTCTATGTCGCCGCCTTCAATTATCTGCCGAGCCAGGTGGTGCGCGGCGTCCATGTCGGCTTCCTGCTGCTGCTCACCTTCGGCCTGATCGGCAATTTCACCGCCAAGACCGATGCCGGACGCATCGCCGGCTGGGCSATCGGCGCCATCGGCTTCRGTTGCGGACTTTACCAGTGGATCTTCTACGCCGATCTGATCGCGCGTGACGGCGATCCGACCCGCGCCGACCTCGTGGTCGGAACCTTGCTCGCCGTGCTGATTTTCGAGGGCACCCGTCGCCTGATGGGTCTGGCRCTGCCGCTGATGTGCGGCGCCTGCCTGTTGTACTGGTTCTTCGGCCAGTATCTGCCGGCGCCGCTCAACCATCGCGGCTATGATTTCGATCAGGTCATTACCCATCTGTCGTTCGGCACCGAGGGCTTCTACGGCGTGCCGATCTACGTCTCGGCCACCTACATCTTCCTGTTCATCCTGTTCGGATCGTTCCTCGAACATGCCGGYATGATCCAGYTGTTCACCGACGTCTCGCTYGGCCTGTTCGGGCGCACGCGGGGCGGTCCGGCCAAGGTTGCGGTGTTCGCCTCGGGCATGATGGGCACGATCTCCGGCTCCGGCGTCGCCAATGTCGTCACTGTCGGCCAGTTCACGATTCCGCTGATGATCCGGTTCGGCTACCGCCGCGCCTTCGCTGCCGGCGTCGAGGCCACGGCCTCGATGGGCGGCCAGATCATGCCGCCGGTGATGGGCGCGGTGGCCTTCATCATGGCCGAGACTCTCGGCGTCGACTATTCGGTAATCGTCAAGGCCGCCGTGATCCCGGCCATCCTGTATTTCGCCTCSGCSTTCTGGATGGTGCATCTGGAGGCCGGCAAGCATGGCCTCACCGGYATGAAGCCGTCGGAGATCCCGAGCGCGTGGAAGGCGCTGGTCGCCCGCTGGTATCTCGTGCTGCCGCTGGCCGCACTGGTCTACATGCTGTTCGAGGGCTTCACGCCGCTCTATGCGGGCTCGATGGGCCTGGCCCTTACTGTGGCGCTGATCCTCGGCACCTCGATCACGATGGGCTTCTCCAACCAGGTGCTGCGCTACGTGTTCTGGATCGGTCTCGCGCTCGTGGTCGGCGCGCTGTCGCGCAACGGCCTGCAGATCGTGCCGGTCGCGTCCGTGGTCSTCGCGCTCGTCRTSATCACCGGCTTCGTGCGCGGCGGCATGGCGACCTTGCATGCGTGCCGCGACTCGCTCGCCGAAAGCGCCAAGTCGGCGCTGACCGTCGGCATGGCCTGCGCCATCGTCGGCGTCATCATCGGCATGATGACCCAGACCGGCGTCGGCTCGATCTTCGGCAGCTGGGTGATCGGCCTCGGCAAGACCAGCCTGTTCGCGGCGCTGATCATGACCATGCTGCTGTCGATCCTGCTCGGCACGGGCATTCCGACCATCCCGACCTACATCATCACCGCGGCGCTGGCGGCGCCCGCGCTCGCCAAGCTCGGCGTGCCGCTGATCGCCAGCCATATGTTCGCGTTCTACTACGGGATCATGGCCGACCTCTCGCCGCCCGTGGCGCTGGCGGCGCTGGCCGCCGCGCCGATCGCCAAGGAGAACCCGGACAAGATCGGCTGGGAGGCGATGCGGATCGCGCTGGCCGGCTACGTCATTCCCTTCATCTTCGTCTACTCGCCGGCGCTGATGCTGCAGGCCGGCGACCCGATGGAGGCGCAACTCGGCTTTCTCGGCGCGGTGGCCTATGCCGGCGTCAAGGCCCTGGTCTCGATCGGCCTGTTCGGCATGGTCGCGATCGGCTTTTTGTTCACGCGCATGACCGTGATCGAGCGTCTGCTGTCCTTCGTCGCATCGGTCTGTCTGCTCGGCGAATTCCCCTATAGCGACGTGCTGGGCTTCGTCCTGGCCGTRGCGATCGTCGCGTGGCAGTGGCGGCAGCGGCCGCCTGCGGCCGTGGTGGTCTCAGCTTGAGTCTCTGTCTCGCGTCAGCCGGCGTCGTCAAGGCCCTGGCCCTCGCCGGCTTCACGTTGGCCTGGACCCATTCGGTCGAGAAGACCGCATGGCAGGAGGACTGGCGCGTCACCGGCGATGGCCTCCAACTGGTACAGGCGCGGGTCAAGGGCTCCGGCGCCGGCATGGAGCCTCCGCCYGRGGCACGGCTGGTCGACGGCTGGTTTGAGTGGCAGGTCGATCGCGAGCCGCTGTCGCGGATCGTGCTCGCCAATTCTGGCGCTGCGGGGGAATGGCGGATCTGCACCGAGGGACAGTGCCGGACGCTGTCGGAAATCTTCGATCATGACATCGGCGCCGCGACCATTACGATGAGCGCCTGCAACCAATAACAAACAGGCGGGAGAACGCGATGGATCGGCTCAAGGGCAAGGTGGCGATGGTGGTGGGCGCCGGCTCGATCGGACCGGGCTGGGGCAACGGCAAGGCGACCGCGGTGACCTTCGCGCGGCAGGGCGCGAAAGTGTTCTGCGTCGACCGCAACGGAGACGCGGCGGCGGRGACGGCGTCGATCATTTCAGGCGAAGGCGGTCAGGCCGAGGCGTTCACCGCCGACGTGTCGAAAGCTGCCGAGGTCGAGGCCATGGTGAAGGCTTGCCTTGCAGCCTTTGGCCGCATCGACGTGCTCGACAACAATGTCGGGATCGCCGAGATGGGCAGCGTCGTCGATGTCGAGGAGGCTGAGTGGGACCGCGTCTTCGCGGTCAATCTCAAGAGCGCTTACCTTGCCATGAAGCACGTCATTCCCGTGATGATCGGCCAGGGCGGCGGCTCGATCATCAACATCTCCTCGGTGGCCTCGATCCGGCAGGTCGGCATTTCCTATGTCAGCTACGGCGCGAGCAAGGCGGCGATGAACCAGATGACGCGCACCACCGCGGTCGAGTTCGCGCCGAAGCATGTCCGTGTGAATGCGATCCTGCCCGGGCTGATGAAGACGCCGATGGTCGAACATTCCGCCGGCCTCGCCGCGAGCTACGCCAAGGGCGACGTCGAGGAGATGTGGAGGAAGCGCGACGCACAGGTGCCGATGGGGCATATGGGCGACGCCTTCGACGTCGCCAACGCCGCCCTGTTCCTCGCCTCCGACGAATCGCGCTACGTCACGGGGATCACGCTGGTCGTCGACGGCGGACTGACCTGCCGGAGCTGATCTTTCGATAGCTCCTCCGTCATTGCGAGCGAAGCGAGGCCATCCAGGGCATCCGYGGAGCCCTGGATTGCTTCGTCGCCTTCGGCTCCTCGCAATGACGAGSGTTGATCGGYTGCGCTACTGCGCCATCGCCAGGATACTGCSGCCGATCGCATGCCACGTCGACGTCATGCTGATCGGCCAGTTCAGGAGCTTCACCGCGATCAGCGCAAGGCCGCCATAGACATAGACCGGATGAACCCGTCCGAATGTGCGGCGATCGTAGATGATGGCGACGACGAGCAGCAGATAGGCAACGAAGGCTGGCGGGATGGTCACGAACACCGGCGGCGGGCCGAGCGGGCCGGGCGGTGCCAGGAAGGTCAGAAACCAGCGCGCCACCGCGGCATCGAGCAGCGAGATGCCCGCGAGCAGCATCAGCCGCTTGTGCGTTTCCGGCCGCCGCGCCTGCATCACCGCGAGCGCGAACACGACCGCGAAGAACGCAATGCCGCTGAGCGGCACGATGGCAAAGGCGATGCCTTCATTGSCCTGTCCGATCGCGGCGGACCGCTTCATGGCCTCCACCGCAACGAGGAAGCCGAAGATCGTCATCGCCGTGGCGAGCGACACGCCGAAAATGCCGAGCGAGCGGTGCCATGCCTTGCGTCCCGAAGCGGCCAGCCCGCTCTGGAACGTGAAGTACAGGGTCCAGGTGAAGAACAGGAAGCCGTGGAAGTGAACCACGGGCGCGCCGGAGAACGAACCGCGCGCCAGCGGCAGCCAGTAGGTCGGTGCAAAGCCGAGAAACGCCGTGGCCATGCAGGCCAGGGACATGTTGAAATAAAAAGAGCGCGCAGGGGACGCGATGGCGCCGCGTGCGCGCGAATGGTCTGTCRTGATAGTCATGGAGGTTGAGTCTGCGTGCGGCGCGACAGGTTCAAACGCGGATCGTCATGACGGGCTGGCCTGATCCGCTGCGCCCTCGCAGGAACTTGCGAAATCATCAGGCGCATGTCAGTTGCCTGTTCGCGGCAAATCGGAATGCGGCCGCAGGCCGTCTGTGCGACGCGTGAAGGACTATCGTACCGAAACGGYGTCTGTATAGTTGAGCAGCCCGCGGGATCAATGAGGCTCCGCCCGCGATGTCTGGATGATATATGCGATGAGAAAAGCAGCTGCTCTGTCCGGATCCGCCTGGCGATGTGCCGTTAGTTGCCGCGCAGATGTGAGGCGTCTGGTTGCGCTCGTCGGCTTGGCAATGCTGCTGACCTCGCCGCTTCATGCGATCGGCGCGGCCGAACCCGGCAAGGAGCCGGTGGTGGACCCCGGTGCCTGCATGGCTGCATCGGAGGCGCATGACGCCGACAAGGTGCTGACAGAATGCGGCGCGTTGATCGAKAATGCCAAGGCGGCYCGGGCCGATCGTATCAACGCGCTGATCGCGAGGGCATCGATCTTCATCACCAAGGGCGAGCCGGATCGCGCCATCGCCGATTACGACGTCGCGCTGCAGCTGGATCCGACGCTCGCCGACATCCTGAATGCGCGTGGYGAGCTGTATCGCAAGAAGGGCAACCGCCCGAAAGCCCTGGCTGACTTCGCCGCCGCGCTGCGRCTCAATCCGGATCATGCCAGCGCCCGCAGCAACTATCATGCGCTCGCCATTGAGCTCGAGCGTCTCGGCGCCCAGCTGGCTGTGGCCGGCCGGCCGAGCTTCAACTGCGCGACGGCGCGCCGTGCGGTCGAGAAGGCGATCTGCGCCGATCCCGAGCTTGCCAATCTCGATCGCGAGATCGACGGCGCGCAGACACGGATCATGCGCGAAGCTGTGCAGCCGGCCGCGGCACGGGCCCTGCAGCAAGAGCAGGACGCATTCATCGCCCGCCGCAATGTCGGCTTCGGCCGACCCGGCTACGACCTCAAGAAGGAGATGCAGGATCGCCTGCGACGATTGAACGGCGTCGACGGCTATTGACCAGCGGCCGGAGCAGCGCGATTTCATCGCCGAGCGGAACGCGCGGTTCGGCAAGCCCGGCTACGACCTTCGTCTAGCCCTGCAGCGCCGTTTGGACACGCTGCGCGACACAGCGCATGGATCCGTGCCAGAAAATGGCCGGTACCACAGTGGCTCCTGATCTGGATCAATTCATGACGGCTTGAACTGTCGCTTTGTCCCGGACAATAGTCGGGAATAAACACAGATCTTGGGGAAACGTCATGAGCGCTGCGAGCCGCTATCACGAGGTCCATGCCAGGTCGGTGCGGGACCCGGAGGGATTCTGGGCCGAGGCCGCCCGCGCGATCGACTGGATCGAGCCGGCCAAAAAGATCTTCGATCCCTCGAGCGGCGCCTATGGCCGCTGGTTTGCCGGCGCCGTCGTCAACACCTGCTATAACGCGCTCGATCGCCACGTCGCCGCCGGTCGCGGCGAGCAGTTGGCGCTGATCCATGATTCGCCGCTCACCAACTCTGTCACCCGGCTCACTTATGCCGAGATGCTGAAGGAGGTGCAGACGCTGGCTGCGATCATGCAGGATTTCGGGGTGGCCAAGGGCGATCGCGTCATCCTCTATATGCCGATGGTGCCGGAGGCGATGGTCGCGATGCTCGCTTGCGCGCGCATCGGCGCGGTGCATTCGGTGGTGTTCGGCGGCTTCGCGGCGAAGGAGCTTGCGACCCGCATCGATGACGCCACCCCGAAGCTCGTGTTGTCGGCGAGTTGCGGCATCGAGCCGGGCCGCATCGTGCAGTACAAGCCGCTGCTCGACCAGGCGATCGAGCTTGCGGACAAGCGGCCGCAGGCCTGCATCATCCTGCAGCGGCCCGAGCATGTCTGCGAGCTCAAGCCCGGCCGCGATTATGATTGGGCGGCGCTGCGCAAATCCGCGCTTGCCAATGGCAAGCTCGCGCCTTGCGTGCCCGTGCTCGCGACCGATCCCCTCTACATTCTGTACACGTCCGGCACGACCGGCAAGCCGAAAGGCGTGGTGCGCGACAATGGCGGGCACCTGGTCGCGTTGAAATGGTCGATGGAGAATCTCTACGGCATCAAGCCGGGCGAGGTGTGGTGGTGCGGCTCCGACATCGGCTGGGTGGTCGGCCACAGCTACATCATCTACGGCCCGCTGATCCATGGCGCGACCTCGGTGATGTATGAGGGCAAGCCGGTCGGCACGCCCGATGCCGGCGCATTCTGGCGCGTCATCAGCGACCACAAGGCGGTCGCGCTGTTCACCGCGCCCACGGCCTTCCGMGCCATCCGCAAGGAGGATCCCGAAGGCACCTTGCTGCGCAAATACGATCTGTCGCAGTTCCGCACGCTGTTTCTGGCCGGCGAGCGCGCCGACCCGCCGACGGTGGAATGGGCCGAGCAGCAGCTCAAAGTGCCGGTGATCGATCATTGGTGGCAGACCGAGACCGGCTGGTGCATCGCCGGTAATCCGGTCGGCCTTGGCCTGCTGCCGGTCAAGCACGGCTCGCCGACCGTGCCGATGCCGGGCTATCAGGTYGACATCGTCGACGAGGCGGCGAAGCCCGTGCCCGCCAACACCATGGGCTCGATCGTGATCAAGCTGCCGATGCCGCCGGGCTGCCTGCCGACGCTGTGGCAGCAGGAGGATCGCTTCAAGGAGTCCTATCTCAGCGAGTTCCCYGGCTACTACAAGACCTCCGACGCCGGCTACAAGGACGAGGACGGCTATGTCTTCGTCATGGGCCGGACCGACGACATCATCAATGTCGCCGGCCACCGGCTTTCGACCGGCGGCATGGAGGARATCCTGGCCTCGCATCCCGAYGTCGCCGAATGCGCCGTGCTCGGCATCAAGGACGCGATCAAGGGCGAGGTGCCCTGCGGCTTCATCGTGCTCAAGGCCGGCGTSTCGCGCAGCCCGTCGCAGATCGAAAAGGAGATCGTGGCGCTGGTGCGCGACAAGCTCGGCCCGGTCGCGGCGTTCAAGCTCGCGATCACCGTCGGCCGGCTGCCGAAGACGCGCTCCGGCAAGATCCTGCGCGGCACGATCAAGAAGATCGCCGAYGGCGAGCAATGGAGCATGCCGGCCACGATCGAGGATCCCAAGGTGCTCGAGGAGATCGGAGAGGCGCTGAAGAGCCGGGTCTAGCGTCGTTCTTTGCGGCCCATCGAGACGCCCGCCTCCGGCGGGCTCCTGAGGGTGAGGAACAAAGTCGTACCCAGAACATGAACCATGCGATGCTGTGTCGGCGCGCCGGCCATGGCCGGAAACGCCGCATGCGGCGATGCTCTGGTATGGCCTGGCGTAGGATGCGCCTCGACATACGCGCCCCCGGACTTGACCCGGGCGTCCATTGTCGTCAAGCAACGGCTTCGCCTGATTGACGAGAATGGAACGTTCGATGCGACAGACCTCTGCCCGTTTGGCCCTGGTGTTGATGGCCGCGCTGGCGCTTGCCGGCTGTGCCGCCCGCAATCAGGGGGCTGCGGTGGCGCTCGGCAATGACGACGACGATGCGGTCTGCCAGGCCGGCGGCAAGGTTGCGCCCGGCTCGGCCGAATATGTCGCCTGCCGCAAGGACCGCGACGTGCAGCGGCAGCGGGCCGAGGCGCGCGCCGATCGCCGGCAGCGCGATCTCGGCGAATACATGCTGAATCATCCCGACCGGCGCTGAGCGTGACTGCAAGCGCCTCTCATGGCGCGTGACATCGGTGCAACAGTCGTGCGACTTCGGCGCTGCAACCGCACCGATTGATCGAGATCAAATCCAATCGAATGTCATCCCGCCACATCTGTGGCCACAACGCGCGGTTATGAGCGCGCAAGTGTAGCTCAAGCGTGGCTATGGGGACCTCGATGAACAGAACATTCAAATTTTCGTCGTCGCTGCTGGTGCTGGCGGCGGTCTGCGGAGCGATGGGCTCGGCGCAAGCAGCGGACCTGCAGGCGGCGCCGGTCTACACCAAGGCGCCAGTGGTCGAGGCCTGGAATCCCTGGATGATCCGCGTCCGCGCCCTCGGCGTGCTGCCGGACGCGGGCGGCTCCACCGTGAACGTCACCGGCGTGCCCGCGCTGTCGTCGCCGAATTCCGGCCTGAAGATCTCCAACCAGGTCGTGCCGGAACTCGACATCAGCTACTTCTTCACCAAGAACATCGCGGCCGAGCTGATCCTCGGCGTCACCCGTCATTCGATCAGCGGCACCGGCACGCTGGACGGACTGAATATCGGCAAGGCCTGGCTGCTGCCGCCGACGCTCACGCTGCAATACCACTTCACCGATTTCGGTGCCTTCAAGCCCTATATCGGCGCCGGCGTGAACTACACGGTGTTCTTCAACCAGAGCGCTTCGAACCAGGTGTTCAATGGTCTTGCAGTGACCAACCTGCATATCTCGAACCAATGGGGCGCCGCTGTCCAGTTCGGCTTCGACTACATGCTCGACAAGCATTGGGGCCTGAACGTCGACGTCAAGAAGCTGTGGCTGCAGCCGAACTACTCGGCCACCGTCAACGGCGCCATTCCGATCACTGGCCGCGCCAACATCGATCCCTGGCTGGTCGGCGCCGGCGTCACCTACAAGTTCTGATTTGTCGCGTTCCTCCCAAGACTGCCATGGCGCCGGCATTCCCGGCGCCATTTTTTTTGGAGGAATTGCGCACGCGGCACCGGGACGCCTCCGCGTGATGTCCGAAACGGGCAGGCGGCCCGTTCGGGGGGCTCATCGAATTCGGTAGTTATGGATCCCGGATCTGCGCCCACCGCCGCTGCGCGTCGATGGGCTTGTCCGGGACGACACCGGGGATSGTCCCGCGCACCGGTGTCCGGATCGAGATCGAGAGCAGATCGAGCCGGGGACGGTGGGCGGCCGTCCTACTCCTCGTCCTCGTCGGGCTTCTTGCCGCCGATGGTCTTGAGCTTGGCGAACACGGCGTCGACGTTGAGATCGTCCTGATCGCGGCCCTCCGGCTCGTATTCGTCCTTGCGGGTGGTTTCGGAGGCCGGCAGCAGGGTGGCGCCGCTGTAATTGGCGTCGAGCGGCCGTTCCTTGGCGGCGCGCTGCACTTCGAAGTCGAGCTCGATCTGCGAGCACAGGCCGAGCGTCACCGGGTCCATCGGCGTCAGGGTCTGCGCATTCCAATGGGTGCGGTCACGCACGCTGGCGATGGTGGTCTTGGTGGTGCCGACCAGCCGCATGATCTGCGCATCCTTGAGCTCGGGATGGTTCCGCACCAGCCAGAGGATCGCGCTCGGGCGCTCATGGCGGCGCGACACCGGGGTGTAGCGTGGCCCCTTGCGCTTGGGCTGCGGCGGCAGCACGACTTTGCTTTCCTGCAATCTCAGGCGGTAATTCGGGTCACGCTCGCCCTTTTCGATCTCTTCGCGGGTAAGCTGGCCGGTCGAGATCGGGTCCATGCCCTTGATGCCCTGGGCCGCGTCGCCGTCGGCGATCGCGCGCACCTCCAGCGGGTGCATCTTGGTAAAATCGGCGACCTGGTCGAAGGTCAAAGCGGTATTGTCGACCAGCCACACGGCAGTTGCCTTCGGCATCAGCGGGGCGTTGCTCATGGCAAATCTCCTTTGTGCTCCGCCCCGGCCCTGGAGGCGAAACCTRCGGTCATCGGCGATGACGGGAATTGGCCCTATATAAGCCGTCCGGGGGGCGGCGCGCAATGGCCTGACGAAAACGGCCTTGACAGCGCTCGAAAGCAGTCCCAAGTCCTACCCAAACAAGTTCTAGCGCAAAGCCGTGACGTCTCGGCCGCCCCCGCCTGTCGGCCCTGGGGTGATCCGGTCGCCGCACAAGCCGCACAGATCAGGCCCGAAGATCAGCCCATGGCAGCCAAACCAGACCTCAAAATCGTGCTTTGCTCGCCGCGCGGCTTCTGCGCCGGCGTCGTGCGCGCCATCGACACCGTGGAGCGGGCGCTCGCCATCTATGGCGCCCCGGTCTATGTCCGCCACGAGATCGTGCACAATAAATACGTCGTCGACAGCCTGAAGACCAAGGGCGCCATTTTCGTCGAGGAACTGGCCGAGATCCCCGACAATACCAATGCACCGGTGGTATTTTCGGCCCATGGCGTGCCGAAATCGGTTCCGGCCGAGGCCCAGGCGCGCAATTTCTTCTCCCTGGACGCGACCTGCCCGCTGGTGACCAAGGTCCATCGCGAGGCGGCGATCCACTTCAAGCGCGGCCGCGAGATCCTGCTGATCGGCCATTCGCACCATCCGGAGGTGGTCGGCACGGTCGGCCAGCTGCCGCCCGGGGCCGTGACCCTGATCGAGACCGCCGAGGACGCCGCGACCTTCACCCCGAAGGACCCGAACAACCTCGCTTTTGTCACCCAGACCACGCTGTCGATCGACGACACGGCCGACATCGTGTCGGTGCTCAAGGGGCGCTTCCCGAACATCTCGGGCCCGCACAAGGAAGACATCTGCTACGCCACCACCAACCGCCAGCTGGCGGTCAAGAAGGTGGCCCCGGTGGTCGACGCCCTGATCGTGGTCGGCGCGCCGAACTCATCGAACTCGCAGCGCCTGCGCGAGGTCGCCGAGCGCGAGGGCTGCCCGATTGCGGTGCTGGCCCAGCGCGCCTCCGATATCGACTGGGCGCGCTTCGAAGGCATCAAGAGCCTCGGCATCACCGCCGGCGCCTCGGCGCCCGAGGTGATCGTCGAAGAGATCATGGGCGCCTTYGCCGAGCGCTACGTGCTCCATGTCGAGACGGTCTCGGCGGCGGAAGAGAACGAATTCTTCCCGCTGCCGCGCTCGCTGCGGCCGGAAGCGGCGGCCGAATAGGCGCGTTGCGGGCGGTCGTTGTTTTCCGTCCGCGGCGCGGCGCATCGGTCTTGAACGCGGCGCGTGCATGCGCGATGAAGGGCGCAACGGGCCTCCCTGGTCTCGAAGTTCGCATCGGGGGAGGCGGGTGCGGGCGAACTTCGACAATCAGGATAGGGTATGGCGGTCTATACCGACGTCGCCGCCGACGAGCTCGCGGACTTTCTCAAGACCTACGACATCGGCGAACTGCTCTCCTACAAGGGCATCGCCGAAGGCGTCGAGAACTCGAACTTCCTGCTCCACACCACCAAGGGCTATTTCATCCTCACGCTCTATGAAAAGCGCGTGGCGGTGGACGATCTGCCGTACTTCCTGGGGCTGATGGCGCATCTGGCGGAGCGCGGCGTCAGCTGTCCGCAGCCGGCGCGCAACCGCGACGGCGCCGTCTACTCGACGCTGTCCGGCCGGCCGGCGGCGATCATCAACTTCCTCGAAGGCCTATGGCCGCGCAAGCCGAACGTCGCGCATTGCGCCGGCGTCGGCACGGCGCTGGCGCGGATGCATCTGGCGGGACGCGACTTCCCGCTGGTACGCAAGAATCCGCTCTCGGTGTCGGGATGGATGTCGCTGTTCGCCCAGGCCGCCGACCGCGCCGACACCGTGCAGGCCGGCCTGTCCGCGCTGCTGTCGGCCGAGCTCGACGTGCTCGCGCGCAGCTGGCCGACGGATCTGCCGGAGGGCGTCATCCATGCCGATTTGTTTCCGGACAACGTGTTCTTCCTCGGCGACCAGCTCTCGGGCCTGATCGACTTCCCRTTCTCCTGCAACGACATCCTCGCCTATGACGTCGCGATCTGCCTGAACGCGTGGTGCTTCGAGGCCGATCATTCGCTCAACGTCACCAAGGCCCGCGCCTTCTTCCATGCCTATGGACGCGAGCGGCCGCTGTCGCAGGCCGAGCTCGCGGCGCTGCCGCTGCTGGCGCGCGGCGCCGCGATCCGCTTCCTGCTGACGCGGCTGGTGGACTGGCTCAACGTGCCGGCGGGCGCGCTGGTGAAGCCGAAGGATCCGCTCGAATATGTCCGCAAGCTGCGCTTCCACCAGGCGGTGACGAGCGTGCGCGATTACGGCCTGGACGGCTCGGGAGCGACGGCATGAGCGAGCTTCCCACCGTCAGCATCTACACCGACGGCGCCTGCTCGGGAAATCCCGGGCCCGGCGGCTGGGGCGCGATCCTGCGCTTTGGCGACAAGGAAAAAGAGCTCAAGGGCGGCGAGCCGCACACCACCAACAACCGCATGGAGCTGATGGCCGCGATCTCGGCGCTCGAGGCGCTGAAGAAGTCATGCCAGGTCGAGCTCTACACCGACAGCCAGTATGTGCGGCAGGGCATTACCGGCTGGATCCACGGCTGGAAACGCAACGGCTGGAAGACCGCCGACAAGAAGCCGGTCAAGAACGCCGAGCTGTGGCAGCGGCTCGATGCCGCGCTGAAGCCGCACAAGGTCAACTGGCACTGGGTCAAGGGCCACGCCGGCCACGCCGAGAACGAGCGCGCCGATCAATTGGCCCGCGACGGCGTGGCGATRGCCAGGCTGCAGAAGAACGTGCGCGGCTGATTGTTAGTTGGGCGGCGCTATCGGCTCACAGCAGCTCATTGCGACACGCCCATCAGTCRTCGCGACAAGCCCAACTGTCATCGCCCGGYTTGACCGGGCGATCCAGTGGTCACTGACAGTCGTGTTCAACCGAAACGCTGCGGCGTACGGGATTCCCCGCCTCCGCGGGGAATGACCGTGGTTGGAGGGGCGGCTCGCCCCCCAGTCTGATAGCCGTGCCCTTACAGCTGCCCGAGCAGCGTGTCGCCGCCGGAGACCTCGACCTTGCCGGGGGCGGCTTCGAGGTTGAGCTTGGTGACCACGCCGTCCTCGACCAGCATCGAATAGCGCTTGGAGCGAATGCCGAGCCCGTGGCCGGAGGCGTCGAGCTCCATGCCGATCGCCTTGGTGAAGTCGGCATTGCCGTCGGCCAGGAACACGGCCTCGTCGCGCTGGTCGGTGTCGCGCTTCCAGGCATTCATCACGAAGGCGTCGTTGACCGAGATGATCGCGATGGTGTCGACGCCCTTGCCCTTCAGGGCATAGGCGTTGAGGAAGATGCTGGGCAGATGCATCTTGTGGCAGGTGCCGGTATAAGCGCCGGGCACCGCGAACAGCGCGACCTTCTTGCCCTTGAAGATGTCGTCGGTGGTTTTGACCTGCGGGCCTTCCTCGGTCATGACGCGGAACTGGGCCTGTGGCAGCTTTTCGCCTACCTGAATGGTCATTTGAGTAACTCCTTCCCCTGGATGTGGCTTGTGACGCGTCTGGAGACGTGTCTTGCGCTTGGCGCGCTACACTATTCGGCGGGCCAGAAACGGCAACGGCCCGCCCCGATCACGTATCCGTCATCGCACAGCCGCCGGCCCGGCGCTACGGCYTCACGCCGCCGCCGCCGGATTCTTCTTTTCGTCACGCAGCTCGCGGCGCAGGATCTTGCCGACATTGGTCTTCGGCAGCTCCGTCCTGAACTCGATCTGCTTCGGCACCTTGTAGTTCGTCAATTGCGCGTGGCAATGCTTGACGATGTCCTCGGCCGTGAGGGCGGGGTCCTTCTTGACGACGAACGCCTTGACGACCTCTCCGGTCTTTTCGTCGGGCAGGCCGATCACCGCGGTCTCGAGCACGCCCGGATGGGTCGCGATCACTTCCTCGACCTCGTTCGGATAGACGTTGAAGCCGGAGACCAGGATCATGTCCTTCTTGCGATCGACGATCTTGATCGAGCCGTCCGCGGCCATGATRCCGATGTCGCCGGTGCGGAAGAAGCCGTCCGCCGTCATCACCTTGGCGGTTTCATCAGGACGATTCCAATAGCCGGCCATCACCTGCGGACCCTTCGCACAGATCTCGCCGGCCTGTCCCAGCGGCACCTCGTTGCCGTCGTCGTCACGGATCGAGAGCCAGGTCGAGGGCAGCGGCAGGCCGATCGTGCCGGTGAACTCGGTCGAGGTCGGCAGGTTGCAGGTCAGGACCGGCGCGGTCTCCGACAGGCCGTAGCCTTCGGCGATGCTGCAGCCCGTCACCTGCTTCCACTGCTCGGCCACCGGACGCTGCACGGCCATGCCGCCGCCATTGGAGACCTTGAGCTTGGAGAAGTCGAGCTTCCGGAAGTCAGGGTGATGCAGCAGGCCGTTATAGAGCGTGTTGACGGCCGGGAAATTGTTGACCTGATACTTCATCAGCTCCTTGATGAAGCYGGGAATGTCGCGCGGATTGGGGATCAGGAGATTGGCGCCGCCGGCGCGCACCGCGAGCAGGAAGCAGCAGGTCAGCGCAAAGATGTGATAGAGCGGCAGCGCGCAGACGATCAGCAGCTGATCGACATGCGGTGGCCGCTCCATCACCGGCTGCAGCCAGGCGTCGTTTTGCAGCACGTTGGCGACCACGTTGCGGTGAAGCAATGTGGCGCCCTTCGAGACGCCGGTGGTGCCGCCGGTATATTGCAGGAAGGCGACGTCGTCGGGACCGATCACGGGCTTCTGAAAYCGCTTGCTGCGGCCGGCGGCGAGCGCATCGTTGAACGGCACCGCGCCGGGCAGCGAAAAGGCCGGCACCATCTTCTTCAGCCGGCGGACGACGAGATTGACGATCACGCCCTTGAAGCCGAGCAGGTCGCCCATGCTGGCGATGATGATGTKCTTGACCTTTGTCTGGCCGACCACCTGCTGCACCGTGTGGGCGAAATTCTCCAGCACGATGATCGCCTCGGCGCCGGAGTCCTTGAGCTGATGCTCGAGCTCGCGCGGCGTATACAGCGGGTTGACATTGACGACGGCATAGCCGGCCCGCAGCACGCCTGAGATCGCGATCGGATATTGCAGCACGTTGGGCATCATCAGCGCGACCCGCGCGCCCTTGGCAAGTCCGAGCCCCTGCAGATAGGCGCCCATTGCCACCGACATGTCGTCGAGCTCGCGATAGCTGATCGCCTTGTCCATGCAGATGAAGGCGCGGCGGTCGGCGAATGTCTTGAAGCTCTCTTCCAGCAGTTCGACCAGCGACTGGTATTTGCTGGGATCGATATCGGCGGGAACGCCGGCCGGGTAGTGCTTGAGCCAGATGCGCTCCATGAACCTTCCTCTCTGATCGTCTCTTATGGTCGCTTGATGTTGGTCGCGTGATGCGTCCGCGCCCCGGTCGCGCCGGGGCATTTGGCGGCCAATATCTAATCTCCGGCCGGGCAAGGCAAGCCGGCCGAAGTATCGACGAAAGAGGCAGAGAGCGGGGCTATCGTGGCCGGGGCCAAGGCCGGCTGTGCCCCGCGCGCGATCAGCCGTCCTTTGGCGCCGGCTTGCCGTCGCTCTTCGGCTTGGCGGCGGCCTTGGGCTTCGCCGGCTTGGATGCCGCCTCCGAGGCRGGCTTTTCCGCCGYTTTTGCGCCGGACTCGTGCTTGGACGCGGCGTGGTGTGCGGCTGCCGGCTTGGCGTCGGACACTTTTGCATCCCGCTTCGCTCCGGCTTTCGCTCCCGTATCACCCTTGGAATCCGATTTGGAATCGGCCCTGGCGGCGGTCCGGGTCGYGGACTTCGCCTCCTTCCCGGCGGCGACATGCGCCTTCTTGCCGCGGCGCTTGGGCGGGGTCTGRGCGTCGGCATCGGCCGCGACGGCTGCGATCAGGGCCGCGCCGGTACGCGTCGGTCCGGTATAGACCACAACCGGTTCGGACGGGGCAGGGGCCGCGGCCAGGATCTCCGACGGCTTCAGCGCGGGGGCCTGCAGCCCGGCCAGCAGAGTCCCGCCCGTGGTCTCGCCCTCGCCGCCGGCCACCGTCTCCTCGTCGTCATCGCTTGCGGGCCGGTGCCGCTTGCCGCCGCACATGTCGTCGCGCAGRTTGGGCGGGGTGGCATCGACCGGCACCAGCTGCTCGACATTGCCGAGCGGCGCCTTCAGCCAGCCGAGCTGGTTGCCGTTGAAGCCGCGGTCGAGCATCTGGATGGCGCGCACGCCGCGCATCTGCCCCGACGAGGCGCCGAGCACGACGGCGATCAGGCGCTTGCCGTTGCGGGTGGCCGAYGCGACCAGATTGTAGCCGGAGGCGCAGATGAAGCCGGTCTTGAAGCCGTCGGCGCCCGGATAGCGGCCGATCAGCCGGTTGAAGTTCTGCACYACGCGACGGCCGTAGCGGATCGACGGGATGTGCACGAAATATTCGTATTCCGGSAGRTCGCGGATGATGGCGCGGGCGAGGATCGCGAGGTCGCGGGCCGAGGTGATCTGGCCATCGGCCGGCAGGCCGTTCGGATTGACGTAGCTCGTCTGCGTCATGCCGAGTTTCTGCGCGGTCTCGTTCATCATCGCCGAGAAGCCGTCGATCGAGCCGCCGACGCCCTCCGCCAGCACCACCGCCATGTCGTTGGCGGACTTCACCAGCATCATCTTCAGCGCGTTGTCGACGGTAAGCTGCGTGCCCGGCCGGTATCCCATCTTCGACGGCGATTGCGCTGCTGCGGTGGGCGATACCGTCACCAGCGTGTCGAGCGAGAGCTTGCCCTCCTTCACCGCCTTCAGCGTCACATAGGCTGTCATCAGCTTGGTGACGGAAGCCGGATACCACGGATAGGTCGCGTTCTGCGCCTCCAGCACCTTGCCGGTATCGGCTTCGACGAGCAGCAGCGCCTCTGCGTTGGCCAAGCGAGGCGCAACTACGAGAGCGGCGGCGAGAGCGATGATCTTGATCGGCGCGTAGCGGAACAACAGGCGAAGCGTCTGCACTGGTCTGGTCCGGTCCTTTGAGAACCCGCCTCGCGCTGCGAGGTGGGCAAACGGGCTTTCGGGTTTCAAGCGTGTCCGGCGCCGCTTCGGTCGCGGCAGGTCGCGAACCTATACCGGCTCGACGCTCCAGAACAGAGGCGAGCCATTCAATTCCACGATGAAAGCGTCCCGCGATCAGGCCTTGACGGTGGGGCCGTCGCTCGCACTCGCACCAAGCGCGGAGCGTGCGCTTTCTTGCACCATGAATTGGGCCTTGGCGAGTTCCGCGAAGTGACMGCCCTGGGCGACGAGTTCATCGAACGTTCCGCTTTCGATCACGCGTCCGTTCTCGAACACCAGGATTCGCGTCGCCTTGCGAATGGTCGAAAGCCGGTGCGCGATGACGAAAGTGGTGCGGTCCTTCATCACCTCGTCGAGCGCCGCGTTGAGCTTGGCCTCRGTCACGGCATCGAGCGCCGAGGTCGCCTCGTCGAGAATCAGGATGGGCGGATCCTTCAACAGCGCACGCGCAATCGACAGCCGCTGGCGCTCGCCGCCCGAGAGCATGCGGCCACGCTCGCCGGCATTGGTATCGAAGCCCTGCTCGGCGCGGTCGATGAAGTCGAGCGCCTGGGCGCGGGCGGCCGCGCTGCGCAGCTCCTCGTCCGTCGCGTCGGGCTTGCCGACCAGCAGGTTTTCGCGGATCGAGCGGTTGAACAGCAGCGCCTCCTGGAACACGACGCCGATGTTCCGGCGCAATGCCGCCAGCTTGAGGCCACGCACATCCATGCCGTCGATCTTGATGAAGCCGGATTGCGGATCGAAGGCGCGATGCAGCAGCGCGATCGCGGTCGATTTGCCGGCGCCTGTCGGGCCGACCAGCGCGATGGTCTGGCCGGGCAGCGCGGTGAAGGTGAGGTCCTCGACCGCCGGGCGCTTGCCGTCATAGGAGAACGAGACGTCGTTGAACTCGACAAGGCCCGACAGGCGACCGACATCGATCGCGTCCGGACGGTCACGCACCGCCGGCACGGCGTCGAGCACGGTGAAGAATTCCGCCAGCCGCGGCGCCTCCATGAACACGTTGTTGATGAATGACACGACCTGCTCGAGCTTCTGGATCAGCATGGTCGCGAACGACACGAACATCACGATTTCGCCCACCGAGCTCAGCCCGGCCTGATGCAGCGCGATGCCGAGCGTGAAGATCGCGAGCACGGTGATGGTGGTGGAGGCACGGGTGATCACCGTCACCAGCGCCCACCAGCCGAGCACGGGCATCTGCACCGACAGCAATTGTCCGGCGACGCTGCGCAGGCCCTGCACCTCGGCGTCGATGCGCACGAAGCTCTGCACCAGCGCGACATTGCCGAGCGCGTCGGAGGCGCGGGCCGACAGGTTGCTGTAGTGCTCCTCGACCTCGCTCTGCATGCCATAGGTCTTGCGCACGACCAGCGTCGTCAGCACCGTGAAGACGACGCAGAGCACGAACAGCAGGATCGCGAGCCGCCAGTTGAGATACAATGACAGCGGCAGCAGCACGATCACCGACATGATCGCGGCAAAATGCTCGCGGAAGAACGACAGCCATAGATGCCATAGCGCGTCGGTGCCGTTGATCATGACCTTCATCAGCCGCCCCGAATGCGTGCCCGAGTGGAAGGTCAGCGGCAGCTGCAGGATGTGCTCGAAATAGCTCGTCAGCACGGCGTGGCGCTGGCGATGGGCGAGCCGGTCAGCCTGCAGCGCGACCCAGGCGCTGGCGAGAATCGTGAACAGGCCGAAGCCGGCCCAGGCTGCGAGCAGCGGCCATGCGGTGGTGGTGGAGGCGCTGCCCGACAGCGAATCGACAATGCGTCCGAACAGCACCGGTTCGGCGAACTGCGCCACCGCGAGCGCGAGGTTGGCGACCGCCAGAAACCAGCCGAGCCTCGCCTCCTTGCCAAGCAGGTGGAGCACGCGGGCGTAGATGCGGAGCAGGGACATGGGCGGAGCGCTTCGTGAGCAGAGGTGGAATCACCGCCGGCCGGCGGCGCGCGATGTTAGCAAGGGATCGGCAATCGCGGCGAGCGCTCAATTGACCAGGCGGCTGTCGGTGGGCGGCAGGAAGCGGTCGTCGAAGATCTCGCCCGGCAGCGGGCGCTTGTGAAATTTGCCGTCCTCGGCAAGCTGGTCGAGGGCGCGCTCGAACCTGGCGGGGTCGATGCCGCCGATGCCGTCGCGGCGCACGTCGGATGTCAGCACATTGTCGGCGAGCACGGCCTGCAGCCGTTCGAGCTCGAGRTCTTGCGAGCCATCCTCCATGCGGCTCACCACGTCRGCGGCTGCAGCCGCAGGGTCCTTGATCGCGAGTTGGAGACCTTCGGTCAGCGCCCGCAGYATGCCTTTCACGGCSTCCGGCTGCCTTGCTGCAAAGCCGGGATTGACGATCACCGCGTGGCCATAGGCCTCGCACCCATAGTCTGCGAAGCGCAGCACCGCGAGATCGGCGGCGGGCACGCCGCGGTCGCGCAGATTGATCGCCGACAGATACGAGAAGCCGCTGACGGCATCGACCTGGCCCGCGGACAGGATCGGCTCGCGCACCGCGGYGCCGACCCGCGACAGCTTCACGCTGTCGGGCTTGAGATGGTTGTGCCGCGCGACCGCCGGCCAGAGCCGGATCGAGAGGTCGCCCTCGGCGACACCGATCGTCTTGCCCTCGATATCGCTGAGCCCGTTGATGCCCCGGCTCTTGCGCGCGATCAGCGCATAGGGCGCCTTGTTGAACAGCACGAAGACGGCTTTGACCGYCTGGCTGCCGGCGCCGTCGCGATAGCGGATCAGTTCGTTGATGTCGGCAAGCGCCATGTCGGCGTCGCCTGACGCCACGCGCGCAATCGCGTCGGGCGAGCCTTTGGCCGTGGTCATCGTCAGCGCCACGCCCACGGTGCTGAACAGCCCGCGGCTTGCCGCAAGGACCAGCGGCGCCATGCTGCCATCGAGCGGACGATCCAGCGCGAACATGACGGCGACCGCCCGCTTGGGCTCCTCGGCCGCGGCGTACTGCTGTGACAGCCATGCAGGGACAAACGCCGTGRCAAGCGCGAGGGTAAGCAGGAAAGCGGGTCGTCGCATACGCATCAGCTCACGCCGGTATTCGCAGGCCGCACCGGACTGTCTCGCCGGTATTCACRTCGCTTCGCCGGACTGSTGATGTGTCAATTTCGTGACGTGTCGCTCCGGCCGGCGGCGCCTGATCATGTCGGATCGAATCTGAACGGTCCATGAGCAAGCCCTGCGGCGTTTTGCGGCTTCGACTCATGGTTTCGAGAGGGGAACTGTGGACCCTGTCTCTTATACACATCTAGATGTGTATAAGAGACAGGTCCATGAGCAAGCCCTGCGGCGTTTTGCGGCTTCGACTCATGGTTTCGAGAGGGGAACTGTGGACCCACATAATGAGTTGGTTTGCGAGATTTCGATCGCACGGAGAATCCACATGATCGCACAGCGCGGAAATGTTTCACGCTTCGGCCGTGCTACCGTCCTGGCGACGGTGGCGGCGGTCACTTTGACGGCCGTTCAGCCGACGCTCGCCTTCGCCGGATCGGCGCCGGGCGAGAAGGGCGTCGTCGCCAAGACCGCCAGCGACGGTGGGCTGACCGATGTCAGCGCGCGCCGGCGGCATTATCGTGGCAATGGCGGCGCAGCTGCCGCTGCGGCCTTCGCTGGCATCGTCGGCACGGGTCTGGCGATCGCCGCGGCCCAGAACCGCCGCTCCTATTACGAGGACCACTATTATTACGGCCGCCCGGCCTATTACGGCTACCAGCCGGGTTATCAGTATTACGGCGGCGGCCCCTATTACGGTGGCTATGGTGGCGGCTATTATCATCACCCCCATTGGTGATGTCGGATCGATTGATGCGATCCGCCGGCTCYGGCCGGCGGATTTTTTCRTGCTCGTGGCAAACGTTAATATACGGGCCATCGATTTTAACTAGTGTGGCGCGATGACTGATTCGATCGACCGGCTCTATCGCGCTGTGCTGGCGGCCAGGGATCTGGATCCGGCGCGCTCGCGCACGGCCAAGCTGATGCAGCAGGGCACCGGCAAAATGGCCAAGAAGCTCGCGGAGGAGGCCATCGAGGTCGCGATCGATGCAGTCRGCGGCGACGCCCAGGCCGTGGTGCGGGAAAGCGCCGACCTGATCTACAATCTGACGGTGCTGTGGGCCGAACTCGACGTCCGGCCGGAGGATGTCTGGGCAGAGATGGAGCGGCGTGAACGGCTGCTCGGGATCGCCGAGAAGCTGCCGAAATCRCCGGTGAAGGTTGCCAGGACGGCGCCGGGACGGGTGCCGGAGCGACCGATCGTCGCGGTGGAAGGCCGGACGATCCGCAAGCGGCATTAGAGCCAGTCCGCAAGAGGCGGTCCGAGGCGCGGATCGGATCAKCACATCGGCCATAGACAAAAGCTGCCCGGTTTGCTTCATCGCGGACCATGCTCAGACGTATCTATGATTGGTGTATCGACGCCGCGCACAAGCCGCATGCCCTCTGGATCATGGCTGCGGTCGCCTTCGCCGAAAGCTCGTTCTTTCCGGTRCCGCCGGATGTGATGCTGATTCCGATGTCGCTGGCCAAGCCGCAGCGCGCCTGGCTGTTCGCCGGCGTCTGCACCGCGGCCTCGGTGGCGGGCGGTTTGGTCGGCTACGCCATCGGCGCACTCCTCTACGATTCGCTCGGCCAGTGGCTGATCCATCTCTACGGCCTCGGCGACAAGGTCGAGACCTTCCGTGCCTCTTATGCCGAATGGGGCGCGGTCATCATYCTGCTGAAGGGGCTGACGCCGATCCCCTACAAGCTCGTCACGATCACGTCAGGCTTCGCGGGCTATAACCTGTTCCTGTTTGTGTTGTTCTCGATCGTGGCGCGTGGCGGCCGCTTCTTCATCGCTGCGATCCTGCTGAACCGCTATGGCGAATGGATCARGGTGCACATCGAGAAGCATCTCGGCCTGTGGGTGGCGCTCGGCGCGGCCGTGCTGGTCGCGGGCTTTGTCGTCGCGATCAAACTGATCTGATGCGATCGGGGCCGCTCGCCGCCGCCACGCTGCTGCTTGGTGTTGTGCTGCCGGGCATCGCGCTTTCGGCCCTGGCCTGGACTCCGTCGGCTTTGGCTCAGTCAGCTTTGGCTCAGTCGGCGCCTGCAGCCGGTTTGCGCGAGCCGCCTCCGCCGTCGCCAACGCCCTCAGCCGAGCCCGCGCCGCCGCCGTCCAACCCCGGCCTGGTCGAAGAGCTCGGCAAGCTGTTCGACAAGATGTCGATCATTCCGCTCAAGCCCTCGGCGGATGCGCCCGTCACGCCACCCGCCTCGGCGAGCGATCAGGTCGGCGCTCCCGGCGATCAGGCTGCGCCGCCGGCGCCGCAGGCGGTCCCGAACGGCGACGCTGGCACGGYAGGCGTCCTGAAAGAGACCGGCGATGCGCTGTCACGGCTCGCCAAGCCCTCGAGCATGGTCTCGGGCCGGGCGGCCTGTCCGATGGCCGCCAACGGCACGCCGGATTGCAAGCTCGGCGCCGACCGGCTCTGCCAAAGCAAGGGCCACAAGGAAGGCAAGAGTCTCAACACCGATTCCGCAGAGACCTGCTCGGCCAAGGTGCTGATCCCCGGCCGGCAGCGCAAGCCGGGCGACTGCCGAACCGATACGTTCGTCACCTCGGCGTTGTGCCAATAGRCSTCAGCGCGCCGTCTCGCGGTCTGTCAGCGCCTCAACGCAAGACCCCCCACGGGCTTTTCCGGTCCCTCTGCGAGCGAATTGCCATCACGGCATGATGTCGGGCATGCTCGCCATCACGAGCGTCTCCGTATTTCACAACGAGGAATTCCCATCCATGTCCATGCCCGCCTTGTTCAAGGGGCGCCTGTCGATCCCCGTGATCGGCTCGCCATTGTTCATCATCTCCGTGCCCGACCTGGTGATCGCGCAGTGCAAGGCCGGCGTGGTCGGGTCATTCCCTGCGCTGAACGCGCGGCCGGCGGCGCTGCTCGACGAATGGCTGGCGCGCATCACCGAGGAGCTCGCCGCCTATGACCGCGCGCATCCGGAACGTCCCTCGGCGCCGTTCGCGGTCAATCAGATCGTGCACCGCTCCAACAACCGGCTCGAGCAGGATCTGGCGCTGTGCGAGAAGTACAAGGTGCCGATGATGATCACCTCGCTCGGCGCGCGCGAGGAGCTCAATCAGGCGGCGCATCGCTGGGGCGGCATCGTCTTCCACGATGTGATCAACCAGACCTTCGCCCACAAGGCGATCGAGAAGGGCGCCGACGGCCTRATCCTGGTCGCGGCCGGCGCCGGCGGCCATGCCGGCACCATCTCGCCGTTCGCCTTCGTCGCGGAGACGCGCAGCTGGTTCGATGGACCGATCGCGTTGTCCGGTGCGATTGCCAATGGCCGCGCCATCCGCGCCGCGCGTGTGCTGGGCGCCGACTTCGCCTATATCGGCTCCGCCTTCATCGCCACCAAGGAAGCGAACGCGGTGGAAGGCTACAAGCAGATGATCACCAGTTCGGGCGCCGACGATATCGTCTATTCGAACCTGTTCACCGGCGTGCATGGCAACTACCTGAAGCCGTCGATCGTCGCCGCCGGGCTTGATCCCGACAATCTGCCGACCTCGGACCCGTCGAAGATGAGCTTCGGCACCGATGCCTCGGGCGAGCGCGCCAAGCCGAAGGCCTGGAAGGAGATCTGGGGCTCGGGCCAGGGCATCGGCGCCATCAAGGACGTCCTCCCGGCCGCCGAGTTGATCGCCCGTTTCAAGAAGGAATATGACGAGGCGATCGACCCGCCGCTCTAAGTTGGTAGAATGAAAAAGGCGCGGCAACCTCGGTTGCCGCGCCTTGTCTCGAAGATCCGTCCGAGCCGACGGCTATTCCAGCTCGATCGCCTGGAACTTGCCGCGGTCGTCGAGCGCCGTGCCCCAGATCTTGTGCGAGGCCTGGTGTTCGGCGCGGCCGAAGCCRAGCTTGGCGCCGAGGCCCAGATCGATGTTCTGCAGGTTCTCCAGCGTGTCGATCAGCGCCTCGGTGTCGAGCTGCGGACCGACCTTGCGCAGCGCCTGGATCAGCACGTTGGCGGCGACATAGCCCTCGAACGAGACGTAGGACGGCGCTTCGCCCGGGAAGTACTTCTCCAGCGCGCCCTTGTACTCGAGCACGGCGCTGGAATAGCCGCCCACYGCRGGCACCACCTGGGTGACGATGACGCCGCTGGCGTAGCGCGGACCGAGCAGCATCAGCTCGTCGGACAGCTCGGTCGACCCCACGAACGACACGTTGGTGTAGATCATGTTCGGGTACAGATCGCGCGTCTTCTCGATGAACTTCGCGGCAGCCCGGTAGGTCGCGACCATCACGATCGCCTTGGGCGGGTTCTTCATCGCGCGGAGCTGGTTGACGGCCTCGTCGACGTCGACCGTGTTGCGCTTGTAGTTGAAGCGCACGATCGAGGTGTCGGCCAGGCCGAGCGAGCGGAACGCCTTGGCGACGCCGGAGAAGCCCGCATCACCATAGGAGTCCTGCTGCGCAAACACCGCGATGTCGCGCGGYTGCAGGCGGCGCAGTTTCACGAGATAACGGACGACGGTGTCGGTCTCTTCCGCGTAGCTGGCGCGGTAGTTGAACACGTAACGATCCGGCGGATCGTTGCGCAGGATGTTGGCGCCCGTGAACGCACCGTAGAACAGAACCCGGCGCTGCAGCGCGTAGGGCATCGCGACGGCAGAGGTCGGCGTGCCGACATTGCCGATGAAGCCGAACACCTTGTCCTTTTCGTAGAGYTGCTTCATCGCGTCCAGGGTCCGCGAGGGCTCATAGCCGTCATCGGCCGAATACAGCCGCAGCGAGCGGCCGGCGACTCCACCCGTGTCGTTGGCGCGGTTGAAGGCGGCCTCGATGCCCATCTTCATCTGGCGGCCGAGCTCCTTGGCGGCACCCGAGAATGGCGCAGCGATGCCGAAGCGGATCTCGTTGGCGGTGACGCCCTGAACGTTGCTGGTCGACGCCGGAGGCAGGGTCGTCGTCGGCGCAGTCGCGGCGACGGCTGCAGACGGAGCGATCACCCCGGCRAGGCTGGTGGCGGTCTGGCTCGGCGCGGTCTGCCCGAGCGAGCGCTCRAGCTCGGCGAGTTGACGACCGGCGGCATTGCAGTCGGTCTGAGCTGCTCCCACGCGGTTGCGGCCATCCGCGACATAGCCGTTGAACACGCGAGTGAGTTCGTCCCGATCCGAGCCGCCCGTCGAGGCCTCGCGGATCACCTCGCGAAACTTGTCGACAATGGCCTGAACGCGGCCTTGGTCGATCGCCTGACAGGCGGATGCTGCTCCCACGATCGGCCCGACCCGGCTCGCAAGATTACGCACCACATCCGCATTGGTGCCCGCCGCGCTGGCGGGCGTTGCGAGCAATGCCGCAACCAAGAACACGCTAGAACGAAAGCTCATTGCCACTATCCCACTATGGACCCCATCCAGGTCTTTCGCCTGGTGAATTTGACGCTTTGTCTACGACGGAGGAGACTATGACCGCCACCATGCACAGACTAGCCTTTCCCAATAGCATGACCATTTCGGTAACCCGGCACGGCTATCTCGGATCATGCTTTAGAACCTGCTAATGCGTCGCTTTCAACCAGTTCTTTATGCTTAGTCATTTTCAGTCATATCTATTCAAGTTCGATCGGCTGGTACGTGCCGGTTTCGTCCAGCGTAGTGCCCCAGATCTTGTGTGACGCCTGGTGCTCTGCGCGTCCGAACGCGAGCGGCGTGCCGAGGCCGAGATCAAGGCTGCGCATCGATTCGAGCGTGTCGACCAGTCGTTCAGTGTCCAGCGGATTGGTCTGCTTCAACGCCTGGATCAGGATGGTCGCCGCGATRTAGCCTTCCAGCGACGTGTAGTCGGGGGCTTCGCCCGCCGCGTATTTGGCCAGCGCATTCTTGTAGTCGAGCACGAGGCTCGAATAGCCTGAAACGGCCGGCACGCCCTGCGTCACGATGACGCCATTGGTGAAGCGCGGGCCGAGCAGCTTCAGCTCGGTTGCAAGCGAMGTCGATCCAACCGCGGATACGTTGGCGTAGATGAGGCCAGGGATCGCATCGCGTGTCTTTTCGATGAACTTCGCGGCAGCGCGATCGGTCGCAACCATGATCACCGCCTTGATCTGCGGTTTGTAGGCCTTGATCTGGTTGACCGMCTCGTCGACGTCGACGCTCGCCCGTGGATAGGTGAAGCGCGCCACGGGGTCGGCGATGTTCAGCTGGCGATAGGCCTTCGCGACGCCGGCAAAGCCGTCGTCGCCGAACGGATCCTGCTGCTGGAACACCGCGATCTGTCGCGGCGGAATCCGCTTCATCTTCACCAGATAGCGCACCAAGGCGGCCGTCTCCTCGGCGTAGCTGGCGCGATAGTTGAAGACATAGCGGTCCGGCGGATCGCGCCGGACCACGGCCGCGCCGCTGTTCGGGGCGAAGTACAGCGCGCGCCGCTCCAGCGCGTACGGGATCGCCACCTGCGAGTTCGCCGTGCCGATATTGCCGATGAAGCCGAACACCTGCTCCTTCTCATAGAGCTGCGTCATCGCCGCCAGCGTTTTGTTCGGGTCATAGCCGTCATCGGCGGCGATGAGGCGAAGCTGCCGGCCGCCGACACCGCCGGCCTCGTTGGCGCGCGCAAAGGCGGTCTCGATGCCGAGCTTCATCTGCCGTCCGGTCTCCTTGCGGATGCCGGAGAACGGCATGACGATTCCCAGCCGGATTTCCCGATCGGTGACGCCGCGGACCGGCGATGCGGTGACCGCGCCGGTCGTGGCCRTCGGTGCGTTGACTGGYGGGGAGCCTGCAGTCGTGGCCGGCCCGCTCTCGATCAATGACCGCTCCAGCTCGGCCAATTGTCGYTCGGCGGTGCTGCAGTTCGCCGCTGACGGGCCGCCGCGGCTGCGGCCCTCGGCGATGTAGCCGTTGAAGGCGCGTGTCAGCTGATCGCGTTCGCCRTCATTGCTGGAAGCCTGGCGGATGGCTTCGCGGAATTTTTCGACGATGATCTGGACGCGGCCCTCCGCGATRTCCGGACAGGTCGAGGCCCGCCCGACAATCGGTCCCACCCGSCCGGCTAGATCCCGTACRACRTCGGGGGCGGCCGCAARRGCGKAGCTGAGGGGAGCCCCGAACAGGCTCCCGATGATCAACGCGGACCAACGAACGGTCATCGAACTATCTATCCACTTGCACTTATGAGCTGCTGCTAACCCTCATCACCTGCTATTCCGTGGCATTTCGAATTAATGTCGGGTTTCTCTGTCGCGCTTTTGTCGTCGTTGCTGGTGCGGACCTCTTTCCAGCGGTATCCTAGTCAAGTTCGATCGGCTGATAGGCGCCGGTCTCGTCCAGGGCCGTGCCCCAGATCTTGTGCGAGGCCTGGTGTTCGGCGCGGCCGAAGCTGAGCTGAGTGCCGAGCCCGAGATCGATGTTGCGCATGGTCTCGAGCGTGTCGACGAGCTGCTCGGTGTCGAAGCT
>BFBZ01000486.1_pt1 | contig 37436 bp, 35 predicted proteins | sample 1888401 | NCBI WGS metagenome assembly BFBZ01 (sample SAMD00112614, study PRJDB3348) | symbiont metagenome | host: Chara braunii | reverse complement strand
TGGCGATGCCCTGCGCGCGCGCCCACCGCGCGTAGCGGTTGGAGCGCTGCGCGAGCGTGCGATAGCTGAAGCGCTCGCGGTCGGAGATCAGCGCGGCCGCCTCGCCGTATTTTTCCGCAAGCTCCGCGATGACGTGCGGGAACACCCGGGTCGGGTTCTTCGCGATGGGCATCGTCATCTTCAGCGCGCGCAAGATGCCGCGCAGGAAGACGATGTCGCCCTTCAGTTGTTCAAGGAAGCTCATGCCCGTGCCTTGTGAGAATCCTCCGGCGCTTGCCGGTACGGCACGCAACACGCCTTAGCATCGAAGAGTCGCCGAAGCCTGACAAGAGTCCACGTCAGACGAAGTCTGACAAGAGTCCACGACGACGCGGTTTGTGCACCGCACCGAAGGCGTCAGCACTGATGCTAGCGGACGATTAGCGCGCGGTTGAGCTGGCGGCGGCGGGCGCCGCGTTCGCAACCGGCTTGGCCTGAGGCTTCGGCTTGGGCTTCGGCATCGGAACCGCAGCAGCATGCGCCTTCGGAGCCGGAGCGGCAGCAGGGGCCGGAGCTTGCGGCATCGACGTCAGCGGCGCTGGCGTCGAACTGGACGAAGCCGGGGCGAAGCTCATGTAAGCGGGGTTGCCGTTTTCGCCGACGGAGGGCATGCCGCGGCCGGGCGGCGAGAACTGGCCGACCGGCGGCGCGAAGGCGCCGGGTTGAGCCGAGGCCGTCTGAGGCTGTTGCGGAATTTGTCCCGGAGCCGCGGCGGCGGTCGCAGCGGCAGGAGCCGGAGCGATCTGTCCGGGCGCTGCGGTCTGCGTCTTCGCGACGGTCGAGGTCTGAGCGGCCGGAGCTGCGGCGACGGCTGCATTCGCGGTGCCGGATTTGGCGGCCTTCGCGGCTGCGGTCTTGGCTTCCCTGGCGTCGATCTTGGCCTTGGCGGCAGCGATGACGGCTTCGGCGGATTTCTTGGCCGCGCCGGCATAAACGACGATGGCCTTCACGGCGCCGCCGGCCGGAGCCAGCAGCGACGACGGCTTCACCGTGGTGGGCGGCAGGCTGGAGAGCATGAAGCTCTGCGCGGAGCCGGGCTCGCCCGACGTGTTCGAGGACACCACCGGCTCGTCATCCGCCTCTTCTGCGGCCGGGCGCTTGCGGTGCTTGCCGCACATCTCCTCGCGCATATCGGGCGGCGAGGCGTCGATCGGCGTGAGCTTGTCGACGGTGCCGAGCGACGGCGTGAGCCATGCGAGACCGTTGCTGGTGAAGCCGCGTTCGAACAGGCTCGCGGTCTTGGCGCCGCGCACGGCGGACGACTGCGAGCCGAGCACAACCGCGATCAGCTTCTTGTTGTTGCGCGTCGCGGTGGCGACGAGGTTGAAGCCCGATGCGCAGATGAAGCCGGTCTTCATGCCGTCGGCGCCGGGATAGCGGCCGATCAGCGAGTTGGTGTTGCGCATCACCTTCTTGCCAAGCTGAATGGCCGGGATGTGCCAATAGTATTCGTATTCCGGGAAGTCCTTCAGCATCGCGCGCGCGAGAATTGCGAGGTCGCGCGCCGAGGTGATTTGTTCGTCGGCAGGCAGGCCGTTCGGGTTGACCCAGTGTGACTGCGTCATGCCGAGACGCCGCGAGGTCGCGTTCATCTCGTCGGCGAACTTCTCGACCGAGCCGCCGACGCCTTCGGCGAGCACATAGGCGATGTCGTTCGCGGATTTCACGAACAGCATCTTTAGAGCGTTATCGATCGTGACGGTGGTGCCGGGCTTGAAGCCGATCTTCGACGGCGCTTGCGCCGCGGCGCGCGGGGAAAAGGCGATCAGCGAGTCGAGCGAAAGGCGGCCGCTCTTGACTGCGGTGAGCGTGATGTAGGCCGTCAGGATCTTGGTGACGGAGGCCGGATACCACGGGTAGGTCGCGTTCTCGGCGTGCAGCACCTTGCCGGAATCGGCTTCGATGAGAAGCATTGCCTCAGCGGAGGCTTTGGACGGGCCCAGGGCCGTCAGAGCTGTAGCGGCGAGCGCCGCGACGAGAGCCTTGGAACGGAGCGTCGACTCGAATGCCACTGGCGCGATCCGTGTGCTGTTGTCGGCCTCGGAACGAGTGAATTTCATTCTGAATTTCACTCGGGATTCTGGGTATCTAATCCGAAGGCTGCCCGGAACGCAAAGCCGGTCCGCCCCCCACGTCTTTTAATGGTTTATCCCGACGTCCAGCGTGGTAAATCCCACTGGAAAGCGACCAAATTTCGGCAAAGGAGGCCATCATGACCGGCTGCATCGTCGGGTGGGCCCATACGCCCTTCGGGCGGCTCGATGGCGAAACCGTCGAGAGCCTCATCGTAAAGGTTGCAAATGGGGCGCTGGCGGACGCCGGGCTCGGTCCGAAGGACGTCGACGAGATCGTCCTCGGGCACTTCAATGCCGGCTTTTCGGCGCAAGATTTTACCGCCTCGCTGGTGCTCCAAGCCTCGCCGGACCTGCGTTTCAAGCGTGCGGTGCGGGTGGAGAACGCCTGCGCCACGGGCTCGGCAGCGGTCCAGCAGGGTTTGAAGTCGATTGCGGCGAAGTCCGCGCGTGTGGTGCTGGTGGTCGGCGTCGAGCAAATGACCACGACGCCGGGCCCAGAGATCGGAAAAAACCTGTTGAAAGCCTCCTACGTCCGCGAGGAAGCGGACATCGAGGGCGGCTTCGCCGGGATCTTCGGCAAGATCGCGGGGCTGTACTTCCAGCGTTGGGGCGATCAGTCCGACGCGCTCGCGATGATCGCGGCCAAGAACCACAAGAACGGCGTGGGCAACCCTTACGCACAACTGCGAAAGGACCTCGGCTACGAATTCTGCCGGAACGTCAGCGACAAGAATCCGTTCGTTGCGGGCCCGCTCAAGCGCACCGACTGCTCGCTGGTCTCCGACGGAGCGGCGGCGGTCGTGCTGGCCGATGTCGAGACCGCGCTCAAGCTCGACAAGGCGATCGCGTTCCGCTCGACCGCGCATGTGTCGGACTTCCTGCCGATGTCGAAGCGCGACATCCTGAAGTTCGAGGGCTGCGCCGAGGCGTGGAAGCGGGCGCTCGCGGATGCGGGCGTGACGCTCGGCGATCTGTCTCTGGTCGAGACGCACGATTGCTTCACGGTCGCGGAGTTGATCGAGTACGAAGCGATGGGGCTCGTGCCCGAAGGGCAGGGCTATCGCGCGATCAAGGAAGGCTGGACGCAGAAGGACGGCAAGCTGCCGGTCAATCCGTCAGGCGGGTTGAAGGCGAAGGGCCATCCGATCGGCGCGACGGGCGTGTCGATGCACGCGCTCTGCGCGATGCAGCTTACGGGCGCGGCGGGCGATATCCAGATCAGGGACGCCAAGCTCACCGGCATCTTCAACATGGGCGGCGCCGCCGTCGCGAACTACGTCAGCATCCTCGAACGGATCAAGTGAGGATGCGAGCGCTGTTGTGTGAGGTGCCGAGCCCGAATGAAGCGGCCAGCCTCTGCATTCAATAAAATCTGGGAATCGGTCCGACCTGTTCCGTCGTGTCGTCTCCCAGATCGATAAAAACCTCGTCGACGTAACACCAGCCCCATCCTTCGGGAGGATCGTACCCTTCGATCACCGGATGCTTCGTCGCGTGGAAATGCTTCGTCGCGTGCCGGTTGGGCGATTGATCGCAGCATCCGACGTGGCCACAGGTGCGGCACAATCGCAGATGAAGCCAAACGCTGCCGGTCTTCAGGCACTCTTCGCAGCCGCGCGCGCTGGGTGTGACGCGGCGGATCGTCTTGATGTGCGGGCATTCGTCCATGGTCGCGGCCGGGTCTGTTCGAGGCTTTTCTGATCAAAGGATGCGCTGCCGCCGAACACCGGTTTGCGGAAGCGTTGGTGGCGTCTTCGTCTGCTACTCCGCAGCGTCGCTCGTAAGCTGACGCGGCTTCTCGTCGGTTGCGAGGAACTGCGCGCGGGCGAGACCGGCAAACACGCCGTTCTGCTTGACCAGCTCGTCGAAGGAACCGCTCTCCACCACGCGGCCGTTCTCGAACACGAGAATGCGTGTGGCGTTGCGCACGGTCGAGAGCCGGTGCGCGATGACGAAGGTGGTGCGATCCTTCATCACCTCGTCGAGCGCGGCCTGCACTTTTGCTTCCGTCGCGGCGTCAAGCGCGCTGGTGGCTTCGTCGAGAATGAGGATCGGCGGGTTCTTGAGCAGCGCGCGCGCGATCGACAGGCGCTGGCGTTCGCCGCCTGACAGCATGCGGCCGCGCTCGCCGACGTTCGCCTGCAAGCCTTCCGGATTGCGGTCGATGAATTCGAGCGCCTCCGCGCGTCCGGCGGCCTCGCGAAGCTCGGCGTCGGTCGCATCGGGTTTGCCGACGCGCAGGTTCTCCGCGATGGTGCGGTTGAACAGCAAAACCTCCTGGAACACCACGCCGATGTTGCGGCGGAGCGCCGCAAGCTTGATGGCGCGGACGTCCATGCCGTCGATCTTGACGCTTCCGGACTGCGGATCGAACACGCGGTGCAGGAGCGCGAGCGCGGTGGATTTTCCGGCGCCGGTCGGGCCGACGAGCGCGACGACCTCACCGGGCAGGACGGTGAAATTGAGGTCGGCAACGGCCGCGCGCTTGCCGTCATAGGAGAACGACACGTCCTTGAACTCGACCAGACCGCGCACACGGCCGGGATCGATGGCATCCAGCGCATCGCGCACCGATGGTTCGGCGTCGAGCACCTCGAAGAACTCACGAAGCCGCGGCACGTCGAGATAAAGGCGGTGCGCGAAGGCGACCGCCTGCTCGAGGCGCGTGACAAGGAGGGCCGCGAAGCTCGTGAAGGTGACGATCTGGCCGACCGTGGTGAGGCCCTGCATGTAGAGCGAGATGCCGACGATGAAGATCGCGAGCATCGTCAGCGTGGTCGAGGCGCGGGTCAGCACCGCGGTGACGGCCCACCAGGACAGCACCGGCATCTGTGCGCCGAGGAGTCGCGCCACCACGTCACGCATGCTCGACACTTCGGCTTCGACGCGCGAGAAGCTCTGTACCAGCGCGACGTTGCCGAGCGCATCGGAGGTGCGCTCCGCAAGATCCGAATAGTGCCGCTCGACCGCGCTCTGGCCCTTTTCGGTCTTGCGCAGCACCAGCGAGATCAGGCCGGTGAACACCACGCAAAGGATGATGAGCAGCGAAGCGAGCCGCCAGTTGATGAACATCGACAGCGGCAGCAACACGAGCAGCGCGACGAAGGCGGCGAGATGTTCGCGGAAGAATCCGAGCCACAACCACCACAGCGAGTCGGTGCCGGTGAGCATCACCTTCATCAGGCGGCCGGAGTGCGCGCCGCCATGGAAGCTGAGCGGCAACTGGAGCAGATGCTCGAAGTAGTTCGTCATCACCGCGTGGCGCCGGCGGTGCGCCAGCCGGTCGGCGTTTAGTGCGATCAGCGCACCGCAGACGATGGTGAAGAGGCCGAAGCCGACCCACGCGCCGAGCAGCGGCATCAGCGAAGCCCAGGTGGGGATGTCGGAGCCCTTCGGCGTCATCGCGTCGATAATGCGGCCGAACAGCACGGGCTCGGCGAATTGCGCCGCGGCGAGCAGCACGTTGGCGAGAGCCAACAGCCAGCCCAGCCGGGCTTCCGACCCGAGCAGTTGCAGGACACGGCCGTACAAACGGATGAATTTCATGGCGCGAATTTCATGGTGTCGGCGTCAAACAATCCGCAAAGCGTGCAAGTGAAACTACCTCTCGCAACTGTGTTGTGCGTCAGCGGTCTACCGGATGTCGCCAGTTCGTCGCAATCGTAACATCTTTCGGGCAATCCGGCTCCCAAGTCCGTTTTTAAAGTCCGTTTTTTAGGCTCGTTGCCATGCATCCACATGCCATCACGGCACGTATACAAAATAATCGCGGAATTTGGCGGCAATTTTGACAATTGCCAACCTTGGAATATGATCGAACACACACCGGCCCAATTGATTTGGCATTGCTATTTTCGAAGCCGCGGTGATTTCCACCGCAGGCGGGCTCGATCATCAATCGGTAACGCCATGACGGCGCTGCGGCTTGCAAACGGGATGAATTGGGAATGACCAACATCCCAACCGAGTTGTTGCGAACCCTGGTCGCGGTTGTCGATCTGCGCAGCTTCACCAAGGCTGCTCAGTCGCTCGGCGTGACCCAGCCGGCGGTCAGCGCACAGATCAAGCGGCTCCAGGTGCTGCTCGGCTCCGATCTGCTCGACAAGAGCGCGCCTGGCGTTGCGCTGACGTCGGCAGGCCACCTTGTCGTCAACTACGCGCGACGGCTTCTATCGATCAACGATCAGATTCTCGATCTCGCCGGCCAGCGTCTGGCGTCGCAGACGGTGCGTATCGGCGCGACCGGCGACTTCACCGCGGCGATGATCGCGAGCGGCTTAAGCGGCATGCGAACCCTGCGTCCGGACCTCCGGTACTCGGTGTGCGCCGATCATCTCGATCCGCTGCTTCGAATGATGCGTGAAGGCGAGGTTGACCTCGTGGTGTGGGTGTCGCCGACGGCGCCGACGCTGGAAACGCGTCACTACTGGACCGAGGATCTGGTGTGGGTGCGCTCGTCCGCAACACTTATTCCGGATGAAGGTCCGGTGCCGATTGTCTCCTACGGCGAGCAATGTCTGTTCACGCGCAGTGCAGTCTCCGCGATCAGCAACGCGGGCCGTGAGGCCGAACTGTCGTTCGTCGGCTCGAGCATTGCAGGTCTCGGCTCGGCCGTCGCTGCAGGGTTCGGCGTGACGCCGCTGCCGCGCAACAGCGCGAAGATCCACGGCCTCGAGATCTGGGAGAACGCTCCGCTGCCGAAGCTGCCGAGCATCTTCAGCGGCATCTACGTTCGCGAAGGTGCGGATTCCGACGACCGCGAGCTGATTGCGGACGCGATCGCGGCTGCGCTGCATCCCGGCTCGGGCCAGAACGGCAAGGCACTTCACGGCGCGCTCGCGTCGGCCCATACGGCCGCCTAAGTCGAGATTCCAGAATCTCAGTTCTGCGCGAAGCCGGAGCGCTGCGCCCATCCGGTCATGCGCGTCTCCAGGATCGCCATCAGCCAGTACATGACGATGCCCTCGACGGCGAGCGCGACGAGGCCCGCGAAGATCAGCGGCACCTGGAATTGCGCCTGCGCTTGCAGCATCAGATTGCCGATGCCGTAGTTCGAAGCGATGCTTTCGGAGATCACCGAGCCGACGAAGGCCAGCGTGATCGCGATCTTCAGCGAGCCGAAGAAGTAGGGCAGCGTGCGCGGGATGCCGACCTTGCGCATGATGTCGAGCTTCGATGCGCCGAGCGCCTTCAGCACGTCCTCCAACTCGGGCTCGATGGTGGCAAGCCCCGTTGCGACGTTGACGACGATCGGAAAGAACGAGATCAGGAACGCCGTGAGCACGGCGGGAATGAAACCGATGCCGAACCACAGCACCAGGATCGGCACCACGGCGACCTTGGGGATCGCGTTGAAGCCGATCATCAGCGGATAGAGACCCGCGTAGATCGAGCGCGACCAGCCGATCACGAGACCGAGCAGCAGGCCGAAGCCGACCGCCATGCCGAAGCCGATCAGCGTGGTCGACAGCGTGAACAGCGAGTGGCGGTAGAGCGGACCTGCATAATCGACGAAAGCCTGCGCGACCGCCGTCGGTGGTGGCAGGAAGAACGTCGGGATGTTGAACAGGCGGACGGCGCCTTCCCAGATGATGAAAAGCGCGGCGGTGTAGATCCAGGGTGCGGCGCGGACGTAAAGATCGTCTTTCATTGCCGCGCCCTCACGATATGAGCGCGCAGCTCATGGACGATGTCCTGGAAGCCTTGCGTGAAGGTGACTTCAAGATCGCGCGGGCGCGGCAGGTCGATCTTGCGTTCCTCGATGATGCGGCCGGGTCGCGCCGACATGACGAACACACGGTCGGCGAGGAACACCGCTTCGCGGAGATCGTGGGTGACGAGGCAGACCGTGATCTTGCGTGAAGCATGGAGGTCGCGGATCACGCCCCACAACTCCTCGCGGGTGAAGGCATCGAGCGCGCCGAACGGTTCGTCGAGCATCAGAAGCTGCGGCTCGTGGATCAGCGCGCGGCAGAGCGAGGCGCGCTGCTGCATGCCGCCCGACAACTCCCAAGGGAACTTTCCGCCCATGCCGCCGAGCCCGACAGAGGCCAGAAGATTCTCCGCCCGCTCGACGTACTTCGCCTTGTTGCGGCGGATCTCGCTGCGGTGCGGCTCGACGATTTCGAGCGGGAGCAGCAGATTGTCGAGCGTGGTGCGCCAAGGGAGAAGCGTCGGCGCCTGGAACGCCATGCCGGCGATTTTCACCGGCTTTTGGATCACTTCGCCCGCGACCTGCACCGATCCCTTGAAAGGAAACTGCAGGCCGGTCGCGAGTTTCATCAGAGTGGACTTGCCGCAGCCCGAGGGACCGACGACGGCCGCGAACTCACCGGCGTTGATCGAGATCGAAAGCCCTTCGACCGCGAGTGTGCCAGCGCCGCCGGCACGCCCTCCGTAGGTGTGGCTCACGCCATCGAGAGCAACGAACGCTGACACAGTCGAAAGCCCCCGCAACGACCGCGATCAGTTCGCCTTGCGGTCCGCTTCGGACGGCAGGAACGACGAGTCGAACGCCTCGGCCGCCTTCGGCTTCGGATTCTTGAACTCGTAGGTCAAGCCGATCTGCTCGATTGCCTTGTCCATCCGCGCCGGATCGACAGCGCCGAAGCCGAGCTTCTTCACCTCGTCGGTGACCATATTGTCCCTCAGCGCCATGCGCAGGCGCTCGAGCTCGACGTCCTTCTTGGCGACGTCGTTGCGCTTGATCACCGAGTCGACGGCGGTGGCGGGGTTCGCGATCGTATCCCGCAGGCCCTTGGTGAAGGCGCGCAGGAAGCCCTTCACGGCCTCCGGCTTCTCGGCCGCGAACTTCGGATTCACGATGATCGTGTTGCCGTAGAGATTCACGCCGTAGTCGGCCATCAGCATGACGGTGATGTCGTCGGTCGGCACGCCCATCGACTTCAGATTGATGAAGGACGAAAACGAGAAGCCGGTGATGGCGTCGACCTGGCCGTTCTGGAGCATCGGCTCGCGCACCGGGAAGCCAACGTTCTCGATCGTCACCTTGGAGGCGTCGATGGCGTTCGCCTGCACGAAGATCTTCCACTGCGCATAGGCGCCGTCGGCGGCGGGTGCGCCGAGTTTCCTGCCTTCAAGGTCCTTCGGCTTGGTGACGCCGCGGCTCTTGCGGCCGACAATGGAGAATGCCGGCTTGTTGTAGACCATGTAGACGGCCTTGATCGGGTTCGCCGGGTTGGCGTCGCGGAATTTGATCAGCGAGTTGATGTCGCCGAAGCCCATGTCGTAGGTGCCGGATGCGACGCGGTTGATCGGCTCGAGCGAGCCGGCCGCGCTGTCGATCGTGACCTCGAGGCCCTCGGCCTTGAAGTAGCCCTTGTCGATGGCGACCAGAAACGGCGCCGACGGGCCTTCGAATTTGAAATCCAGCGAGAACTTGATGGCCTGCTGCGCGTGCGCGGGGGCCTGGGTCAGCACCGCGCCGAGGAGGGCTGCGGCGGCCAATCCGGTCTTGCCGATGCCAGTCCTGCCGATGATCGTCTGGATGCCCATGGTCTTTTTCCTATGTCTTTTCACGCGGGCGGCTCGCGGCCGCTTCGACGTAACGGTGGCTCATATTCCAAATCTTGCATCAGCAAAGAACATGCCGAATGAAAGAGCAAGGTAGGGACTTGCCGCAGGCACTTTCACTGGGCCGTCTGCCGGATTTCTGCACAACTGAATGACAGTCTGCCAACGTGCTGTGCATACGCCCTTCCCGACCGCTGATAGGCTAGAAGCGGAAGTAAGGAGGCCATCGTGAGCGTGCGGCAGTTCCAAGCGCCTTACGCCGGTGCGGACGAGGTGATCGCGGGCCGCTTGCTGACCGCGGCGCGGCGTCCCGAGGAGGCCGAGCGCCGCATCGACGCGCGTGCCCGGCGGCTGGTCGAGGCGATCCGGTCACATTCCGGTGGTCTCGGCGGGATCGAGGACTTCCTGCACGCCTATTCGCTCTCCACCAAGGAGGGCCTTGCGCTGATGGTGTTGGCCGAGGCGCTCTTGCGCGTGCCGGACGCGATGACGGCCGACGCCCTGATCGAGGACAAGCTCGCGGCGGGCGACTGGTCGCACGCGGACCGCTCCGGAACGTTCCTGGTGTCGGCCTCGGCCTGGACGCTCGGCATCACCGCGCGGGTGATCCAGCCGGGCGAGACGCCGGAGAACATTGTCGAGAGCATCGTGAAGCGGCTCGGGCTGCCGACGGTGCGGATCGCGACGCGGCAGGCGATGCGGCTCCTCGGCTCGCACTTCGTGCTCGGCCAGACCATCGAGGAGGCGTTGTCGCGCGCGGGCTCGCACCGCGAGTTCCGCTATTCGTTCGACATGCTGGGGGAGGGCGCGCGCACCGCCGACGACGCGGCGCGCTACTTCGATGCCTACGCCAAGGCCATCGCTGCGATCGGCGCGAAGGCCGGCAACGCGCCGCTGCCGGCCCGGCCTGGCATCTCGGTAAAATTGTCGGCGCTGCATCCGCGCTACGAGGCGGTGTCGCACGAGCGCGTGCTGAAGGAGCTGACGCCGCGCGTGCTGGAATTGGCGCGGCAGGCGAAGTCGTTCGATCTGAATTTCACCGTCGATGCGGAGGAGGCGGACCGCCTCGAACTGTCGCTCGACATCATTGGCAAGGTGCTGGCCGATCCGTCGCTCGCAGGGTGGGAGGGTTTTGGTCTCGCGGTGCAGGCCTATCAGAAGCGCGCGCCGGCGGTGATCTCGTGGCTCACCGAACTGGCGAGCGCGTTCGACCGCCGGCTGATGGTGCGGCTGGTGAAGGGCGCCTATTGGGACACCGAGGTGAAGCGCGCGCAGGAGCGCGGGCTTGCGGACTATCCGGTGTTCACGCGCAAGCCGATGACCGACCTCTCCTATATGGCCTGCATGAAGCAGTTGCTGGCTGCGCGGCCGCGGCTCTATCCGCAGTTCGCCACACACAATGCGCTGACCGTCGCGAGCGTGATCGAAGAGGCGGGCGGCGGCGAAGGTTATGAATTCCAGCGCCTGCACGGCATGGGTGAGGTGCTCTACGACGCGCTGCTCGCGGATGTGCCGGGCGCCGCATGCCGCGTCTACGCGCCAGTCGGCAGCCATCGCGAGCTTTTGGCCTATCTCGTGCGGCGGCTTCTGGAGAACGGCGCGAACTCCTCGTTCGTCGCGGTCGCGGCCGATCCCAAGGTGCCGGTGGAGGCGATCCTGAAGCGCCCACAGGCCTGGATCGGCGACGCAGCGCACGCGCGCCATCCGCAGATCCCGCTGCCGCGGGATCTCTACCGGCCGTCGCGACAGAACTCCGCGGGCGTCGAGTTCGGCGACCGCGCGGCGCTCGAAGCCCTCGCCACTGGCGTGAAGCGTTCGATGCCGAAGGACGTGCAGGCCGCGCCGCTGATCGACGGCAAGGTTCAGAAGGGCACATCGCGGCCGGTGCTGTCGCCGGTCGATGACACGTCGGTCGGCACCGTTGTCGAAGCGGACGTCGCGACCGCGACCGCCGCGATGATGGCGGCGCAAGCGGGGTTCGCAGCGTGGACCGCAACGCCCGTCGAGCAGCGCGCGATGGCGCTGGAACGCGCTGCGGATTTGCTTGAAGCTTCGCAAGGCCGTCTGATTGCGCTGCTCTCGCGCGAAGGCGGCAAGACGCTTGACGATTCCGTGTCCGAGGTGCGCGAGGCCGTCGACTATTGCCGCTACTACGCCGCCGAGGCGCGCAGCCTGTTCAGGCCGGAGGTGATGCCGGGGCCGACGGGCGAGAGCAATGAGCTGCATCATCGCGGGCGCGGCGTGTTCGTCTGCATCAGCCCGTGGAATTTCCCGCTCGCGATTTTCTTAGGCCAGGTGACGGCGGCTCTCGCTGCGGGGAACGCGGTGGTCGCAAAGCCCGCCGAGCAGACGCCGCTGATCGCCTTCGAAGCGGTGAAGCTTCTCCATCAGGCGGGTGTGCCCACGACCGCGCTTCATCTCGTCACCGGCGACGGTAAGGCGGGCGGCGCGCTGACCGCCGATGCGCGCGTGGCAGGCGTCGCCTTCACCGGCTCGACGGAGGTCGGCCGCATCATCAACCGCACGCTCGCGGCGAAGGACGGCCCGATCGTGCCGCTGATCGCGGAGACCGGCGGCATCAACGCCATGATCGTCGATGCGACGGCGCTGCCGGAGCAGGTCACCGACGACGTGGTCTCGTCTGCCTTCCGCTCTGCCGGTCAGCGCTGCTCGGCGTTGCGGCTTCTCTGCGTGCAGGAGGACGTCGCCGACCGTATGGTCGAGATGATCGCAGGCGCGGCGAAGGAGCTTTCGCTCGGTGATCCGGGCGATCCCTCCACGCATGTGGGTCCGGTGATCGACGCCGAATCCGAGACGCGGCTCGACAAATGGATCGCGGACAAGGCAAACCGCATCCGCTTCCGCTGGGACAAGGACCGGCCGCTGCCGCCGCGCGGATTGTTCGTGCCGCCGACGATCATCGCGCTCGACCGCGCTCGCGACTTGCAGGAAGAGGTGTTCGGGCCGGTGCTGCATGTGGTGCGCTGGCGCGCCGCGGAGATCGAGAAGCTGCTCGACGAGATCGCAGGCAACGGCACTGGGCTCACACTGGGCGTCCATTCGCGCATCGACACCACGGTGGAGAAAATTGTCGCGCGGCTCGGAAACGGGAACGTCTACGTCAATCGCAACATCATCGGCGCGGTGGTCGGCACGCAGCCGTTCGGCGGCAACGGGCTGTCGGGCACGGGACCGAAAGCGGGCGGGCCAAGCTATCTGCGACGCTTTGCCACTGAGCAGGTGGTGACGATCAACACGGCGGCTGCGGGCGGAAACGCCACGCTTTTGTCGGAAGATGTTTGAGTTTTTGCGCCGCAACTCGCGAAGCTGAACGTCTGTTGATCTACATTACAAAAACATCATTCGCTCCGCCTCTCTTCGGCCGGAACGCAGCACCTACATCGTCCGTTAGAGCCTCGAGCCTTCCGGTTCGAAGGCATTTGGAGAAAGGGTGCGACAATGCGTGTTACTGGCAACCGCGTCATTGCTGCCGCTGCGGCGGCCGCGATTGCGCTGACCTCGGTGAGCTTCAGCCCGGCGACGGCGGCTCCCGTGTCGAAGTTTCAGACCGTCGCAGCGAACGCGCCGACCGACATCAGTGCGCGCCGGCGCGGCAGCAATGCGGGTAACCGCGCAGCGCTCGGCGCGGTGCTGGGTGTGTTCGGCGTGATCGCCGGCATCGCCGCGGCTGATGCCGCCCGCGACCGCTATCGCCACTACGGCTACTACGGTGGCGGTCCGTACTACGGCGGGCCCTATGCGCCTCCGCCGCCCGCCTACTACGGCGGCCCGTACGGGTACGGCTACTACCGGTAAGCGCTGCCAACAGAACGGTGCTCCCGATCAACTGGCGCCGCCTCGTGCGGCGCCTTTTCTTTTGCAGAACGCCGCATTCGTTAACGGACTTCTGACCGATGCGGTGTATGTCTATGGCATGACTGATTCGGTCGACCGGCTTTACGAGCAGGTGATCGCGGCGAAGGACGCCGATCCTTCGGTTTCGCGAACCGCTCGGCTGTTGCGCGCCGGACGGGCCAAGACCGCCAAGAAGCTCGCCGAGGAAGCCGTCGAGGTCGTCATCGACGCCATGAGCGGCGAGCGCGAGGCAGTGATCCGCGAAAGCGCGGACCTTCTCTACAATCTCACGGTGCTGTGGGTGGCCGCCGGCGTGCATCCGGACGAGGTCTGGAAGGAGATGGCGCGGCGCGAGCGGCTGTTCGGCATCGCCGAGAAGCTGCCGAAGAAAGTGGCCGAGGCCGCGCACCGTCGCAAAGTTGTCGTACTCCACGGTCGCCGCATTCCGAAGCGGCGCTGATCCTCGCCCGGCTTCGGCCTTAATCCCGTTATGCGCAAAAAGGCCCATGCGCGATGACGCGTGGACATTAGCTTCCGCCGCCGCTAAGCAAGCCCGCCATGCTGAGACGTATGTACGACTGGTGCATCCGCGCCGCCGAGAAGCCCTATGCCACCTGGCTGATGGGCTTCATTTCTTTCATCGAAAGCTCGTTCTTCCCGATCCCGCCGGACACGATGCTGATTCCGATGTCGCTGGCGCGGCCGGACCGGGCGTGGCGCTACGCCCATATTTGCACGCTGACATCGGTCGCGGGCGGCGTGCTCGGCTATTTCATCGGGGCGGAGCTTTATGACACGGTCGGCGGCTGGCTGATCCAGCTCTACGGCTACGGCGACAAGGTCGACGCGTTCCGCGCCGCCTATGCGACCTGGGGCACCTGGATCATCCTGCTCAAGGGCGTCACCCCGATCCCCTACAAGATCGTGACGATCACGTCGGGCTTCGCCGGCTACAATTTCTGGATGTTCGTGGTGCTGTCGCTGATCGCCCGCGGCATGCGCTTTTATCTGCTGGCCTTCTTGCTCAACCGCTACGGCCCCCAGGCTCGCGAAATCATCGAAAAGCGGCTCGGATTCTGGGTCACGATCAGCGTGATCGTCCTCGTCTTGGGCATCATCGGCGCGCTATACTTGTTCTGAGCTGGGAACCGCGGTCCTCATTTTCGCCACGACGTCCCGGCAGTTTCCGGCGGATTCGGACTTCGCCGGAATTTGGGACGACGCCGGTTGAGCCATGTTCGGCCATTGTGACGAGATCCGTTTTCCGAAATCGGCCCGCGCGGGCGTGACGGCTGCGTGCGCCGTTCTGTCGCTGACCTTGGCGCAGACCGTGACCGCCCAGCAGCTTCCGCCGCCCGCCACGCCTCCAGCGGCCGGCATCGTGTCGTCACCGACGCCGATTGCGCCGCCTCCGCCCGTGCAAGCCGAGCCCTCGCCACCCCCTGCGCCAGCGGCTCCAAGCCAATCGACGGGTGCGCTCGGAGCGATGCAGAAATTCTTCGAAGAAGGGGCCGCGAACTTCCGCACGCACCTGCAAGGCGCGAAGTCGAAGTTTGATGAACTCAGCAGCGATGCGGCCGCGAACCGCAAAAACTTCGACGAAGGTGCCGAGACGGCGAGAAAGAATGCGGTCGAAGCGACCAGGAGCGCGGTTGAGTCGATGACGAAACTGCCGGCCTCGCGGGTTGCGCAGGGCCGGGAGCGCTGCGAGGTCGCCGCAAATGGCGCGCCGGATTGTCAGGCTGCGGCCGAGAACCTCTGCAAGAAGCAAGGCTTCTCCGGCGGCAAGAGCATGGACTTCACTTCGGCCGAGGAATGCCCGGCGCGGGTCTATCTATCGGGCCGGCAGAGCGGCGGCGAGTGCAAGACGGTGACGTTCATCAGCCGCGCGATGTGCCAGTAGGGCCGCGTCTGAGCAGATTTTCAATCAGTTGACGGTTTGCGGCGCGGCTTGTTGTGCCGTCGCTTGGCGCGCAAGAAGCTCGCGCTTCTTCTTGGCTTCGTCGAAACCGTGCATGCCGACGAACCATTGCAGGGCAACGATCGCGCCCTTCACCGGCTGGAGCAGCGCAAGCGACAGCCCGACCACCATCGCAGGCCACAGCACCGCATGGACCCAATAGGGCGGTGCATAGTGGGTCTCGGTGAACAGCACCAGCGGCACGACGATGTGCCCGACGATGAAGATCACGATGTAGGCCGGGAAGTCGTCGGCGCGGTGGTGGTGATAGACCTCACCGCACACGTCGCAATGATCGACCACCTTGAGGAACTTGCCGAACAATTTGCCCTCGCCGCAGTTCGGGCAGCGGCAGAAAAAGCCACGTCGCATCGCGGCCATCAGCGTTTGCGCGGTCTGTGGAACGGAACCCGTTTCAGTGTTCATGTCGATCGCCCAATCGGAAAACCCGATCGCGAAGCTCCGTTGCGGGCCTCGCGATCAAACAACGCTTAGATAAGCGCGCGCCGGGTTGTTTCTAGGCCCGGCGCCGCTTCTTAGAGCGCTTTTTGCCGCCTTTGAAAATCTCCGCGCACGCAGTGCTGAGTTGCTTGCGGTTCTTGACCAGACAGGAGCGGACCTTCTTTTCGTCCGGAATCTGCTGGCTGCAGAACTTCAGCGCGTCGGGCGTGCAGGCCGCCTCGGCTTCTGCGCGTGTGGCGGCGTTGGCCGGTGAGGCGAAACTCGCCGCGCCAAACGAGAGAACGACGGCAGTCAGCAGGACAGAAAGGCGGAGGTTCATTTCTTAGTACCTGTGGCTGATGGGAAGTTCTTCGGCGGGGAACAGCGAGATTACACGACAACCCTTGTCGGTGACCACGACTTCTTCCTCGATGCGCGCGGCGGAGTAGCCGTCCGTCGCCGGGCAATAGGTTTCGATCGCGAACACCATGCCTTCCTTGATCTCGGTCGGGTGGTCCATCGAGACCACGCGCGAGATAATCGGGCGCTCGTGCAGCGCGAGGCCAAGGCCGTGCGCGAACTGCAAGCCGAACGCCGACATTTCGTCGGGGAAGCCGAATTCGCCGGCCTTCGGGAAGGCCGCGCAGATGTGTGCCGTCGACGCGCCGGGCTTGATCCGCACCATCGCGTTGTCGAGCCACTCACGCGCCTTCTTGTAGGCATCGCGCTGCGAGTCCGTCGCGCGGCCGACATTGAAGGTGCGGTAGTAGCAGGTGCGGTAGCCCATGAAGGACTGCAGGATGTCGAAGAACGCCTGATCGCCGGGGCGGATCATGCGGTCGGTGAAGTTGTGCGGGTGCGGATTGCAGCGCTCGCCGGAGATGGCGTTGATCGCTTCGACGTCGTCGGAGCCGTGGGTGTAGAGGAACTTGTTCACCTCGGCGACGATGTCGTTCTCGCGCACGCCCGGCTTGAGCTGCTCGTTGATGAGCTGATAGGCGCCGTCGACCATTGCGGCGGCGCGATTGAGCAGCGCGATCTCGTCGTTCGACTTCAGCTCGCGCGCCTCCAGCATGGTCTGCTGGCCGTCGGCGATCTTGAGGCCGGCTTTCTCGAGCTCGAACATCATCGGCGGCTCGATGATGTCGACGCCGATCGGCATCTTGTCGACGCCGGCTTCCTTCAGCAGCGACGCGATCTCCTTGGCGTGACGCTCCATCAGGCCGAACTGCGGCGCGACGGTGCCACGCAGGCCGACGAGACCGGCCTTGCAGTTCTCCGGCTTGAGCCACGGCGAATAGAGCTTGTGGTGCACGGCGGCCGAGCCGAAGTCCCACAGGATCGGATCGGGGCTGTTGCGCGTCAGCAGCGCCCAGCGTGAGAGCTTGTCGCGCTCCCACTCGCCGATCTTGGTCGAGGTCAGGTAGCGGATGTTGTTGACGTCGAACACCAGCAGCGCGCCGAGCTCGGACTTTTCGAGCGCCTGGCGGGCGCGGCCGATGCGGTATTTATGCAGGCGGCGGTAATCGACGCGCTCCTCGAAGTCGACGCCCATGGTTCCAAGCGCGGGCAGGGCGCGGCCCCAGTTCCAGCGCGGATTGATGTCCTCGGCGCGGATCTGCGTCGGCTCGCGCTTGACGATGTCGTCCATGGGTTTCTCCCTCGTATTGTTTGGGGCCGGTCGGCCCGCAGGGTGTCCAGGCCATTATAGCCCAGCGAGCCCCGCGTTTCGGGCATGGCTTTATACGTTCTCACCCGCGAGGGAAAGACGCGCGAAATGCGGCTTAAGCACCCGCGTTGGTGGGCGTGCTCAACGCGTCGGCCGCGAGCTTTTCGAGATGTTCGCGGATGTCGGCGGGCCAGGTCGCAGTTCGATGGCCGAACGTCGCTGCATCGCCGGCGAACAACGCGCGCGCGGCATCCTCAAAGCCGGGGCGGTCGCCGCCCATTACGGACATGAATTTGTAGGCCGCGTTCTGCGATGCGCGGATGCGATCCTTGCCCATGTTGGCGCGGGCTGCCTGTTCCACGAGTTTGCGCAACGCGACCGATGCGCCGCCCGGTTGGCTCGCCAGCCAGTCCCAGTGGCGCGGCAGGAGTGTGACCTCGCGGGCGACCACGCCAAGCTTCGGGCGGCCTGGGCCGCGCGGCGCTTCCGGCTCGTATTGCGCCGGAGCCGCGGCAGAAAGGCGGCGCAGCACGTCGTCGCGCGAGCCGCGCAGATTGAGTTCGATGGGCGCGCTGGTTTCAGCATCGAAGATGAGGATCGGCGCGTGATGCGGCCGCGTGACGGCCTTCTTCGCCGCGAGAGCCACGGAAGGCAGATCGCCTGCGGCGATGCGGATGTCGCCCTCGAAGGCGATGACACCGGCGTTCTTGGTCATAGTGGGATTCTCCCGTTCGTCGGGAGTTATACCCGGATAATATTCGATGTCAATATTGTCCGGGTAAAATAGAGACGATCAGGTTTCCGCCACCACGCGCCGGAGCGCACCGCGAAGGTCCGCGGCATCGCGCGGACCGAAGGCCAATTCGAACTCCTTCTGCGCCTCCCGCCATTTCGCTTGCGCGGCCTTGAAGCGGGTTTCGCCTGTCGACGTCAGCTTGAGTTTTTTGACGCGCGCGTCGTCGCCCGGCGCGATCGTCAGCAGCTTGTCGCGCTCCAGCGGGCGGATTGCGCGGCCGAGCGTGGTGCGGTCCATCACCATCGCCTTCGCCAATTCGTTGATGGAAAGCGGGCCGAGCCGGTTGAGCTTCGATAGGATCGAATATTGCGAGCCGCGCAGGCCGCTGGGCGCGAGATGCTTGTCGTAGATCTGGCTGACGTGACGCGTGGCCTGGCGAAGCGCCAGGCAATTGCACTCGGTCTGGTCGAGAGCGGGGGGTGTTGTTTCTGCGGTCGGCTTCTTTTGCATGGCTCACATTCCCGCGATGTGGCGGCCAATCGGGATTGGCCTCCTTGCCAATAGGTGCATATGCGCGTATCCAAGGTCAAGAGATAAGTGCATATGCACATATTAGGGCAGCGGTAGAGAGGCACCGGCCATGGACCCGCGTACGAAGCTTCTGCTGGAGGCCCCGGTCGGTCCGACCATCGTCCGCCTCGCGCTCCCCAACGTCGCCGTGATGGTGGTGCAGGCCTCCATCGGCCTGATCGAGACCTATTTCGTCGCCAAGCTCGGGCTCGATGCGCTCGCCGGCATGGCGCTGGTGTTTCCGTTGTTCATGCTGCTGCAAATGGTATCCGCGGGCGCGATGGGCGGCGGCATTCTGTCGGCGATCGCCCGCACGCTCGGAGCAGGGCGGCAGGACCGCGCGAATGAACTCGTCTGGTATGCCATCGCGATCACGGTCGCGCTCGGCGCGGCAACGACCGTCGCGGCGCTGCTGTTCGGCCCCAAGCTCTATGCCCTGATGGGCGGACGCGACGGATCGCTTGCTGCCGCCACGACTTATTCGGCGTTGGTGTTCGCGGGCGCGATTCCGCTGTGGCTGTTCAATTCGTTTGCCGCGGTGATCCGTGGCACCGGCAACATGGTCTTCCCGGCGACGATCATCATCGTCGGCGCGTTGATCCTCGTTCCGGTGTCGCCGCTACTCATCTTCGGTCTCGGGCCATTTCCGAAGCTCGGCATCGCGGGCGGCGCCGCGGCGGTGGTGTTCTACTATTCGATCGGCTGCGCGATCTTCGCCTGGTATCTCTGGTCCGGCCGCGGCGTGCTGAAGCCGTCGCTCATTCCGCCGCGATTGGAGTGGGCGCCGATGCGCGACATCCTGAATGTCGGGCTCACGTCGTCGATCGTCAGTCTCTCGACCAACGTGACAGCCGCCACTGCAACAGGTCTCGCGGGCCTTGTGAGCCCGGCCGCCGTCGCGGGCTACGGCACCGGCGTGCGGCTCGAATATCTGCTGGTGCCGCTGGTGTTCGGCCTTGGCGCGCCGGTCGCCGCGATGGTCGGTACCTGCATCGGCGCGGGCAACCGCGCGCGTGCGCTGCGTGTCGCCTGGACCGGTGCGGCCATCGCGGGCGGCATCACGGAAGTCATCGGACTCGCGGCAGCAATTTTTCCTGCTGCGTGGCTCTCATTGTTCGGTGACGATCCGAAGATGATCGAGGTCGGCACCAGCTATCTGCGCATCGTCGGACCCGCCTATGGCTTCTTCGGTGGCGGACTCGCGCTCTACTTCGCTTCGCAAGGCGCGGGGAAGGTCGGCTGGGCGATGATGGTCGCGGTGTTGCGCGTCGTCATCGCTGCGGGTGGCGGCTGGATCGCCGTCACGCAGTTCGGCGGCAGCAACAGCTTGTTCATCGTTTTGTCCGTGGCGCTCGTCATCTACGGTATCGCCAATGTCGTTGCGGTGGCGAGCGGGGTATGGTTCACCGCGCCGAAACAGAAGGCCGTGCCCGCCGCGCAGCCTTCGTGAGGTGACGGAGGACAATGATGCTCTATCTCGAAGACCTGAAGCCCGGCGACGTTCACAAAGGCGAGGGCGCGGCTTCGGTGACCACCGACACCATCAAGATATTCGCGAAAGAATTCGATCCGCAGCCGTTTCACGTCGATGAGGCGGCCGCGTCGAAGACGCTGTTCGGCGGGCTCGCCGCCAGCGGCTGGCACACGGCGGCGACCACGATGAAGCTCCTGGTCGAAGGCGGCTTGCCGCTCGCGGGCGGCATCATCGGCGCGAGCGTGGACGAGGTGCGCTGGCCGCGCCCGGTGCGTCCGGGCGACAGGCTTCGCGTCGAAAGCGAAGTGCTGGAGGTGCGGCCGTCGAAGTCGCGGCCGGAGCAAGGCATCGCGCGCGTGCGCACCACGACGCTCAACCAGAAGGATGAGCCGGTGCAGATCATGACATCCAATCTCGTGGTCCAGCGCCGTCCCGCCTAGGTGTAGCGCAAATTGCATTGACGGGAATCGCGCGATAGAGCATCGCCCACTGCGGTCCAACGTGGCCGAATCAGGGGGAAACGACCGATGCTGATGATTGATCGCGCACGCGCGGCGCTTGCGCTGTCCGCTGCGGCCATCCTGTTGTTCGGCGCGCAGGCGCATGCGCAAGACGCAAAATATCCTGCAAAGAAAGTCGATTTCATCGTGGCCTTTGCGGCTGGCGGCTTTGCCGACACGCTGGCACGTTTCGTGGCGCAAAAGCTCAACGAGAAGTGGGGCCAGCCGGTGATCATCGAGAACCGCGGCGGTGCCGGTGGCAACACCGCGGCGCGCGCGGTGCGCGGCATGGAGCCGGACGGCTACACCGTTCTCGTGACCACCACGGCCATCGCGATCAACCCGACGATGTACAAGAAGCTCGACTTCACGGTCGATCAGCTCGCGACGGTCGCCATTCCAGCGGCGTCGCCCGAGACGATTGCCGCGCATCCGAGCAAGGGCGCGGGCGGCCTGAAGGGTTTCCTCGCCGCCAACAAGGATCGCGAGGTGACCTTCGCCTCGGCCGGCGTCGGCTCAGGCTCGCATCTCGCGGCGGAGTATTTCTTCAAGGTGCACGCCAAGGCCAAGGCGTTGCACGTGCCGTTCCGCGGCGGCGCACCGGCGATCCAGGCCGTGCTCGGCGATCAGATCGATCTGATCGCCTCGTCGTTCGGCGTCACGTCTCAGGTCGTCGACGGCAAGCTCACCGGCCTTGCGGTCGCAAGCCCGCAGCGCAACCCGGCGATGCCGGCGGTGCCGACCTACAAGGAAAGCGGTTTCGATTTCGAGGCGGAGTCCTGGGTCGGCTTCTTCGTGCCGGCGAAGACCGATCCGAAGATCGTCGAGCAGCTCAACGCCGCCATCAATGAGGTGGTGTCTGATGGGGCGGCTCGCGACTACCTCACCAAAGTGGGATTCCGCGTCGCACCGCGCAACGCGAAGGAATCCCAGGCCTACATGACCTCCGAAGTCGCCAAGTGGGGCGAGATGGTGCGGACGGTCGGGGTCTATGTGGATTGAGAGCGGAGCATTTCCCGCGCAATTCCGGCCTCGTCCGGCAACTCCGCAACCGAGGTTCCTTCGACGGACCGCCATGCGGTGCAGTCAGAGGATGTTTGTCATTTTAATGTTGCAATGCAGAAAATCCCATGCTGCAATGCGGCCGATCAATAGTCGAAGGTGACGGCTATGACCGCGAAAAATCTCCGGCGGCAAGCGGCGAAATGCGCCACGCTCGCCAAGCAAACTCAAGACGCCGAGAGCCGTGAACGGTATCTGCGTCTGGAGCAGATGTATGTTCACCTCGCCGAGACCGAGGAAAGCACGCTCGAAAGCAAAATCGAGTCGGCCGCGTAGGCTCTAAGTCAAATTTTGCGGTTCAGGCCGCCCTCGCAGCACCGGCGCTCCGCCCGTGCCGTTCAAGCCACCTTCTTTCCCCACAGCCGCGCCGAAGCGATGTCCGCGCCCTCGCGGATCGACTTCAGCTTCAGCCACACCACCGGTTCGATCACCCATTCGCGCTTCGTGAACGTGCCGAAGCCGCAATCGGTCGAAGCGATGACGCGCTCGCGGTCGCCGACGACGGACACCGCCTCCTCGATCCGGCGCGCCACCACCTCCGGGTGCTCGACGAAGTTCGACGTGGTCTCCACCACGCCGGGGATCAGCATCATGTGAGACGGCAGCTTGTGCTTCTTGAATGCGGAATATTCATGCGCGTGGCGCGGATTGGAGAACTCGATGGAGAGCGCGCCGACATTGGCGGTGTAGAGCGCAGGCAGGATCTTCTCGAGCGGAATGTCATGGATGTGGGGTCCTTCCCAGTTTCCATAACAAATGTGTAGCCGCACCCGGTCGCGCGGAATGCCCTCGATGCCCTTGTTGATCGCGGCGACGTGGAGTTCGCACTTCTTCACGAAGTCCGCGTCCGAGAGATCGCGGAACAGCATGGTGCGGTCCATCGCAAGATCCGGCGCGTCGATCTGAACGAGCAGTCCGGCCTTGTGAATGGTCTGGTACTCGTTCTTCATCTCGCGCGCGATCGCGTCGAGATAGGCCTCGTGTGAATCGTAGTGGGCGTTCAGCATCGTGCTGGAGATGATGCCGGGCGAGGGCGCGGTCATGAACTGCTCGGAGAACGCCTTCGCCTCGCCGGTGATCTTCTTGAAGCGCGCGATCTCGTTCTCGAGCGGCTTGGTGTCGAGATACTTGATCTCCTTCTGCGCCTCCGGCGCGCCCTGCTGGCCCTTGGTCATGTGCGGGAAGCGGCGCATCAGATAGGCGACCAGCTCCGGAAACTCTTCGAACTCCTTGCCGCGGCGGCGCTGCGACACGCCGCCAAAGCCGGACATGCGCTGCGGAATGTAGGTCTGGAAGCCGACGCGCTGCTGCTCGCCATCGTTGCCGACATCGACGCCGGCCTTCTTCTGCTCATCGACGACGTGCCGCACCGCCTTGTTCAGCTCGTTCTCCATGAGCTGCTTGTCGTAGCTCTCACCGGCCTCCTGGCTCATAAGCAGGTTCGACAGCGTCTCGTTGCGCGGCAGGCTGCCGACATGGGTGGTGAGGATGCGGTCGCGGCTCAGGATCATTCGTTCACTCCCGTCAGTGTCTTTTGGTTGCCTTCACCATAACCGCATTCATGGTGCCGTGTCAGGGTTGGGCTTTGTGGGCAGCGGCCCCGCTTTTCGCCTAAGATTGCGGGTGCAGGAGGAAGAACGCCATGATCTTTCTCAAGTCCGCTTTCTGGGCTGCTGTCGCGCTGGTCGCGGCCGTGCAGGTTGCGTCAGCGCAGCAACGCTGTCCGCCGAATTCGAGCGCCGAAGTTGTCGCCATCCCGGGCAATCTGAACACAGCCCAATGCTTCTGCGATCCGGGTTTCACGCCCGTCAATGGACGATGCGTGCGCAGCCGGACGGACGCGCCGCCGCCGAACGATCCGACTCGCGGGCTGGTCGCGCCGATGCAGCGACGAGGCGTTCAGTAAGTCTCGACGTGATAGCGGCCGGCCGCGCGCATGTCGGCCCGCAAGGCCGGCCATTCGATCTGCGCGCTCTGGCAGATCGTGGAAAAGGCTTCCTCGACACCGCTCTCCATGCCGCGCAAGCCGCAGAGATAGACGTGGGTGTGCGGATTCCTCAGGAAGATGCCGACCTCATCCGCCTTCTGCCGCATCAGGTCCTGCACGTAGACCTTCTGCTGGCCGGGGACGCGCGAATAGGCGAAGTGCTTGCGCAGCAGCCCTTCCGGCACCTTTTGCAGTGGACCGAAGTAGGGAAGTTCCTCCGGCCGGCGCGCGCCGAAGAACAGCATCATGCGGCCTGGTGCATCCTTCATCGTGCGGCGGCGGCGCTCGGTGAAGCCGCGGAACGGCGCCGAGCCCGTGCCCGTGCAGATCATCAGGATGTTGGCGAGCGGATCGTTCGGCATCAGGAACGTTGCGCCGAACGGCCCGGTAACCTGAACCCTGTCGCCCTTCTTCAGATCGCAGATGTAGTTCGAGCAGACGCCGTTCGGCTCGCGTTTGACAGTGAGCGCGAGATTGTTCGCGTTCGGCTTCTCGCCGTCGCGTGGGCTGGCAACCGAATAGAGCCGGATGCGATGTGCTGCGCCGTTCGCGTCCACACCGGGCGCGACGATGCCGATGCTTTGTCCTTCGAGGACAGGGAAGGTGGTGTCGCCGAAATCCAGGATGATGTGGCGGACGTCGTTCTCGGCGTCGTCCGCGGTGAGCCGGTAGTTGCCGGCGACCGTGGCGACCGCGCAGCGTTGACGGTTGAAGAGATTGATCTTGGGCTTCTCAGCGGACGCTGGCGCAACGCTCTTGCCGCCTCCGCCGCCATGCGCCTCCGCGATCAGATGGGCCGCCTCGTCGTCCTCGGCTTCGCCGGTTTCGACGTTCTCCTGCGCGGGAAGTTCATTCCAGCCGAACTGATCGGTCAGGCTGTAGTGGCTCGTCACCGTGCGCCAGTTGTCGATCGCGCCCGTGGGGCACGGAGAAATGCAATCGAGACAGAAATTGCACTTCTCGGGATCGACGACGTAGTTGTTGTCGTCGTGGGTGACGGCATCGACCGGGCAGGTGTCCTCGCAGGTGTTGCACCGGATGCAGATTTCCGGATCGATCACGTGCTGCTTGTGCCGCGCGTTCGCGGCGGTTGCGATTTCCGCCATATCGTCCACCGTTTCCAAATTCGTGCTTGTCGGCCGCGGCGCCGTTCAAACGGTGCCCCAGGCAACATGCATTATAATGCATGTTGCCTGGGGCTGACAATCCCGGCCATCGATCTGTGAGGGGTGGCGGCTCTTTTGTGGGCTTTTCATTGGGATTCTCAGTGGGATACCGGGTTTCTGGCCCATCCGCCGGTTGCCGCTGCCGAATGCAGGGCTTGCCAGCCGGGCGGCAACATGCATGATAATGCATGTTAGGCGGGTGCGGCACCTCCTATCCATTGGAAAGAAACGATAAAAGGCCGCAGCGGGATGGATATGGCTCAAGCACTTCAAACCGCCGCTTCTGAGCGGGCGCCGCGCGGGGATGTTCCGCGCGATTACAATTTCGCTGCCGACATTCTCGACCGCAATCTGAAGGCGGGCCGCGCCAACAAGGCCGCCTTCATCGACGTGCGCGGAAGCTGGACCTATGGGCAGCTTGCGGATCGTGTGGCGCGCTTTGCCGCGGTTCTGCGCTCGCTCGGCGTGCGGCGCGAGGAGCGTGTGCTGATGTGCATGCTCGACACCATCGACTGGCCAACGGCGTTCCTTGGCTGTCTGAAGGCGGGCGTGGTTGCGATCCCGGTCAACACGCTGATGACCGAGGACGACTACCGTTTCATGCTGACCGACAGCCGCGCGCGGATGCTGATCGTGTCGGACGCGCTCTATCCGCGGTTCGAAAGCCTCATCAAGGCGTGCCCCGATCTCGAGCATGTCGTCGTATCGGGCGACAACGCGCACGGACACCAAAAATTCGAGGATCTGATTGTTGCGGCGAGGCCCGATCCGGCGACGGCCGCGACCAAGCGCGACGACATTGCGTTCTGGCTCTACACCTCGGGCTCGACCGGCAAGCCAAAGGGCGCGGTGCATCTGCACGGCGATCTGAAGCTGACCGACGATCTCTACGGCGGCCCCTATCTCAACCTCACCGAGAAGGACGTCTGCTATTCGGTGGCGAAGCTGTTCTTCGCTTACGGGCTCGGCAACGCGCTGACGTTTCCGATGTCAGCCGGTGCGACGACCGTGCTGCTGGCCGATCGCCCGACGCCCGACAGCGTCTCGGAGCTTCTGCACAAGCATCCGGTGACGGTGTTCTATGCGGTGCCGACGTTTTATGCCGCCTTCCTCGCGAGCAACAACGTTCCGCAGAAATCCGAACTGAAACTGCGCTGCTGCGTGTCGGCGGGCGAGGCATTGCCCACGGACGTGGGCAAGCGTTGGGTCGAGCGTTACGGCGTCGACATTCTCGACGGCATCGGCTCGACCGAGATGCTGCACATCTTCCTGTCGAACCGCGCTGGCGCGGTGAAATACGGCACCACGGGCAAGCCGGTCCCCGGCTACGACTGCAAGCTGGTCGATGACGACGGTCTGCCGGTGAAGAAGGGCGAGATGGGCGAACTGCTGATCAAGGGGCCCACCAGCGCGATCATGTACTGGAATAACCGCGAGCAATCGCGAACAACGTTCCTCGGCGAATGGACGCGCTCCGGCGACAAATACGTCGAGGACGAGGACGGCTATTTCGTCTACTGCGGCCGCCGCGACGACATGCTGAAGGTTTCGGGCCTTTACGTCTCGCCGTTCGAGGTCGAAGGCGCGCTGGCGACCCATCCGGATGTGCTGGAGGCGGCGGTGGTGGCCTGGCCGGACGCCGATGGGCTGATCAAGCCTAAGGCTTTCGTCGTACTCAAAGCCCCCGAAGCCAAGGCGAGCGACGTGATGTCGCGGGCGCTTCAGGATCATGTGAAGGCGGTTCTGGCCCCGTACAAATACCCTCGGTGGATCGAATTCCGCCGCGACCTGCCCAAGACCGCGACGGGCAAGATTCAGCGCTTCAAATTGCGCGCGGAGGCGGGCTAGAATTGGTTTAAGCTTAAAAGGTCCTGAGCTGCCAAGGACCAACGGTCTAAGATTTTACGAGATCAAGGCGTCACCAGAAGGAACGGGATTATGAAAAAGGTTCTCCTCTCTGCTTGCGCGATTGTCGCGCTCGCCACGGCGCCGGCCGTGGCCCAGCAGAAGACCATCAAGATCGGTTTCGTCAGCACGTTCAGCGGTCCGGTCGCCGCGATCGGCAACGACATGCGCAACTCCTTCGAGCTCGCACTCGACCACATGGGCCGCAAGCTCGGCGGTCTTCCGGTCGAGGTCATCTACGAGGATGACCAGATCAAGCCCGAGGTCGGCGTGCAGAAGACGCAGAAGCTGATCGAATCCGACAAGGTCGATTTCGTCGTCGGCTACATCTGGTCGAACGTGCTGCTCGCTTCGCTCAAGCCGCTGGTCGACAGCAAGACCGTGACGATCATCACCAACGCCGGTCCCTCGCAGGTCGCGGGCGAGCTGTGCTCGCCGTATGTGTTCTCGACCTCCTGGAACAACGACCAGACGCCGCAGGCCGTCGGCCTCTACATGAACCAGAAGAACGTCAAGACGGCGTTCCTGATTGGCCCGAACTACGCGGCCGGCAAGGACATGCTCGAGGGCGTTGCTTCGACCTTCAAGGGCCAGATCATCGGCCGCGAGCTCACGCGGTGGCCGGATCAGCTCGACTTCTCCGCCGAGCTTTCGAAAGCGCGCGCGGCGAAGCCCGACGCGATCTTCGCGTTCTATCCGGGCGGCGCGGGCATCCAGTTCGTCACGCAATACGCGCAGTCGGGCCTCAAGGGCCAGATCCCGCTCTATACGGCGTTCACCATCGACGAGTTGTCGCTGCCGCGCCTGAAGGACCTCGCGGTCGGCGTGCCGGGCGCGCAGGAGTGGGTGAACGACCTGCCGAATGACGCGAACAAGAAGTTCGTCGCCGACTACAAGACGAAGTACAAGGCCTCGCCGTCGTTCTACGGCGCGCAGACCTATGACGCCGCAACCCTGATCGACAGCGCGCTCAAGCAGACCAAGGGCAACACTGCGGACAAGGACGCGCTACGCAAGGCGATCGAAAAGGCCGACTTCAAGTCGGTGCGCGGCAACTTCAAGTTCGGCCGCAACCACGTTCCGATCCAGAACTTCTATCTGCAGGACGTGGTGAAGGACGGCGACGACTACCGGCTCAAGACCGTCGCGACCATCGTCGAGAACGACGTGGACAAGCACGTCGACAAGTGCCCGATGAAGTAGTCGCCGGGCGATCGATTGGCGGGGCGGCGGAAGCGCAAGCGCTTCTGCCGTCCTGCGTTTCTGGGGGGATGGCCTGCCCTTTGCATTGAAGGGTGAGGGCTCATAACGCGGGACCAATGCTGTATTTCATCGAGCAATGCCTGAACGGCGTGCAACTCGGGATGCTGCTGTTCCTTCTGGCGGCGGGGTTGACGCTGATCTTCGGGATCATGGACCTCGTCAACCTTGCCCACGGCTCGCTCTACATGATCGGGGCGTATTTCGCCGCGACGTTCGCGGCGCTGACCGGAAGCTTCGTGCTCGGAGCGATCCTCGCGCTGCTCGCGACGTTGCTTTTCGGGATGGCGCTCGAGGTCGTGGCGATCCGGCGTCTGTACGGACGAGACCATCTTGATCACGTGCTCGGCACGTTCGGATTGCTCCTGTTCTTCAACGAGCTGGTGCGGCTGATCTGGGGGCCGGCCGGCATGACGTTACCGTTGCCACCGGAGATGCTCAGCGCCGTACAGGTTCTTCCGGGCGTGTACTACCCGATCTACAGACTGGTGATCATCCTTGCCACGCTCGCGGTCGCGCTCCTCCTCTACATCCTGGTGATGAAGACCCGCGTCGGCATGCTGATCCGCGCCGGCGCCTCGAACCGTGAAATGGTCGGCGCGCTCGGCGTGAACATCAAGCTGCTCTACACGCTCGTGTTCGGCCTCGGTGCCGCGCTCGCGGGCTTCGCCGGACTGATGCAGGCGCCGATCCTGACCGTGCAGATCGGCATGGGCGAGAACATCCTGATCCTCGCCTTCGTCGTTATCATCATCGGCGGCATCGGCTCGATCCGCGGCGCGTTCGTCGCCGCGATCATCGTCGGCCTGATCGACACCATCGGCCGCGCGTTCCTGCCCGATCTCCTGCGCCAGTTCCTCAGCTACAGCGCGGGCTCGAGCCTCGGCCCGGCGCTGTCCTCGATGATGATCTACATGCTGATGGCGCTGGTGCTTGTGTTCCGGCCCGAAGGCCTGTTTCCGGCGACCAGCAAATGAGCGCGTACTTGACGCCGCGAAACGTGTTCGTCGTCGCGCTGCTCGCGATCCTTGCGCTCGTGCCGGTCTACAGCGCGGCGGTCGGCAATACGTTCCTGATGTCGCTGTTCACCCGCATCATCATCCTTGCGATCGCGGCGGTGAGCCTGAACCTCATCATGGGTTTCGGCGGCATGGTCAGCTTCGGCCACGCCGTCTATCTCGGCATCGGCGGTTACGTCGTCGGCATTCTGGCGAAGGAGGGGATCAACTCCGGCTTCATCCAGTGGCCGCTGGCGTTGCTCGCCTCCGGCGTGTTCGCGCTCGGCGTCGGCGCGCTGTGTCTGCGCACGCGCGGCGTCTACTTCATCATGATTACGCTCGCCTTCGCGCAGATGGTCTATTACATCGCGATCGGTCTCGACCGTTACGGTGGTGACGACGGACTCACGATCTACAAGCGCAGCCAGTTCGGCGACTGGATCAACCTCTCCAACAAGACGGTGTTCTACTATCTCTGCCTCGTCCTGCTGCTGCTCGTGGTTTATTTCGTCTGGCGGCTGGTCAACTCGCGCTTCGGCCTCGCGATCCAAGGAGCGCGCTCCAACGAGCGGCGCATGCGCGCCATCGGATTCCCGACGTTCCGCTACAAGCTCGCCTGCTTCGTCATCGCGGGCATGATCTGCGGGCTCTCGGGCGTGCTGCTCGCCAACCACACCGACTTCATCAGCCCGGCGATGATGCATTGGACGCGCTCCGGCGATCTCATCGTCATGGCCGTGCTCGGCGGCATGGGCAGCGTGTTCGGCCCGGTGATCGGCTCTGTCGCGCTTCTGGTGCTCGAAGAGGTGCTGCCCTACGCCATCGGCTTCGTCGCCAAATTCTTCACCACGCAGGACGTGTCGGCGGCGCGCGAATACTGGCAGCTCATTCTTGGCCCGATGCTGCTCTTGATCGTGCTCTACGCGCGTGGCGGCATCGACGGCCTTCTCGGGAGGGCGCGCCGTGGCTGACACGCTCCTCAAGGTCGAATTCCTCACCAAGCGCTTCGGCGGCGTCGTCGCCTCCGACAACATCGTGCTCGACGTTCGTCCGGGCGAGTTGCACGCCATCATCGGCCCGAACGGTGCCGGAAAAACCACGCTGATCGGCCAGCTCACCGGCGAACTCACGCCCGACGCCGGCAAGATTTATTTCGACGACGAGGACATCACCGAGTTGCCTGTGTACGAGCGCAGCGCCATGGGGCTGGCGCGCTCGTTCCAGATCACCTCGCTGTTCCGCGATTTCACCGTGCTCGACAACGTCGCGCTCGCGATCCAGGCCCATGCCGGGCACTCGTTCCGCTTCTGGCGCGACGCCCGCACGCAATCCGAGCTCCGCGAGCCCGCGCGCGCCACGCTCGCCCGTGTCGGCCTGTCGCATCGCGAGAACGACATCGTCGCGAACATGAGCCACGGTGAGCATCGCCAGATCGAGCTTGCGATGGCACTCGCCAGCAAGCCGCGGCTGATGCTGCTCGACGAACCGATGGCGGGGCTCGGCCCCGACGAGTCGTCGCGCATGGTGGCGACGCTGCGCGAATTGAAGAAGGAGGTCAGCATCCTCCTGATCGAGCACGACATGGAAGCGGTGTTCGCACTCGCCGACCGCATCAGCGTGCTGGTTTACGGCCGCGTCATCGCATGCGGCTTGCCGGACGAAATCCGCGTCAATCCGGAGGTGCGCAAGGCCTACCTCGGCGATCAGGAGGCGGTCGGTGGCTGAGAACCTCCTCCAGGTCAGCAATATCGAGACCTGCTACGGCCAGAGTCAGGTGCTGTTCGGCATCTCGCTCGAGATCGCGGCCGGCGAGATGGTCACGCTCATGGGCCGCAACGGCATGGGCAAGACCACGACCGTTCGTTCGATCATGGGGCTGACGCCGGCGCGCGCCGGGACGATCCGCTTCGCCGGCGAGGACATCCGCACGCGGCCGGCCTATCGCGTGGCGCAACTCGGGCTTGGGCTTGTGCCCGAAGGACGGCAGATTTTTCCGAACCTCAACGTGCGCGAAAATCTGGTGGCGACCGCGGCGAACCGCGGCAAGGTGGACAACTGTTGGACGCTCGACCGCGTGTGCGATCTGTTTCCGCGGCTGCGCGAACGCTTTTCCAGCATGGGTAATCAACTGTCGGGCGGCGAGCAGCAGATGCTTGCGGTCGGCCGCGCGCTGATGACCAATCCGCGTCTGCTTATTCTTGATGAGGCGACCGAAGGTCTTGCGCCGCTCATCCGCGAAGAGATCTGGCAATGCCTGACGCGGCTGAAGCAAGCCGGGCAGTCGATTCTGGTGATCGACAAGAACGTCGGCGCCCTGACGCGGATCGCCGACCGGCACTACGTGATCGAACGCGGCAAGGTGATGTGGAAGGGAACTTCGGCGGAACTCGCGGCGGCGCCGGAGGTTCAGCATCGGTATTTGGGCATATGATCGCCGGATATAAACTCCGGTGTCATCGTCCGCGAAAGCGGACGATCCAGCGCTGGATACCCCGCTTTCGCGGGGCATGACAGCCGAGTGTGTAGAGCGACAGCGGAGTGCGCGTGACCAATCTCTCCGACCAAGGCTTCCTCGACATCGGGCCGCACAAGCTCGAATACCGCATGATCGGGCCACGGCCGGACGCCGCGCCGACGCTCGTCGTGCTTCACGAAGGCCTCGGCTGCGTCGGCCTGTGGGGCGACTTCCCGGAAAAGCTTCAGGCCGCGACGGGCTTCGGCGTGTTCGTCTATTCGCGCGCGGGCTACGGCCAATCAAGCCCAGTGCCGCTGCCGCGTCCGGTGACCTTCATGCACGACGAAGCGCACGACGTGCTGCCGAAGCTGCTCGATGCGATCGGCTTTCAGCGCGGCATGCTGGTCGGCCACAGCGACGGCGCGTCGATCTCCGCGATCTACGCCGGCAGCGTGCAGGACCATCGCGTGCGCGGGCTGGTGTTGATGGCGCCGCACTTCATCGTCGAGGATATCAGCGTCGCCTCCATCGCCGAGATCAGGAAGAACTATGAGACGACCGATCTGCGCGCCAAGCTGGCGCGCTGGCACGCCAATGTGGACGTCGCATTCCGCGGCTGGTCGGAAACCTGGCTCGATCCGCACTTCCGCGACTGGGGCCTGCACGAAGAATTGGCGCACATCCGCGTGCCGATGCTGATCGTGCAGGGCGAGGACGACCAGTACGGCACGGTGAAGCAGATCGAGGTGGCCAAGGACGAGTGCTACTGCCCGGTCGAGGTCGCGCTGATGCCGAAGGTGAAGCACGTGCCGCACCGGGAGGCCCCGGAGGCCACGCTTTCGGTGGTTTCGGGCTTCTGCACCCGGATACTCCGGGAGCACGAGGGGCAGCGGAAAACCGCCTAAAACCCGCTTGCCTGCACTATAGAACATGAATTATAGTGCATATCAGGCAGGTGGACAGGTAGGCGACCTTGGCAGGCTCAAAGACCCAGGCTCAGTCCCGCGAACGCACCGGCGTCACCACTGAGGCCGCGCAAGCGGATATTGATTTCGCACAAGCGGTCGGCCGCATGGTGCGGCTCGGACGCGCCAAGCGCGGCATGTCGCGCCGCCAGCTCGCGCAGGACTCCGGCACCTCCGAACGCTATCTCGCGCAGATCGAAGGCGGCGCCGGTAATCCGTCTATTCTCGTGGTGCGCTCGATCGCGCAGGCGCTGGAACTTCCGCTGATTGAGTTGCTGCCGATGACCGGCTCGGAGTCCTACGCGCGGATCATCGAATTGCTCGGGCGCGTGCCGCCCTCCGAATGGCCTTCGATTGCCGAGGCTGTCGAGCAGCGGATCGAACGCGCCGCGATTTCCGACCGCGCCGGGCGCATCGGGCTCGTGGGTCTGCGCGGCGCTGGCAAATCGACGCTCGGCAAGGCGCTGGCCGACAAGCTCGGCGTGCCGTTCGTCGAGCTCAATCGCATGGTCGAGCAGCAATACGGTGCGAGCGTGTCGCTCCTCATCGAGATGTCGGGCCTCGCGACGTTCCGCCGCCATGAACGAGCATGCCTCGAGCGCGTTATCGCAGAGAACGAGCGGGCGGTGATCGCGACGGCGGGCGGTATCGTCTCCAATCCCGAGACCTACGCCTTGTTGCTGCGCCGCACGCACACGATCTGGATCAGCGCGCAGCCCGAGGAACACATGAACCGGGTGATGAAGCAGGGCGACTTCCGGCCGATGGCACGCAATCGTGAAGCGATGGCCGACCTTCACGCCATCCTCGAAGCCCGCCGCGGGGACTATGCTCGCGCCGAGGCGACGCTCGACACATCGGATGCGAGCATCGCGCAGAGCCTTTCGAAATTGCAGAAGATCGTGGCGCCCTGGTCGAAAGCGCAAGCGTAAGGATTTGAGAGATGGCTGAAGCGGATCGCAAACTGTCGAACGGCGCGGAACGGATCGATTTCCAGACCGATCCGTCGCGCTACAGGCATTGGAAGCTCGCGACCGACGGCGAGGTCGGCACGCTGACGATGGACGTGGACGAGAACGCGCCACTGTTCGAGGGCTATCAGCTCAAGCTGAATTCCTACGATCTCGGCGTCGACATCGAACTCGCCGATGCGCTGGAGCGGCTGCGCTTCGAGCATCCCGAGGTGAAGGTGGTTCTGATGCGATCGGGCAAGCCGCGCGTGTTCTGCGCCGGCGCGAACATCCGCATGCTCGCGGGCGCGACCCATCCGCACAAGGTGAATTTCTGCAAGTTCACCAACGAGACGCGAAATTCCATCGAGGATGCGAGCGAGAACTCCAGCCAGCGCACGATCTGCGTGGTGACCGGCTCCTGCGCCGGTGGCGGCTACGAGCTGGCGCTCGCCGCGGATCACATCATCCTGACCGACGACGGCTCCTCGACGGTGTCGCTGCCGGAGCTGCCGCTGTTGGCGGTGCTGCCCGGCACCGGCGGGCTCACGCGCGTCACCGACAAGCGCAAGGTGCGCCGCGACCACGCCGATGTGTTCTGCACCACGGAAGAGGGCGTCAAGGGCAAGCGTGCTGTGGATTGGCGTCTGGTGGACGAGATCGTGTCGAACACCAAGCTCGATCAGGTGGTGGCCGAGCGCGCCAAGGAATTCGCCGCGAAGTCGGATCGCCCGGGCGATGCGAAGGGCATCGCGCTGAAGCCGCTGAAGCGCGAACGCACCAAGGACGGCGCCAAATACAGCGCGGTGTCGGTCGAGTATTCGCGCGGCGAGCGGATCGCGACGATTACGCTGCGCGGGCCGGATGCGGCTCCGCCGAAATCTGCCGATGAGATGGCCGCTCAGGGCGCGGAGTTCTGGCCGCTCCGGCTGGCGCGTGAACTCGACGACGCGATCCTCGATTTGCGGATCAACGAGCTGGATACGGCGGTGATCGTGTTCAAGTCCGAGGGCGATCCGGAGCAGGTCATCGCCTACGACCAGTTTCTAGAAGCCAACGCCAAGCACTGGCTCGCCCGCGAGGTGATGCTGAAGTGGAAGCGGGTGCTCAAGCGCGTCGATCTCACGTCACGGTCAATCGTGACGCTGGTGGAGCCTGGCTCGTGCTTCGCGGGGACGCTCGCCGAACTCGTGTTCGCCGCCGACCGTTCCTACATGCTGATCGGCCAGATGGATGGCGACAACAAACCGCCGGCTGCGATCGTCCTCGGCGAAGCCAACACGTCGGGTCGGCTGCCCATGAGCAACGGTTTGTCGCGGCTCGCCACGCGCTTCCTCGACGATCAGGCGCAACTAGACAGGGTGAAGGCTGCCACGGGCGAGACGCTCGATGCGGAAGCTGCGGAAGAACTCGGCCTCGTCACCTTCGCGCTCGACGATATTGATTGGGAGGACGAAATCCGCGTCTTCCTCGAGGAGCGCGCGAGCTTCTCCGCGGATGGACTGACGGGACTCGAAGCGAATCTGCGCTTCGGCGGGCCGGAGACGATGGAGACGAAAATCTTCGCGCGGCTGACCGCGTGGCAGAACTGGATTTTCCAACGGCCGAACGCCGTTGGCGAGGAGGGCGCGCTGCGCCGCTACGGCACCGGCCAGAAGGCCGTGTTCGACACCAAGCGAGTTTGAGAGGAGCGTGCGATGGACATCATCAACGTCGACTATCGCGAGAAGATTCCGAACAACGTGAATCTCACCGAGGACCGCCGCGTCCTGAAGGCACTGGAGGGCTGGCACCCGGGCTACCTCAACTGGTGGAAGGACATGGGGCCGGACGGCTTCCAGGAGGCGATGGTGTATCTGCGCACCGCCGTTTCGGTTGATCCGAAGGGCTGGGCGAAGTTCGACTACGTGAAGATGCCGGATTATCGTTGGGGCATCCTGCTCGCGCCGCCGGAAGAGAACCGCAAAATCCCGTTCGGCGAGCACTACGGCGAACCGGCGTGGCAGGAGGTGCCTGGCGAAATCCGCGCGACGCTGCGTCGTCTCGTGGTGATTCAGGGCGACACCGAGCCCGCCTCGGTCGAGCAACAGCGCCATCTCGGCAAGACCGCGCCGTCGCTCTACGACATGCGCAACCTGTTCCAGGTCAACGTGGAGGAGGGCCGTCACCTGTGGGCGATGGTCTATATCCTGCACAAATATTTTGGCCGCGATGGCCGCGAGGAGGCCGACGAGTTGCTCCGTCGCCGCTCGGGTTCGGACGATGCGCCGCGCATGCTCGGCGCGTTCAACGAGGCGACGCCGGACTGGCTGTCGTTCTTCATGTTCACGTTCTTCACCGATCGCGACGGCAAGATGCAGCTCGAGTCGCTTGCGCAGTCGGGTTTCGATCCGCTGTCCCGCACCTGCCGTTTCATGCTGACCGAGGAAGCGCACCACATGTTCGTGGGCGAGACCGGTATCGGCCGCACGGTGCAGCGCACCTGCGAGGCGATGAAGGCGGCGGGCATCGAAGACCCGAACGACATCGCGAAGGTGAGGGCGCTCGGTGTCATCGATCTGCCGACGATCCAGAAGAAGCTGAACCTGCACTACTCGCTATCGCTCGATCTGTTCGGCTCGGAGGTCTCGACCAACGCAGCGAACGCGTTCTCGTCCGGCATCAAGGGTCGTTTCCGCGAGACCACGATCGACGACGATCACCGCCTCGAGAACTCGACCTATCCAGTGCTGAAATACATCAACGGCGAGATCAAGCTGGTCGATGAGCCGGCGCTGACCGCGCTCAACATGCGGCTCCGCGACGACTATACGCAGGACTGCGCCAAGGGTGTCGAGCGCTTCAACAAGATCATCGAGCGCACTGGCGTGAACTTCAAGCTCGCACTGCCGCACGTCGCCTTCAACCGGCGGATCGGCGAGTTCAAGGATGTCGAGGCGACGCCGTCGGGCGTTCTCCTCGATCCCGCGAACTGGGCGAAGGAGAAGGACAAGCACCTGCCGTCGTCCTCGGATGGCGATTTCATCGCCTCGCTGATGAAACCGGTCATGGAGCCCGGCCAGTTCGCGCCATGGATCTCGCCGCCGAAGGTCGGCATCGACAACAAACCCGGCGACTTCGAATACGTGCAGATCGCGGCATAGGCGGTCTCGCGCCCTTATAGGGCGGTGCTAGACTGATCCGGTCGGGAGGCCGGGTCATGAAACACGCGGCAGCATTCGTGCTGTGTCTCATGTTGTGTCTTGCGCTGGCATTTGCGAACAGCGCACGCGCGCAATCCGACGACTATCCGCAACGGACCATCACATTCCTCTGTCCGTTTCCCGCGGGCGGCGGCACCGACATCCTGACGCGGCTGCTCGCGCAGGAGCTTCAGGACAAGCTGAAGAAGCCGGTGATCGTCGAGAACCGCGTCGGCGCCGGCACGATCATTGCGGCGACCGCTGCGGCGAAATCGCCGCCGGACGGGCATACTTTGTTTCTTGCGCCGATCACGACGCTCGCGATCGGGCCGAGCGTGTTCAAATCACTGCCCTACGACACGGTGAAGGATTTTGCGCCGATCGGGCTCGTCGGTTCGGCGCAGTTCGGTCTCATCGCCAACCCGAATCTTGGCGTCAACACGCTCCCCGAATTGATCGCACTGATCAAAAGCAAGAACGGAGGCATGAGCTACGCCACATCGGGTGCCTCGACGCCGCATCATCTGTTCATGGAGATGTTTCTGAAAATGATCGGCGCGAAGGCGCAGCACGTGCCCTATCGCGGCAGCGGTCCGGCGCTGACCGATGTGATCGGCGGGCAGATCCCGATGATGATGGTCGATCTCGCAGTGG